>Ga0265780_10007043_pt1 | contig 13866 bp, 12 predicted proteins | sample P1T30metagenome_FD_192432 | JGI IMG/M metagenome (GOLD analysis project Ga0265780, IMG submission 192432) | Plant litter microbial communities from East Loma Ridge, Irvine, California - P1 T30 | ecosystem: Environmental > Terrestrial > Plant litter > Unclassified | place: USA: California... | reverse complement strand
TGAGTCTAGATACCGATTCGCTCTTCCTAAACCTACCGACTGCCTCGGTCTACCCATTGGTCAACATATCTCTGTATGTGCAGAGATTGAGGGAAAGAACATCGTCAGGTCATACACCCCTACCACCCTCGATGATGACAAGGGACATTTCGACCTGGTTGTAAAGGTGAGCACACTGTTCTTTGAAATGAGTGGAAACTAATAGACAGACATACGAGAAAGGAAACATCTCTCGATACTTGTCTCTATTAACACCCGGACAGGAAGTACGTGTCAAGGGACCCAAGGGAAAGTTCGTCTACACGTACGTATACCCCATCAAACTCTGTCCGGAACGTAAAGCTCATATTAGCCCCACCCTCACTCCTCACCTCCTCATGATTGCCGGTGGATCCGGTATCACTCCCATGTTCCAGATCATCAAATCCTCAGTCAAGGATGCCAACGACAAGACCAAGCTTTGCCTCATTTACGCAAATGTTGACGAGTCTGATATCCGTACGTCCCTCCCATCCCCTTGGGAAAACATACCTAACAAGCAGTTCTAAGGAAAGAGTTGGAGGAACTTCGGGATCAGTCAAACGGCCGATTCGTCATTTACTATGTCCTCAACAAAGCTCCTGCCGATTGGTCTTACGGTACTGGCTTCGTTACCAAGGAGATGATTGAATCTCACATGCCTTCCAAGTCGGTCGGAGAGGAGAAAGTCTTGATGTGTGGTCCCCCACCCATGATGACTGCCATGAAGTGAGTCATCCCTGCCATTATTCTTGAGTGGTTTGACTGATAACCAGGGTCCACCTTGCTCAGATCGGATACCCCGCTCCTAGGGCTCTTTCCAAGTTGGAAGACCAGGTCTTCTGCTTCTAAGCAGGAGATACAACTGCCGGTATCACCAAAGGGCAGATACTTCGTAGCACACACGAATCATCTAGATATAGAAGTAGCAAAAAGGATATACAACATGGAAACCTTGGTTGATTGACAACTAGATTAACCCTTTCCTGATCCCATTCTCATTCCCTCTTTCCACAATCGGATCTTTCTTTCCTATGTTCATCACTTCATGAGTTGATTTCGCTTTACTCTTTGCTTTCACCCATTGATGAGGTGACGCCAACTCATCCCCACTCGCACCAGCACTCTCACCAGACTTTCGGCCAACTCGAGGTGTAGTCGGCGGTAATGGGAATTGTATATTACTGAGACCAAACATCCCCTTGACTCTGTGAACAGTCTGAGCGTCGGGGATGAAGGATGGGTAGCGAGACTCGGTACTTGCTGAGAAGATCGAAGATTCACCATCATCGGACATTGCTCCCCTACTTCTCCTCTCTGAACCTCGTTTACTATGTTCCGTTCTCTGGCTTAATGAATATCGAGTGGCGCCGGGGAAAGGTTCGTATAGACTCGGTAATGTGGACGAGCCCCTTGGATCTTCGGTAATCGATTTAGGTATCCCAGATTGTTTACGTCTATATTCCTCAGGGGGTAATGTGAAATCATGAGCAGGCGTCATCGGTGGTTGGGAAAATGCGACCGCTGAAGAGAATCTGGAGTCCGGGATCTTTGTCGATAATCTCGATTTCAGAGCCGGGGGTCGAGGGAGTGGTTTCTCTATCGGAGGAGTTGGTGGGAAGGGGTATGAATCCCCTTCGGTATGATGGGCCATTGCGATTGTCGAAGCCGTTTCTAGTGGATCATTATCTCCATCCTCCCTTTTCATCGTGTTGATAGCTTCCAGTAATCCCCCAGGACCTCGATGAGTGGAAGTCATATCCGTCCTAGCCGTCATAGGGGATACCACACTGATATTGGTAACATCCTTAGCCTTCAAGTACCTTACGCCGACTCTCGGTGTCCCCACCCCTAACCCAAAAGAAACTTCACTCCCAGAACCAAAACTGGTCGTTCGATCCCTCCCAAGGCGTTCAGATGTGGTGGTATACCTCAAACTCTCGATCGAATCATTACTATCTTTCCTTTGCCTCATGCTTTGTTGATGAGCTAACGCAAATGGTTTAGGAGGAGTTCGGGGTGAAAAGAAACTTTCTCCAGTGGCGCGTTTCTCTTTGGTCGTCGAAATCACGTTGAGGAAAGATCGATGCTTATGTTTCCAATCGATCGACGTATGATATGAAGGATCGAACCTCTTGCCAGTATGAGGCGGAGGGGCATCTACTGAATCGCTCGATAATTCTTGTTGACCCTCTGCTCTCCGTCTCTTGCGTCGTAAGAAGTAGAAGAAGACAAGCATGGCGATGATTATTGAAGCTGCCACTGCTCCACCGATACTAGCCAAGATAATGGCCCAGGGAGTCTCGGCATCTTGGTTCTCACGACCGTGATTAGGTGATGGAGAGTCGGTAGCTCCCGGAGCTCCCGTGTTAGTGTCTGCTGGCGACCGAGTCTGGGCGAGAGACGTATGTGAAAGCGCTGAGGTGGATTGGAGGTTGGAGAACGATCGCGAGAGGGTAGTAGATCCAGCTGCGAGGGAGGTAGTTGCGAAACTTGGTGCAGCTGCCGCGGCCAGTGCTGGGTCAAATCGAGCGCCTGTATATCAGTCTCGCTGTGTGCTGATCAGACTCACCATCCCAGGTACGCCAGACGAAGGGTGGTAAAACCAGTGAATCCTGGCTGAAGCCCAATCTATTCGATCAGCATATGACCAATAGTCGAGAGGGCACTAACCCATCCTCGACGAAAGTGGTACATCCAGCACTATATGCCTCCTGAGTGGACCAAGCACTATCACCTCCGACTTGACACCTGTCATCAGTATCTCTCCAAGACCTATCAATAGAACCCACCAGCTACATGCGGCCTATCATCAGCTTGATACCGAAGAACGTGGAAGAAGAAGCTTACCATCAGATTGTAAGCTGCTATGTTACATTGACAAGCCGACCCCTTCGAGGGCGGATTGTACCCATATGTCCCATCAACAAGAGGCGGGACATTGACAAATGCCGAATCGGGTATACAGAGTGATTGTAACTTTGACCAAGTTTCACTGGGATCAGCTTATCCCTCGTTTACAACATACCAAGGTGATTCTCCAGCTTGATTGAACAGAAAGGAAGTGGTCGAATTATTAATACAGATAGTGTTCGTAGTCTGAGCTCTAGTCGAATGAATGTGAGTGAGGGTGTATATCAAATACAATTGCCATAAGCAGAACATCTTGTGAAACTGGGAAAAAGTGTAAGAGGAAAATCAAGCACTGGTCGTCCATGATGTTTGACGAGTTGACAGGGAACAAAGGATGGCAGAGTCAGATTGTTTAGGATCAGCATTTCAATCGGTTAGATAGCTGAGAAGTCCTTTGACGACAGCACCGAGGATCATGATTGGGGTGATAGGTCATGGGACAACTTGGGATATAGGGGATGACTCTCACAAGATGGGTACGGAGAGATCCGAGACCTGATCTCCGGCATGTCGGGCATCGTTGCTTCTGCCCGTACTTGTATTTCGCTTCCCATTGTCGTTCTCCTTCACTACCTTAGCAACTACATCTCGTACACTCAGCAGAGATGTCGACACCCCCAGAGACGTATACTTCTGCTAAAGATATTGAAGCTGTAAGCTATCATTCGCTGAGCCCAGAGTAAGCTGAGAGAAAGGTCTACACCCGCCTTCAGAATCGATTCGCATCAGGCGTAACCCAAACCCTAGAATACAGGACATACAACCTGAAGCAGTTAGCCTACTTGATCAAAGACAATGAAGTCAAGATTCAAGAATGTCTGAAGAAGGATCTAGATAGGGGAGAATTCGATACCTCCACGTCTGAAGTACGTCTCTTTGAACGACATAGCCTGACGAGAGGTATTCCCTATCTTTGGTGAGATTGAGCTTGCGTTGAAACAGCTTCCTGGGTGGATGAAGGATGAGGGTAGAATTTGGGATGCTAGTCTATTCTTTAAAGCTATGAGTATGTTGCGACCAGGATACGGCTGATGGAAGAACCCAAGGTCATGAGGCAGCCAAAGGGGGTTTCTTTGGTAAGCTCATCTGACCTACCCGAAATCAGAGCTGACGTGTAGATCATCAGTCCATGGGTAAATAGCTAAAGTCACCCTCGGACGCTAGCTAATGACAGAATTTCCCTTGGTTATGCGCCATCTCACCCCTCGTGAATGCTATCGCAGCAGGATGTCCAGTCGTAATCAAGGTCAGCCCCCACGCACTCCTTTGTCGATGACAAATGCTGATCTACAGCCCTCCGAATTAGCTCCCTCATCCTCAGCGTTATTAGCCGAACTTATTCCCAAGTACCTTGATCCTGAGGGATATGCAGTCGTTCTCGGAGCTGTTGATCAGACCACACAGTTGCTCGAGAAGCAGTGGGGTCATAGTAAGCTACCTTCGTTTGTCGTTGAGCTGACATCCAGTCCTCTTCACTGGATCTGGGAGAGTTGGGAAGATTGTAGCTGCCGCTGCCGCCAAGACTTTGACTCCCACCACTTTAGAGGTAAGCTATGAGTTTGGAAATGTCCGACCGTAAGCTGATCAGTAGCTCGGAGGAAAGAGCCCTACTATCGTAGCTGCCGATGCTAACATGAGACTCACTGCTAGGAGGATGATGAGTATCAAGCCTATAAGTGGATCGCAGATCTGCGGTAGGTCATTTCTTACCTCTCGACCAGGACTGTGCTAATTAGTAGTTTCGCCAGACTACATTCTTGTCGTCCGAGAGAGACTCGATTCTTTCGTATCAGCCTGTCAAGAAACGTAAGTTCACCTCCTCAGGAAATCCCTGACGCTAGTTTGAAAGAATTCTACCCACCTCACCCCGACGCCAATTCAGCTATCACAAGCGTAACCACTGGATCCCTCCGATCCGGACACGATTACAAACGACAGTTCAACTTCATTGAAAAGGCCGAGGCTAGTGGCCATACAGTCATTAGAGGAGATATCGATGAAGAGAAACGAAGGATGGGAATAAGCTTGGTCATCATGAAAGGCGGGGTGCAGGGGACTGAGGGTGGATTGATGGACGAAGAGATCTTTGGGCCTGTTCTTCCGATTATTCCTGTTGATGTGAGCTGAATGACATATCTTCAGCTGGAGGAACAAGCTGATATGTAGTCGGTCGAAGATGCTATTGCGTTCATCAATGCCCGACCTAAACCTCTGGCATTATACGTCTGCTCCAGCAGTCGAGCTACTTTCCAGAAAGGTAAGAATCTGGGCGCCAGTATGCGACCGTGACTGATAACAGTCACCCGAGAGACAATCAGTGGACATGCCACTTGGAATGACTTCTCTTTCGTACCCATCGGTAAGCTAACTCGAGCGCGAGTTCAAGCTGACATCTAGCTCGATCACTCCCATTCGGGGGAGTTGGGGATAGTGGATGGGGATCATATCACGGCTATGATGGATTCAAGACATTCTCACATGAGAAAGGTATGTCAGTCCACCCATTTATGAGCGTCGCTGATAACAAGCGATCCTCGAACTACCATTCTAGTAAGGACCCTCCTTTCTCCGAGTTCAGGACTAGTACTTATAAGCAGTATCGAACCCCTCTTGAATATCCGATATGCCCGAGCGAACCCTACGGTTCAGAAACTCATTCGACTCACTTTATGTGCTCCAGTACCGTATGCTAGGCCATCTAGCGTAGAATCAGAAAGGAAGAAGAGGGTGATTGGGTGGTGGAGAAATAGGATCCTTGCTGTTTTAGTCCTGTGTCTGGGTGCCTGGGTGGGGAAGTATTTAGGCTGGACTGAGGGCTGGTATTGATTCTTTGGTCCTGCGGGGGGAACGCGAAACGTCGAAACACAAAACGTTAAAAGGAAGTAACGAGTCTATGACCCTAATTTGATCTATTTGTGTATACATACAATTGAATGCAGTGTATTGTACATTTAAGAACCCGATGTGGGCTAATCAGCGCTTTATATCTCTTGTCTACAGTAGCGATTGTCCAATGTATGCAAAGCGTCTAGATCCAGGATCTGTTTCTCGCTCCAGCATTTTTCTCTTGTTCTCGTTGCATTCTACTGTTTTGCCCATGTCAATCGCTCATCGCCTTGAAGGTCGACGTAGTTGCTGAGATTCGTTAGACGAGCAGTTATCATGATTCCTGTCCGATTTATGTATCCAAAAATCGGCCATAAGTCGTGAAGATCGGATCGGATCGTAATATCGCAAGATCGTCGGTCCGAAGACAAATACTCAATATATTCTCCCCATCAGGTCTCTTGGGCAATAAGAACCCCAGACTTGGGACTCCAAGGTGATCCATTCTACGGAAATACGTTGGTTTGCCCAAACCTAGTCCGAAATCGAATTGGTATCCCCGCATATTTGCCCAAGAACTGAAAATGACATCGACATCAAGATCCAACGTCGCATTTATATTAACCGTATTTTTATCGACAGCTCGGTGCAGCAATGTAGCGAATTCTTTTGTTGTATCTCTTATCCCAGTAACAGCAGATACCTTCGACCGTAACTCCACCGCGATTGAGGATAATGATGATTCGGCAAGGTCTTTTAAGGTGTATGTAGAATAGGCGTTATTTGATATGTACCCTGGGTATGTTGCTGGGATTCCTAGGTATTTTCGTGGATTTACTGATCGTCCGATTGTAGTTGTTACTGAAGGTGGGTAACGAGCGAGTCGAGCTTTCGCCAGACTTTGCCATATAAGAGCGGTCAAGGCATCATCGGTTGAGATGAAACCTGATTCGACGTCGCGAGAGATGGCACTTTTGAGGGTTGCCAGCGAAGATGGGCCGAATAAGATATCGATCCAGTGATGTCTGACTTCTTCAACCGTTGTTTCATTCGCTTCTGTTTTCTGCTTCTCGGACGAAGGATTTGGTCTATACATGGATTTCAAGGGGGGTTGCCAATCGTCGTCGAATATATCCACTATAGTCTCCCTCTCCAGATTCCCAATCCGAATCTCCTCCTCCGTATATAGTATATTATTACAAGCTTTATCTAGCAGATAACAGATTTGATCCTGGGCAGTCCCATCCATAGCTTGATGATTCGCCATGACACTCAATACTACCCCTCCGGTAATAATCGATAATTGCAGTTGTAAAAGTGGTGATCGATCTTCATCCCCTGAACGTAATACAGTGATGGGAGCAAAGAACTCTTCTTTGACCATACAACATGGGACTTCCGAATCGACGAGGGCCGCCATAGTCGGGGCAGTACTGTCGTTCCGCCAATCTTTGACGACGAGATTTGGTGTTGGATCATGTGAGGCAATCCTGAAGACACCCGAGGAAGTCTCGGTTCGGCTAGTATTGATGATCTTTCCAGCTGTCCAAGGGAATGCATCCGTCAATTGGACAAGACCAGATTGGAGAGTATCGGTCAATTTCGAAATATCGGGATTGGAATCATCACAAGGGAAGATGTAAACGAAAGGCGTCATGATACTAAGCACATCATTTTGACCGAATATCTCGAGCGGTATGTCGAGTGGTGAATCCATACTGAATCGAGAACGATCGAGTTGCGTTGTGTATGGTATGACATCGAGTTGATAGAATTGATGTAATGATGTGCCAAGCTAACGAGTCGATACCAGTCCCCGGATTATCCGGACCCGAATCCGGCCCGGATCCTGGTTTGGGATCCCAGTGCGAGCTTGATCTTACTTTCGACTTGGTAGTATATCAGGAGCGAGATAGGGGTAAACGAGCGATAAGAGGAACGAAAAAGCTACATGTCTTTCAAACTCAGTCGATGATCATACGTCGATCTTCACGGTCTATTGAACCCAACACCAGCCCCTACTTTTGAGGATGTTCCGTTTCCATCCCCACACCGTGGCCTCTTGTCAAGGCATTCTGGATACATAAACTAGCACATTCTCCTCGATGAACGGAGAGACCACCAAATAATCCTTTCATATCCACATGAAAGGATCAACATCCAAGGCTTTGTCATGGAGCACAGCATCCTCATCCTCACACACAACCCACTTCACATGACATACACCATGTACAGCTCCAAGCCCGTTCAGTCAGTCCAACTAATGCCTGCTGACCCCACTAATGACGAGGAGAATACACGAGAACCACTGATCCTCAATCCGAGGAAGAAAGCAATTCTCGCTAAATTGTTTATGCACAACCCTCAATTCGCTGAAACGTTCTTCAAAGCTCGAATTGGTATGTCCCTCCCTCCTCTTCCGTCTTCTCTCCCAATGTCTAGTCCTTCATTCTCATTTTGGGCGTATGAGTGAAAGAACTGACATATAGGCGAAGAGGGTATGATCCGATTTAATGCCCTTCAAGCCCATATCTCCACAATGCCAGACGAGGAATTACAGTCGGTGATGGATCAAAGAGTCGCCGGAACCTTGACCCTTTTATCGAAATTCTTTGATCCCTCCGAATCTGAACCAGACTCACCCTCTAGTGAATCGTCTGAGGGAGTGAAGGATGAGAAGCCGCAGGGGAGGGAGAGAGATGCTGAGACAAAGGAGAAGGAGGGGGTTAGGGTGAAGATGAATAAATGGTGTTGGATCTTCCTTGGAGCCTGGACAGTGGGTGAAGCAGGAAGGGTATTGGAGCACCGAAAGCTTGCGTCTCGAGGTCAGATCAGTACTTAGTACTCCTACCCTAGATTATCGAGATGTTAGGGTGGAGTGAATCGTCAAGAATCGCACGACCTGCATGCGCAATGTATCGTTTTCTATTGTCCATATCATTCCCGCTATGGTCGTTCGAGTGATGGTGGATCGACCCATCTGACTGTATCCCAAGCCCAATATCCTGTTTATCAGCACGATTTCCTCGTTTCCCCCCGGAATCACCGTGCTCTTCAAGTGGAAGAGGACGTGGGAAGTGGGAGGTGGGAATGACATACCTTTTCCAGGCTTATCGGGCCAATCATGACATCTCACTTTCTTTGGCGGTCTAATGTCAGCTTCTGTTTCTCGTGCTCCTCTCTCCTCTTTGACTCTATCCCATCCAGCCCTCAGGTCGACCTATCGATCGAAGCAAAAGACCTAACGGTCGGAAGTAGACTTACTTATCCTGCCAAGTAACCATCTCATTCAATGTCGTAGGTGCTGGGAATTCCACCCATCCACGTAATTGAGCATCTCCTTTCCCATAACAAGCGTGTACACCAGGGACAGTCAAGATTCTCCCAAAGCCGTACTACGAGTCAGCAATGCTCAAAGTATGTCCAAGAACGGCCGGCCAGGGGTGACATACCTTCCAGAAATCCCAACTGATAAAACTACTTTCACTAGCTTGACATTCCCATTCCATACTCAACAAACTCTTTGGCGCACCACGTCTGAATCTGACGTTGTAAGGTGGGAAGAATGGTTTCGGGTTCATTACTGCTATTCCGTTCCATCCTGCGAATACTTGAATTGGGAGGTTTTGTTCGTGTCGTAATCTCGAGTTTGGGTGGTTTATGAATAGCTGCGGGTCAGCGACTTGTGCTCTCGATAGAGAGCAGTGAAGGTTGTAGTGACTGAAGAGGAATACAGGGTCGAGTAGTAAGGGAGGGATTGAGAAGATAAGGAGAATGACTCACTTTCTGAGGCAGATCCTTATCTTCCTCTTTAACAGGGAAAGGTGTATACAAATCACCCGACATATCCCTTCCAACCCATCCATCATAGAACCACTTTCCAGCATGATCCCATCCACAAGTCATATCCGCATCCTGCATATAATGCTGATGCAACAATTCCAAGAAATGAGTTCCACTTAGGTAAACATCATTATAGTAAACGACCGCACTCCAAGGTTTACCATCGTATGTCAAGCCGGAAGGGGCTGTATCGTAGAGTGGCTTCATTCCTTCGTTTCGCATTTTGGCGAGTAGATCTATACGGTGGTATTGTTCCCAGTCGACTTTGGGGAGGTGGGTTTGGATGTTGATGTTCTTCGGGGGAACTCCTAGGAAAAGGAGGTAGTCTCGCATTACTTCGGCGAAGATCTCACCACTGGGTGTCGAAGCGAGTGTGACGAGTATGAAATTGAGTGAGGGTCACGAGGGGCGTGTCAAGGAGATATCGAGAGTATGACGAAAGCAGTAAATACGACGTAAGACGAGTGTGACGATGGTGGATGGGCATATTGGGGATTTAGAGAGGTACAGTAAGCTTTGTCCCGTTCAAAGAATGACCACTCACCTGCCATCCGCTGAATCACCCTCCAGTAATGAGAAGTGTAATGTCTCAGGACCCAAGAAATCCGCAAGAACAGTCCAAGTAGCAAACCAATCCGCCAACATACCTGATCGTCAGCGAGATTCAGGGCCAAGCAGTAATTAACTCACCAGCAACCTGTTTACAAACAGTAACCAACATAAACCTCTTGTCCCCGGTATGTTTCCAAGTCTGAGTAGCTTCATCCCAATCCTCTCTTAAATGCCAGAACCTTTCCTGTAGCTCGTCCGTCAAGAAGGGCGGGAAGATGGGTTGCCATAAATCGTGTTCTCTGGGTATATGTTGATGTCTCTCTTTGACTGCTCGTAACATTGGTTCTAGGTGTGCGAAAGCTTGCTCCAAGCTTGGTAGTGGGGCTGTAGTATATTCTTCGGGGGAAGTGTTGGGAATGACTATTCTGGAAGTCCCATAGTTTTCTCGTGCTCTGGTAGTGTTGACTCTAGATATTGGGCGGGGGGTAGATGTATTCGGTTTAGGTGCTTTTTCTTTCTTCACAGATCCAGCACCACCAAAGATATTCCACTTGGATCCAGCGGTATCATGGACTGGTATATCGTAGACGACTCCATTTGGATTATCTTCAGTCGTAAATGGTGAATTCTTTGATCGTCGATCGGCCCATGATGAAGCATCCCATACTCCTTCTGGAGATGGTGTGAATGCGAGGCTATAGAGTAATACTACACCTAGTAGAGCCGCTGCGAATGCTAGGACCCGGATGAGGGCTCGGGGTAGTGCCATTTTAAAGGAGATGGGAATGGTTTAGGTTGTGCTCATCGAACAGTGGGGACGTGTCGATGTGCCTGAAGTAATTGGTCGGTCTGAAGAGCAAATCACTCGCTGAGCTTGGGCTCGAGACCGGTCGTGGTGGTAAGAATATTTGTAGAGTGAAGATGTATGGGAAGGCTCGTACAATGTCTCAGAGGCGGAGTTGGTCGCGCAGCTGGTGCCTGGACATGGCGTAAAGCTATACGTTTAATTCCTCTCCTCTCCGTTTCGATCCCACATCGATCGAGACTGAACTTTGAAACGATGCTCAGTAGTGATCAAAGACGATTCATGATTTCACGAAGCATGGGCAGACTGCATCCCACGTCGACCCTATCAGATTTACGGTCGGTGTCGACCCCCCTTTCCTCTTGGAGATTATACCCGGATGGCCGATTTTGGAGGCATTGACCAGAAATGCTGGCGATTGGATGCTATGTTGACACCGCAGCAGTGCATGATCAGTCTGTGGCAGCAATGCGCTATTTACTACATGGCTGCTCGGTCTCGGCGAGGTTATTTGTCCCGACTCGCCCTTGCCCTCCTTTCGGTTCACTGAGAGTGGCTACCATGATGACCGCTGCCTTGCTTCATCGCCCTTGACTAGCACCCTATGACCAGATCAATTCTGTCCAGACCATTCCTGTCCGTCCGGACTGCTTGAGCAATTATCAATATGAATGATTGCAAGACCAAGGTCCACATCACATTGCCCTGCCGCTGCCACGTGTTCCACCGGCTCTTCCGGGTGTATGACCGAGTCGCACCGGCTCCTCTGATTTCGAATCCATACTACTCGAGTATACCATTGCCAACCGCATATAAAGCATCGCCAACAACTCCGCCGCGGCTTATAACCTACATACACATCGATTTCAACCGTACATTCGTCAATCGACATACAAATCCACAACAAAATGAGTGAGTGCCCCTGTAACCCCACCTGCCCCACGCTGATTCCCAGGCATCACTAACTTTTGGGCAGAGGTTCCCCAAGGGTATGTTCCTTCTCCGCTGTTTCGTAACCTCCGAAGCTGACGAGCTAGTCCTCAGGATCCTATTCTCGGTATGTGCACCCTTACAAAACGAGAATAAAGGAGTGAGGCTAATGACTAGGTGTCACTGAGAACTTCAAGAAGGATACCAGCAAGAACAAGATCAACGTCGGTGTCGGTACGTCCCTCCATGATTCAAGTCTGGATGTAGCTAACCATATTCCTCCTCTTTCCATGATGACATATAACCTCGTTTCAATGAACAGGTGCCTACGTGAGTGTCCCTCCACCTACACACATAACTCCTACTGACAAGACAGCGAGACGAGAATGGAAAACCCTACGTCCTTGAATCCGTCCTCAAGGCCGAAGATATCCTCCACCAACAGCGATCTGACAAGGAATACCTCCCTATCACTGTACGTCTCGATCCCTTTTAAAATGCCGAGAATCGCCCGAAGCTGACGTTGAAAGGGATCAGGAGAATTCACCAAGCTAGCTTCAGAGCTTGCTTATGGTAAAGACTCCAAGCCCCTATCTGAGGGAAAGGTACGTCTCCGTCTTTCGAACGGTCGAGCTTATGATAGGTTGCCGTCACTCAGTCTATCTCTGGTACTGGTGGTCTAAGGATCGCAACCGGCTTCCTCGCCCAGTACTTCAAGGGACCTAAGAAAGTCTACTTGCCCGACCCTACTTGGGGCAACCATATTCCCCTCGTTGAAGGATCTGGTCTTGAGGTCGTCCGGTACAGGTCAGTCCTCGCTCTTTCCACCTCAATCGGATTTGACTAATCGATTAGGTACTTTGACAAAAAGACTGTCGGGCTTGACTTTGAGGGCATGAAGGAGGACATGAAGGTAAGTCTATTACTGATCTCTTGGAAACACGGCTGACAAGGTAGAAAGCCGAAGATGGATCCGTCGTATGTCATCTTGAAATCGCAGTCAGGTAGGGAGCTGATGATAGTTCCTGCTCCACGCTTGTGCTCAGAACCCAACCGGTATCGATCCCACCCAAGAGCAATGGAAGGAATTGTCCGAATTGGTCAAGTCCAAGAAACATCTCGCCCTCTTTGACATGGTCAGTCCGGCCCCGCCCTGTTTCCACACGTGCTGATGCGTAGGCATACCAAGGATTCGCTTCTGGAGACATCGAGCGAGACGCTTTTGCCGTACGACACTTCGTTGCCGAGGGTCATCAGATCATGCTCTGCCAGTCTTTCGCCAAGGTGCGTACATGCTCTTCGCTAGGAGTAAGCTGATAAGAGAACCTCGGTTTGTACGGTGAACGAGCTGGTACTTTCTCCATGGTCACTTCCTCTCCCGAGGAGAAGGAGCGGGTTCTATCTCAGATTAAGAGGGTCATTCGACCACTCTACTCCAGTCCTCCCATGCACGGTGCCCAGTTGGTCGCTACCATCTTGGGTACTCCCGAGCTATACAAGCAATGGTACCTCCCCCTCGTTTTACATCTATCAGAAGTGACGCTGACGTAAAGGTTGGCCGAGGTCAAGAAGATGGCTGATCGAATCATCTCTATGCGGGAACAGCTTTACAACAAGTTGATTGAGCTCAAGACTCCTGGAGAATGGGGACATATCAAGTCTCAGATTGGTAAGTTGTGATCTGTTCAAACTATCGACGGTCACTGATGAATAGGAATGTTCTCCTTCACTGGCTGTACGTCATGCTTCAATTCTTGTAGCCCGAGTTATACTGACCAGTAGTGACCCCAGAGCAGGTAGAGGAGATGGGCGAGTACGCTCATATCTACATGACCAAGGACGGACGTATATCCATGGCAGGTCTTAACGAGCACAACATCCAAGTAGGATTTCCGAATTGCGCATATTATGAAGCTGACAAGCAGTACTTTGCCGAGAGCATGTCCAAGTGTGCCAAGGGAGAACTGAAGAACAAGTCG
>Ga0265780_10007042_pt1 | contig 13867 bp, 13 predicted proteins | sample P1T30metagenome_FD_192432 | JGI IMG/M metagenome (GOLD analysis project Ga0265780, IMG submission 192432) | Plant litter microbial communities from East Loma Ridge, Irvine, California - P1 T30 | ecosystem: Environmental > Terrestrial > Plant litter > Unclassified | place: USA: California... | reverse complement strand
CATCCACGCCCGCCTGACCCCCACGCTCGATAGCCTGGCTTCGGAACTGCAGCAGGAACTGGCGCGGGTATTGATCGGCGACGCGCAGGTCCTGCGCCTGACCGCTTCCCATGGATTCGCAGTAGCCGCGCTGGTAACGCAGTTGAACGAGCATGGCGTCACGGTCGACATCAATTATCGGAGCAGCAGCGATGCAGTGGCGGCGCTGGCACGCGGCGAGTGCGACCTGGCGGGTTTTCATTTGCCGGTCGGTGAACTGGAGGGAGCGGCGGCGGCCAAGTACCGGACCTGGCTCGATCCCGAGCGCCACGCGCTGCTGCACCTGGCGTACCGCATGCAGGGGATCTTCGTCGCCAAGGGCAATCCGAAGGGCGTGACCGGCCTGGCTGACCTGGCGCGCCAGGATCTTCGCTTCGTCAATCGCCAGAAGGGCTCGGGCACGCGGGTGTTATTGGAGCTGCTGCTGGCCGACCTTGGCGTCGATCCGGCCGTGATCAACCGTTCCGGCACCGCCGAATTCACGCACGCGGCGGTGGCGGCCTACGTTGCCAGCGGCATGGCCGATGTCGGTTTTGGCGTCGAGACGGCGGCGCGTCGCTTCGATCTCGATTTCATCCCGGTGATTCGCGAGCGGTATTTCCTGGCCTGCCATGCCAGCGCGCTGGATACGCCGCTCCTGACGTCGGCGCAGGCGGCGATGGCGGGCGGCGCTTTCCGTGAAGTGCTGTCCGCGCTGCCCGGCTACGATGGCGCCCTGAGTGGCGACCGGCTCGACCTGCACTTCCTGTTCTAGCAAAACGGCCCGCAAAAGCGGGCCGTTTGGAGACTACGCTACGGGCCCGAAGGCCTGTTTCGTCATAATTAAGTTCGGAACACGCCCCTTCGGAGCCGCCGCCGCGACAGACCCCGCTCACTGATCATAAAGATCGGAACACATGAGCGTAGATGCACGTTCAACGTAGACGCGAAAATAATAAAGTTCGGAACATTTAGTCAATGCGAACTTATCGGTTCAAGGCGCTCTAGCGGACGTGCTAGCCGGTCGTCGCCCAGTACGATCTCGCGATTTTTGCACGCGACGGCGATCAAGTCGGGCACACGTTTGCGCTGCACCGTCAGCATGAAGTCGGTAGTTGCTACGTAGGGAAGAGTTGTACCGATGAAAGTCCCATGAGGGATGTCGGCCTTTTCGGCTACATCCAAAAGTCCTGGAGCGTCGGGAAGCGCAAGTTGTTCAGTCCCTTCGGCCCCAACGAGTGGATGAGCGTGTGGCCAAGGCCAAAGTGGGAACTGCTCCCGAATGTCGACTGCTCCGAGCCATAGAAGAGCTCGCGCAATATTCTTTTCTTGGCGCGATTTGAAATCACACGAGCGCTTCAGACCATAGAGCACTCGGCCGGAAGATTGTCTGCCAATCTTGCTGATTGCAGATCGGGTGTTCTTTAACCATGGACGATAGGTTTCGCCATGTCCCTGCCCATACCCAGCACTGATCATATTGATCAGTTTCTTTTCTGTCATTCTCGTTTGGCGGGCCATATTTGTGCATCCTGCAGGGAAGAGACACGTAAATAGACATCAAGAAAGAACGGATGTTCCAGAATGTACAGGCTTCGCAATTTGTATGGCGCAAGGAACACGCATTTGCCGCTGCCGGAGCGACTAGCGCCTTTCGAAGCTCTTCAAACTTGTGGATGGCGAAGAAACCTAGCGGTTTGGGTCTATTCCCGCGGGGCTTCCTTCCGTGCAAGATGGTCTTTCAGCATAGGGACTCTTGCTGGTTGCGAGAGGCAGCTAAGCGTCTGTTCGAAGTGCCCCTCCGGTTGCAGATAGGTAATGGGAAAAGTGGTGAGCATTTTTCCGGATGTGGAAGCGGAGGACTGCGCCAGGTCAATGGTTACCTCATGACGTCCTTGATGCGATAAAGTAATGGCCCGAGTTGCCATATGGCTCGAGTAGGCAGCTGTTTAATCAGGTCATTTGATCGAACCAAGCGCAGGTTCAAGTCGATGCAGGGCGTTACTCCGGGAAGAAAAACGACATGTAGTAGTTTAACTATGCGCTCAATGCGGTGAGGCTTCACAGCGTCCTTCCGTACCTAGCGCGTGCAAAATCGCATGAGCTAGTCGTATGAGCGACGACACAGCGGTCCCTCAAGCCGCGAAACTGCATTCAGGCTGCTGTCCTTGCCGCATGACAGTAGCCGTGTGCTGATGAGGTTGATGACCAGGCCGAAGGCAGTCACCAACAACATCGTGCCTGACTAGATCTCGGGTGAATTGCCCAGACGCTGGTACGCTTCGTACTGGATGTAGTTCGCCGCCAAGAACAGAAGCCGGGAGCATGAAAGACCTCTGCTCGGCTAACACAATGCCATCTTTGTGAGCGGCGCCGCCGAGATCAATACTAGCGCAGCCTTGTAGTGCTGGGCGCCTGCGGCGCTTCGCTGGGAAAGAGGCGCTTAATTCCAGTTGTGTGAAGAACGAAACCTTGTCACTGCGTGAATAAAGTCTCTCCAGACAAATAAAAACTTCACCTGCTCTAATGGCAACTTCGCTCGTACACTGTTCGCTTGCCAACGTCCTCAATCGGCCCAAGTGTGTAGTCACTTTGCGGGTTCACACAACCTGGACCAACAGCAGCCGTTCAGAAGACTGGGCATTGGGCCGGGCGCCGTGGCCGGCCACACTTCGCGGACGGCGCGCGTTTTCACAGAAGATGATCCAGCAGTTCTGGGCCAAACACCTCGCGATGCAAGCGTGCGACTGGCACGCCTACATTGATCAGGTCCAGCCACTGCGCCTGCATAAACTTGAGCGGTCCGCAGAGATACACCTCCGCCTCTTCATGCGGCCAAGCCGGCAGCTTCGCCACATCCATACGCCCCGGAACTGAATCCACATCTCCATGTGCGTCCTCGTAGAAACTCACTACAGACAAATTCGGCATCGCAACCGCGAGGGCTGTTACCTCGGCACGCAGCGCATGGTGGTTGGGATCGCGCGCGGCATGCGCGAAGATCACCCGGCGCAAAGGGTTCACATCGGCGATCCGCTTCAGGGTTGAGACCATCGGCGTGATGCCGACACCGGCCGATAGCAGTAAGATTGGACCGTTGCCTTTGGTATCAGGCGTGAATTCTCCGAACGGGTGTGACACCTGCAGAATGCTTCCCAGCTGCACGTTCGCATGCAGCCAGTGCGAGATCTCGCCGGCAGGATTGCCTTCTTCCCGCTTGACGGAAATCCTGAAACTCCCTATGCCCGGCTTGTCGGACAGGCTGTACTGACGCAGCTGGTGGCGCCCTTCCGGCAGGTCGACCGCGACGCTGACATACTGGCCCGGATGGAAGTTCGGCAACGGCTTGCCGTCCGCAGGTTCAAAGCGAATCGACACCACATTCGCGCTTTCGCGCGCCACCTCGGTGACGCGCATCGGACGGGTTTCGCCCGGCTCAATGCCCGCCGTGCTGTACAGCTCCGCCTCGGCGGCGATCAGCAGCTTGGCCAGCGAGGTGTAGGCTTCTTTCCACGCGTTCAGCAGGGCTGGCGTAGCAGCATCGCCGAGAGTCGCAGCAATCGATTCCAGCAGATATAGGCCTACTATCGGATAGTGCTCGGCGCGAATACCGATCGAAACGTGCTTGTGGACAATGCGCTTGACCACAGGTCCGAGCGCTTCTGGCGCGCCGATGTTGGCCGCATAGGCGAACACTGCGGACGCCAGCGATTGCTGCTGCGCACCGCTGGCCTGGTTGCCCATGTTGAAGAGGCGGGTCAGCTCGGGACGTGCGCTCAGCATGTTTGAATAAAACAGTTTCGTGATGGCCAGGCCGTGCTCGCGCAGGACCGGAACGCTGGCGTCGATATAGGGACGAGAAACGTCGGAAATCATAATTTCTCCTTAATATGCAACCATATGCATATTTTAAGTTTAAAAAAAGCGCCCACTTGGCGAGCGCTTACTACATTGCCCACTTGAAAGCGCGAACTTCTGTCATGGATAACCGACAAGCATTTCTGCTATCTCTTTGGCATTATGTTCTGTTGCTGGAGCCAGAGGCTGAAGCTCGCCGGTTAGGAATTGTGCGCGGCCTTGGCCGAAAGACCAGTCGGCATCGGTATTTTCGATTAATGAAATGATCAGATCATTAGGGGATATGTCGCATTCGGTTTGAAGCCGGTCGGCTAGCAGACGATAGAAGTCGACCTTCTCTTTTTCCGATCGTGGTCGCGAGACTACGGTGAGCAACACGACATTTTTAGATCGGGGATAACCCAGCCCGGTGTCCTCGAGAATCAGTTCGCCAGGACGATGCTGGGTAACCGACTGATAGCGATCGCTCGCAGGTACGCCGAACGCTTGCACCATTGCGTGGTGCGCTGCGTCGAGAAGATTACGGAGCTGATCTTGATCGCGACCTTCGATCAAGTCGAATTTAAGTAATGGCATGACTAACTCCTAAAAAGTTCGTTGAAAAGTGCGTGCGACAGATCGCCGCTATGGGGCAAAAATGCTAGCCAATGCACCAAACACAAGAGCGGCTGCTGCGGCGACTAGTGACCATGAAAAGCTGTGTGTATGTGCGTAGAAGCCATTAGCGACAAGCGGACCGGCGATTTGGCCGACGCCGTAAACTACGGTCATCTTTGCCATCAGATTCGAACCGCTTGCCTTGGCGATGCGCTGCGCTGCCGGCATCGCGATAGTGACCGTTCCCATGAAGGTCGCACCCACTAACAAAGCACTGATGAGATATCCAGCGGCATTTTGTACCGCCACAGGAAGGACTACGCCAATCGCCTGTACTAGGAGATTGATGAGAAGCGAGGTGCGGGTTCCGAATCGCTGGTCTACACGGTGCCACAGCAAACACGAAGGGGCGGCTCCCAGACCAAAAACAGCCCACACATGCGCCGAATTCGCGTCAGGCAAAGCTGTCTTCACGAGTAGGGGAAGATAGGTGGCCGTGACGATGTACCCGAATCCGGCCAGTCCGTAAATTACAGTCAGTGACCAAGCGTGGATTTCCGGTTTCACTGTTCCGCCACCACCACCGCCGCTGCTACTTCTTGTCGCCAAAGTAGCCGAGCCTCCTGCGGTCAAGCCAGGTGCAGCCCATAGACCAAACAAGAGACTAGCTGCGGCAAGTAGAAGCCATAGCCCATGGCTCTGCAAGCCTACGTAGGAACCGAATACGAGAAGCTCCGCCGATAGGGCGATGCCGATCCCAACACCCGCGTACAGCCATGGCGCACCTCGGAAATGTCGACGATGTTCAAGCAGCCAAACGGACGCCGAGATCATGGCCAGCGAACTGAAAACTCCGGCCACGCCACGTACTGCGATGACAATACCAGGGGCGCTGAGGACAGCAAGAAGGCCCAAGCACAGAACACTGCCAACAACCGATCCGAGACACAGGCGGTGAGCATTGTTCGCCCGAAGTCGAATGCCAAGGATCGCCCCCAGGAGATAGCCGGCATAGTTTGCCGAAGCAGCCCAGCTGCCTTGACGAAGGCTCAACAACCCTTCGTCAACCATAAGGGGGTAGACGGCCGTATACGCGAATCGGCCAAATCCCATTCCGATGACGAGGATGATGGCCGCGTCGAAAGCGGCGCGCCTTTCAGATGGGACCGGGATGCTTGCGGTGCTCATGCTCGCTCCTTGGAAAGTCGATTAAGGTCGGTTCGAAAATGCCGGGAGGTCAAAGTCTCGACGCCAGATCAGGTAAATATCAGCATGTCCGACATGCGGCGTCTTAAATGCAAGAGACACTCCGGCCGGCTTCGATACGCTTTCCGGCAACAGCGTCACGCATGAGCGTGCCGTGCACGCAACCATAGCGTGATATGAACCCACTACATGAATCTTCCATTCTGTCGATTCTGGGATGTTCAAGGTTTTCATTCCGAACCCTTTGTTAGTTCACGCGAATTTCGAGCACCAGCAACCGTCGCCCGCTTCCGAACCGCGCAGGCAGGTGGCACAGGACCGGCGAATACAGGTTGATCCCTAGAGAGAACATCCACCTCCTGCCCAGCTTCAGTCCTCGCAATTTGTCGAACAATTTCAGGCAACAGCGCATTCAGAAATCTCTTCATTGCTGAGGAATATTGAGTCTGTTCAGCCGCAGAGGCGTTCCTAAGATTTAACTGCTGACTAAGATTGCTGAGCGCGTCTAGCAAGGACAAATCAATACGGAAGACTAGAGCAGCAATTTTCCGTCGTTCTTTCTTAGGCCCATCCACAGCGCCTTCGAGCGCCTGCAAAAAAAAGCGAGCTACCGCAGCGATGCCCAGTTGGTTGGAGCGATAGCGATGAAGCTGGTGCATCAATCGGATTGCTAAGTCTGTCGATGACTTGGAGATTTGCATGATGGCTGATCGAGAGTCACCAGGCAGCGGCTTCACTCTTAGTCTCAGTTCTAACTGTTGTTCGGACTCATCTCGTCGATCAGTACCTGCACGAGCGCTGCGGCTGGCATTTCCCGAGCCAGTGGTGCCCCCTGGCCGGCCCAATGCGCGGCAAAGTCGTGATTACCTGCTTTTGCGGCAGCAGCATGAAGTTGTTTTGCTGCGTCGTAGGCCAGTGGATAAGCTGCCGGCAAGGGCGTGCCGGCAGCATCGCAGTGTGAGATCAGCCGATTCACAATTCCTCTTGCAGGCCGGCCTGACAGGGCTGCAGTAAGCTTCGTTACGGCCGCCCGCTCTCCCTTCAGGTTCTCCCGATACGCGGCATTGGCTGCTGACTCAGGGCAGAGAATGAAGGCAGTTCCCAACTGAGCACCGATAGCACCGAGGTCGAGCATGGCCTTGATGCCGGCACCATCCATGATGCCGCCTGCAGCGATTATCGGAAGGCGGACGTGCTTGGCCAACAGGCGCACCAGGACTGCAGTGCTGAGCCTCTCATCGACGGCATCAGGATCGAACATGCCGCGGTGCCCACCAGCCTCTATTCCTTGCGCAACGATTGCGTCGATACCCGCTTCCTGAATCTTCAATGCTTCCTGAAGATTGGTCGCTGTGGCCATGGTGCGTATACCCGCCGTCCGTAACGCTGCAATACATTCATTCGATGGGAGGCCAAAATGAAAACTAACTACTTCTGGGCGAAGCTCGAGGAACATTTCGAGTACCGCACCGTCGTCCATGAAGGTCTTGTAAATTTCCTGCAGCGACGCAGGAGCCGTTATCCCGGCCTCGACAAACAGGGGAGCCAAGTGCGACAGCCAGGCTGCCTCGTTCTCTGCATGACGCTGAGCAGGGCTATGGCAAAAAACATTTACATGGATTGGGTGAGTCGTCAGTGCGCGCGTCTCGGCAATCATTTGGCGCGCCTGTGCAACCGTGCTCGCACCAAGCCCGAGCGAGCCAAGCGCCCCAGCGTTCGAGACCTCTGCAGCGAGACGTGGGGTTGCGACACCCGCCATCGGCGCTTGAATGATGGGGTGGCGCACACCAAGTTGTGTGAAGAACTCATGAGACGATTGCATGGCTTTCTCCTTCGGCTAACGATATAAGTGCGTGCAGTGCTACGAAAACATCTGACTGCCCGACAATGAATGTGGCAGCCCAACTTCGGGCCGCATGGGGACTGGTCGCTTCTTTTTATTTCGATGTTGGCATGACGAACTCCGCGCCTTTGGCGATGCTCTGCGGCCAACGTTGCATCACCGACTTCTGGCGCGTGTAAAAGCGCACACCTTCCTCGCCGTACGCGTTCATATCGCCGAACAGACTTTTCTTCCATCCACCGAAGCTGTGCCATGCCATAGGGACAGGTATTGGCACATTGATGCCGACCATGCCGACTTCGATCCGTCGGGCGAACTCACGGGCGACGTTACCGTCGCTCGTAAAGCACGACACTCCGTTGCCGAAGTCGTTTGCGTTCACCAGTTCGACCGCCTCGGCAAAGTCCTTAACCCGCACGGAGGCCAGTACTGGGCCGAAAATCTCTTCCTTATAGATGCGCATTTTAGGAAGGACATGATCGAACAGAGTGCCGCCCGTGAAGAAGCCTCCTTCGCAGCCGGCAACAGAATAATTCCGGCCATCAACCACCAGGGTGGCGCCTTCGTTAACCCCGGTATCGATATATGCCTCGATGCGCTCGAGCGCCTGGCGTGTGACGATGGGCCCCATCTCCGCTTCCAGGTCCATGCCGTCGCGGATTTTCAAGGTGCGGGCACGCTCGGCGACCAGTTCTACAATCTTGTCAGCCACATCCCCGACCAAAACAGCCACCGAGATCGCCATGCAGCGCTCGCCGGCCGAACCGTAGGCAGCACCGACCAAGGCGTCGACGGTGCGATCGATATCGGCGTCCGGCATCACGATCATGTGGTTCTTGGCGCCGCCCAACGCCTGTACGCGTTTGCCAAAGTGCGCGCTACGCTCGTGGATGTGTTGAGCGATCGGCGTCGAGCCAACGAAGCTGATTGCCTTGATATCGGGATGCTCGATCAAGGCATCGACTGCTACCTTGTCGCCCTGTACAACGTTGAAGACACCGTTGGGCAGGCCTGCCTGCTTGAGAAGTTCAGCCATGAACAGCGAAGCACTCGGATCACGCTCGCTTGGCTTCAGGATGAAAGTATTTCCGGCCGCGATCGCGACGGGAAACATCCAGCACGGGACCATGCAAGGAAAGTTGAAAGGCGTGATACCCGCCACGACGCCGAGTGGCTAGCGAAGGGTCCAGTTATCCATGCCTGTCGAGACCTGCTCGGTGTAATCGCCCTTCAAAAGCTGAGGGATACCGCAGGCAAACTCGATGATATCGATTCCGCGCTCAACCTCGCCGATCGCATCCGTCAACACCTTGCCATGCTCAGCGGTGATGATGGCGGCCAGTTCGTCACGATGCTCGTTCATCAGGGCGAGGAAGCGATGCATAACGCGGGCGCGGCGAATCGGCGGGGTATCGGCCCATGACGGAAATGCGGCCTTGGCTGCAGCGACAGCAGAAGCGACATCGTCAGCGTCTGCCAGCACGACAGTGCGGGCCACACTTCCCAGCGCAGGATTGAAGACATCGGCATGGCGCGTTCCCTTGCCCTGTGTTCGTTCGCCACGGATGTAATGCAGAACTGGCTCGCTACTCGTGAATGCAGGGGTCGTGTTCATGTTGAATGTCTCTGTGTGAGGATCGGGTGAGATTCATTCTAGGGCGAGTGCACTCTCCAAACAATGCTTCTACAATACAAACTGAGTTCAATAAATTAAACAATCCAATGGATGCGAAGAAGATCGACGCGCTCTGGCACCACCTGTACTCCCTGGTCGTTGTGGACGCTACTGGAAGCTATACAGCCGCGGCTGTGAGGCTCGGGCTAACCAAAGGCGCGGTTAGCCAACGCATCAGCGAGCTGGAGCGGGCGTCGGGAATCTCGCTCGTGCACAGGACCACGCGTAGCATGCAACTGACTGAAGCCGGGAAGACGCTCGTCGACTCTGTGCGCGGTTCGTTCGAGCATATCGAGCGCAGTTTCGCCGGGGTTCGCGATCTCGCTGAAACGCCAGGCGGCGTCCTGCGTGTTACCGCACCAGTAGCGCTGGGCCGGCAACAGATCGCTCCGAGACTTGCGGCATTTTTTCGTGAGTATCCACAAGTGCACATCGAGCTTGAACTCTCGGACCGATTTGTGCCCCTGGCCCAGGAAGGATTTGACCTGGCGATCCGGCATTCGTCGTCTGCGCCTGAAACCTATGTGGCGTGGACCTTGTGCAACACCAGAACAGTGATGGTGGCTAGCGCGGCTTACCTGCGTCAACGTGGAACGCCGTCATCGCCTGAGGATTTGGAAAAACACGATTGCCTGTATTATTTTCGGCGAGGCGAAACTCCGCGTTGGAACTTCGAGTCGCGACGCGGAGCCAAGACACGGCTCAGTGTTGCCCTATCAGGTCCGTTTGCAGCGAACAACAGCGAGGCGTTACGGGCTGCGGCACTAGATGGACTCGGCATTGCACTGATACCCGATTTCAGCGCAAGCGCCGACTTAGCGGCAGGCGCGCTCGTGCAAGTACTGCCGCAATGGCAGGCGGTAGGTGGTTTTGGCAATACCCTATTCGCAGTTCGTCCTTACAGCCCGTATCTTCCCCGCAATGTTCGCATCTTTGTTGATTTTCTGCGTGAACAGTTTCGCGACGGGTTTAGCCCGCCACCAAGATAATCTTGGTCAGAAGACCGCAGTCCGTAGGGTTGAAACTGCACGAATTTGTCTGCTTGAGGGCGGGGCGGAGCTAGGCTACCATTGAAAACGTACAACGCACAGTAGCTGCTACGTGATGACGCCGCGATTAGGAGCAGTCTCCTGATGCGCATCGTCGTAGCAGTCAGGCACGTCATACCATCCCTCGGGAATGGCCGAGACGAATCCGCTCATCGAGGTGAATTCTTCTGCCGCTACAGTTCCTGGTGCTTCTTTCAATGGAATGCTGAATTCCTCGGCAAACCATGCAAGGGATAAGAATTCAAGGGCAATCCGGGCGAACAGGCCCTCGCTAATTCGGAATACACCCTTCATCAGGTTCTTTGGATCGAGACAGATCTGGATCGCGGATACGCCGTCCAGCAGCATAGTCGCGTGGATTCCCTGGCTGGCGAAGAGACTCTTCAAATATGCCAGATCGATGAGAACTACGAGAGCAACCTTTTCTTGCAAGAAGCGCGTCAAGTGTGGTGGTTCTAAGGATAATGTGAATGGGATACAGGGTACCCAGTCTGCAGCAGGTACAAGCTGTACGGCCAGGGTCGAAGGTGTGAGCAGATGCATAAAGCTATCGATGCAGTCTGGCTGGAACGTAGCAATATAATGAAGTCCCGGTTCCGGAGAAGTGACTGCAATACCTTTTGCGAGTGCTTCGTCGATGCACTCATTCATCGCTTCCTCGAAGCTGATTTCTGGCTTTTGCAATTCGATCCGTCGTACGTTTGGTATGCCTCTGAAAAACGCGGCACCGTCGTTGTGATAAAAGTCGGTGATCGCGCGCAAATTTTCGGCTTGGCGGACGGTACGCGCATTCTGGTTGATCGAGGATTTGACTTCAACCGGCATGGGGTCGGGACCGCCAAGTGCGCATATGTCGCCGTGACGCACTACATTCGTCAAGTCGGCCATCACAACCGGTACGCCCATACGGATGCCTAGCTTAAGATACCTGTATTCGAGCCGGAACCCCGGCTTGAAGCGCCCGTTCGCGGTCATGAAGCCGGCATCCGCTTTAACTTGGTAGTGCCCGTCGTAATACAGGTGCTTCAGGCTGTATTTGCTCTGGTAACTAAACGCGATCCCGTCACCGAAGCACCGCCAAATGAACATGAGCTGACGCTGGTCGAGGATCGACTGTTCGCACTGCGCGATTTTGCGCTTGATCGACTTTGCTTCAAGCTTCGATAACCTGTGACCTGCGGATAGTCGTTTTTTCCTGAACGCGATCAATCGCTTCAGTCGACGCGTTCTTTTTTCTGCAGCGCTGATTCGCCGGATGAGGAAGCGCTGGAGTTCGAGTACCAGGTCGAGACGCTCATTGTCCTCGTGTATCGTGCGCAGCAATAGGCCTGCTTTAGCAAACCGCAACGTGTAGCATTCGAACATATCTCATTCCCTGACTGGCACATGCAAACCTACTCTTGGCGCCGTGCGAATGGACCGCGCCCGACCTGAGTCATGAAGCGGCTAATTTTCGGCAACGAACGGCGGCTTGGTGAGTGCATCGCGGGACTGCACCAGTACCAAGCAGCGCGACTTTGCACGCGTCGTGGCGTTATAGAGGAGTCTTCGCTTGTGTTCGGCATCACCTTTTATCGCGGCGGGCCAGAGCACAACTACATTGTCGAATTCGCGGTTCTTGGCGCCATGGACCGTCATAGCCCGGTGGCCACGCAGGTTGTCGGTACCAAACCGGCGCCTGTTGGCAAAGGACTGGCGGATCACTGCTTCTATCTCGAGTGCCGTGAATAGGTTGCGTCCCTTGGCCCGGCGCTGTCGGTCCAGGTAGTCGGCGACGTCGCCGAGCACGCGTTGGTCACCTGCGTTCCCGACCATCGTCTTCGCTTCGATTAAGGACATGTGTGGCTCGGGAGCGAGTTTGGCCAGAAAATCATTCTGCATCTTGTCCTCCGAGCGCTCCCAACGGATCGAAAACGGCCCATTGTTTTGCTTCGTAGTGCGTTGTGCTACCCAGTCCACTACGTCGGTGGCGAATTTACCTCCCGAAGGCGTGATCACTGCAACACTCTTACGTCCTCCATACCACCCCAGCTCGTTTGCCAGGAAGGTTGCAGCCAACGCTACCCGGAATCCCTCCTTGACCAGGAACGCGCCTTCCGAGACCGGTGCGGCGCCGGCGCGTAGCGCTGCGGCAGCAGCGAGAAGCGAAGGCACATTGGTTCGACGTGGGAGCGTCAGTTCGGTCAGTCTTTCCGCTTGCGCGAGCCAGGCGCAGGCAGGGCTAGGTCGCAAAGCCTCGTCAAGGCACTGAAACTCGTCAGCGGCCGCGAAGAGCGCGACGTGAGGCGCCAAGGCGCTGAGTATGTCGAGCCGAGCCGGATTCAGGTCTTGTGCCTCGTCGAGAATGATGACGGGGTAGGATCTCGCGACCCATGCCGACACACCTTCTTGTGCCAGCAGTGTCGCGGCCGCCGCGCAAGTACCCGCATAGTCGCCAACGGCAAGAACTGCGATTCCCAGCACGCCCAGCAGGGATTGCCAACGGCGTGCAATTCGCCCTGCGAAGCTGTCGATCGTGGAGCATTCGTACGCGCGGCCAGGCAATTTAGCGGCGGACAATCGTTCGTCCAGACGGCGCCGCGACCCATGCATGAACGTCAATGCCATCACTTTCTGCCCCTCGCGCAGGGGATGTTCGCGCAGATGCTCGGCCAACTGGGCCATGAGCTGGTGGGTCTTGCCGCAGCCCGCGCCGCCTGAAAATGCATGGAGGGTCATGGCTGGAATACCCAAATCCCCGCGCCGTCGCGCGCAAATCGATCCGTGTCGATACCCGCGCACGCGCATGCGATGGCGTTGAACAGTTCGACCGCGCGGTGCCGGCAGCCCGGGGTGTTGACGATCGCGTCGGCGACCATCTCGTAGGCAACAATGTCCATCTTGCGGAACTTGAGCCTAGCGACGACGTCGGCCACAGTAGCCGGTATGTCCCCACCAATCTCGGCGAGCAACGGTACACAACCGGCTGGATCCGCAGCCAAGACCCAGCCGATGGCGTCTTCGACCATCGCACCGTCGTCCCATCGAAGGACAGACGGCGGCGGGTGGGGTAGCGCGCACAATCCAGCGATGTAACGCAGGCCATCGTGGTCCCCATCCACAAGGCAGCACGCCCGCGGGTGTACCGGCTGCAGTAGCCGGTAAGTTTCAACCACTTTCGCATCTTCGGTTGGATGTATCCCGACCTCAAGGCCAAACGGGCGCTGCATGTCCGCCACCCAGCCCTCGGTAAGCAAGAGGGGGCGTAGAACTGTTCGCAGTAAATGGTAATCAGCCTTCCCCTCCGGGATCAGGAGCGCCGGATGCATCATTGCGGACAGCACTTCGACCCGGTTCTGTTGGTAGAACTTACGTTTCCAGTTGGGCGCGTCACCGGCGAGGGGCGCCGCCAGAAACGGACTGGCGGTGATCACGCCGTCCTGATTCTGCAGCACAAGCAAGTCGGTTGGGTCAGCCAAAGCCGCTACCGTTGGGGAATGGGTAGTAATGAACGTCTGAGGTAACCTGACTTTTTCGGACACTTCCATTTGATAAAATCATCGAGGGGAGTGAAAGCATGAAATTGACGACATACACACCGGAATTCCGGGCCGAAGCAGTGAAGCTGGTCTTGGCTCAGGG
>Ga0265780_10007041_pt1 | contig 13868 bp, 15 predicted proteins | sample P1T30metagenome_FD_192432 | JGI IMG/M metagenome (GOLD analysis project Ga0265780, IMG submission 192432) | Plant litter microbial communities from East Loma Ridge, Irvine, California - P1 T30 | ecosystem: Environmental > Terrestrial > Plant litter > Unclassified | place: USA: California... | reverse complement strand
TGAAGCTGATGGGCTTCGGTCACCGCGTGTACAAGAACTTCGACCCGCGCGCCAAGCTGATGCGCGAAACCTGCCACGAAGTGCTGGAAGAGCTGGGCCTGCAGGACGACCCGCTGTTCAAGCTGGCCATGGAGCTGGAAAAGATCGCCCTGAACGACGAATACTTCGTGTCGCGCAAGCTGTACCCGAACGTCGACTTCTACTCGGGCATCGTGCAGTCGGCCCTCGGCATCCCGGTCTCGCTGTTCACCGGCATCTTCGCCATGGCGCGCACCATCGGCTGGATCGCGCAGTGGAACGAAATGATCGCCGATCCAGAGCAGAAGATCGGCCGTCCACGCCAGCTGTTCATCGGTTCGCCAGCGCGTGACGTGCCAGCGATCGACAAGCGCTGATCTCGACGCGGCATCTGTAAAAAAGCGGACTTCGGTCCGCTTTTTTCATGTCCGCTCCAGTGGCCCCGCCAGCAGCCGCTGCTGGTAGATGCTGGGCGTCGCGCCAAACGCCAGACGAAATACGGCAATGAACGCGCTCGCCGTGGAGTAGCCCAGGTCGAGCGCCACCGCGCCGACCGGCTGCCCGGCCGCGAGCATCTCGAGCGCGCGCATCAGGCGCGCGCGCTGGCGCCAGGCGGTGAAGCTCAAGCCGGTTTCGCTCACGAAGCGCCGGCTCAAGGTGCGGCTGCTGACGGCGCCCCAGGCCGCCCACGCGTCCAGGGTGCGGCTGGACGCAGGGTCGTCGACCAGCGCGCCGGCGATGCGCTGCAGCCGCGCGTCCAACGGCATCGGCAGGCCGAGCGGTTCGGGCGGCAGCGTGCGGATCTCTTCCATGATCACGCCAGCGATGCGCTCCTGCGCCGCCGACAACGGTCGATGGCGCTCGATCGGCCAGCTGGCGGCCCGCATCACGGTCTCGCGCAGCAGGTTCGAGATGCGGATGGTGCACGGGGAAGGGGGCAGGTCGGCGCACAGATGCTCGGCGACGTAGACGCCCCAGCCTGCGAACGGTCCATGCGACTGCGCCGAGTGGACACGGTGCGGCGGCAGCCAGACCGCATGCACCGACGGGACCACCCACACCGCGTCGTCCACGCCGATCGTGAGCAGGCCGCGCATCGACGCGAACAACTGGCCACGGGCGTGGGAATGCGGCTGCGACTGACGCCCGCGGTCGTCGCGGCCGGCGGCGGCGATGACGGATGGCCCGTCGGCCCAGTTGATCAGTCCCTCGTCGAACGAGAAGTTGTTCATCGTTTGCATGGTGGCGTCATTTTGTTATCGCATGGCGTCAATGCTGTATAGCCGCCAACTGGTGCGATGCTACAGTGCTTCCATCCTCACGACAAGGAAGCAGCCATGCAAGCATTCCCCGCCGTCCCGGGCAGCGTCGACCTCGACGCACTGTACGCGCCGCCTGCCGAACGTATCCGGAAAGCGGTGCTCGACCACCTGGCCGACGTGCACGAGGAATACCTGCGCGTGGCCACCTTCTTCTGCCTGGCCACCAGCAGCGCCGATGGCCTGGACGCCTCGCCGCGCGGCGGGCCGCCCGGCTTCGTGCGCGTGCTCGATCCGCACACGGTCGCCTTCGCGGACTGGCCCGGCAACAACCGCATCGAATCGATGCGCAACCTGCAGCAGGACGAGCGGGTCGGGATGCTGTTCCTGTTTCCGGGCCTGGATGTGTTCTTGCGGATCAATGGCGTCGCGCGCGTGAGCGCCTGGCCCGAGCTGCTGGCGACGCTGCAGGAGAACGGCAAGACGCCGAAGACGGCCACCGTGGTGCGCCTGAACGAGGTGCTGTTTCATTGCGGGAAGGCGGGCAATCGCGCGCGCTTGTGGGAAGCCGGCAGCCATGTCGACCGCGCCAGCGTGCCCACGCCGGGCCAGATGATGGCCAGGCTGACCGGCTTGTCGACAGAAGAGACCATCGGACTCGACGCGCACTATGCGCACGCGGTAAAGCACGACCTGTACTGACATCACCGGTTGACGCGGTATCAAAGCGGGCTATACTGGCGCTGTCCGCTTTTACCGCTCGCCATGCATCCCCATCGCCCATCAACGCCGTTCGTCGCATCCCTGCCAAGTGCAGGCGAAGACGCGCGCGTGTTCCGAGCGGCGCACCTTTCGCTTGCCTGCCTCGCCCGGCTTTCACGGGCTCGGTGAGGAAGCACGGCAGGCCAGCGCCTGCCCATCCTCCCGAGCCACCTCCATCGTACTGCAGCGCCGCGTCGATCACGCCGGCGCTGTCATCAGATTACCGGCCGGTTACCACACTGGCCATCTCGTGGAGAACTACATGAAACCATCGATCGTCGTTTCCTGGCTCGATCTCGAACGCCTCGAACGCATCCTCGACCGTCTTCCCGCCGCGCAGGCCGGCGCGCGCGATGCGCTGCTTGGCGAACTCGAACGGGCCAGCATGGTCGAGCCGTGGGACATGCCGCCCGACGTCGTCACCATGAATTCGCGCGTGCGTTTTCGCTTCGCCGGCTCGGACGAAGAGGTCTCGATGACCTTGAGCTATCCGAAGGACATGCACGACAGCGGCGAGCAGCTGTCGGTGCTGACGCCCGTTGGCACCGCCTTGCTGGGTTTGCGCATCGGCGCCAGCATCACCTGGCAGCGTCCGGGCGGCGGCACCTTCGAGGCGACGGTGCTCGCCATCGATTACCAGCCGGAGCGCTCGGGCGAGCTGCACCGCTAGACCGTTCGTGCCGCAGGCGCAGATGCACAAGGCGGGACGTTTTGCATGTGTACAATACTCTCGCCAATAAACCCGAGGGGATTTCATGAAACGCCTTCTGACTGCCTGTCTCTTGTGCCTGGGCCTGATCGGCACCGCCAACGCCGCCACCGATGCCGCTCTGACGAAGCAGGTCAACGCTTTCGTCGACGGCTGGCACGACGACGCGGCCAATACCCGCATGGCCTATTTCGACAAGATCGCCAAGGACGGCGTCTACATCGGCACCGACCGCACCGAACTCTGGACCCGCGACGAATTCAAGGCGTGGTCCAGCAAGTACTTCGAGGCCAAGTCGGCCTGGACCTTCAAGGCAACGCGCCGTAATGTGTATGCGTCTGCCGACAAGTCGCTGATCTGGTTCGACGAGCTGCTCGATACAAAGAATATGGGACATGCGATGGCCAGCGGCGTGATCCGCAAGACGAAGACCGGCTTCGAGATCGTGCACTACCAGCTGTCGCTGGCGGTGCCGAACGGGGTGGTCGACCAGGTCACCGGCATCATCGCCGAGCACGAGAAGACTGCGAAGTAGGGGCAAGGGGCGTCCTTCCACCGGGCCATCCGTCCGGCCTTCCGTCCCGATTTCCACCCTATAATAACGCCCCACGCATCCTCCCGCGCCGCACGTGAACACACCCTATATCGGCCGCTTCGCGCCATCGCCCAGCGGCCCATTGCATGCCGGCTCGCTGGTAGCCGGCCTGGCCAGCTACCTCGACGCCCGCTGGCACGGCGGCGCCTGGCTGGTGCGGATCGAAGACATCGACGAAGACCGCTGCTCGGCCGACGCCGCCGCGGGGATACTGGCGCTGCTCGATGCGCTCGGCATGCACGCCGATGGCGAGATCGTCTGGCAGAGCCGCCGCAAGCACCTGTACCAGGCCGCGGCCGAGCGCATCGCGCATGACACCTTCCCCTGCGGCTGCAACCGGCGCGAGATCGCCGACTCGCGGCTGGGCTTCGCGCCCGATGGCGCGGCGGTGTATGCGGGCACCTGCCGCCATGGCCTCGCGCCGGGGCGCAGCGTGCGCAGCCTGCGCGTACGCGTGCCCGACGCCGGCGCCGACGAGATCACCTTCATCGACCGCTTCGCCGGCCGCGTCACCCAGCATCTTGCGACCGATTCGGGCGACTTCGTGCTCAAACGCGCCGACGGTTTCTGGGCCTACCAGCTGGCGGTGGTGGTGGACGACATCGACCAGGGCGTGACCGACATCGTGCGTGGCGCCGATCTGCTCGATTCGACGCCGCGCCAGATCTACCTGCAACGCCTGCTGGGTGCGCCCATGCCGCGCTACCTGCACGTGCCGGTGGTGCGCAACGCGAACGGCGAAAAGCTGTCGAAACAGACCGGCGCGCTGGCCGTCACGGCGGGGGACGAGCGCGCCGCCGTCGCCGCGCTGCTGGACGCGGCGCGGTTCCTCGGACTCGATCTCGATGCCGGGGCAGGGTCGCCAGAATCGCGCGAGGCATTCTGGCGCATCGCCGTGCCGGCCTGGGGCCGCTGGCTGGCGCGGCATGGCGCGCCGGCGTGACTACTTCGGATTGCGCATGATACTGATCCGCCCGTTTGCTTCGAGGAAGGCGCATTTCATCTCGTGACGCGGGCAATCCGCTCCCCGCAGCGCTTCTTCGACATCCGCGTCAGACAGCCGGCAACGCTTCATCACCTTCTCGAAAAACACGCCGTCGCGCCCGATGAGCACCGGGCTGCCTTCGACCAGTTCCTCGATCTTCCTGCTGCGCGAGGTAAGAAAGGCAAACAGGACGGTCAGCGCCACCAGCGTCGCAGCAATGATCAGGCCGCCGAACAGCGTTTCGTCGCCGCCGGTCATGGAGTTGGAAACCGATTCCGACAGCAGCATCACGACCAGCAGGTCGAACGGGGTGAACTGGCCGACGGTGCGCCGGCCGGACAGGCGCATCATGATCAGCAGCGCGCAATACACGATCGCGCCACGCGCAATCAATTCCCACCAAGGAAGATCCAGATCGAACATATGCCCTCCGCAGGCATGACACGGTTGAGTGCATTGTAATCACTTTATTAACACAATGGCTTTCAGTCGCGTGTCGCCTGCGGCGCTCAATCCTCGAGCGCGTAGCTGCGCAAATGGAACACCATCCTGCCATCCTCGCGCTCGCAGACGCCGGCCATCGTCTCGCCGGGGCGCAGCGTCATGCTCAAGCTGCTGCCGTCGCGCTTGCCGGCGCAGGCCGCGTGCAGGGCTGGGGGAATGGCGGGCAGGTCGGGTACTGGCGGCGCGGGCGGCGCCGATGGGGCGGGAAGGGCGGGCGGGGCGGGTAGTTCAGGAGCCGCGTGCCCGCCAAACGGCGGTGCGGGGGCCGTCGGAGGGGCTGGTGGCGTTGGCGGTGTTGGCGGCGCAGGCGGCGCAGGCGGCGCGGGCGGGGCCGGGCATTTGCCGCGCACTGCGCTGCACTCGTAGCGGACAGCTGCCTCGGCGCCGTGGGCGGCGAGCGCAAGCATGGCAAGCAGCAGGGTAATCGATGTCTTCATGGGGTCCTCCCGAGTAACGATGAAGCCATCCTGCCAGCCGAATGTGGAGGAATCATGGAGGTTGCCAGCCATCGCAGCGGTAACCGAGCCCGTAGATCGAGCGGATCGGCTCCAGGCCGGGCGCGACCGCCGCGATCTTGCGCCGCAGGTTCTTGACGTGGCTGTCGATGGCGCGGTCGGTCGCATCGAGGTTGTCGGCGCGGGCGGCGTCGAGCAGCTGGGCGCGTGACAGCACCTGGCCGGGATGGCGGGCCAGCGCAGCCAGGATCGCGTACTCGCTCGGCGTCAGGTCGAGCGCGTGGCCGTGGACCGCGATGCGGCGTGCGCCCTGGTCGAGCGCGAACAGGGGCGGCGTCACGACGCTTCCCGCGCGGCGCAGGATGACCTTGATGCGCGCCATCAGCTCGCGTGGACTGAACGGCTTGCACAGGTAGTCGTCGGCGCCGATCTCCAGGCCCAGCAGGCGGTCGATTTCTTCCACGCGGGCGGTCACCATCACGATCGGGACGTCCGAGAAGTCGCGCACCGCGCGGCACAGCGCCAGGCCGTCCAGTCCTGGCAGCATCAGGTCGAGTACGACCAGCGCCGGAGGCGCGCGCCGGATCGCCGCCAGCGCCTCGGCGCCGTCGCCCAGGACGGTGGGGACGTAGCCGGCCGAGCGCGCGTAGTCCGCGATGAGCGCTGCCAGTTCTGGCTCGTCCTCGACGATCAGGATGGTGGCGCACATGCGACCTCCATCGACAGCGTTATCCGCAAGCCGCCCAGCGGCGAGTGGTCGAAGGCCAGCGAGCCGCCTTGCGCCTCGAGCAGGCGCCGGCACAGGGCCAGCCCCAGGCCGGCGCCGCCATGGGCGCGGCTGCGCGAGGCGTCGACCCGGTAGAAGCGTTCGCCCAGGCGCGCCAGCGCGTCGTCGGGCACGCCCGGATGGCTGTCGTCGAGCACGATATGCAGGTGCTGCGCGTCCTCACGCGCGCTGATGCGCAAGGCGCCGCCCGCGGCCGTGTAGCGCAGGCTGTTCTCGAACAGGTTGGCCAGCACCTGGCGCATGCGGTCGGGATCGGCCAGGACCGTTGAGCGGCCCGGCGCCGCGCCCGTCTCGAGCGTCAGGCGCGCCGAGGCGAAGCGTGCGGAAAATTGTTCGGCTTCGCGCAGCGCCAGCGCCCACAGGTCGAGCGGCTCGCGCCGGCACGCCAGCTCGCCCACGTCGGCGCGCGCCAGCGCGTACAGCTCGTCGATCAGCTTGGTCAAGGCCAGCACCTGGCGCCCCATGCTGTCGATGGTCTCGGGCGTGGCTTGCCGCACGCCGTCCTGGACCGCCTCGAGCTGCGCGCGCAGCACGGCCAGCGGGGTGCGCAGTTCATGCGAGGTGTCGGCCACCCACTGGCGGCGCGCCGTCTCGGCCTGGCCGAGACGCTCGGCCAATGCGTTGAACTGGCGCGCCAGCGCGCCCAGCTCGTCGCTGCGCGAAGCAGGCAGGCGCACGCCGTAGTCGCCCGCCGCGAGCGTGGCGGCGCCGCGCGCGAGATCGCCGATCGGACGCCGGAAGTGGCGCGCCAGCAGGATCGCGGCCAGCACGCTCAGCAGGACGGCGACGGCGCCGATCAACCACAGGCTGCGCTGGAGCTGCGCCAGGAAGGCATACGCCATAACATCGCTCGGCCGCTGGCTGCGCGCGACGCCGAGGTAGCCCACCGTGCGGCCGTCGACCTCCAGTGGGCGCTGCGCCAGCGGCAGCGTGCCCGGCGTGCGTCCGGCCAGGTAGCGCCCGTTGGCGTCGAGCAGGGTGATGCGCGCGTGCAGGTCCTGGGTGACGCCGTCCGGGCCGGCGGGTTGGCCGGGCATGGGCACCATGGGAGGCGGGAGCGGCGGCGGCGGCGCCGGCGGCAGCGGCGGGGCAGGCGGCGCGGGTGGCGCCGGCGCAGAGGGCATGCGCGCCGATGGGGGTGCGACTGGCGCCACGTGCGCGGCCGGTGCAACTGATGCGACTGGTGCGACCTGTGCGACCGGTGCGACCGGCGGGAGTCGAGCCGCGCGCGCTGCCTGCAGGCGTGCGAGCTCGGCGGCGATCCAGGCACGCCGGTCGTCGGCGGGAATGAAGGTCCAGCCGCCGCGCAGCCGGTATTGGCCCGCGAGGGCGGCCGACAACTCATCCAGGCGGTCGAGCTCGATGGCCTGCGCATAGTCGCCAAACCCCTGCAGTACGTTCTGGCGCAGCAGCAGCACGCCGGCGCCAGCCACTGTCAGGATGGCCAGCAGGACGGCAGCGAACAACCGGTGGCCGATGCCGATTTTCACGTTGCTATCTGGAAGCGCTGCTGTGCGCGCATAGCCCATCCGTTCTCCCGGAATTCCATTTTTACAGTTATCATCCTATAAATTGAACGGTTTATAACGATATTTTCCTTCAGGATGACAGTCATTGCCGGTAGTCCGGCAAGGCTTTCTCCTACAGGTTGACTGCCGTTTTTTGGTGTTCGGATCGACGTCGGCGGCCTACCATGAAGTCCCTCGAGTCAGCTTTTTGCTGGCAATTTGTTCACCAAAGTTCGGAGGCAATCATGGCAAACAATTCGCAAAACAACAACCCGCAAGGTAACAACCAGTTCACCAAGCAAGGCAGCAAGCAGAGCGGCGATCAAGGCAGCCAGGGCAACCAGGGCGGCAGCGGCAACCAGGGATTCGCATCGATGGATCCGCAGCGCCAGCGTGAAATCGCCAGCGAAGGCGGTCGTGCGGCCCACGCATCCGGCAACGCGCATGAGTTCAACTCGCAGGAAGCGCGCGAAGCAGGTTCGATGAGCCACAAGAACGACGGCAACAAACAGAGCGGCAGCCAGAGCGGCAGCCAGCAGAGCGGCAACCAGGGCAGCCAGGGTAGCGGCATGCGTGGCGGTTCGCCGGAGCAGCATGCCGAAGCCGGCCGCCAGAGCCACAAGAACGACAAGCGTTGATTCTGCCTGAGGCAGTTCGCTTGATCCAACCCGCCGGCCATGCCGGCGGTCTTCTATCGGTTCAGTACACGTCGCGGCGGTAGCTCCCGTCGGCCATCATCGCCTCGACCGTGTCCGGCCCGAGCGCCGCGACCAAGGCGTCGTGGACGCCGCCGGCCATGCCTTGCAGGCTTCCGCAGACATAGATCGCCGCACCCTCCGCCACCCAGCGGCGCAATGCGTCACGCTGCGCGTCCACCAGGTGCTGCACATACCGTAGCTGCCCGCCATCGCGCGAGAACGCCAGGTCGAGGCGTGCCAGCATGCCGCCGTCGCGCCATGCTTCCAGTTCTTCGCGGCACAGGAAGTCATGGGCTGCATTGCGCTCGCCGAACAGCAGCCAGTTGCGGTGGATGCCGGTGTCGATGCGCGCCTTGAGCAGCGCGCGCAGCCCGGCCAGGCCGCTGCCGTTGCCGATCGCGATCAGCGGCCGCGCCGCATTGGCGCCCAGCCGGAAGCGGGCATGGGCGCGCACGCGCAGGCGGATCGTGTCGTCCTGGCCGGCGCACACGCACAGCCAGCCCGACGCCGCGCCGGGCGTCCCGTCGGCGCGCGTCTGCAGTCGCACCAGCAGCTCGAGCCTGCCTTCATCCGGCGTCGAGGCAATCGAGTATTCGCGTGGATGGTCGGGGTCGAGCGGCGCACTGACCTGCGCCAGGTCGCCGGCTTCCCAGGCCGGCAGCTCGCCATCGTTCGGCGCCAGCGCGATGCGGTACAGCGGGGCGCCGGCGCTGCCGGGATTGAGCCGGACGCGGCTGGCGATGCGCCACTCGCCATACGCCGGCGCCTCCCAGTCCGGCGCATCGCTGGTCCCGGCCAGGTGGCTCAGCTGATGCTGCCAGGCGGCCAGTGCGTCGGGCGCGCCGCGGTCGACGTCGATCCGCTCGAACAGCGGCGTAGCGCCGCGCGCGAGCAGCCAGGCGTCGAGCGCGCGGCCGAAGCCGCAATAGTTGGCATACGTGGTGTCGCCCAGCGCGAGCACGCCGTAGTGCAGCCGCGACAGGTCGGGCGCGCCACCCATCGCGTGGTCCGCGAAGCGCGCGGCGGTATCGGGCGCGTCGCCTTCGCCATAGGTGCTGCAGATGAACAGCACGCGCGACGCCCCCGCCAGTTGCGCCGCATCCAGCGTGGACATGCAGACGGCGCGCGCATCGAGGCCGCCCAGGGCGAGCGTGGCGGCGGTGCGCCCGGCCAGGAACTCGGCGCTGCCGGTCTGGCTGGCATGCACCACCAGCCAGTCGGCCGTGGCGCCGCCCGGCCGCGTGCGCGCCAGCCGGCTGCGCCAGATACCGAGGCACATTGCCAGGTAGGCGCCGGACAGCGCGAGCGCGCCGCCCAGGCGCAGGGGTTCGATCGTCAGCATCATTGCAGCAGGGCGCGCCAGTGGCTGGACGTGGTCTCGGCCAGGCCACCCGCGCCGCGCACCAGGTAGCGCGCCGCGATCCCGTGCGTGTCGGCGAAGGCGAGCCCTTGTTCCGGACCCACCACCGTGAGCGCGGTCGACAGTGCGTCGGCCGCCATGCAGCTTGGCGCCAGCACCGTCACCGAGGCCACGCCGCTCGCCACCGGATAGCCGCTACGCGGATCGATCGTGTGCGCCGCGCGCCGGCCGCCATGCTGGAAGTAGCGGCGGTAGTCGCCCGAGGTGGCGATCGCCAGCTGGTGCAGGGCGACCACGGTCTGGATGCCCGGCGGGCCGGCATCCGGCACGCCTTCGACTTCGACCCACCAGGGCTCGCCGCTGGCCTTGACGCCGGCGCCGCGCAGTTCGCCGCCGGCTTCGACCACGAAATGGCGCACGCTGCGCTGCTCGAGGCAGCGCGCCATGCAATCGACGGCATAGCCCTTGGCGACGGATGAAAAATCGAGGATGGCGCCGCCCGGCTGCAGCAGGCGGCGCGTCACGCGGTCGAGCGCGGGCCGGCGCGCGTGGCGCTTGGCCACGACCGCGTCGATGGCGCTGGCCTGCGGTGCGGTGAAGCCGGGCTGGTCGTGGCGCCCGCTGGCGCCGAAGCCCCACAGGTTGACCAGTTCACCGCCGGCCGGGTCGTAGGCCCCGCCCGTCTGGTTCGACAGTTCCAGCGCATAGTCCGCCACCTCGAAGAACTGCGGCGGCAGCGCGTGCCAGCTGCCGGCTGGCGCAGCGTTGTAGCGCGACAGCAGGGAAGTACTGTCCCAATGGCTCATTTGCGCAACGATCTCGTCCAGCACTTCCTGCAGGGTGCGGTGCATGACGTCGCCGTCGACGCCCGGCGGCAGCATCATGCGCGCCGACCAGCTGCTGCCCATCGTGGCGCCGGACGTCGCATGCAAGGTGCTGCCGCCAGGCGGCAGCGCCATATCGACCTGCAGGGGAACGAGAACGGTGCGCATCGCGCCTTACTGCGGCAGGACTTCGAGCGTGGCCGCGTAGCTGTAGCGCTTGGCGCCCGGCTGTGGCGGGCCTTTCGGCGCGTCGAGCGGAAACTTGGCGCTGAGCCAGTACATATTCGGCTCCGGCGCCGTCAAGCTGGCTTCGCCGTTGGCGTCGGTGGTGAAGCGCAGTTCGCCCAGCGTGCCGCGGTATTTCACGCCGCCCGGCACCATGCTGAACGGGAAGTTCGGCAGCGGCTTGCCGTCGAGCTGGAAGCGGAACTTGATGGTTTCGCCCGCGCGCAGGTCGCTCGGATTGGTCACCGGCACCAGTTCCAGGCCAGCGCCGCTCGGCTTGAGCGCCGTGTCGCTGGTCTTGTTGGCGGAGACGAAGGTCTCGAGGCGGGAATGGGTCATGCTCGTGCTGACCTCGGTGGCGCCGGCCGGAACCAGCGCCCCTGGCGTGCCTTCCACGCCCCGGAAACGTTTGACTTCACCGCCCAGCTTGTAGCTGCCCATGACGTTGTTGCTGACGATGGCGAGGCGGTAGGTGCCGTCCTTCGGCAGGCGGATGTCGAGCGTGCTGCGGTACTTGCCGAGCACCGCACCCTGGGCGGTGCTGGTATTGCCGTCCGGGTCGGTGATCGTGAGGCTGTCCAGGCGCAGCGGCACGTGGTGGAACTCGAACAGGCCCTCCGAGATCGCGCCGTCGAGCGTGACCCAGGCTTCCTTGGCTTCGACCATGGACGTGCTGGGCAGCAGCCAGCCCCGGTGGGCGTGGGCGCTCAGGGACAGGCCGGTCAGCAGAAGGCCGAGCACGGCCCCTTTCAGGATGCGGTTTTGCATGGTGGTCTCCAGAGAGCGTGATTATTGGATCTGGAGCGCCACGGCGCCCAGTTCTTCCTTGCCGCTCGCGTTGGCCGCCAGCTTGCCCTTGCCCGCCCAGTTGAACGGCACTTTCACCAGTTCGCGTCCGCCGGCCTCGCGCGCCGCTTCCACCACCAGTTTGTATTCGCCGGCCGGCAACCGGTCCAGCCCATTGCGGGCTGCGTTGAACGTCATGCTGTGGCTGCCGGCGGGGCGTGTCGCGCCGCTGACGCCGTCGATCGGCAGGGTGACGTCGCGGCCGGCCTTGCGCCACCAGGTGCGCAAGTCCTTGACCCACTTCTCGCCGGCATTGTCTTTTTTCTTGACGTCGTACAGCACCGCCAGGTTCGACGCGACGCTCTGGTCGGCGCGCTCGATCCAGATCGCCACATAGGGTTTGTGGTATTCGGCCACGTTCAGCTGCGGCAGGTCGAACTTGACAGACAGGTCGGCGGCCACGACCCAGCCCGACACGAGCGGCAGGGTGAGGGCGAGCGAGTGGGACAGTTTCATTCCTGGTCTTCTCTCAGGTTGGATGGATCGGTGGACAAATTCGGTGGACAAGCTCAATGGACGAACAGCAGGGCCAGCACGATCGGCAGCACGACGCCGAAGCCGAGCACCGGCCAGGTCGACGGCCGGTTGGCCGCGTGGTACTTCATGATCAGGAAGCCGGTGATGCAGAACACCACGCACGCCAGCGCGAACAGGTCGATGAACCAGCTCCACGCCGGCCCGGTGTTGCGGCCCTTGTGCATATCGTTGAGCCACGAGATCCAGCCGCGGTCGGTCTTTTCGAATTCGGCGCTGCCGTCGAGCGCGATGCGCAGCCAGGCGTCGCCGCCGGGACGGGGCAGGGCGATGTAGGCGTCGTCCTCGCTCCATTCGGCGCGCTTGCCGCGCACATCGACGGGGAAGGCGCTATTGGTCCAGTCCGCGATTTCGCTCGGCAGCGGCACTTCGGCATCGACGTGGCCGGCGGCGAAGGCCTGCAATTGCGCCCGCAGCGGCCCTGGCAGCGTGGCGTTCAGGCGCGTGACCTGGGGCCTGGCCTCGACCAGCGTCGCGTTATTCAGGGTCAAGCCCGTAAAGCTGAACAACAGCATGGCCATCAGGCAGATTGCCGAGCTGATCCAATGCCATTGATGCAGTTGCCTGAGCCAGAGCGCGCGACGGGCGCCGGGCAGGCGCTGGGGAAGCGCTTCTGTGGGCGCGGCTTTGGCTGAGCTGGACGGGGCAGGGAAGGACATTTGTAAATGATAACGATTATCATTTACATGGTCAACCCGGTATTGACCTGATCACCGAATTAATCGCGCCGGGGAAACACATTTTGTAATAATTAATTTCTCGGTTAACCGCCTGCCCTGGCCGAGATCATGCGTTACAATAATGTGCGCAAATTGGCAGGATTTTGCACAAGTATTTTTTGTAACGAACATTCCTTCCCCCACAACTTGATGTCAAGAAGTGCAATCCGCTAACCGGTCAGGCCGTGTCGCGGAAGGTTATAAACAACCCGCCCAACCCTCGCGAAGCGCGAAAAGAAAGGTGAGCAAGAATGATGCAACAATATAACGCCAACTCCTACCTGTTCGGCGGCAATGCCCCGTACGTGGAAGAGTTGTACGAGGCCTATCTGGCAAATCCGACGTCGGTGCCCGAAAACTGGCGCGCCTACTTCGACCAGATGCAGAATGTCCCGGCCGTCGACGGCTCGAACCGTCCGGACGTGGCCCATTCGTCGGTCGTCGCCTCGTTCGCCGAGCGCGCCAAGCAAGGTCCGATCCGCACCATCGTGGCGTCGGCCGATTCGGAACTGGGCCGCAAGCGCGTCGCCGTGACCCAGATCACCGCCGCCTACCGCTACCTTGGTTCGCGCTGGGCCAACCTGGATCCGCTGCAGCGCCAGGAACGTCCGCCCCTTCCAGAGCTCGACCCCGCCTTCTACGGTTTCACCGAAGCCGACCTCGACACCGTTTTCAATATCAGCAACACCTACTTCGGCCAGGAAACCGCGCCACTGCGCGACATCCTGAACATGCTGCGTGACACCTACACCCGTTCGATCGGTGCAGAGTTCATGTACATCAGCGACCCGACCGAAAAGCGCTGGCTGCAAGAGCGCCTGGAATCGATCCGTTCGACCCCGACCTTCAGCGCCGAGAAGAAAAAGCACATCCTCGAGCGCCTGACCGCGGCCGAAGGCCTGGAGCGCTACCTCCACACCAAATATGTCGGCGCCAAGCGCTTCTCGCTCGAGGGCGGCGAATCGTTCATCGCCTCGATCGACGAAGTCATCCAGCGTGCCGGTGAAAAAGGCGTGCAGGAAATCGTCATCGGCATGGCCCACCGCGGCCGCCTGAACGTGCTGGTCAACACCCTGGGCA
>Ga0265780_10007040_pt1 | contig 13870 bp, 12 predicted proteins | sample P1T30metagenome_FD_192432 | JGI IMG/M metagenome (GOLD analysis project Ga0265780, IMG submission 192432) | Plant litter microbial communities from East Loma Ridge, Irvine, California - P1 T30 | ecosystem: Environmental > Terrestrial > Plant litter > Unclassified | place: USA: California... | reverse complement strand
TGCTGAAGAAGCAACGACGATCACGACCCACGAGAGCACCTCTCGATCAACCTCCCGGGTTAGGGACATTACGCAAAAGGCAGTCGACGATGGACATATCGATCGCGGCTCCTTCGGAACCTGTCGCCCCTCCACCTCTCACCACCACGTATTCACGCCTGGCGACTCCGCTTGCTCGTTGGTACTCTGTCGCCGCCGAGTCCACCAGAGCCGCCATCATTCCCATGGCGACACCTTCTCCGGCACTGGTGGCAGGCAGCTCGCCTATAGATGCTGCGGTCCGGTCTTTGGCTCAATTGGCTCGTATGCACGCTGATCGTGATGGCGAGTCTACCGACCCTTTCGGCTGGCAGCCTGTATCCGAACGCGATGGACTCAAAATCGAAAAGAAGCTTGTATCACACGTATCGGAATCTTTCCCCGTCTATCGAGCTGGTCGGATTATCGAAGGCTTTACTGCTGAAGAGGTGTCTGCGGCAGTCTCATCACTACGCAAGGACGAATGTCATGATAAGCCACTGCGTCTGGAATCGTACGGTCATGGAATCTCGACGAGTCAGGTGACCGCCTATACTACTTTCCCTTTCAGGGCAAGAAATATGCTTGTCGCTACGGTAGTCGCTAGAGCGCCCGATGGACCGCCTCTGACTCCATCTATCCATCCCAGTACTTCCTTGTCTACTATCTTCCATGCTTCGACATCATCTTTCGACGCATCATCAATCGGCTTCGATCCAGCCAAATACAATCCCTTGGTGTTGCCGAACGGTAACATCGTCTTGGAAGGCTGGATCCTCGAGACTATCGATCCATACTCTCATGAACAGTATGCGATCCCTTCCACACGATGTATGTATGTCGGAGCTACCGACTACTCTGGCAATATTCCCTTATCAGTCAACAATGTCCTCAACACCTCGTTACCGCGATCCATACTTGCTGTCGAAAGCATGCTCAAGACAAAAGGTCCACCTTGTCGGGCGCAAACGCCAAACATGTCGATCATGATGCCGGACACCACTACGGCAGGGCCATGGGCATTAGAAGGCAGCGATGCTGACAAGTCTGGCGTGGATGAGCGGATTGAGGAAGACGATTACTCGTTGACCGTTACTGTTTCGCCTTCTTCGTCAGGGGATAAGGGAAATGGAGGGCTTATGCCTACATTGCGCCATAATGAATCCAAGGTCTCAGTAAACTCGACACGCTCCACCATTATTGATCTAGGTGAAGACATCCGACGAGGTAGAAGGGATCTCGTAGTCTGTGAAGTCTACATCGGCCACGGAATGATCAAATCAGGTGCCGACATTTCAGTTAGAGGTATCGCTCTTCCAGTCGCTCTACATTCCTCCAAGACCTCGGAGTCGATCATGTCGTACAATCTACCACAACAGCAGCTCGATCTACCATTCAATACCAGCATCATTGCTCTCGCTCCATCAGTCCTACAATCCGCATCACTCGACCCGTCAGCCGTCGCTCGGCACTTACTTCGAATCACATTACCTACTTCAGAATATGAAGCTCCAATCACAGATCCTCTTACCGGGAAATCCGCACCTGCTCCTAGGCCACGTTGGTATCTCGATCTTCTCAATGATGGAGCAGTAGTGCAACTGAAGCTGAAGACTCGGAAACAAGGCAGGGAGGCGAAGTACATGCTAGGTGACAATGCTATATCGGTGGAAGATGAGAGGAAGGTCAGGTCGTTCAAGGGTGTTGAGAGTAGATTGCCGCAACTCGTCAAGTGAGTCAACATTCCATTCCTATCAATATGGAGATCAAGCTGATCTTCAGTCGGGCCACGCCAGGCTCCAAGAGCCTCGAAAGACCGCTGGCGGTAGCCTCTGAACTCAGGTCTGCACCACCGCCCAAAGCTCTCGATGCAATAAGCGAAGACAACGTTACAATTTCGTCACCCGACCCCAACAGTGAAACTCAAGATGAGAAGGTATGTCTCCCTTGGTCCAGAAGACGAAGCTAATATCTAGCTTGAGGTATCTGAAATTGTCCCTCCACCTCATGATACGCTTGCTCCACCTTCACGCTATAATTTCTGGAAATACAACTACCCCCGTCTTAGCAGGTTCTCAATATCTGCTCCGTCTACATCACCGCCTTCACCTGTCGATACTACTGCCCCCCTTGCCCCGGGCGATGACTCGAAGGCACTATCGACCACTCAAGATGGTTCCGGGGCCGCCATCGTCACTTCCCCTCCCATGTTGAACCCGCTGTTGACAACTCAAGGTCTTATCATCTGCTGCCTACTGTCCCTGCTTATCGGATCGCTCTTGAGAAGTCTGCTCTCAGAGGCAGATTATGTAGTCTACCTGCCCGCCGGTTCCGAACATCCAAGTGGAGGAGAATGGCAGGAACTGAAGCGACTGGCAGCGTGGAAACTTGGCTGGGGAAGGGATCTGGTCATTGCTATTGCCCGACGATAGGTTTACGTGTCACTTCATGCTCTACACTCTACCATAACACAAACATGACTGTTGTACAACCACATGAATCAAGAAAGTATAATGTCGTCGCAACCGCAATCCTCCACTACGCTACATTTGCCTCTTCCGGTCGGATCTCTTGAGCCAATTTCGACTTCCTCGGTGCTTTGGCTGATCCCGGTTCGGTCATATCCATATCAGCGTCGGTGGATTGGCTTCCCGATGCCGGACTTGGACTAGCGAGTGGCTCATTGGTGTAGAGAGGTAATTTTGCACTAGATTTCGGGGATGACCGAGCTTGCCGGGGAGATTTCTTTTCCTCATGTAAGCCGACATGATACCTCTCGCCATCTGTTCTTCTACTGAGCCCCGATCCATCTGAAGTCCAGCCCGGCTGGGACAAGTCTGGCATGGGAACGGTTGATTCGACCGGCGCGATTGTTCGGCTTGGGGGATTAGCGAAAACCGAAGATCCTGGCGCTGGCGGAGGCGGTGGTGGACTCGGTTCGAGTGGACCCGGCGTCGCAGATTCCAGGACTGACGGTCTCGGAATACCATCTCCTAGACGCGAGTCAGGTATCGTGGGGAGCTCTCTGTTGAATTCAGGCAATGGCGATATAATCACCGGCCCGGATGATGTCTCCTTCAGGTGCACAGGATTGAATTGGGCCGTGTCACTCTGAGATTGAACCGGTGGAGTTGCGTCTGAACCGGAATTAGCTCGTGGTCGAGGTGCGATAGCGATAGTTCTTGGTTGTTTCGGTCTATCGTCTTTTGTTGCTTTCTTGGAATCATCCTTTTCCTTGATGGGTTTCGGCTTGACCTCGGCGCTGTCTCTGACTTCTCCCTTGTTGGGTTTCGGTTTAGAATCGGCAGATTCCTTGTTTGCCTTGGCCCTGACATCTTGTAGATCTTTCTCGGCCTTTAGCACATTTGTGAGATCTCCCGGTGGACCTGACATGATCAGCAATTTGCCCAATTACTTGCATCGTGGCTTACCCTTAACCCAGGACTTAAACTTCAGTGTTCCGCCTCCAATCCCAACGAACTCCCTCTCAGAATTCTTCCACGACCGAGTCCTCTCCTTACGTGGGAATGGACCAGCATCTCCGCCATTGTTGGGGAGGAAATATGGTGTTACCTAGCCTGTAAGTTGTATACCACACGCGCGAGATAGCGAGACTTACCTTTGGGAATTGACTGAGAATCATCTTAGGCGCTACGATAGGTTTCGAGAAGATTGGCATGTTCATTCGACTAGCGTCTGCTAAGACGAATGGACCATCGGGAGTAGCCATGTGTTCGATTTGGATATGGATAGCTCTAGCTTCCTCTGTCGCAATGTCAGCATCTGGGGACATGAACGCCGAAGAACTCACCTTCTTCTGGAGTACCCTCTACACTCCCAGGTCGCGAGTTGCCAGGGGTGCTACCGGCAGGGGTCTCAAGTCCGGAATCTCTCGGAGGCCTCATGACTCCCCTGGCTCATTAGTAACGCTAAGAGTGTTCGAAACTTCACGCACTTCTTGATTCCTTTCCTCCACGCCTTGCCGGGACCAACAACATCACTATCCCTCTTCTTCTTATGACTTCTCTTACTCTCCTTTTCTTGAGCAGGCTCACTTTTCACAACTATTGGTTGCTCCTCCATTTCGTTATACTCCGACAACCTCGGTACCTTCTTTGCCGGTTCTGCCATATCACGCCCAGCCGGTCCAGCATGACTCGCACCAGCGAAGGAAGGAATTAACCAATCGTAGCTCTTCCTTCCCGCAGCTTGACCAACGGGCGGCTCCAAAGCAGCGCTCTCGTCGATTTGACGTTTCTTCGCTCTTGACAATCTCGGTTTCTTGGGCTTAGCTGCTTTGGCTTGAGGCACGGACGGTCCGGCTTCGTCATCTTCAGAAGAAGAGTAGGCTGCTCTCTCGGCTTTGCTAGGCCTCGAAGTTGAAGGCGCCGAGGGCGGCAGACCGAATTTGAGGGTGAGAGGTGGAGGTGGGGATAGGGAGGATCTTTCGTGGGATGGCGGACGCGCAGGTCGGAGCTATACATTAGCTGCTCCCGTTCGAATAGCGAGAAAGGAGAATTACCTTTATACGAAGACCCGACGACGCTGGTTTACTGGACGTTTCCCCCTCTTTGGGTGCGGCCCGTTCAACGCCCTCATGTTCGAGAGTATCAATTGGATCCCTAGACTCCAAATCGTCCTCGGAGTCGGAGTAGTCTCTTGATGCCATTGTGATATGCCAGTCGAGATTATGTATATGGATATGTTTGATTGAGAGTAGACGAATCAGCTTCGCAGCTGGATATGAAGGGTCATACCAGCTTGATTCGCGTCGAGGGGTGAACAAGGTGCACACGTGGTTATGTGTGGCACTTTGCAGTGGCGATAGGGATATGGACGAATCCGACGAGTAAGACATCCACTTGTAGACCGCTGAAGCTAGCCATAAGCGGACCTTTCGTTAGTATGGGCCACGAGAGTATAAATTCGCGACTTCGTGAACCGCTCCATGATTTGTCCCGAATATACCTAACTTGACCTGACTGCTATCTCGCCTCCAACATGATCTCGGAAAATACGACCTCGCTACTCGACGTAATGCTTTGTACACTCTATGGCCTAGTGGAAGCGGCTTACTTCTTACAATACGGCAGCTCAGACAAAGACAGCTCGATTTCCCTAAGTGAGGGGAAGGACCAAAGTGACCCGGTAGAAGAATGGAAACGCGAGCTGGCCTCGCGTGAAAAGACAGGCACAGCAGCGGTGAATGACTGGGTAGATGGATGGTTCGCTTCTTCGCATCAAGGCGGTAATGGTTCTCATTCGAAAGACTTAAAGCGAGGGAATGTAGAAATGTACCTTTCAGGTCCGTAGCCAGCGACCTCTGCTCAATGAGTGCTGACAAGCAGAACGAATCTTCGGTCTCGGCCTCAATGAAGTCCTGGATGACCCGACCAAACATCATGCGCTCATCGCTCTGGTATCTGAGTTGGAACTTAAGCGGAACAGACGGTTCCCTGGCGGATACAATACCGATCTTCGATCATCTCTGCCCAAGGAGCAGGGTCGGAAACCATACCGGCCGCTCATCTTCCGCTTTATGGCTATCCTATGTTGCGTGTTCCAGGAGATGTTCAACCGATCTCAAACAGCTGCAGTCGCTCGCTCATTTGGCACCTCGAAGGGATCCAAGTCTTCGAAAGATGTGTGTGCGCCCGCACAGGAGCTTATCTCCGCGCCAAATCCGCATAGCAACACCTCGAATCAAGCCATTCCTCCATCGAGTACATCGATGACATCTTCCTTGTCCAATCTCTCCTCCATCGGTCTATGCGTGGCTCCACCACTTCGAACTCGACTAAGAAGTCGGACAATCGAGGCGGTGATGTCTTCAGCACAGATTCCAGTATCAAGCCTCGCAATGATGTCGAGTCTGTCTAATTTGTCGTCCATTGGGATGTGTGTCGCCCCGCCGCTCAGGACAAGGCAACGGAGTCGATCCTCGGTGATCGGCTACGCGTCTGCTGTACCTTTTGTCTCGCGAAAGTTCAGCGCCGTATCTCGATGTGAAGACCGTGACGTCGTCAATGACATAAGTAGTCATGGTCCAGTAGAATAGCTTGCGTTGGTATGCATCGAGTGAGAAGCATGAAAGTGCATCAGACACTCTCTACCGTCCCAAATGCCACTCTGATCCAGAATGTAAATGTCTTGAAGGCGTCTTTACCCTTCTCCTCCCCTTCTTGAGCCTCATCAGCTCGATAAGTATATCTAATCTCCATGTCCGCCTTGACATCAGCTTGGGCCAGCGTATCATACCCTAACAACGTACCTCAATGGAACCAGAAGCATCAGGCAGAACCTCGAGCTCGACGCCGACTTTCGATATATTGCCTCTTCGCTCAACCCCATGATCCTTCTTTTTCCTATCTCCACCTCCTAATCCACCTAGAACGCTCAATCTCGACTTGTTTCCGATTGTCCCCGGCCCACTGGTTGATGATTTGGTTGGTCCACTGAAAGTACTGCTCCCTTCCTCCGAGCGACCTTCTGAGCCGTGATCCTCTTCTTCCTCTTCATCGTATGCCCAAGCGTCTTTCAATGCGTGAACGGTGAAATGCGGAACGGGAACAAAGACCAGACATGTAGCATGTGGATCACGTTGCGTTGAAGGTGTCAGGCGGATCTGGATAGGATCAAAGAGAGGATTGATGAATGCTAATTGGAAGGTATACTAATCATCAGACAAGCAGCGTAGACTGGACTTACGATCTCTCCAGCTTTTAAAGGTGTGGTCATCGGCTCATCTTCTTCTTTGGCAGATACCCTGGTCCTCCTCCTATCGCGTCTACGACGTTCCAGATCTTCCGGTGTTTCCGCGACCATAGATTGATCGAGCTGTATGCGATGCCGACGACGACCTAGCTCGATGGCAGGTAAATAGCTCATGGCCACCATCTTGATTTTGAATCGAGTAGACTTGGTGTCAGGCTGGATGAGGAGATGGCGACAGCTAGCCTCGGGACAGCGTTTGGTCAACTTGGTCTGCAAACGTATACGCTCTGGTAACACTAATCTAGACATCAGTTCGTCGCTCACCACTGCGGTTGCTGCGTACTCAGCATTCCCATATCCCTCGCCAGCCCATGCTTTCCCCCAAATCCTCTCGAGTCCCGCCCTCTCCTCCTCCTCAGCGTCAATCAAACCCTTCCAAGCGCGTTCAGTCTTGAACGCCTCCAGCTCATCCCACCCCGCCTTCTCTTTCCCTTTATCTAGCCCTTCCTTTCGTTTCGGACGTCCCATCATTCCCGGCACATCCCTTCCCAAAGCTTTAGCGGCCATTTGTGTGAGATGGGAAATATGTCGACTTGGTTGCTTGCCTTTAGGTTTCGGTGTCTGAACGGGGACCGTTGTAGTAATGTATCCTTCTAGGTGATCTTTAAGGGCATCAAATTCGTTCTGAATGGTCTCTGGTTGAGTATTGATCTTCTGGAGCTGAGCTAGATCATCAGTATTTCCCATGATTGAGGGGTGATGATTTACCAGCTAGACCGGTTGGTTTTTCGAATTCCCATCCGACCTCCCTGCTTGTCCACCTGCATCCTCCACAAGCCAGTATGTAAGGCGCTCCAATCTCCGAGCTTCCATCCTCCATCCTCTTTTCGCTGGCCTGAACAGCCAAGGAGCTCTCGCATCTCGGACAGGAGAAACAATTCCTGGCACACCTTCAATCAGCCCTTATCCACATCCCTGCAGAGGACTTACCTATTTCTGTCCGCTCTGACACTAGCGCTTGGTACATCAAAGAGACAATTCGGGCAGAAGTATGAAGCGATTTCGACACCTACGCAGAGGTTACACCGGATAGCGTCGCATTCCTCGCAGAAATAGAGTGAGGGTAAAGAGTGGTATGACGAGGAGGATGAGAGATAGCTTGGAGGCAGTGATGCTTGAGGATCATCTAGGTGAGAGCAGCAGTATCGGACTGTCATGCTGCCCTCCCTCGCGTTTCAGATAATGTAGTCGGGTGTAGGATTGCGGATGGACATCAACTTATCTCGTCGCGTCAGTGGACGTGCTTCTCTCCCACGGTGTCCACCAAACTGTGTCCTCTATCATGCAACGCCTAATCCAGCATGTATCTGCATGGCAGCACTGACAACCTCGACAAGCTAATGTACAATATGTTAGATTACCATTAAACCCTAATCAAGCCTGATGTCCGACTGAAGAACCCCGCCGACTCCGTATACCCGACTCCATTCCCACCCCTCTACTCCGAGTCCCACTTTCCAACACACTAACCTCTGCCCACTCTCCCGTAGCTTCATCATCGTCCAGCGACCAAGACCTAGCTGCCGTCACTGTTGGCTCTATACCAGAGTTGGGGTCCAGGTCCATTTTACTATCAAGATCCACTTCATTTGTAGCATCGCCTATATCGAGATTGCTCGGTCTTGAAGGTTCTGACGGGCGAGATTTCGGGCCAAGCGTAGACGCTAAATCGATCTCTACCCCTGTCTCCCATTTGGTGACGGCTCTTATTGGGCCTGAATAATGTTTACGACCGTAAGCGTACCATGTGACGACCGTCAAGGCGCCTGTACTGGCAAGCACAAGCGGACTCCAGCTGACGTTACCTGATTATCAGGACCTAGTTCCTCCGCGCACTGAGACGGACTCACGAGCTGTCACGGGCGTGGCTCCAGGTAGAGTCTGGACGACAATGACACCTAGACCAAACAGTACACCGATACAAGCGAAAGGTTTACTGCTGATCAGCACTCTTCCTCAAATATGATCAAAGCAGCTTACCTCAATTTCCTCAATGACCAACTCGTCCTTCCCTCAAGCTGCAGATTCTTCCTCGATATTAGATACAGTATCACTGGTGTGATCTAGCCATCAGTGAAGCTCTCGTACTCAGAAGGACGACTCACATAACCAGTATAAGCGAGAGAAGAAGCAGTGACGGCGAGTACACCTCTCAATGTCCTCAATCCACCAATGAGCAAGAAAGCGAACGGCATACAAATGAAGATGGCCATCCAATGAGCAATGACCGGGACTCGGTTGGCATTGGTCTTTCTGATTGAGGCGGAGAAAGGTAGAGCATTATCTCGCGCTAAAGCGAAGAGAAATCTTGATGAGGCTTGGAGTTGGGCTAGAACTTGAAGGAGTAGGACGAATATCAGGAGGACAATGATTGCTACGGCTCCTTTTGGCGAGATTGCTCTCGAGAGAACAAAGCCCTGTACGTCAGGATCATCTATTGGCAAGATGTAGTGGTACTGACAAAGGGGAAATGATGTTTTGAAATATCGGTTCCGTCTTCTGGACTGATGGAGAGGAGTAGCAGAATGATCGCCTGATGATCAGCTTTAGCAGAACGCAGGAGTCGAATAGCTCACGATATATGCAAGAACATATGTCTACGATATCAGCTGGTTCTGCTCAGGTCGAAGTCAAGACGTACCAAGATCATCGAACCCGTCATGGCATTTGGCACATTCCTAGAGGGGTTCTTGGTTTCCTCCGCCATACTATATTGTCAGTTACCTATCCAGCAGCTTCTGATAATAATTCCTACTGAGCAGAGGCATCCTGATCATCAGTATAGGTCAGACGTGAGTAAGTTGACTTACAACACCACTGGCAATGGTGGAATACTGCCATCCCAACATGTAGACATATGTCTTCGAATTCCATCCAGAATTATTGTAAAATCGGTCTGTACGTATACTACCGCCTTTCTTGACCTCCGTTACTAGGATACTTATGCAGAGTATCGCCCAGACTGTCAGACCGTACACGCCTATACATCAGTTTCCCCCCGGAAAGCGATGGGAAACGTACCACCGCAGATCCAGAATTTATGGCTTCGTCCCGTTGCTGTCATCCCGACGAATCCTAGGAACAGTAGTATCGCCTACTCATTAGCATTACCATATTTGATCAAGGAATACACTTACAAGGAAGAAAAGGACAGAATGCCAAGTTTGAGGGACGTAGTTGGTAGCCATAGCCATTGTCCCCGAGATTATATCGCAAATCTCCCATGTTACCAATACCACCTGGAATCAGCGGGTCCCACAAAGAAGCAAGGGGACGAACAGCAGCAGCATGACCCGCAAGAACAACTCCACCAAGTAACCAGCCCCATTTACGCTCTCCACCTACTCCGCCTCTAGCACATTTCCATGCCCATGATGCCATTGCGCCTGCTACCGGGTACGCGCTCGCTAATTCCGATAATGTTAGGGTCAGGAAGAACGACAGAAATCCGGACATCGGCCATGCGACCAGCTACATATCAGTGAGATCACGGTGTCGGACAATAAGACATACAATCATTTGAGGCCCGCCATACTCGTATGTATTCTTGACTGCTAATACAGTACCCTAAAATCAGCTTGCGTTAAGATGCAATTCCGACAGCAGTACTGACCTGCAATGCCCCAATGTTCAGGGTTGTGATGGCCAGACTCGACCAGAAATTATATTCTCTCCCAAGTACAGCATCATATCCCAGCTGTCTCAGCCTCTGCGCATCCCTATCATCCTGCGTCATTTCCACTCTAGCCTTCTTTCTCCCTTTCCAGGTCCATTTCGGTTTCGACGAAGCATCACTGAAAGATGAAGAGCCCTCTCCGCCGAGATCACTAAGCGGTGTCAAGGATGATTTAGTACCTGCACTCGATAGCCTCGAGGGCGGTGCCGGGATAGATAGATTGGAAGGAGGTAAGACCGAGATGGTAGGGTCGAATGAGCGCGTTGGTGATATTAGATGGGCAGATGCGTGTGAAGACGTATATACCGAACGAGCATGGTCATGATCCCGGCTTGGCGATGAAATTGATGGCCCGAATGATACATCCCCATCTCCTCCTCCTCCCGAATATGCCTCGAATGAAACACTCCCCGTAGATTTGTCCGGCGTGCTGAGGTACTCATTGTCGTTTCCTGGTTCATTGACCGAGAAATACGTATTGTAAGGTGTAGGAGCCGAGAATGATTGGCTGGTTCCGATTTCCGAGTCTTCCCCTCCCCTGCGACGATCCAACTCTTCGATATGACTCGCCATCCTGGTGGTCTTACTGGTTTGGCCGGATCCCCTTATCTGTGTGTAGGTTGTGACGTTATCGAAGGTCTAAACTTCCGAAGGCATCCTTCTGATAAGCGAGAGTGTCGGTAAACAGTCGGTCGTGGTATTTGAGGACCAGCCCTGTCGCATGTATCCGTTCGTGTGCTTGATGTAGCTTTGGTCGGGTCAGACGTAGGATCCTAGTGTATATAGCAGTTCTAGATGTATGATGTTACGTTGAAATGTCTACACCGGTCGACAGCGAGGACGGGTCAGGAACAAGATGGCGTTCGTTCTAGATTGCTGGTTTGGCAGGCGATATGGCGTACAGTGCAAGCAATATCTAAAGATCGATCGGTGTATGTATACAAATGGTAGGTATTGCAGTCCGAATTGAGTGTCCGCAGTTGATCTATATGTAGCCCTAGAGATGATATGATAGATAAGAGGTCGGTAGATATGTTCGGTGCTGACCGAAGGATGCAGGGTGGGGTGGCGATATTTCTTGTCCTGAGCTGAGACAGTCCAGGCATTAGGCGCTCGCCAAGAATCTCTCGGTAACGACAATTCTTAGGTGATCTATGCTATGCTACATATCATGTATATCTACGTATCTATCTGGGCACTACTTTGAACAGCGTCTCGGCCAAAATGGGAGCAACAATCCTTCCAGGTCCAGGGAACCCTAACCAACTCCCAGCCAGGCCACTATCTAACCAACTTGAACAAGCCCACCGAGCGGTAGTCATGAGGAATATCCAAGCCCATATCCTTCCAGGCCAACCATGTACCTTTCGTCCAGTGAGTCGCTTGAATGTTACTTCCAGCCCACATCCTACCCCTGAGAGGATGAAGAACCCGCTTAAAGGACCTATTGCGGGGACAGGCGACATCGATAGTTCGCCAAGAGAATGATACACTGCCGAGAGGATGAATACTAGAGCTGTGGTGAGTGTCGTATCTTGGGCCAGCCCAAAGGGGTATAGGATACAGTTTGCGATAAGTAGGAATTGATGCTATCTGTCAGCTGAGCAGGGGCTGGAGAATCATGAACAACTTACTCGGAACAACTGATGCCATCTCCTCCCCCACATGTCCAGTAGACTGTCGGACTTCCAAGGTGAATCCATCAGGTCCACTTCCCAACTCTCCACCTCCCATCCAGCAATGATAGCAAAGAATGCAAACAGATGATATCCTCCAACCAAACCCTGCCAGACCGTAGTACCGACAGCGAGGGTGATTACAGATTCCGTCAAGAATGTCGGACAAGGCATCTCGAGCGGTGTTCCAGGTAGAAGTTTGATTTGATTGAGACGTGTGAACGTCCTCATGGCGTCATTCCTTCCGAGGGGATTCCCAAGCGTGTCTGCGGCGACATATCGTTCAAGAGCGAGTAAAGAGTCGATGATCCATAGTCCACGTAGAGCCAGGAGGGCATGTCGTTTCAAAGCTTGTGGTCGAGTTCGAGGTGATGAGCTGGTAGGCTTCGGCAACCAAGCTTCAACATGTACTGGTCCATTTTCCACCTTTCCATCCATCTTCATATCCTCTCCTCCACCCCTATGTTCCTCATATCCTGCCACAGACCCTCTCCTCTTGCTACCTGGCTTCGGTTTGAGCGGTCGGACGGTTCCTATCGTCCCCTGGTCCAAATCCAAATTTAGCCCCACCATCCTCGAATTGATACACAAATCAATGGCAGATCTCAACTTCCCCCTCCCCTTCGCACGATATCCATCAAGGTAAGGCCCCTTCAACAATCCAAATTCAAAGTACTTGATGAGCAGATGAAGGTACGCAATCCCGACACCATTATTAAAGGCATTCAATTCGGGTACTACAATCAGTTTCGCTATTCACCTCAAATGTGTTGACATACATGTAAAGCGATAACCTATCCAAGCTCTCACCATTAGATAGACCCCTACAATCCCAACAGCCATCCTCCATGTCCTCGTATTGTTATATTGTAACAAGTACGCTTGAATACCAAGGGGCCATAAAGGAATAACAGCGAGTTGATGGATGTTGAACCATGATATTGGCTCTGCGGTGCGGAGTATATGATGGTGCAGAGACGATAATAGTGGCCCAAAAGGCTCTTCCTTGGTGGGTAGCATTTTTGTGCAAGTGTACAGCACAAGAAACACAGGCAAAGGTGTCGTTTATAGCAACATAAATTCATGACGCGTCAAAAGTGCCTGGAAGATCGTCATGGACGTGTAATGGCAGTGTAGTGGGAATACTGCGCGCTCATAGGGACATGACCGACGAATCATGGCCAAATGACAGATGCATATGATACAGAACACCTCAGGATCTCAGCGACGTAATACACATGATCTACTCCTCATTGTGGTCCTGGACCAGTACTATTCCCCCGCTGTAAAGGCAGCCTCTTCTTGCCATCTCCGGCATCAGGACTTTGACTCGCCAATCCACCACCCCGACCAGTCGAATTGGACCTGACTAATCCGGTCCCTTGGTCGGATATCCTTCTAACCATCTTCTTGAGCGAAGTCAACCTCTTTCTCGTCTTTCCACCTTTGCCATCTGGTGTTTCCTGACCGGGTCCTGAACTTGTATTTGAGACAGACTCGGATAAGTTCGCATGGGACGGAGATCGAGAGGGAGTTGATGCGCCAGATCGTGGCGACATGAGCTCAGAGTTGTAAGAGACAGACCGGGGCATGGCGGGGAATGAAACGGGTCGATCTCTAGTCGGAGTTGCAGCCGGTCGACGGGGACTTGGGACTTGATCTCGAGCTTCATTCGTCTGAACGGACGACTTGGCGGGAGTCGAGGGCGAGTCGACTTGAGCTGTTG
>Ga0265780_10007039_pt1 | contig 13871 bp, 12 predicted proteins | sample P1T30metagenome_FD_192432 | JGI IMG/M metagenome (GOLD analysis project Ga0265780, IMG submission 192432) | Plant litter microbial communities from East Loma Ridge, Irvine, California - P1 T30 | ecosystem: Environmental > Terrestrial > Plant litter > Unclassified | place: USA: California... | reverse complement strand
AACTGGTACGTGCCGGTCAGCGGGTGGCCATATGCGACCAGCTGGAAGACCCGAAGATGACCAAAACTATCGTTAAGCGCGGCGTAACCGAACTGGTAACCCCAGGCGTAGCCACCAGCGATAACATCCTGCATCAAAAAAGTAATAACTACCTGGCCTCTTTATATTTTGAGAAAAATAGTGTAGGTATTGCCCTCATCGATATTTCTACCGGCGAATTTTTGACCGCACAAGGCAATGCCGATTATTTAGACAAACTCCTGCAATCATTCAGTCCCAGTGAGGTTATTTACCCTAAGAGCTGCAAACGTGACTTTACCGAAAAGTTTGGCGACCGCTACTACACTTACACGCTCGACGAGTGGCCCTACAGCGGCGATTATGCTTACGAAACACTCACCAAACACTTTGGCGTAAAATCCCTCAAAGGTTTTGGTATAGAAAAACTGAACCTGGGTATTGTAGCCGCCGGGGTGGCACTACATTATCTCAACGAAACCGAACACCGCAACCTGCAGCATATCAGTGCCATTAGCCGTATTGAGGAAGACAGGTACCTATGGCTCGACCGCTTTAGCATCCGTAACCTTGAGTTGGTGGGCTCTAATAACGAGAACGCCTTAACTTTGGTTGATGTGTTAGATCATACCTGCTCGCCTATGGGTGCACGTCTGCTACGCCGTTGGATAGTAATGCCGCTAAAGGAGTTAAAACCCATTAACGACCGCCTTAACGTAGTACAGCACCTTATAGAGCAAGAAGACCTCCGCAACGAGTTACAAGCCTGTATACGCCAGGTGGGCGACCTGGAAAGGCTCATTAGCAAAATAGGTTTACAAAAAGCTAACCCGCGTGAGGTTTGCCAGTTGCGTAAAGCCCTACAGGCTATTGGTAACATCAAAAAGATGTGTGCAGAAGGTATTGGGGGCGCAGTTTTAGGAGTGGATAACGGCCTGCCGCCAAAACCTAATGAGGCACTGATGTCTATTGGTAGCCAACTGAACCCCTGCGATTATATCTGCGAAAAAATAGGCCGCGAAATGAACCCTGAACCGCCCATACAACTGGTAAAAGGCGGCGTAATGGCCGAGGGGATAAACGAGGAGTTGGACCGCCTGCGTAAAATTGCCTTTGGCGGTAAAGGTTATTTGTTAGAGATCCAAAAACGAGAGGCCGAGCAAACCGGCATCCCATCGCTCAAAGTAGCTTTTAACAATGTGTTTGGTTACTATCTTGAAGTTACCCACTCGCACCGCGATAAGGTACCAACCGACTGGATACGCAAGCAAACCCTTGTAAATGCGGAGCGCTACATTACCCCCGAGCTTAAAGAATACGAAGAACAAATATTAGGTGCCGAAGAAAAGATACTGGCGCTGGAAACCCGTTTATATAACGACCTGCTATATTCCCTGGCCGATTATATCAAGCCTATTCAACTCAATGCGCAGTTAATAGCCCGTTTAGATGTGTTGTTGAACTTCGCCACTATCTCTATCAAGAACTACTACGTTAGGCCTCAAATGAACGATAGCCTGCTTATTGATATTAAAGGCGGCAGGCACCCGGTAATTGAAAAAAATTTGCCGCCGGGCGAAGAATACATTACTAACGATGTTTACCTCGATTCGGATAGTCAGCAAATCATTATTATTACCGGCCCTAACATGGCGGGTAAATCGGCTTTGTTGCGGCAAACCGGTTTAATAGTGTTGCTGGCGCAGATGGGCTGCTTTGTACCAGCCAAAGAGGCTGTGATAGGTTTGGTAGATAAGATTTTTACCCGGGTAGGCGCATCAGATAACCTGTCCTCGGGCGAGTCTACCTTTATGGTGGAAATGAACGAGACGGCCAGCATACTCAATAACCTGAGCAACCGCAGCTTAATCTTACTCGACGAAATTGGCCGTGGTACCAGTACTTACGATGGTATTTCTATAGCCTGGGCCATTGCCGAGTACCTGCATAACCACCCATCGGCGCGGGCCAAAACATTGTTTGCTACCCACTACCATGAGCTAAATGAGCTCACCAATATGTTTAACCGGGTTAAGAACTACAATGTAACGGTGAAGGAAGTAGGCAACCAGATTATTTTCCTGCGTAAACTGGTTCCGGGTGGCAGCGAGCATAGCTTTGGTATTCACGTAGCCAAGCTGGCTGGTATGCCACCTAAAGTATTGGCTCGTGCACACGAGATCCTCAAAAAGCTGGAAGCCGAACGCACCGGCGGCGAAAATATTAAAGAGAGTATCAAAAAGGTACAAAAACAAGCCCTGCAACTCCAAATGTTTTCCATAGATGACCCGGTGCTGGTTAAGATCCGCGATATGCTAAACAACCTGGATGTGAACACGCTTACCCCCGTAGAGGCATTGATGAAGCTTGATGAAATACAACGTGTAATTAAGGCGTAGTTTGCCAAACGAGTAGAAGCTTACCTGGAAGTAATACATTCTTGTTTCCTGGCTCTTGTCTCTTGCTTCTATATTGCCTACTTTTAACACATGGTTATTAGTCGGTACTCCAGTTTGTTTTTGCTGATGTTTTTAATGGGTGCTTTAATGACTTCCTGTAAGTCGAAAAAGGCAGTGATGAAAGGTTCGCCGGGCGATGTAGTGAAGCCGCAGGGATTTATTGCGGATAAGTATGCCGAGATTATGGGTGTAAGTAGCAATGAGATTACCAACGGTCGGTTATATAACTTTATAGAGCAATGGTACGGCACGCCTTACAAATATGCAGGTTTAGACCATGATGGTGTTGACTGTTCTGGCTTAACTTTTTTGCTTGAGCAGCAGGTTTACGGCCTTACTATACCACGCAATACCGGCCGACAAATTAATATAATTAAGCGCAAATACGAAGAAGAACTGCAGGAAGGCGATCTGGTGTTCTTTGATTTTGATGGTAAAAAATTTAGTCATGTAGGCGTTTACCTGCAAAACGGTTACGTAGTTCATGCCAGTACCCGCAGGGGTGTCATGATCGTAAAGTTGCGCGATCCTTCCATGTATAAATATTTTTCAAGGGCCGGCTCTATTATTAATACGGAAATTGTTCAGAATGAATAACTTTGTGTAAAGGCCGGCGTTATTTATTTATGAAAAAGATATTCTTGTCTTTGATACTCTTATTAATATTCAGTGCGTATGCCAATGCGCAGGTAAAAATGCTAAGCTTGCCAGCTTTGCAAAAACGCATTAGTAACCCCGATACGGTTTATGTGGTTAATTTTTGGGCTACCTGGTGCAAGCCCTGTATTGAAGAATTACCTTACTTTGAAAAGCTGCAGGCCACTTATAAAAATCAGCCTTTGAAGGTGCTATTGGTAAGTATGGATTTTGAATCGAAGTTACCTGCGGTTAAAACATTTGCCAGTACCCACAAGTTAGAATCGGAGGTTTATTTGGCTCACCGCAAGAGCGACCAGGAGCTTATTGATGCCATTAACAAAGACTGGAGCGGCGCTTTGCCGGGTACGCTTATTGTAAATGGTAAAAAAGGTATCCGTAAATTTCAGGAGCAGGAGTTTACTTATGAGGAATTGAACAAACTCTATCAAACCAATAAATAAAATCACCATGAAAAAACTAATTCTTTTAATGCTGATTGCTGTGAGTGGCATGGCTTTCAAAATGGCTGGCGAAGGCTACAAAGTGGGCGATACGGCTACCGATTTTAAGTTAAAGAATGTAAACGGCAAAACCGTATCATTGGCCGATTACAAAGCTGTGAAGGGGTACATTGTAGTATTTACCTGTAACCACTGCCCGTATGCCAAGGCTTACGAAAGCCGTATTATGGACCTCGACAAAAAGTATGCAGCCAAAGGCTACCCGGTAATTGCCATTAGTCCTAATGACCCTGTTGCCGAGCCTGCCGATTCTTTCGAGAAAATGCAGGAATTGGCCTCTAAAAAAGGTTATACTTTCCCATACCTGATCGACGAAACACAAGATATTACCCGTGCTTACGGTGCTAAAGCCACCCCGCATGTATATGTGCTGCAAAAAACAGCCGCAGGTAATGTAGTAAAATACATTGGTGCCATTGATAATGATACCGAAAACACTAATGCCAGCAAGGTGAAATATGTAGAAGGCGCAGTAAATGCCTTATTAAGCGGTAAACAACCCGAGGTTACTGCTACTAAAGCCATTGGTTGCAGCATTAAATGGAAAAAAAGCGCCTAACAACACTTTATAGATATAATAAAACCCCGTGATAATTTACCACAGGGTTTTATTATATATTTCTGTTTGATGATGTATATCTTTGCCATCATGGCAAAGCAAAAAGAAGACTACTCGTTCTGGACTAAATATAAGAAGTTTGCCGGTAATGAGATTTTGCTTTACCTAATCATGGTAATTGGTATTATATTGGGCATCATCATTTTTAGTTAGCCTTTACAAGCGCTATTTTATAGTCATCGGCATCGGCCACCTGCTGGTAAAAGCTTACCAGTTCGGCATAATTATCTACCGGGTAAGTGCCATCAATCATTTCCAGCTTACGCTTATATACAATCTCATTCTTATCATTCATGGTTGCGCTTGCGGTATAATGGCCAAAGGGCTTGTTGATATTTACGTGCAATGGAATATTATCCATATGGTAACCTGCAGGTACCTGGTAAGTGATTTCATCAACATCGGTATAGCCACGGTTAATGTAAACGCTGGTGGTGCGGTTTCGCACTTCACGTGGTACGGTGGTGTTGCGGTTGGCTAAATTAGCCATGAAAAAGTATTTGCCTGCCGATATGGATGCATAATCTCTTGCGCTAAATTTCATTTCCTCATGGTTTACCGGGTTAACGCTCTTTACCGGTTTAAGCACCAGGGTTTCAATTTCGAGGTTATTGATCTCGTAGCGCTTTTTAGCATTCTTAATTTCGTCGCTTACATCGCCCGGAACGTTTGGCCTGTTTTCGTACTGCCAGCCCTCAAATGTAGTATTCATACTGCCATCTAATTGTCCATCTTCTTTCAGCGTTACGTTTGCTTTGCGTATCTGCTTGCTTAATTCAGATGTGTATTTGGGCGTATGTAGTAGTTTGCCACCTTCGGCGGTGCAAGCCAATACGAGGCGGTCATCGGTAAAATTGCCCAAATAGCCAAACGGAATATCTTTACTGGTGCACTCCAGCCAGGTAGTGTCGTTTCTAAAAGGCAAACATAAAATAATGTGATTGCCCTGGGCCATGCTGGCAAAATCGGGGAGCAGGCTCTTTTTCAAATTACCCGCTTGTACCACGCAGTAATAGGAGGGTATGTTTACCGCTTTAAGCAGCGCCTGGGTGTAGTTTACCAGTGCCTTGCAATCGCCATAACTTACCCGGTCCACATCGGTCGCGGTAAATGGCTGGTAACCGCCAATGCCAATTTGAACGCTAATGTAACGGCTTTTGCGCTGCATGTATTCGTAAATGGCCTTTGCCTTATCTTTCGGGTTTTTTATAGTATCAGTAAGGCTGTGCATGTATGCTACAGTTGGGGGTAGCAAGGCAGTGCGCCCGGTAAGCAGCTTATCATATACCCATTTGCCCAATTCATTCCAGTTAGTAAATGCACCGCTGTAACCTTCGTAACTAAATTGCTCGGGCGCTACCTTTACCACGGTTTGGTATTGTTCCGGATCGGGACTATAGGGTTCACTGCGGCGGGCCTTTAAACTATTGGCTTCCCACAGGTATGATTTCAAACCTGTAACGGGCGTGTTGTTTACCTTGCCGCCATAGTTCATTTCCTTGTACCTGATGTTAAAATCGGGCTTACAAATAAATTGATAACTGCTATGCTCTACTGCTGTACCAGTGGCCTCGTTAGGGCTCCAATCATCAAAGTTGAGCGATTGCTTAGACAGTACCTCATATTCGTATTCTAGCGTGTAAGGGTAGTTGACCACCGCAGGTTTAAAATGCTTTACCCTCGAGTCTTCAAACAATGATGCATCGCTGGCTGCACTGTAATCGCTAAAGTTTTTATCTGAAAACTTGTTAGTTGGTTTGCCAAACTCATCGTACACTATACCTCTAATGTATTTAATGCGATTGCTTTTATTGTACCAAACCACAATGTCGGCGTTACCATCGCCATTCTTGTTTAATACAGTAACTACTTCTTTAACATGGTGAAAGGTATTGTTGAGGTCTTTAACTTCGGTAACCACCTCCATTTTACGCACCACAGCACTGGCATAGGGCAGCAGATTTTTAGGTATGGTGGCTGCTTCGTAGGTTGTTTGGGCATTAGCCGAAAGACCGATAAGGCAAGTAAGGAACAAGCCGCAAAATTTTATCATTACTTTTTCTTAAAAATGATGTCCGCCTTTTCGGCCTTAATAATGGTATTGTAAAACTCCTTTAAATAAGGGTACTCTTCCGATGAATAGATAGGCTTATTAAGCTGTATAATGTGCGAAAAAGTAAACCCATTAGCATTGGGTTCGTAACCTGTTATAAAACGGCCGCCCTGGTTAGGCAAACCTACAGATTTGCTTTCGGGAGGGCTTTCCATGGTATATTGTTCTGGCAAGCTTACTGTTAAAACAATGCGTGTATCTGTAGCGGCACCCATATCAACAGGGTATGTACGGTCGGCTATTTTAAAAGGGTTCTCGGTAATGCGATGCAGCATGTAAGGGTTAAATGCCAGCCTGTTAGCATTCATGTTATCATAAATATCAATCTCCACGTCTAACGATTCTACCAGCGACTTTTCAAGGCTGTCTACATTCGTGATGTCATATTTAACAATTTTCACTTTGGCCATTTTTTCATCCAGGTTCTCCACATACTCATCAAGGCTATTGAATTTCTTTATGCCGCGGCGCTTCTCCAAAGCTTCATAACCGTTGTAATAGTTAATTAGCTTGCCGGTAAGTTTACCAGTGCTTTGCAAGGTAAGGTTCATTACATGGGTACGGCTTCGTTTTTGAGAGGCCACCATATCAATCCAATACGAGGGCTTGTCTAAACTCATTACGCGGCCCTGGTCGTTAATGCAATCTTCGGGCAGTAAACCAAATGGCAGCATGGCATCAGTAGCATCTAACAGGTAAGATTTATCGGCAATGTTTACTTTGGCCACCACATAATTAAAATCGCCGATGGCCGGATATAGCTTGCCAATAAATCCGTGATCGCGTGTGGAAAGCAGCACCGCTTCGGCATCAATACCTGCTGCTTTCAAAGCAGTTACCAGTGCCAGGTTAATATCGGCCGTACTGCCAGAGTGGGTTTCTAATGTTTTGCGCAGGCCGTTATCGCTGTAAATGCCCACAAAGTGGTTGTGCTTTATGTTATTTTGAATGTAACGGTATATGGCTTTGGCTTTTTCTAAATTATCGGTAATACCGGTTGTTATGGCAGGCAGTTTATCTTTAAATAAACCTGTTTTACGCATTTGTACACCAAAATCTTCGCTTTGCTTAAGGCTTCTGTCAATATCGGCCCAGGTTTGAGTTTTTATGGTTTTCGCACCATTGTAAGGGTTGATGTAATCATTCAGTTCAAAATTTATGGCCGACATAAAGTTTTTAGGAGCGGTCATGTAGTCTTCTTTTATAAATGCCGGAACATCGTTCATTGCATAGGTGATCTTAGAGCAGTCGCATTTAGTACCACTCACCACAAAGCATTCACGTTCTATCTCCGAAACATTTTTATCAAGCTTGTAAAATCCTCTCAACGTAGCTTTAAAATTAAACACACCTGGTATATGAGCCTCATATTCAGACGAAATTTTGGGGATGGTGCTCTGGAAATCCCAGTCTCTGAAAGTAAGCGAGTACGGCGATTGCAGTGTGTATTTATATTCAATAACACAGCCATTGCGCAAGTTGGGCATGGCAAACTTTACTAAATCCCAGTACTTATTGCGGTTTTCGGTTACTACGGTTTTAGGGTCGAGGTAGGTGTGCTGAATATTGCCTTGATCATCTGTGTAATAAGTAACACCTACAACATCCCTTACTTGTTCAAAGCTATTGTTATCACTTTTGTGTATAGGTATGGTAATGTTTCCTTCCTCGAAAGCCCTGCTGTCAAATATTTTAATTTTAACATGGTACTCATGGTAAAGCGGTAAACCGTCGCCGCTGCTTATCCAGGTTTTGCCAAACTCTTTCAATACCACGGCATGGGCTGTTTTATCTTTTTCATAAGCTTTCATATCCAAATCGGCTATATTGTAGCTATCGTAAGGGAAATCCTGGGCGGAGAGCGTATAGCAGAAAAATACGCCAGAAAGCAGGAGTAAATATTTCTTCATGAATTGTAAATTAAGTTTAAGGCGGTGTTAAATTACTACTTTAACCATAAATAAGGAAACTAAACGCCTGAGTTTTTAAAGCTTTTTACGACCTTTGCCAAAACGCTGCCCATGAAACTTAACTTAAAACGTCCGCTCGCATTTTTTGATCTGGAAACTACCGGTACCAATGTAGGGGCCGACCGTGTGATAGAAATTGCCATTATTAAAATGCTGCCCGACGGAACCGAAGCCAGTAAAACTTGGGTATTGAATCCTGAAATGCCCATACCGCTCGAAACATCATTGATACATGGTTTTTATGATGAGCACGTGCAGGATAAACCTAACTTTAAAGCCATTGGTGCCGAGATTGCTGAGTTTTTTGCCGATGCCGACCTGGCAGGCTACAACTCTAATAAGTTTGACATCCCAATGCTGATGGAGGAGTTTTTACGTGCCGGCATTGCCTTTGATTTAAATGGCCGCCACTTTGTGGATGTGCAAAACATATTTCACCAAATGGAGCAGCGCACCTTAAAAGCTGCCTACCAGTTTTATTGTAATAAAGAAATTATTAACGCCCACTCGGCCGAGGCAGATACCCGTGCCACCATGGAAGTATTGCTTGCACAGGTAGAACGTTACAAAGACATAGAGTTTATTGACAAAAAGGGAAATAAATCGACCCCGGTACAAAACGAGGTATCGGCCTTGCATGAGTTCACCAACATGCAGCGCGCTGTAGACTTTGTTGGCCGTATGGTTTATGATGATGCAGGCGAAGCTTTGTTTAACTTTGGCAAGCACAAAGGCAAACGCGTAACCGATGTATTTGATGTAGAACCCAGCTACTTTTCATGGATAATGCAGGGCGATTTCCCTTTATACACCAAGCATAAGGTTAAAGAAATTTACGACCGCTGGAACCAAAGCCGTCCGCCACGCCCGGTACAGCCCAAACCAGCACAGCCGGCCGAACAAAACGCACCTAAAAAGCAATTTCAAAAACCCTACGTTAAGCCGCAATACCAGCAGCAACAGCCGCCAAAGCCATTTAAAAAGCCCGAAGAACCGGCCAAGCCTGTGAACGAGGACATGTTGCAAATGCTTGCCGATAAGTTTAAAAAGAAGTAAGTAGCTGATTGTTGCGTAACTATTCAATAGCCAAAAAAACGTTCACGAAAGTGTTCATAAACCGTTTAAAAGTGTTCACCCGTGAACACTTTTTTGGTAAATAGGGATTAAATCGCTCTATTTACCGATAATGAAAAACGGGTTTTAATGAGGAAAAATGAGGTTTTTTGAAGTTTGATGAACTTTAGCGGGCAATTTGTGTGTGAACGCTTTAGCGTATTCGCCATAGTTACGGCGGAGCTCTTGAACAGATGGCTGCCATTGCTCATCCGGTATTTCTTTAAACCTATCCATGCTTTGGCTGTTCTTACAGTACATCTACCCAAGCATGACCACACCCTTAAAAGTTAAATTTTATTCAGGAACCAGCAATGTGGTACTGCCCGTGCCTAACAAACAATGCTTTCCGCAAGAGTTTCAGGATAAGAGCCGACTTTGTTATTATGCCTCATTGTTTAACAGCGTGGAGGTAAACAGCACATTTTACAAATTACCTTTAGCCAAAACAGTAGCTAAATGGACCAATGAGGTTCCGGCTAATTTTAGATTTACTTTTAAGCTATGGCAGGAAATTACCCACCTCAAAGGCCAGCAGTTTGACCCCGAACATGTTGCCCGCTTCATGAACATCATAAACCAGGCTGGGGAAAAGAAAGGATGTTTACTGGTTCAGTTTCCGCCAAGTGTAGTGTTTAGTCCGGTATTGCTAAATAATTTGTTAAATGAGATCAATTCTGGCGACCCCGACAATGCCTGGCAGGTGACGGTAGAGTTTAGGCATAAGTCATGGTATCAGGATGTCACATATGAAATGCTGGATCAGCATAAGGCCAGTATGGTACTGCATGATCTGCCGGCGTCTGCTGCACCTCTTCACATAGGGGAGGCCGACTTTATTTACCTCCGTTTCCATGGCCCTAACGGCGGCTACCGCGGCAGTTATGATGATGAGTTTTTGTACGAATACGCGCAGTATGTGAAAGAGTGGATGGAGGATGGCAAAACTGTGTATGCTTACTTCAACAACACCATGGGAGAGGCCGTTCTGAATTTAATTACCTTTAATAAGTATGTTAATGCTGATGATTAGATAGAGTTAATTATACAGCAGATTTACTTATCTGCCGAGATTTCATTACCCATCATAAACTCAATATTCCTTTTCAACCCGGTAAACTTAGTGCGCTTAACCGGCGACTTTTTAAATACCTGCTGAAACGTTTCCTGGGTAATTTCATGCCATTCGCGCTGGCTCATGCCTAGTAGGTCGGCATTGGGTTGAAAGGCCGGCTCGGTATGCGTAAGCGAAAAACGATTCCACGGACAAACGTTTTGGCAAACATCGCAGCCAAACATCCAGTTGTCTGTTTTACCTTTAAATTCTTCGGGAATATTATTTTTAAGTTCAATAGTGAGGTAGGAGATACAGCGACTACCATCCACTATGTAAGGAGCTACGATGGCCTCGGTAGGGCAGGCATCTATGCAACGGGTGCAGGTTCCGCAATGGTCGGTGGTGGGCGCAATATCATAAGCCAGCTCGGCATCAATAATTAATTCTGCCAGGAAGAAAAAGGAGCCACTTTTCTTATTAATTAGGTTGGAATTTTTCCCTATCCAGCCTATACCTGCGCGTTGCGCCCAGGCGCGGTCTAATACCGGTGCCGAATCTACAAAGGCACGGCCGCCTATGTCGCCAATATTTTCTTGTATAAAGTGAAGGAGTTGTTTGAGCTTATCTTTAATTACCTCGTGGTAATCCATGCCATAAGCATATTTGGAAATTTTAGGGGCTAAAGGGTCGGTTTGCTGCTGGTCGGTGTAATAGTTCAATGCAAGTGATATAACCGATTTGGCACCATCTACCAGTAGGCGTGGGTCCAGGCGCTTATCGAAATGGTTTTCCATGTATTGCATCTCGCCATGGTTACCTTTATTGAGCCAGCTTTCGAGTCGGGGTGCTTCTTGTTCCAAAAATTCTGCTTTGGCAATACCGCAAAACATAAATCCCAGGCGCTTGGCCTCGGCTTTAATTAAATTGCTGTGTTTGTGCAGATTTTGATTCATCTATTACAAAGATAATCAATTGTAAAGTTAAGATGTCCGTTAGTCCGAAAGTCTGTGAATGAAAAAATTGAGCAGCAATGCCCTATGCGGCATAATGGGCTAACATTATTCCAAACACTATACGCTTACCTGCGTTGTATTACCAAACAACATTGAACCTTTATGCTCCAGTTTATAAATGATTTGCCCGAAAATATTGTAGGCATACATGCCGTAGGAGAGGTAACCAAAGAGGATATAGCTACGGTTTTGATTCCCCGGCTTGACGATCTTGTAAAACGTCAGGGCGAAATTAATTATCTGCTTGTTTTAGAAACCAATGCGCAAAATTTTACTGCCGGTGCCTGGTTAGATGATGTAAAAGTTGGCTTAAAACATTTTACCAAGTGGAAGAAAGTGGCAGTGGTTACGGATCAAAAAAGTGTAGAATGGTTTACCAGCCATGTGTTTGGTTTTTTAATACCGGGCAAGGCGCAAGGCTTTTCCTTAGATAAATTGGAAGATGCAGTTAAATGGATATCTGAAGAATAAATAATTAACATCTATATACTATGGCAACAGAAAACGATAACGTGCAAGACCCAAATGAGGGAAAAACAAGAGCACAAACCGATAACCCAGGCAATGATGATATAGGCGAAAACGCCGGAGACAGCGAATTGTCAAAAGGCAGTACGCCAGATGTGCAAAATAAGCCTGATGAAGATAGGGTAGATACTGTTACCCCTAACAACGACAGTGGAACCCCTGGCCCTTCAACAGAAGAAACGTCGAACAAAGACGGGGGCCCATCTGAAGAAAACTTGTAAACAAAAAGCCATTGCTAATTAGCAAGGGCTTTTTGTTTAGCTGAAAACCAATCTCTTATTAGTTTGAGCTTCTAAAACTTTGGACAAGTTCAGACCCATGGTGTTGGTTTTATGATCAGATATAGCAGTATTTAGAAGCTATTCCTGATGCTATTGCTCAGGGTTTTAGGGCTCCAGTAACCGCTATCTAAAATACGGCGTATGGTCATTAAAGGATCGTTCGAGTCACGTTTTTCAGCTAACTGGAAAGCTGCTTTAAAACCACGCTTGTGCAGTTCGGGTAATCCTTGTGCATTCCATAAGCCAAACGGATAAGCAAAATATTCAATTTTTTTACCTGTAATTTCTTCCAGCTTTTTAGTTGGTTTGTCAATTTGAGTTTCCCAGTCTTTACCTGTAAACTTTTTAAAGTTGTGATGGTCCCAAGTATGGCTGGCTACTACGTTACCTTCATCAGATAATTGCTTTATCTGCTCCTTGTTCATGTAATTAGGGCGACCAATAGAAACTGTCATGATAAAGTAGACTGCTTTAAAGCCATATTTCTTCAATTCGGGGTTAGCAATAGTAAACTGGTCCAGATCGGTATCATCAAATGTAAGCATAATAGGTTTGCTGGGTAGGGCAGCACCGGTAGTTAAGTAATCATACAACTGGTTGGGTAGTATAGTATGGTAGCCGCTATCAGCCAGCATTTTAATTTTTTCTTTAAAGCTGGCTATAGGCACAATGTAGTCCTTTGCTGTTTTTGAATCTTTGGGGCGCCAGTCGCGTATTTGATGATAACACAAAACAGGCACTTGTTTGCGCGCAACTATTTCGGCGTTGGTGGCCATTTTGCCCGGCTTCTTAACCGTTTCGGTGGTTGTTGATGTGGTGGTAGTTACTGATGATGAATCATTGATGGCTTGCTTTGCCGCACCTGAATTACAGGCAGTAAATAGCAAAGCACAGGCTGCTGCAGTAACCGAGAAAATATTGAACATGCTAAAATTGTTATACAGTATATAGCAGCGAAAATAGAATATTTCGCTGTTTATAACTAATATTAAATTTAATTAAGCTGCCGCTTCGGTGGGGAGCTGGTGCAAAATATAATCGGCAACGGCATCAATAGTTCTTAAGATCACCTGCTCGGGCTCATCTTCAAAAAACAGCTCCAGTTTCCAAGGCTGATCTTTGAAGAAGCCATGGACAAACATAGTACCTACGGGTTTATCGTCTGTTTCGCTGCCGCCGGGAGCAGCCAGGCCGGTAACTCCTACAATAACATCGGCAGGTATTAATTTGGTTAATCCAATAGCTAACTGCTCGGTCACCTCGGCTGATTCGGGCGTGAATTCATCAATGATATTTTCCGGAACGCCCAATAATGATGTTTTCACGCTAACATCATAACAAATAATACTGCCCTTTAATACAGCTCCGCAATTAGGTATTAATGCAAACTCCGAAATTAATTTGCCAGCGGTAACACTTTCGGCAAAAGCTATGGTTAGGCCGTTATCTTTTAAAGCATGACTACATTTGATCACAATTTCTGATGGCATACAAAACAGATTATTGTTTTATAGACATTAAAAGAGTGAATCTGTTTGTT
>Ga0265780_10007038_pt1 | contig 13872 bp, 12 predicted proteins | sample P1T30metagenome_FD_192432 | JGI IMG/M metagenome (GOLD analysis project Ga0265780, IMG submission 192432) | Plant litter microbial communities from East Loma Ridge, Irvine, California - P1 T30 | ecosystem: Environmental > Terrestrial > Plant litter > Unclassified | place: USA: California... | reverse complement strand
CGGGCCCACGGGCCCGACCCGCCGGTGCGCCGAGCCCGACCGGCCGGCTGGCGCGCGGGCCCCGGCCGGCGGGCCGGCGGGCCGGACCCGACCGGCAGCCGGTGCGACGGACCCGACCGGCGGCCGGTGCGCCTGACCGGGCTGCCCGGCCGGCGTCAGGCGCGGGCGAGCCGCACGACGTTCCACGACACGGGCGGCAGCACGACCGTGAGGACGCTGCCCTCCCAGCTCGTGTCGCCGTTCGTGCGCGGGGCGACCTCGTCGGCCGTGTCGGCGTCGACCGTGCGGTACGGGTCGGCGTCGCTCAGCTGGGTCGCCTCGACGAGCCGGAGGCCCGCCTCGCCCGCGGAGCCCGCCGTCGAGCCTCCGAAGGAGCGGGTGTCGATCGTGATGCTCACCGCGTCGGTCGTCGACCGGTTGACGGCGAACACTGAGACGTCGCCCGTCTCCGGGTCGTGGGTGGCCACGGCGTCGACGGCGGCGACGTCGCCGTACTTGGCCGTGGGCACGACCGGCGCCTGGACCTCGACGCGGAGCACGTCGCCGACCGCGTGGCGCGACGCCTGCGCGAAGGGGTGGAACGTGGGCTGCTTCCAGGCGCGGCCGCCGGTCTCGGTCATGATCGGTGCGATGACGTTGACGAGCTGCGCGAGCGAGGCGCTGGCGACGCGGTCGCTGTGCTTGAGGAGGGTCACGAGCAGCGCTCCCACGACGACGGCGTCGGCGACCGAGTAGCGGTCCTCGAGCAGCACGGGCGCGACGGGCCAGTCGTCGACCGGGGGCTTCGACGCCTCGGCCTCGAGGTACCAGACGTTCCACTCGTCGAACGAGATGTCGATGCGCTTGGTGCGCTTCTTCGCCGCCCGCACGTGGTCGACGCTCGCGACGACGTCCTCGATGAACGCCTCCATCTCGACGCCCGAGGCGAGGAAGCTCGCCAGGTCGCCGTCGGTCTCCCAGTAGTAGCCGTGCGCCGAGATGAGGTCGACCTCGTCGTACGACTCCTCGAGCACCTGACGCTCCCACGTGCCGAAGGTCTCGATCGACGAGCCCGAGCTGCCGCACGCGACGAGGGTGAGGCCCGGCTCGACCATGCGCATGGCGCGGGCCGTCTCGGCGGCGAGGCGGCCGTACTCGGTGGCCGTCTTGTGGCCGATCTGCCAGGGGCCGTCCATCTCGTTGCCGAGGCACCACATCCTGATGCCGTAGGGCTCGGGCGTGCCGTTCTCGGCCCGGAGGTCGCTGAGGTGGGCGCCCTGCTCGCCGTTGGCGTACTCGAGCAGGTCCAGCGCCTCCTGCACGCCGCGCGTGCCGAGGTTGACGGCCATCATCGGCTCGACGCCGGCCTTGCGGCACCAGGCCATGAACTCGTCGAGGCCGACCGTGTTCGGCTCGGTGGAGTGCCAGGCGAGGTCGCGGCGCACGGGGCGCTGCTCGACGGGGCCGACGCCGTCCTCCCAGCGGTAGCCCGAGACGAAGTTGCCGCCCGGGTAGCGCACCGTCGAGATGCCGAGCTCGCGCACCAGCTCGAGCACGTCGCCGCGGAAGCCGTCCTCGTCGGCGGTGGCCTGCCCCGGGTCGTGGATGCCGCCGTAGACGCAGCGCCCGAGGTGCTCGACGAACGCGCCGAAGGTCGCGCGGCGCACGGGGGCGACGACGAAGGCGGGGTCGAGGGAGAGGCGCGCGCTGGCAGGGGCGGTGGCCGAGGCCGAGGTGGGTGCGGTGCTGTCGGTGGTCATTTGATCGCTCCGTTGATGAGGCCCGCCACGTAGTACTTCTGCAGCAGGAGGTAGATGATGACGCAGGGCACGACCGTGACGGCGACCCCGGCCTGCATGAGCCCCCAGTCGACGGCGTTGTTCTGGCCCGCCGCCAGGATGTTCAGGCTGACCGGCAGGGTGTACTTCGCCTGGTCGTTGATGAGGATGAGCGTCGCGAAGAAGTCGTTCCACGCCGCGAAGAAGGTCAACAGCGCCGTCGACACCAGCCCGGGCACCGCCAGGGGCAGCATGACACGCCGCGCCGCCTGCAGGGGCGTGCAGCCGTCGAGCAGGGCGGCGTCCTCGAGGGTGGCGGGGATCGCCGCGAACGAGTTGCGCATGAGGAAGATGCCGAACGGCAGGTTGAACGTGGCCAGGACGAGCGCGAGCCCGACCAGGCTGTCGTGCAGCCCCACCTGGATCAGCGTGAGGAACAGCGGCGTGATGATCGCCTGGAACGGGATCATGAAGGTCACGAGCACGACGAAGAAGACGACGGTGCTGCCCGGGAACGGCATCCGCGCGAACGCGTACCCGGCGAGGGTCGACACGACGACCGTGACGGCGGTGACGGTGAGCGACACGAAGACGCTGTTGCCGAGCCCGGTGAGCAGGCTGATGCCGCCCGTCGAGGCGGCCAGGCGGGCGAAGTTCGCCAGCCCCACCGAGCCGTCGGGACCGGTGAGCGCCCGCACGACGAGCACGCCGAGCGGGTAGAGCACGAGCACGGCGAGCGCCGAGCAGACGACGGCCCAGGCGGCGCGCGGCATCGAGGCGCGCACCTCGGCGAGGCGACCCCGTGGCCGGGGCCGGCCCGCGGCTCCTGAGGGCGAGGCGCCGGAGGCGCGGGGGACGGGAGGGGCGGAGGTGGCGGTCATGAGTGGTCCGAGTTCCTGAGCAGCAGCAGTTGCCCGGCGCTGACGAGTCCGAGCACGAGCATGAGGAGGAGGGAGAGCGCGGCCCCGTAGCCGAGGTCGAGCTGGATGAACGACGAGCGGAAGATCTGGTAGACGGCGGTGATCGTGCTGTTGTCGGGACCACCGGCGGTGAGGATGTAGAACTGGTCGAACGCCAGCAGGGACCCCGCCACCGAGAAGACGAGCACGAGGGCCAGCGTCGGCCGCAGCAGCGGCAGCGTGACGTGCACGAAGCGCTGCCAGCCGGTCGCGCCGTCGACGGCGGCGGCCTCGTTCACCTCCTGCGGGATCGACTGGAACCCCGACAGCAGCAGGAGCATCTGCAGGCCCGCGGTCTTCCACACGACCAGGAGCAGCACGACGACGAAGGCGCCGACGGCGTCGCCGAAGAGGTTCGTCGTCACGTCGAGCACGCCGAGGCCGGCCAGGAGGTTCGTGGTCGGCCCGATGACCGGCTGCCAGAGGAAGAGGAACAGGTAGCTGGCGCTCGCGAGGCCGATCACCACGGGCAGGAAGTAGACCGTCTGGAAGATCCGGGCCGCTCGGGTGCGCCTCTGCACGAGGCCGGCGAGGACGAGCCCGACGGCGAGGAGCACCGGCGTCACGACGAGCGTGTAGACGAGCGTGAAGCCGATGGCGGAGAGGAACGCCTGGTCACCGAAGGCCTCCAGGTAGTTGCCGAGCCCGATGAAGGCGCGGTTGCCGAGCAGGGGCCACGTGAACGTCGACATGACGACCGTGCGGGCCAGCGGGTAGAGGAAGAACGTGCCGAGCAGCAGCAGGGCCGGCAGCACGAGCAGCACGCCCGTGAGGCGGCGTCGGCCCTGGACCGCACCGGCGCGTCGGTCGGCCCGCCGCGCGGAGGGCTGCCGGAGGGCCGAGCCGGCCCGGTCGACCACGGGCGCGGTCACCGGTCGCCCTCCTCGTCGTGGACCACGGCGTCGAGCGTCGCCTGCGCGTCGCGCTGGGCGTCCCGCTGCGCGGCCTCGACGTCCCCGTCGAACACGGCCCGCGAGATCATCGTCGCCCAGACGCCGTTGTTGTCGTTGAAGAGCTCGTTCTCGACCGGGCTGTAGGGCACCCGGCCCACCTCGAGCGCGTCGGCGAACACCTGGCGGCGCGGGTCGGCGGGCACGTAGATGCTGTCGTGCAGGTCGAGGCGGATCGGCAGGACCGACTGGTCGGCGAGGATCGTCTGGGCCTCCACGTCGGTGGCCCACTCGAGGAACTCCCACGCCCCGTCCGGGTCGTCCGACCCGGACATGATCGACAGGTCGTCGCCGCCGGCGAAGCTCGCCGTGCCGCCGTCCCTGCCGGGCAGCGGGGCGACGCCGAAGTCGACCTGGCCGCCGGCCTCCAGGGCGCCGAGGAACGCCGTGCCGTCGCCGCGCATGCCGACGACGCCCTCCTGGAACGCGGTCGCCGCGTTGGGCCCCGCGTCGGTGCGGACGAGCGAGGGCATCGTGTCGGCCTCCCAGAGGTCGCGGTAGAGCTGCAGCGCGTCGGTCACGGGCTGCGAGTCGAGCTGCGCGGTGCGGCCGTCCTCGGAGAGCACGCTGCCGTCGCTCGCCCAGATGAGCGGCGTGAAGCTGAAGATGTTGCAGCCGCCGCAGGCGCCCGAGAAGGCGAAGCCGTAGTTCGAGCCGCCGAGGGCGCGGACGGCCTTCGCCGCCTCGAGCAGCTCGTCGTAGGTCGCGGGCGGGTCGTCGGGGTCGAGGCCCGCCTCGGCGAACAGCCCCTTGTTGTAGAAGAGCACGCTCGCGTCGCCCGTGAAGGGCACACCGTAGACGCGCTCGTCGAAGGTGGCCTGCGCGACGTGCGCCGGGCTGAGGTCGTCCGCGTACGGCAGCGCCTCGACCCGGTCGGTGACGTCGAGCAGGGCGCCGGCCTGCGAGAAGTACGGCGTGAAGACGAGGTCGAGCGACGCCATGTCGGGCGGGTTCCCGCCCGCGACGGCCGTCGCCAGCTTCTGCACGAACGTCGTCGTCGGCACGAGGGTGATCTCGACCTGCGTCTCGTGGGTGGCGTTGAACGCCTCGGCCAGCGGCGTGACGAGCTCGCGCTGGTAGTCGCGGATCCAGAGCGTCACGGTGTCGTCGTCGGCGCTGCCGGCGCCCGACGAACAGCCCGAGAGCACCAGCCCGGTGGCGGCGACCGTGGCGAGCGCCAGGGCCTTGAGTGCGGTTCGCGTCATTGCGTGCCTTTCTCGGTGGGCGGGGGAGCGGTCAGCTCGTGGGCAGCCAGACCCGCATGCCGCCGGCGGAGCGGTTGCCCCAGCGGTGGTAGGGGATCGCCACGAGGTCGAAGGGGTCGCCGGGCGCGGCGACGGGCTCCGCGGTCGGCCTCGCGGCCGCGTCGGCCGCGTCGGTCGCCGCGCTGCCCGCGGGCTCGGCCAGGTACAGCGGCAGGTGCCCCGCGGGGCGCACCCGGGCGCCGGCGACCAGGAGTCGCGGTCCGGTCACCGCGTCGCCCTCGGCCACGGTCACGACCGGGCTCCCAGGGACGACGACCTGCTCGGGCGTGACGCCCTCGGGCAGGTCCGCCTGCTCCACGGCGTAGAGCACCGGGCCGCGGGTCAGCGCGATCGTGCCCCGGGTGGCGTCGACGAAGGGGTGCGGGTGCTGGACGGTGGGCTCGAGGGGCAGGACCAGCGTGATCGTGGTGACCGGGGACTCCTGCGCGTCGACCACGAGGTAGCCGTCGCGCAGCGCCGGCTCGACCTCGCGGCCGTCGACCGAGACGGCGGCGCCCGTCGCCCAGCCGGGCCGGCGCAGGGCGACGGAGCCGCCCGAGAAGGGCGCGTCGAAGGAGACCTCGACGGTGCCGTCCCAGGGGTAGTCGGTGGTGACGGTGGCCGTCGTGGCCTCACCGCCGACGTCGCCGAGCGCGATCGTGCCCTGGGCGAAGAGGTGCAGCTGCAGGTCGGCGTCCGTGGTCGTCGCGACGTGGTCGTGCAGCGAGCTCACCAGGCGGGCCAGGTTCGGCGGGCAGCAGGCGCAGCGGAACCAGGGCTGGCGGCCGGCCGGCGCGTTCTCGCCGCCACCGCCCGCACCCGTGCGCAGCTGCAGGGGGTTGGCGTAGGTGAACGCGCAGCCGTCGGTGGAGGTCGACACCGCGACGGCGTTGAACAGGCCACGCTCCATCTCGTCGGCGAAGCGCGACTGCCCGGTGAGCAGCAGCAGGCGCCAGTTCCACTGCAGGTCGGCGATGGCGGCGCAGGTCTCGGCGTAGGCGCGGTCCGGCGGCAGCTCGTACGCGTCGCCGAAGGCCTCGTCGCGGTGCCGGGAGCCGACCCCGCCCGAGATGTACATCTTGTGCTCGTGCACGCTCGTCCAGATCCGCTCGAGCGCCGCCCTCAGCTCCGGGTCTCCGTCGGGCGCCTCGGTGGCGACGTCGGTGACCCCGGCCGCCAGGTAGAGCTGCCGGACCGCGTGCCCCGTGGCCTCCCGCACCTCGCGGACGGGCTCGTGCTCCTGGAAGTACGGGTAGCCGAGCGGGTCCGGCCCGACGAGCTGACGTCCGCGCAGGTCGACGAAGCGGCGCGCCAGGGTCAGCCAGCGCTCGTCGCCCGTCACCCGGTAGGTCTCGACGAGCGCCGTCTCGATCTCGGCGTGGCCGTCGACGCCCTCGGCGCCCTCGGGCCCGTAGCGCTCGTCGACGAGGGCGGCGAAGCGGAGGCCGACCTCGAGCAGGTCGCGACGTCCGGTCGTGCGCACCCACGCGACTCCTGCCTGCAGCAGGTGCCCGAGGCAGTACAGCTCGTGGCCCCAGCGGAGCTCGCCGGGGGCGAGCTCGAGCTCGGGCTTGTCGACCTGGTAGTGCGAGTTGAGGTACCCGTCGGGCTGCTGCGCCCGCTCGAGGAGGTCCACGGTCGCGTCCACGAAGGGCAGGAGGTCGCCCACGTCGCTGCGCCCGGCCTCCCAGCCGATCGCCTCGAGCGTCTTGTAGACGTCGGAGTCGGCGAACTGGAAGCCGACGAACTCGCCCTCGTGCTCGCCCGTGACGCGACGGATGTTGTTCAGCGCCTGCGACGCCTCGAGCTGCTCGATCGCGTGGGGGATCGTGCCGTCCCGGTTGGTGCGCTGCCAGTCGGCGAGGAACCCGCGCGTGAGCCGGACGGCGTCGTGGCGCAGGGGGCGCAGCGCGGTCGCGCCCGGGCGGGCGGGGGCGACGGGGCCGTCGTGGGTGGGCGCGGCCGCGCCGGCGGTGGTCGGGGCGGTGGCCCTGGTGGGGGCGGTCGGGGCGGTCGGCCGTGCGCTGGTGGCGGTGGCGCTGGCGGCCCGGCGCGGGCTGTCGGTGCTGGCGGTGGTCATCATCGTCCTCCTCGCGGCGCTCGTCGTCGAGACCGCTCGTACATCGTTGTACGAGCGAGTATGTACATCGTTGCACTACGGCGTCAAGGGGCGCCGGGCGATGTCGCACGCGACCTCCGACGCCGCACCGCGGGGGCCGCGCGTGCGGCGTCGGACGAGCCGTGCGGCACGGCACCGTCGGGCGGCGACCGCGGCGGGAAGGGCGCCGGCGGGGCCCAGAGGGGCGAGCCCCCTCAGCGGGGCGGTCGCGCCGCGGGGGCGAGCGCGCGCAGAACGAGCGTCGTCATGAGGACGGCGACGGCGGCGACCAGCAGCCACGAGGGCGCCAGGACGGCCCGGAGCAGCCCCTCGCCGGAGGCGGCCGCGCCGACGACCCCGGCGACGGCCAGCAGGGCCACGGCGAACCCGGCCCCGAGCAGTCCGACGCGGGCGAGGTCGCGGAGGCGCCCCGAGACGTCGTCCGTCGCACGCCGACGCCAGGCCAGCACCCAGAGCACGCAGGCGACGACGGCGAGCAGCAGCGGCACGACGCTGCCGATGGTCAGCGCGAGCCGGGCGACGTCGAAGAGCACGTCGCCCGCGACGGGCCCGGCCACCCGGGTCAGTGGCGGGGCTTGCGGAAGGGCCGCTCGGAGCGGTCGCCACCGCGGTCGTCACGGGTGCGGTCGTCGCGACGGTCGCCACCGCCGCCGCCGCGGGGGCCGCGGTCGTCGCGCTCGGGGCGACGCGCACCGCCACCGCCGCGGCGGTCGGGCTTGAGCTCGATGAGCTTGCCGCCGATGCGGGTGTCGTCGAGCGCGCTGAGCTGCTCACGGCTGACGTCGCTGGCGAGCTCGACGATCGAGAAGTCGGGGCGGATGTTGATCGCCCCGAAGTCGTCGCGGCTGAGGTTGCCCTCGTTGGCCAGGGCGCCGACGATCTGGCGGGGCTCGACGCGCTGGCGGCGCCCGACCTCGATGCGGTAGGCCGTCATGGGCTTGCTCACGCGGGGGCCGCGCTCGCTGCGCTCGGGACGGTCGTCGCGGCTCCGGTCGCTCGTGGTGCCGGCCTTCGCGTCGCGCGCGGTGCGGCGCGACAGCTCGTCGTCGGCGGGGTCGAGCAGGAGGGGCGTCTCACCCTGGGCGACGACCGCGAGGGCGGCCGCGACGTCGGTCTCGGGCACGTCGTGGTGCTCGACGTAGTGGGCGATGATGTCGCGGAACGCGCTGATGCGCGACTCCTGCGACAGGGCCTGCGTGATCGCGTCGTCGAAGCGCGTGAGGCGCGTGCTGTTGACGTCGTCGACGCTGGGCAGCTGCATCTGCTCGAGCGGCTGGCGGGTCGCCTTCTCGATCGCGCCGAGCAGGCGGCGCTCGCGCGGCGTGACGAAGCTGATGGCGGCACCGCTGCGACCGGCGCGGCCCGTGCGGCCGATGCGGTGCACGTACGACTCGGTGTCGATGGGGATGTCGTAGTTGACGACGTGGCTGATCCGGTCGACGTCGAGCCCGCGCGCCGCGACGTCGGTCGCGACGAGGATGTCGAGCTTGCCGCTCTTGAGCTGGTTGACGGTGCGCTCGCGCTGGGCCTGCGCCACGTCGCCGCTGATCGCGGCCGCGGAGTAGCCGCGGGCACGCAGCTTCTCGGCGAGGGTCTCGGTCTCGTTCTTGGTGCGGACGAAGACGATCATGCCCTCGAAGTTCTCGACCTCGAGGATGCGCGTGAGGGCGTCGACCTTCTGCTGGTACGACACGACCAGGTAGCGCTGCGTCGTGTTCGCCGAGGTGGTCGTCTTCTGCTTGACGGTGATCTCTTCGGCGTCGTGCAGGTACTGCTTCGAGATGCGGCGGATCTGGGGAGGCATGGTCGCCGAGAAGAGGGCGACCTGCTTCTCGTCGGGGGTGTCGGCGAGGATCGTCTCGACGTCTTCGGCGAAGCCCATCTTGAGCATCTCGTCGGCCTCGTCGAGCACGAGGTACTTGAGCTCGGAGAGGTCGAGCGTGCCCTTGGCGAGGTGGTCCATGATGCGGCCGGGCGTGCCGACGACGACGTGCACGCCGCGACGGAGCGCCGAGAGCTGCACGCCGTAGGCCTGGCCGCCGTAGACCGGGAGGACGTGGACGCCGCGCATCTGCGAGGCGTACTGCTCGAACGCCTCGCACACCTGCAGCGCGAGCTCACGCGTGGGGGAGAGCACGAGCGCCTGCGGGGTCTTCTGCGAGACGTCGAGGCGGGAGAGGATCGGGAGTGCGAAGGCGGCGGTCTTGCCGGTGCCGGTCTGCGCGAGGCCGACGACGTCGCGCCCCTCGAGCAGCGTCGGGATGGTCGCCGCCTGGATCGCCGACGGCGTCTCGTAGCCGATGTCCTTGATCGCCTTGAGCACGGCGTCGCTGAGGCCGAGGTCGGAGAACGTGGTCGTGGGGGCGCCGGAGGCGTCGGTGGCGTCTGCCTCGGAGGTGGCGGCGGTGTCAGAGGCAGTCATCCTCCCAGGATAGTCGGTCGAGGCGTCGCTCAGGGCCAGGAGCGGCCGCCCGGCGCGGCTCCGCTCGACACCCCCTCGGGAGAGCGACAGGATGGGGCCATGGGACGGTCGGGGTGGGACCGCGGAGCCGGTCGGCGCCGACTCGCGGCGGCGGCTGCGGCAGCCGTGGCCACCGGCGTCCTCGTCGTGACGTCGGCCTGCACGTCGACCGACGACCTGCGGGCGGAGTTCACCGCGGTCGACGAGGGCACGCCCGGCGTGGCCTCGGTCGAGGTGGACACGGCCGCGTACGCCTACTCGGCCGCCGCTCGCGCGACCGTCACCCTCGAGGCCGGTGCGAGCGACGAGCAGGTCGACGCGGTGCTCGACCGCGCGAGTCGCTTCGTCTCCGAGGAAGGAGCCTGGGACGACGCGTTCCTCGACTGGGAGGCGGTCTACGTGGTCCGCGACGACGTGGCGGTGCAGGTGCCGCCGACGGCCGACGACGCACGTGCGCTGTGGGCCGCGGCCGAGCAGGCGTCGGACGACGACCGGGTGGTCTCCGTCGAGCTCGTGGAGCGGTCGCGCGACGACGATCCCTCCGCGCGCGGCACCCAGGTCGTGGTGGCGGGCGCGGCCGACGTCGACGCCGTGCTCGCGGAGCTCGTGGCGCTGCGCGGAGCGGTCCCGTCGCTCGAGGCGGCCGACGTGCCCGTGACCGTGTCGTCGGAGGACGGGACGCTCGTCGTCGGGGACGACGTGTCGCTCCTGCGGGACGGACCCGACGGGAGCCAGCCCTGGCCCGGCGAGGAGCCCGAGCGGGTGGACGTCGAGCAGGGCCTGGCCGACCTGCGCCTCCTGCAGGAGTCGGCCGACCCGGTCGCCGCGGCGTCGGTCGCGGCGGCCCGCACGACGATCGACGTCGCCGGCGTGCACGTGCGCCTCGGCTCCGCCCCGCCCGCGGTGGACGGCACGTCGGAGCCACTGGACGAGGTCGCGGTCGACGCCGCCACGACGCTGCTGGCGCGCTCGCTCGCGGGCGTCGCCGATGCCGTGACGACGCCCGTCACGGTCGAGGGCGCCACGGAGCAGCACCGGGCGGGCACCGCGAGCGCGGGCGCCGAGGTGGTCCTCGACGCCGTCCGGCCCCTCGTGGACGGCGCGTCCGTCGGCGCCGGCAGCCTCGATCTCGTCGTGCCCCCCGGCGGCGTCGAGCCCGTGCTGGCGACGCTCGGGGCCGACCCCGTCACCGGCGGGCTCGACGCCGTCGGCCTGCGGCTGGCCGGCGACGGCGTCCGGCTGCGGGCGCCCGGCGACGGGCTCGCCGATCTCGAGCTCGCCCTCGACGCGGTGGCGAGGGCCGGCGACGAGCACGGCCACCTCGAGCTGGACCTCGTCACGGGGTCGGCGCGGCTCGACGTGCTCCCCGTCGACGAGGCCTTCGTGCCCGTGTTCCTCGGGCTCCTCGACGGCCTCCCCGACGGCTCGGACGTCACCCTCCAGGGCAGGGCCGACGACGGCGTGGCCGACACCGTGCGGTTCACCGCCGGTGGTGGCACCGAGGTCAGCTGTCGTGCCGAGGAGGAGAAGGACCTCGTCTCGGACCTCTGCCGCGCGGCCCGGGACCGACCCGGACGCTGACGGCGTCGAGGGCCCGTTCGACCGCGTCGACCGCGACCCCGAGGGGCTCGTGCTCCCAGACGCGCACGACCCGCCACCCTGAGGCCTCGAGCCGGGCGGTGGTCGCCACGTCGCGCCGCCTGTTGTCGAGGAGCTTGCGATGCCAGTAGGTCGCGTTCGCCCGGGGCAGCTGCGCGTGCTCGTCGCAGAGGTGCCAGAAGCAGCCGTCGACGAACACGGCCACCCGGAGTCGTGGGAACAGCAGGTCGGGCCGGCAGCGCGGCAGGTCGGGCACGGGGCGGTCGACGAAGAAGCGTCGGCCCCGGGCGTGCAGGGCCCGGCGCAGTGCGAGCTCGGGCCGGGTGTCGCGTCGGGCGATGCGCGCCATGCGGGCGCGCGTGGCGTCGTCGGAGTCGAACTCGTCGGGGCGGCGGGGGATCGGCACGTCAGGCGGTCACCGGACCGGACCGGGGAACAGGGCGAGAGCGAGACCGACGAGGTTCGTGAGGACGACGGCCACGACCGGGGCCGTGGTCAGGGCGATCGCGGCCAGGCCCTGTCGGCGCGGCCGACCGGGGTGGAGCGCCGCTGCCGTGCCGACGACCGTGGAGGCGCCGAGCAGCAGCGGTGCGACCGCCATGAGCACGAGGGGCGACAGCAGCACCGAGGCGCTGAGGTGCCCGAGGAGCGTGCTGGTGAGGTGGGCGAGGACGAGGAGGCCGCTCGTCGACGCGCTCAGGACCACCGCCGTCGTGCCGAGGCGGGTGCCCGGCGGCAGGGGCGCGGGCCGTGGCGTGGCGTGGGGGCCGCCCCGGGCGTCGTGCGGAGGGGGCGTCGGGGGCCCGTCGTGCAGGTCCATGACGGGGCGGCGCTGCGGCTCGGGCGTGCGGTCGATCTCGTGGCGCATCGGTGCGTCTCCTGGTCAGTGAGGGAGGCCGGACGCCGAGGCGGTGAGCAGAGGGGCGATCGACACGACCTGCGACCCTTCGGTCAGGACCAGGAGGAGCGCCGCGACGCCGGCCAGGGACGCGACGACGACGCGGAGCTCGGGCGTGGGCGAGTCTCGGTCGGCCAGCGCCAGGACGGTGGCGGCCACGGCGGTGCTCGCCGCGAGGACCCCGAGCGCGAGGCCCGGCACCTGCGACGACGGCTCGACGCGTCCGGTCCCCAGCCCTCCGAGCGCGGCGAGGAACTGCCAGGTCCAGCCCGTGGCGGCGACGTACGGCGTCGCCACGAGGGCCAGGAGGCCGAGGCGGGCGCCGCGCAGGAAACGGGGCCGGACAGGGGGCTGGGGGACATGTGCATATGACATGTCGGTGAGCCTAGCGGCCGATCGTCGCTGGCGCGCGGCCGTCACCAAGGGCTGTGGAGGGGCACCGGCCGGGAGCCCCGGGGGAGGCCCTCTCCTCGTGGGACCGTCTCCCCAGGCGCCGCGCGGCACCTGGCGCGGGGCACGCCTGCCACGGCATGCTCGGGGCGGGGGAGGTTCCCCTGCCACCGAGGAGGACCATGGACGACGCACCCCACCCCACCGGCAGTGCACGGTACGACGGGCCCGTGGAGCGGGCCTTCCGGCGCGTGCGGCCGCTCGTGCTGCGCGCCGTGGTCGGCTCGATCGTGGCGGCGGCGCTGGTCGGCGTCGTCTCCGCCCTCGTCGGCGACTTCGGCGCGACCTCCTGGCGCCTGCTCGGCACGATCGCCCTGTTCGTCTTCTTCGCCCTGTGCTGCTGGTACGACGCCGACGTGTCCGCCCGTCGGAGCGCCGCCTTCGGCGTGACGAGCATCGCCGTGAGCATCGTGCTGCTGCTCGCCGGGGTGGCATGGCTCTGGCTGGACGACGGCGACGACCTGCTGCACTGGCTGTGGATCGCGTTCGTCGCTCGCGTCGCCCTGCTGCACGTGCACCTGCTGCTCACCAACAAGCGGCGCTTCACCACCGACGCCATGCAGGCGGTCACCGTGGCCACGATCGTGCTCGTGGGAGCGCTCGCGGTGCTGCTGGTCCTCCCGTTCCTGGTCGAACGACGCTACGGGTACCCGGAGCTCTACTGGCGCGTCGTCGTCGCGATCGCGATCCTCGACCTGCTCGGCACGGTCCTCATCCCGCTGACCTACGCGCTCTTCCACTCCGGCCGCGGTGAGGACGGGGCCGTGCGCGGTGCCCCCGGGCCTCGCCCCGCGCCGGGGGCGCAGCCCGCGCCGTGGGGACCCGTCCCCACCTCCGGGCAGGTCCCGCCCGAGGGCAGCACGCACCGGATCGGGGCCGCCCTCGGTCCCGTGGCCGCAGGCCCAGGAGGCACGCCCCGAGGAGGCGCCGGTCCGGCGGCGGGCACGCCCACGGTCGGCGACGTCGCCGACGGGTACGGCTCGGCTGCCGCTCCTGCCGCTCCTGCCGCTCCTGCCGCTCCTGCCGCTGCCGGTGCCGGTGCCGGTGCCGGTGCCGGTGAGGCTCCCGTCCTGCCACCCGTGGGGGCCTATCCCGTCCTCAGCGCGCCGTTCCTGCTCGAGTGGCCGCGGTACGCCAACGGCCAGCCGGTGCCGGCCCGCCCGGACGGGTCGCCCGACCTCACCGGCGTCCGGGGATGGGTGCGGTGACACCCACGGCGTGGAGGCCGAGAGGTCGGGGCAGTGCCCGCGGGGGACCGTCGCCGGAGACGCTGCGGTGCGCCCGGTCGCGTCGGTGCGCCCGGACGCGTCAGTGCGCCCCGACGCGGCGGGCCGCGGCGACCGCGTCGCCGATGCCCTGCGTCCAGGGGTCCCCGTGCCCGGGCAGGACCGTCCCGGCGCCCGTGGCGACGAGCGCGTCCAGCGAGCGGAGTGCC
>Ga0265780_10007037_pt1 | contig 13877 bp, 21 predicted proteins | sample P1T30metagenome_FD_192432 | JGI IMG/M metagenome (GOLD analysis project Ga0265780, IMG submission 192432) | Plant litter microbial communities from East Loma Ridge, Irvine, California - P1 T30 | ecosystem: Environmental > Terrestrial > Plant litter > Unclassified | place: USA: California... | reverse complement strand
CTTCGGCAATAGTGATTACAATTAGATATGATTCGACATTACAATATGATAAGATAACGGTTCCGAGACGGGATGTATTGATTGATTGAATTGATTGAACATTTGTTGATGTGCAGGGTCATGGACGCGTCAAAACAAGATTCAGGTACACGCGATAGGAATGCCACTTTCGGTTAAAATGGTTAAACAGGAATAGGTGTACTCTTACCTCCACTTTAACCTCCACCTTGGTTCGCATTGTTCGGCCAAAGCGGCCCTTTATAGTTCAGAGCAGCATTCCATAACGTATATAAATTACCCGTATATCCTCCTTACCCCTCTTTCTACTCTATCAAACAATCCGCGATGGCACCTCAAGTAATCAGATGGGGATGTATCTCCACTGGCGGTATCGCCATGTCTTTCTGTCGGGTACGTTCCCCATTTGTAGTGGGTGACTGATGTCAGGATCTACTCGTTGACCCCTCGACTAGGGATAATACCGATATTCAACATAAATTAGTAGCAATCGGATCAAGGACTACCGAGTCCGCCAACAAGTTCATCGAGAAACTCAAAGCTTTGCCACAACCATACTCCTGGGGAGTCAAGAATGGTATAATGGACGAGGTAAAAGGTTATGGATCATATGATGAGGTTTACAATGCTTCCGTGAGTTTCATAAACCCGATATTTGTCAAGCTGAGATTAGGATGTGGATGCAATCTATATCGGAACACCCCATAACTTTCATTATGAGAATGCAAAAGGAGCATTGACGGGTGGAAAGAATGTCCTATGTGAAAAACCATTCACCATTGATATGGCTGAACTGGATGACCTGATTGCTCTTGCGAAGAAACAAAACAAATTGTTGATGGAGTAAGCTTCGAGGCCCATTTTGAGGGTTGAGCTGATGTAAAGGGCTGTATGGACTCGATTCCATCCTCTTGGATTCAAACTCCAGGAACTCTTGTTCAGCGGGAAACTTGGAAAGGTTAAGCGATTCCAGGCCGACTTCTCTATGCAGGGTGATCTTGAAAGTGAGTCTCGCTTACTGGACCGAGGCTTACTGGGCTTACGATAGACTGGGGACATGAACATCGAATGTTGAACCCCGAATTGGCGGGTGGATCCCTGCTAGATATGTAAGTCTGTCTCCTACTTGTCGAATCCCTGCCGGTTGAGGCCACGGAATAGGCGCAAGTGATTGATACCGACCAGAATCATGCTAATATCCAAGGGGACCATACCCATCAGTCTGGGCAATGCTAGCACTCTACCAACACCCCGATAACAAAAAGACCCCTCCCAAATTAGTCTCATCCTATCAACAATTATACGAACCTACCAAAGTCGATCAATCTTCCAGGTGGACTCTAGAGTGGCCCGCACTAGGAATCATCTCGGACCTCAAGACGGATATGAATACCCCCGGACACGCCGATTCGACTTGTTTAATTCAATGCGAGAAAGCCGATATCTCTATCCACAGTAAGATCCCATCTTAAACACGTATTATAAAGACTAATGATAGATCCGCCATATAGGCCCGAGAGCTTTACTGTGATCCCCCATTCTGATGATCCCAGTATCAAGAGGGAGACCTTCGACTACCCACCTGCAGCAGGTGGTGGATGGCATTACCAAGCTGATCACGTCGGGCGGCTGATTAGGGATGGAAAGATTGAAAGTGATAGAATGCCCTGGGAGGAAAGTCGGATCACACAGGGTTGGTTCGATCAGGTCAGAAAGGATGGCCCTAGCGTATTGAAGGATTTGAAGGGTAAGGCCTGAGGTGCTGTCTAGTTCGAGACTGGGCGAAGGATGTAGCTGGAAAACGTATGCATCAGAATAGGCATGTCTCATCACTGACGCATATTGGCAGCACAATTTGAGAGACTCGTGTAGCATTCGAATCCGGACTGTATCACTTTTTGCCTTTGGCTCAGTCGGTAGAGCTTCCGACTGAGAAATATCGCCAGTCAATGCGACGGCATCATCAATTAGAGCAGATATCGCCGGCAGCATTGGCTGAGTCGGTTGTCAGTCGTATGAGCTAGGACAACGGAGTTTCAAGGATAAAATACAATATCGCGATTGGCTCAGTCACCGCGGTTCCCAGTCGGCACAACGGTATTATCGATTAATCAAGACCTGTCGCTAATATGGCTCAGTCGGTGCTTGGCTTACGTTTCAGTCCGACGCCAACTCCTCCTTCTCCGACGATACCACATCGGACATCGTAACACGAACATCATGCATTTCTACCTCATCTGCCTATTTTCCTGCAATCTTGATCCATGATCCTCTTCTTTTCTTCACAATTTCGATCTGGAGTGTTCCCTACAAACCGTCAAAATATGCAATATGAGTTAAGAGATCACTTGTCGGACCAAGTAGGTTTCCTCTTTTCAGCAAACGCTCCCATTCCTGTACCGTAAGCTTTACGAGCCGGATGCGTTCTATGCAGCTTACCTTCTTTCTGGTCTGCCGTGGAGAATAGAGAGTGGAATAGTCTTCGTTCGAATCTCAATCCTTCTTGGAGTGGGAGCTCGAGTGCTATTTGTTAGTACAGCCCTGTCCTTCATGTATTGCTCGATTCCCAATGGGCTGCCTCGACCCAGAGGAGCGACGTCGCTCGTTTTACTCACCCGCGTTAACAGCCTCCTTTCCAGCTTGGGTAGCAACAGCTCCAAAGCCGGCGATAACATCTCCCACTTTCACAGCTTCGTCGATAACGCTCTCACCCTCCTTGGTGACCCTACTAGCCAATCCCCACTCGGCAGCCTCGGCACCAGTGATCCATCGGTTGGTAAGGACTAAATCCATAGTCCTAGCTTTTCCAATAACGGAGGCTAATCGTTGAGTTCCTCCACCACCTGGGATGATACCTAGGGTGATTTCTGGTTGACCGAATTTAGCGTCTGGGGTAGTGATGAGGATATCAGTCATCAAAGCCAATTCACATCCTCCACCGAGCTGACGTCAGTTGTGTATTCGGGTGAAGGGACTTACAGCGAATCCAGCTACGGCTCCAATGATTGGTTTCTGAATAGATGCGAGTTTACCCCAAGATCCGAGGAAATTGTTTCGGTATGCCTCGGCGACTATAATCAGTTAGACCTTGCTAGTGAACTTACAAGTCTTGTCCTTCATCTCCTTGATATCGGCTCCAGCAGCAAATACCTTTTCTCCACCAGTAATGACGATAGCCCTGATGGAATCATCCTTGTCTGCCTTGTCCAACTCTGCATTCAAGTCCTCGAACAAAGGGGTACTAAGGGCGTTCTTGGCTTTAGGTCGGTTCAAGGTCAGGATAACGACATTGTTGGAGGGACTCCTAGAGGAGAGAACCAGCTTTTCGGAAGACATTGCTCGTGATTGTGCTCGTAGTGATAATCTGAGTGGTGTTGCTTGAGCTCTGATTGGCCTTAGGATGGATGTGAACGACATGGGTGGTGGGTATAGGTGGGGGATTAGAGAGGAGCGGTAAGTGTCTTATCGGATCAAAGCAAGTAGCCGGTCTCCACGGGGAAAGGGGATTAACACGTGGATGGAAATATGTGTAATGTGGCACTTATATTAGGTGTTCTTTGTCTTGCTCGACGACTCAACTTATCTAACCTAATCGACTTTATACCGCCCCTACCATCGACTAGAACTACGGTACACATACCGCACAAAAGGGAGATTCAAGGAAATCAATCCCATCAGCGAATAATCACACAGAAAGCACGCAGAGCGAGCGACAGAGATATACCGATACTTGTGAAATAATCAACTGGAATTGCAACAATGCCTCGTTTCTACGAGAACAAGTACCCCGAGGTCAGCTACCTGGTATAGGAAGTCATACTCTAGCTGACAGATAGGTGGACTCCCTCGTGATGGTCCAGGTCGTTGCAATTGAGGAGATGGGAGCCTATGTCAAACTTGTACGTCTTTTTTGGTATAACGCGACTGACAATAGCTCGAATACGACAACATTGAAGGAATGATTCTATTATCCGAGTTGTCTCGAAGACGTATTCGTTCCGTCAACAAGATTATCCGAGTCGGACGTAATGAGGTAGCCGTCGTCATGCGAGTGGACAGTGATAAGGGCAAGTCAAACCTGGATATAAAAGTTGAAAAGAGCTTATATCAGGATACATTGATTTATCAAAGCGACGAGTATCAGGAGATGAGATGTTGAAATGCGAGGAACAGTATGAAAAGGGAAAGACGGTTGATTCTATCATTACCCAAGTGGCTAGGAAACAGGATGTCGACCCGGATGCACTATACGAACAAGTCGCATGGCCACTACATCGTCAATACGGACATTCATACGAGGCTTTCAAGCTGTCCATAACGTAAGCCCCCTTGTGTTGAAATCGTGAATCTAGCTAATAGGGTAGGGAACCAGAAACAGTTCTCGGACCCCTTAACCTCGATGCCGAAACCTTGGCAGAACTCCGTCTCACTATCGGTCGACGTCTCACTCCTAAACCCATCAAAGTTCGAGCCGATATCGAAGTCAAATGTTTCGCCTACCAAGGAATCCAAGCTATCAAGAAAGCCCTAACGGCCGGTGAAGCATGTTCAACAGATGCCGTTCAGATTAAAATTCGACTAGTCGCCCCTCCAGAATTCGTCATGACTACCACAAGTACGGATAAAGCAGCTGCTATTAGTGTAATGGAGAAGGCCGTGGAAAAGATTGGAGAGGTTATCGCAGAGGAGAAGGGAGATATGACTGTTAAGATGGCTGTAAGCTGGCCTTGCTCGAGACTCTGGCAAAAGCTGACAAGTAGCCCAAAGTCGTGTCCGAGACGGACGATGCGGAACTCAAGGCATTGATGGACAAGATGGAGAAGGCAAATATGGATGTTGCAGGAGACGATGATTCCGACGAGGAGGAGTAATCGTTGGTAGGAGATTTGCGTCTACCTTAGAGGGGAGGTTCGTGGCCAAACCCAATCACTTGGAACAGGTTTGGCAGATCATGCATATATCATAATAGCATAGTTTCCCAAAAGGACATCATGATAGAGGCCATGATTGCGGGGTATTACTCATCTCAAATACAAGATCTCCTCCATAAGCGATATCACCATGCTCCAAGATGAAAGTCCGTAATTCCCTCCCATCAAGAGTCAGGCTTTTGATATACTTCATACCCTCACTTGCCCCTTTTGCCGTCACTGTCAGCGGTCTAGAGGCACCGGGTAGGGTCAAGCTGAGGTAGTCCAAGAACGGAGTTCCGATTGCGTAGGTCGCTGAAGCTGGGTCGACTTCATATTAGCTTGTTGATACTGATAATGAAAGGGACATACCTGGATAGAAACCCATAGCGGAGAAGAGGTACCATGCGCTCATTTGTCCGCAGTCCTCGTTCTGTATGTCAGCACGATTTTGGACTTTGTGGTCCGCCTTGTTGTGGATGAGTGACGGAAATTCAGAGAGGAAACATACCCCAGATAGGCCACCGGCAGTATGGTTATACTCTTCATCCCCAATCTTTCTAACCCACTCTTGGGTCTTATGCGCCGCTCCAGCATAATTGTACAGATATGGCTAATCATCAGCTCTCCGTTCGAGAAGATGGTATTGAGGTTGATACTGACGATATGATGGGAAGGTTCGTTTGTATGTAGATTATGACCACCCTCGAAATGACGATCCATGAATTCAACGAAGGAGGTGTTTCCGCCCATAATTACAATCAGACCCGGGACGTCGTGCTACTATAAGCTCATTTCGAAGGGAGAATGAGAGACATACCATGACATCGAGCGAATATGCCCAGTGATCACCCTCGGTCCATCCAGCCTCTTCTCCAGCCCATGATCCATCGCTATTTCTAGCTTCCATGAAGCCTGTTTTATTGTTATACAGATTCATCCAATTTCCTGAACGGACTCGTAGTTCATCGCCCTCTTTCGCTCCAACATGACGAGCGACTATTGATGCTGCCCAGTCATCATCTATCTGTTAGTCACTCATTCGTGACATATGGGGAGTAGACGTACAGGCGTAGTCGAAAGTTCTGGATCCAGACTCGGAATGAAGATCCTCAGCTACATAGCCTAGTCTCATGTATTCGGTCAGACCAGCTCTGACTTCTTGAGGTGTATGTTCTTCTCGATCTTCGAATCTGCCTCATCAGGACCATTTTGTCTCAGGGACATACCTCAATTCCGTGTCCCGGTCTGGTGGGGTGAAAGCGTTCTTCCTGACTGCTTCCCATGCTAGATCATAATCGAACCCCTTCACCCCTAATCGTCAGTTACGTCGTCATGCAGCTCGCAGCTGACACTGCTCATTCAGCGACTCACCCGCTTGCATAGCCTGAGCAATCATTACATCCCCATGAGTCCCCACCATGATATTACCCTCAACAAGGTTCTTCCACATGGGTAACCACCTACCCTCCTTATAATCACCCAACATACTCCTAATCATCGCACCCACCCGCTCAGGAGCGACAAGTATCAGCCAGCCCCATTCCGCTCTGAAAGTATCCCAAATGGAATATCCCGAGTATGATTCCCCGGGGACGACTTTATCGAGGTAGCCAGAGTAGTATTTGCGCCCTGATGGGGTCTGCTCGTGGATCTCGTATGGGTAGACTAGGGTATGGGCAAGGGATGTATAGAGGATGGTTGCCTTTTCAGGAGTTTGGAGAGGGTCTGAGAGGTTGAGGAGATCTAGCTTCTCTGCCCATTGAGAACGGGTAGCCGAGGAGGTCTCTTCGAGGGTCTGGCCGTCTGGAATCTCGAGGTCGAGGTTACTGCCAATCAGCTCCAGGCCCTCGGATATCTCGAGGCGCCAACATCGATTACTCCAGGCCATCGTCGGACCCTCGGAACTGGTCCATGTTCCCGTTATGACAATAGAAGCCAGTCAACCCATTCAAGCCATCTTGGACCCGTATTCCAATCTCCTTGTCACGACTACCGCATTGTCCCTCGTAATGCAAGAGTAGGTGTAGATGCCAGGTAATAAGACCACTTACCGCCTGGCCTGCTCGATACTGATGAAACTGACTCCCATCCTCACCTCGACCGTAAAAGTGCCCTCTGGGAATCCGACCCATCCTGATAGTTCCTTGCCCTCTGCCTCCTTCTCATCTCTGAGTATGCCCTTACGTGAGATGCCACCAAGGTCGAAAGGTTGCGAAAAGCGAGCAACGAAATAGCCCTTGAATCCTTTAGCAGGTAGGTCTTCTCCTAGTAGTATCCGGCTAAGGATCAGCCCTTGGCTTGCAGGTCAAGGACACACTCTTGTCTTTCATCATTCCATCCGTAGACTTCTTGGCGGTCTTGATCAATCGTGATACTTCCCAAAGGGTATGTCAGGTTCGAAGTCGCCCTTGTTCGGACGTTGTCGCCAGACATAACTACGCTAGCTCGTGAAGCTTGAATTGTGATGTGAGGCTTGATATCGGCAGAGTCAGGTAGGAAAGTAAAGCGTAGGTGACCAACTCGGGAGCCTGGAATCAGCCAGTACTTGCGATCAAGTCGGAAGATGGACCTACTAGCAGACATCTCCGATAGGACCAAACCCTGATCCTGGTCCTCCCCCACTACACGATAGTAATTAGGACTGGCATACTCCGTATCCCTCCAAATATCCATTCCACGATCCTCGAATCCAGTTTTGACGGTCCCGAGTCCGGGTGAAATGACGGCTTGACCTGACTCGCCTACTTATTAGCACTACCTCTTGGCAAGGCGTACCCATCCAGATAGCAGGTTGATGAGTCCCCAGGAAGCCGTGTATGCGAGTATCCGTCTGGTTGTATGGGCACATCGAGACATCTAGCATCAGTGTCATGATGAGGTGGGAATAGACGTACAGTTCTGCCTGGTTTGAGGGGTCCATCTTGTCATTGCGAATGGAGGAGCTACAGCTGGGATCATCCCGCCGCTGAGGTCAGGCTCGGGTCTACCGTTAGCTCATGACTTTGAAGTGTAGAAATCGGGGGTCCAGTGCCCGCAGATGCTGAGTCTATCCTCCGGGGGGTTCACTGAGCAGGCGGGGACTGGACAAGCCCCTATACCACTTGGACTTATTTTCCATTATCAGAGGTGTTCGAGTCATGGATCCCCCACCCTCCGGCATGACAGCCTTCACCCGACCTGGACAGAAAGTACAAAAGCATAGTGTACTTACCCGCCATTCCCAAGCATGGTGTTGACCCAAAAACAACCCTTACATCCCTCCCGCCAAATTTCCCCTACTTCTCCAGTACGTCCGTCCCCAAAATCCCAGTGACCACCACCCAGCTTATCGGCATAAGCCTCTTGCAGCTCCCTCACTCTTGCCTCCCTACTGTGTTCTATCCTAGCAGAATTTTGGTTGAGGAGAAAGTACAATACTCCGAGGAGACCCAGTAAGGGGATGAGTTGGAGGATGGATTGAAGCGTCGTTTCGCCTTGGGCTGGCTTCTTTCGTCTTGGAGTAGACAGCGGCTGGGTCTTCTCACCCTTGTACATTCCTTGTCTTTGGCGTAGACCTAGCGCCGGGTCGGTCATGGCCTACAATTTGAAGAGTAAACGTAGCTTGCACAGATGTGTTGAGTCGCCTCAAAAGTGGGGCAAGTGGAGGCCCGGCCTGTGTCTCTCTCTGTCTCTTATGATCCGTCAACGACTGCCTTATTACCTGACTATCTGGATAATACCAGGGTAGAAGAACAAGAAAAAACTGTCGCCGGTATGTGGGCAACATGCATTACACGGACTACAGATCTATGCAAGGTTCACCATATTCAAGACCATCCATGTTTTACTTCCTCTTCCATTTTGATACATGCGGTCGTGACGGACATCGAGAGGATTATCGCTCCCCTGGACGTAGAGTATCAGATCGATGAAGTGCGCATTTGTCGGAGGCAGTTGTTTGATTGCGTAGTCATCGGGAGCAGCAATCGTCACATACAGCCATAAGCTCGTCGTAGATGGATAGTCGGTAGCGGATGTCGGCAGTAATGGAAGGATGGCGCGTACGAAGTGACCTCTGGAGTCGAGTTATGATGAGAACTTGATTTGAGTGGTCAATTCTCCCCTGTCGATCCTTCGACAACCAGCAGACACCCCCTGGTACCTTCTTTCTGATTTCGCAGGCTGCTTCTTTTTAGATCAGGCGGGGCGGTATTGAATCGAGTCCCTGTAACAACTCCTGTCCCAGACCTATGTGCGTTTTGGGGTGATGGAAATGAGCCCTGTGATCCACGGCTAACTGACAGATGTATCTGGTAGAGGAGATCATCCTTCATTACTAGTATTGCTTCGATAGTATGGGAAGCGGCGTTCACTCCCAATGATGATATCTCTGAATGGAAATGGTCACAGCGAAGGTATGTGCCGTATAGTCGGGTGATAGTGTACCCAACTGCTCGACGAGGGCATGGTGCGAAAATCGGCCTTGCGCGACACTCAATAGGCAAGAATCTCCATCGAGCGTCTGAGCGGCATAGGTGAAGCCGATGTCGATAGTGTCACTCAACGCCTGTACTTCCGATTCGGAGGCAGTAGGTGGTAGACGACTTCGAGCTGTCGACATCCGTGTACTCCATATCGAAAGCTTTGTCATCGAGGCCCCAGACATTCGTGTCTCAGCAGTGTCTCGTATATACACCTGCCATGAGCTCCGAGGGTAGTTGGTACGTACCTGGTGTGCAACATCCTCGAAGCCCTTCTGTATCAGCCTCTTTGTGGTGAGGAGACGCGGTGGGCCAGCGCGAGGCATTGGGCCAATTGTCGGAATCTCTTTTGGCGCTGGGTTTTAATAGGCATATTGATAGTGCGCAGGTCGGACGTGATCGAGATCTTTAGTGTGAAAAGGGGGTGGCTGTATATATGTAGAAGTTGAACCAACTGTCACCAAAGGGCCTATATGGACGCGTATTTGGGCGGAGTGGGCGTTTAGCCGTAGTTTAGCCGGTCCAGTAGACGCTTGCTTATGGTTTTTAGAGCCTTGCTGATGGAGCTGTGGAGATGTAGTAGTCTGGAAAATCGTTGAATCACAAATTGCATTCCCCGATAGCGGCCTGTTCGGGCCGTGCACGGCTGGACCTGGAGTTCTGAAGGGGGCTTGTTGTACGAGGTCCAAGCGCGGTCAAGGAGTGTCTCGGATCCAGATCTAATGATCAGCCATGCCAGTATGAGATGCATACCTCTCTGGTTGACGCAGCCATTTTGGAGATCCAGGAAACGAGACCGAGGACCGAAACGCTTTCTTTGGGAAGGAGAAGTATAAGGTAGACGAGTGGCAGTTTTGTAGTGAATCGAAATTTCCAACATATACTTGTAATTCTCACCTCACCTGCTCACCGCGACGACTTGACATGCTACTTGACCACTATGGGAGGACTCCATGAAGCTCTCATACCATCTGAATGTACCCTGACCCCGAATGAAGCGGCGCCAACAGATACTGAGCCCACCGACGCATCTTCTCTATCATCTAATATGATCCTCTTCTCCGTAGCCAATTGACCAGCTTCTACATTCCGCTCTCGCGTCGAGTGACGGTTCCCCAGATAGCCAGGACCCTGAAGAGGATATTCCGGGAGTAGATATGACGAAAAAGTTTGTGATCCTCGAGTAGAGGGATCACAAAAATGAAAGCCTCGTGTGGGGCTCGAACCCACGACCGTCCGATCCGGACGCTTATGGGATAAGAGTCGGAAGCTCTACCGACTGAGCCAACGAGGCGATGTAAAGCACTTCTTGCGGCAATATATAAAGGCCAAGTTTAGTACGAACTCCTTTGCCGCCCTGATCACTCACCATGCCGCCTTCTTCTCTCAATAAGAATCATGGCCCGCCCCTGATGCCTCAGTATCACAAGCGAAAAAGACCGTGCGTTCTATCCTTTTCCCTTCATCGACTCACTGAAGGTCTCAATTCCAAAGCGAGAAGGACCGTGCGTTCTCTCTCCTTTTCCCCTAGTCACCTTCACCGACTCACCCTGAAGTCTCAATCCTACAAGCGTAAAGGACCGTGCGTTCTGATTCAAGGGTCCAATACGACCGAGCTGACTGCGTTCCAAAGGAACATATGAGATCTTTGAGCGTGTGACTGATAGTCAGGTATAATCTCGCCCACGTAGATTCCATTCCAGCATTCAAAAGAGCACGTCTCGGTCTTTCCTAGTTCTTTACTCATAATAAAAAGAAACCCGTTAGTGATCTATACTAACACTTAAATCTCCGCTCACAATATAACAAGCTTGGTGAAGAGATGATAGGAGGAACACAAACTTGCCTTTACCAGCCACCAATAACCTCCTTGAGGGAGCTCGATACCGAGTATCTGAAAACCGTCTCGGCCGAGAACCCTACGTCACTAGCTTGGGCTATCACCATGTGGTTCGAGATCGATGCCATCCAGAAAGCCAACTCCGACCCCACCAATCGGTCGGAAACACGATAAGCTTACGGTGATCATTCCTGCCTCGGAAAGGCAATCGATGCAGGAGCTACAGGAAGACGGGATATTGAGCGATGACGAGGAGCTCAGATCTGAGATTGGCTCAGATGGCGAATCCGACAACGCGAGTGCGGATGATACGAGCTCGTCCGGCTCGCCAAGCAATGACGGAGATGTTCCCTTCTTGTCGGACGCTAGTATGGTCACGAGCGCCGACGACGAGGTCTCGATGACATCGTCGATCATTCCTGATGACCACGCAGTCGGGCTCGATGACGAGGAGTATGAGGACACGATTGTATGGGAGTTCGTGGAGGATGAGGAGGAGCAGCCTCGCAAGAGGCTCATTGTGAGTCCCTGGAATGCTTGAGACTCGGCTAACTCTACAGAATAGGGACTGTAAATACTGCTTTACATGTCCCCATTGTAACCAGTCGAACCGAGTACTAGCTGCGGATAGGCATGCCGTCCCAGCTACTCTCGACCAAACCTCTACTCCAATCCTCATTGATATCACGACTACCACCCACGACCATATCACGTCAATACTCGATAAACCCACCCCCGATCTCGATGACACATCACGAGACGGACATTCAACCGACGTTCCAGAACTCGACGTCAATGCTCCTCCATCCCCTCCTTCTTCATCGCCACATGCCAAGACGCCCTCTGCCTGGGCACTTGCAAATGGCATCAACCAAGGGCCGACCACTAGAGTCATAAAGGTGGCCGGCAAACCCGATACCAAGGCTCCAAAGCCAACGCCCTCAACCTGGGAAGCGAGTCAAGGACTCGACTCCCTATTGACGAACCAAGGGTACAAGCTTACGGGCTTGTAGCCCGTAGCTTCTTCTTCATCAAAACCTCTTGGACCGCCCGTCGACACAATGCCATCCATGCCACAGGAGCAATGTGGTCAAAAAGTACTACAGAATCGTAAGTCCTATCTGTTCGGCAGTAAGCTGACTGTGATCAGAAAGCCCTTCTTGTTGAATGTGCCAAGCCGGAGAGCAAGTTAAAAATACGCATGAGCAACGCATGCGATCGATGTCGCTCAGAAGGATGGCCTTGCGTAGACAAGAAGGCGAGAGCTAACGGCAAGATCGTCAGTGCGAGACCTGTAATAGCCTTCACTGCTCGGCGGCGAGACCAAAGAAGAAGGTGATGAAGAACGAGGACGGGCCGATGGTGAGAGTCGAGGCACAGAGTGATGGACAGGAGGAAGAAGTGTGAGGGTAGGATGGGTGGATGGGGGATGGGGTGGATACAGGACAGCGTTCCACACCTCGACCCGGCCGTTCATCGAGTTTCATCAGTATTTCCGGACATATATCGGTGTTATAGGTTGAGGGCGCCAAAGAAGGCGTGGAAAGTGTTACATATAAGGGCTTCATTAAGTTGATCCTATGAATCTTCATTATAATTTTTACGATCTATACGGAGTTAATTATACAATGACTGGGGAATCAAGACACGAGAAAGCAGAATGTCACGGGAATCGCAACCCATCTCTACTTCCAACCCCAGTACGCATCCCAGGCATCGACTTGAGGATGATTTCTCTTGAGATCCATCTTGCTCCTGGCTCTCCACCGGAGATATCGCACAAGCGAAACAATGAGGGAAGCGAAGAACAACATGAAGCAGATGACCATGATGAAATACCAATATGGGGAATCGACACCTTCGATGGGCTGGTAATTGATCGAATCTTGTCTGCCTTGATGAGGTACTCTGATATTGATCCCGAACAATCCTGATTGTCAGCTTTGTCAAAAGCCAGAACGGAGAGCGTACCTGAGCAAAGTTGCATGGTGAAAACGGCGATGGTGACTGTCGTTAGGCCTAGAAGGATGCGATCCCGCTGAGCACGAAAGTAGGAGATGGTGACGTTGAGATGGGATAGGTAGGCCGGCTGGCAGTGAGCCAATACGTATTCTTGGTGATTGAGCGATTTTTCGAGTAGAAGGATATGATCTGGGGATCAGCTTCCATCGAATACCGAGTGAAGGCGCAGATAGGAGAAATCCGGAATGAGCCTCACCTTCTAAATCACCAATATACGCCTCTACTCCTTCGAAGTCCAGCAGTCTTGCCCTCTTTCGCATTCTACCCACCACATTGTGTTTGCCATGAAGCAGCCGAGACAGACCGGTCACCAGCTTACGTGTGTCCGTGATCCGCTTGATCATTTCGTAGCGGTTGAAAGCATGCGGGCGATCAGTATGAGGTCGAGCATTATTGCCATTCGAGAGCGGGACCCAGAACAATTTGATGTAGATGAACAACCGAGGTACGCGTAAACGACTCCCACGGAATCCCTTGATGGTTTGTCGTAACCGTTCCTGTACGGTGGGCGCTTTTGGTGGTGTGGGCGCTCTCCATACCTTGCCGCCACTGGAATCGAGAGAAATCTTCTCGCTCATCTCGATAGCATCTACTGATTCCTGAGAGGACTGAGGCGAAGATACA
>Ga0265780_10007036_pt1 | contig 13878 bp, 7 predicted proteins | sample P1T30metagenome_FD_192432 | JGI IMG/M metagenome (GOLD analysis project Ga0265780, IMG submission 192432) | Plant litter microbial communities from East Loma Ridge, Irvine, California - P1 T30 | ecosystem: Environmental > Terrestrial > Plant litter > Unclassified | place: USA: California... | reverse complement strand
TGATATGATCTTGGGAGCTGACAGAAGCAGCGTTGGTATTGCTTCTAGCCCCGGGCCATGCCCAAACTACTGTACACGTGAAATATATCACCTTGATTCTTGGCTGTCGTATGGAAGACGATCATCCCCGACATCTAGGTCTGGCAGACAACCATGGATACCGGTAACACACACGCACACACACACACATGTACTCAATGTCCACTGGGTATGCAGGAGGATAGCACACGATATGCGAGATCCTTTGCGTTGAAAGGTTCCGCAACCGTACGCTCTGCCATCCTCACCCTTCTCCGATAGCTTGAACCACTTGAGGCGATTCGTCTCAGTGTCTGGACCATTACCGTCGCCTGCAACAAAGTACGCCCCAGATACTTGGTCAGCCTGGGACTTGGTATTGAACGGGTGGTGTCATCCGGCAGTGAGCCCTTCTGGCGCTCTGGCCTACATCGAGCACTTGCACACCTCGCCAGACGTCCGTACGGCGTACATGTACAAAAACCTTCCTCGGAGAGATGTATGTTGTCAGAATTGGGGCTTCATGCACGTCAATTCACCCCTGCATAGCACCTGTTGTCACGCTTATCTGTATCTTACGTCGTTTGAACATGAAGACAATGATTGGTCTATGCTTGACCGTTTCTACTCTAAACTGAGGCCGTAAGCAACTGCGAAACTGGCATGTTACCCATCCGGAGTCTGTGTGTCTGCTGTCAGCAACGGATTAAGAAAGAAGAACGGCAAAGCTTGCTTACGGTACCCGCATCCTCTTGCCACCTCCCCTCACCATGCTTCTGACATGAGGCTTGAAACAAAAAAACACACAAATCGTATGAGCTAGCAGGCGCAACAATATGAGCAGCTGATGCCGCAAACGCGCCAAAGTGGCGACGGCGAATGTCTCTATATTATTCCATCATGTACAATGTTCCGAATGCTTGCAGATGGAACACAATGCCGCAGTTCCATGTGACACAACCACAAAAAGCTCGACTGCACGGTAGCACAGACGCGTGACTAGCGGTCCTTGACTCCTTCAATATAGTACCGTGCCTGGCACACGTCGAGGGCAACGGAGATCTGCACAAGAGGGCCGGCAGATGCTGGAATAGGAAAGAAGGCCTTCGAAAAGCCGAATGTGGGAGCCAAGTCGGCGGTTGGGTGGAAGAATCGCGGCTCAAATCAGAGCAGGTAGCCCCGAGGCCATGTCGTGGCTAGCCGAAGGGTGAAGGAATGATAATCTAATAGATTGGGAGGTACCGCACTCGTCGAGTGTTTCAATCTGGGAAACGTGCGCACGTCGCAAGTCTTGGATGTTGGCTTGGGAGTAACCCTTCATTTGGGGCTGTCTTGCGGAACATGCGGCACAACGCCGGCATCGAGGCGGACACAGCGGTGCACGCGCTCATGCTAGGGCGTCGTTTTATATTCTAGAAGGATGCCATGGTGCAGATGGCGTGTTTGGCGATGATGACAAGAGCCCGACGTGGGTGACGGTTTGCAAACCATGGCCATCCCGCTCGCTGCGAAACGCTGTGTGGGGAAGGCCCAAACCGGCCTAGGCGCTCATCGCTCCCGGCAAATACCTCGCCATCCCGGTATGCATCAATCTATGTCAATCAATCACCCCCCGGTCGCCTTATTGTCCACATATTAACCACTGACCTTAATCTTGGCCAGATCAATACCGCCTCGCACCGCCCAATCGCCAGTCTGCTGATGGCAATCACGCCTCGCCCGGGGCCCCCCTCGCCGCCATGCTTCACCCGTACCTGGTAGGAGGCTTGCTTTTGCCGCGCCCAGAGGCATGCTCTGCAGCAAGTGCCTTGGCTTATTGGTGTCAACCCCATACACCATGGCGCGTCTGCGTTGTAGTCTAGTGCAAAGTGAACGGATATATAATACCATGGCACGCTGCATGCTACACACTTCACAGCAACCGCTCTCGCTGGCCATTCCCTTCATTTCCGTGACAACCCAGTCTTCACCATGAAGACGTCTTCTGTTCTCCAGGCGGCTTCGCTGCTGTTCCCTCTTTGTATGTCTTGTCAAAATGCTTGACTTTGATCGAACAAGGCCTAACACGTTTTAGTTGCTCCTATCGCGCTTGCGCAGACAACCTTTACCCACACACCTACCGGCATCGACTTTTGGCGCCAGGTAGTGACATCTGATCAGACTCCCGGCGGCTTCGAGTGGGGATGGGCACTACCTACCAACGGTACTGCGCCCGATGATGAGTACATTGGTTACATGGTAAGAAGACGTCTCAGAACTACATGAATCATATGCCAACACTTCCCAGAAAGGTTCTCTCGAAGCGAACAGGCAGGGATGGTCCGGTATCAGCCACGGAGGCGGCATGACAAATGCCCTTCTCCTTGTCGCGTGGCCAGAGACGAATGCTGTAAAGACCAAGTTTGTCTTCGTATCGTGAGTCTCCCTGCTCCCCTCTCAACCTTCTGTGCTGACTTGCAGTAGTGGCTACGTTGCTCCTGATGACTACACTGGAGACGCCGTATTGAGTCAAATATACTCCTCGGTCACTGACACTGACTTTGAGATTGTGTACCGATGCCAGCACTGCTTTGCTTGGAATCAAGCCGGTGCTGAGGGCTCCCAACTTCCAACCGGCGAAGTCAACGTCATTGGTTGGGCCCAGCACGACAAGATCTATGATGGCACCTGGGTACAGCACAACAAGGGTCAAGCTCTTTTCGGCGCTGTAACAACACCTGCGAGAAACGCAAAGTACCTTGAGTGGGCCGCGCTTGCTGGCACTTCGCCCACTGGCACACCCACCTCAGGAGGCCCTACTTCCACACCCACACCGACTACCCCAGCCAAGTGCGTTGGATCGCCCGCCCCTTCGGGTTCCTTCGACTACATCGTCATTGGCGGTGGTGCCGGTGGTATTCCCGTCGCAGACAAGCTTTCTGAATCTGGCAAGAGTGTTTTGCTACTTGAGAAGGGCCCGCCATCTTTGGCTCGCTTTGGCGGCAAGTTGGGACCAGACTGGGTTACAAGCAACAACCTATCTCGCTTCGACGTTCCCGGTCTTTGCAACCAGATCTGGGTCGATTCTGCCGGTGTCGCTTGCACCGACATTGACCAGATGGCTGGTTGCGTTCTCGGAGGAGGCACTGCTGTCAACGCTGCGCTTTGGTGGAAGCCTATTGATATCGATTTCGACTACCAATTCCCTACTGGCTGGAAGTCCTCGGACGTCAAGGGTGCTATCAGCCGTGTCTTCAGCCGCATTCCTGGTACTGACACGCCTTCAATGGATGGCAAGCGTTACAAGCAAGAAGGCTTTGACGTCCTATCCGGCGCGCTCGCTGCTGGTGGCTGGAAGAGTGTTGTCGCAAACGACCAACCAAACCAGAAGAACCGAACTTTCTCGCACTCCCCGTTCATGTACTCCAACGGACAGAGGCAAGGTCCCCTCGGTACCTACATGGTCTCTGCGCTCGCAAGGCAGAACTTCAAGCTCTGGACAAACACTATGGCTCGCCGTATCGTCCGTACCGGCGGCAAGGCTACCGGCGTTGAGCTCGATAGTGGTGTTGGTGGTACCGGTTACTGCGGCACCGTGAACCTCAACCCTGGAGGCCGTGTCATTGTCTCTGCCGGTGCCTTTGGGTCCACCAAGGTCCTCTTCCGCAGCGGTATCGGACCAAAGGATCAGCTCACCGTCGTCAAGAACAGTGCTCTTGACGGAGCCACCATGATCGGCGACTCAGACTGGATCAACCTTCCCGTTGGACAGAACTTGAACGACCACGTCAACACCGATATCGTCGTCCAACACCCCAATGTGTCCTTTTACGACTTCTACGCAGCATGGAACACCCCGATTGAGGCCGACAAGAACCTCTATCTTTCCAAGCGCGCCGGTATCCTCGCTCAGTCTGCGCCCAACATCGGTCCCCTTGGCTGGGAAATCATCAAGGGATCTGATGGCATCGACCGATCGCTCCAATGGACTGCTCGTGTTGAAGGTCCTGGTCCTAACGATACTCACTCCATGACCATCAGCCAGTACCTTGGCCATGGTTCTACCTCCCGAGGTGCGCTCTCCATCAACGGCGCTCTCAACATGTTCGTCAGCAAAGCACCGTACTTGCAGAACGCTGCCGACACAGGTGTCGTCATCGCTGGTATCAAGAGCATGCAGGCAGCTCTTGCAAAGAACCCGCAAATCACGTGGCAGGTCCCGCCCGCAAACCAGACTGTTGAAGATTACGTCGCCAGCCTACCCTTGACCCCAGCTAAGCGTCGCTCCAACCACTGGATCGGCACAGCCAAGCTCGGAACCGACAGTGGTCTCACTGGTGGAACTTCAGTCGTAGATCTGAACACACAGGTCTATGGAACTGACAACATCCACGTCGTGGATGCTTCTCTTTTCCCTGGGTAAGCTTCATTCCAGCCATCCTCATCCGCTCCATCACTAACACGTTTTCAGTCACATCTTCACTAACCCTACGTCCTACATCGTTGTCCTCGCAGAGCACGCTGCTGCCAAGATCCTTGCTCTCGGTGCCAGCAGCGGGGGTGGTAAGCCCTCCTCCGCCATTTCGTCCGTTGCTACTGCTAAGCCTACATCCTCCAAGGCCGTTAGTGCAGTACCCTCGGCCTCCAAGGCCGTCAGTGCAGCACCTTCTGTTAAGCCCACATCCTCCAAGGCCGTTAGTGCTGCACCTTCGGCAACGCCAACTTCCGGTCAAACTGCTGGAGCTTATCAACAGTAAGCAATGCAAACACTCCTTCCAACCAAGCGTATGTTAACTCGAAACAGATGTGGCGGCAACAGCTATACCGGCCCTACGACTTGTGTGAGTGGATTCAAGTGTGTGGTTACCAATGCCTACTACTCCCAATGTGTCCCTAAATGAGGGAGATGCAACCGTCGTCTAGCTCATCTGGGCTTTTCTTTGTATATACTTTAGCTTCATTGTAAATCACTCATTCATACTACCATTTGTAATGGTGCACCATCCTCTGAAGATGGCCTCGGGACAAGACGTTCATGCGATGACGAGATCTCTTCCGCCGACCGATATGGTCTAGTGCGAATCTTATAGCATGCATGAACCCCACTTTCTTCACCTTAGCCTGGACTCCGTCTCATTGATCCCCTTGCTTACTTTACTGCCTTGCTCTTTTCGTTTCATCTTTACTCTGTTGTATAGTGCATAGTTCTGTGTTTCTATCTTTTACGTTCATCATGTCCTCCAGCTGCCGAGCCCTCTCTGCCAAGCGCAGCAATGACGCGTCGATAAACGCCACGGAATTGCTATATGAGAAGCTCCAAAGCAGCCCCAAGGAAGACTGGGAAAGACTAAGAAAATGCTGGGGCTACGGCGATTGCGGTGATTGCCATCGAAGTGACGGCTTTTGTGGATGGTGTGCAATTGTATGTCAAAATCTCTGTTCTTGAGGTATTATTGGAACGACACCACAACTTCCTCGCGTTGCCATCTTGAATACATGCTGAACGGCAGCAACAGTCCTCGACATGCCTTCCACTCCCGACAGATCCCCTGTCCAAAGCCTTCCCTCTCCTCTCCCCCATCCGTTTCAAAAACATCTGCGCTTTAGGACCCGAGCGCTTCGAACTCCGCACCGCCGGTCTAGGCTGCCAAGTCTCCACCATCACTTTCCTAACTTCCATCGTCACCATCTTCTGCACCCTGTTCGGTGTGTTTGTGCTCTACGGACTTGCCAAGTGTATTGGTTTGCTCCGTCTGGGTGCAAGAGCGAAGAATGGTGGGTATGTACTGTACGAAGATGGGACTGGCGAGGTGTGGGTTAGGAAGAGTAAGGGATGGGGCAAGTGGTGGCAGAGAATGATGGGCGAAGAGAAGGAGTTTGAAGTTGAGGAGATAGATGACGGGACGAGGAAGAGAGGGTTCTTCTGGTGGAATACGAGGAATGCGGAGAGGAGGCCGTTGCTTGAATGATCACGTGAGCGATACGACCTCTCCCGCTTGCTGTCGCTTGCTGCGCTGATTAAGTCGTTCCGCCTTGCACAAGTAGCCTGTATCACCTTTATGTGTTAGCTCAGGTTCAAAGGCTTACTCTCACCTATCCAATTTTTTTCAAATAAATCACTATCACGACTGAAATCTCGTCTCTCTCACTGCGCTTCCACCAGCTAATCTGCTAGCCTCTCACCTCAATCCGCGCTAGTGTGCACTAAGAGTATATAGACAACCCCACCTCGATAACTCCCAGCTTCGACTCTTCTACAAACGCGATACATCCGCTCGTGGTAGCCGTGACTCAATACTTGCCAGCCATGCTACCTGCACAACTTACCGATACCGACAGCGACTAGAGCTACAACGGTCCTGCTAAAGCCACGCCCACATCTACACCAGCAGGCTCCTCCGACAAGCGTCAGGACACGACTGTAGCTACCGAAGCAGCGATGCCCAATGACGTAATGGAGCGTATCGCAAATATCGGCGAGAAAGACATACCTCCGCATGAAAATGACAATCACATTGAAGAGTTCTCAAATGTATACGACAGTGTCTGCGGAGTGGACCTTGGCAAGTATTGGGAGGCCATGGCCAAGAGCAGTGATGCAAAGGGTGCGTGCGAGAACAGCAAAAACACGGTCAGTCAGTGGGCATCTTCTGATAACGACGATGGAGCTTCGGCCAAGGTTGCCTATCCTTCTCCTCACCTACTAGTCACGAATGAAAGTGAGTCAGTTGTAAGCGCTCCTTCGACCGGTGTCAACGCGCGGCCCAAGTCCATATTGGAATCGTTTGATAAACATGGCGTTCGGATTATACCGGAGCCCATGTCTTTCTAGGAGTTTCAACGTCGCCGTGCTTCACCGCGTTATGGAGAAGAATTCGAGTTTGAGCTTGACGAATGCGGCCAACTGATTTGTCGACATCATCGCGACTGGGCTCGCTGTCTTGAGCGTTTGGTTCGCATTTTTGACGACCCTCTAGACAATCATCTCCAGTCCTACCTTGATCTTGGTCCCGACAATATCCAGAAAGAACTCTGGTATTGCAAGAAGTGTGACTTCATATGGCTTTTCCCTTTGCGAGACTCCAGCCCCGTCAGTACCTTGGATAGACACCAGACATCAGTCATAGGTGCTGTTGCTGGTAGTAGCACTGCTTCTGATGGTTCTGTCCCGCAGGACGGATGGAATGACGAAGAGCTCGAGCCTCAGATAGGTACTAGCACTACTGATGGCAATCTCCCCGACACCGCAAAGAGCCCCAAACCTAAACGCCAAGCCTCATCCGCCTACACTGTCACCTACTGGGCCACCGTTAAGTCTGGCGATAAAACAGTTCACATACCCATTGACAGCGACAACGTCACCGGTACCGAGAAGGCCATTGTCGAAAGCAACACGATGAAGAAGGCTTGGAAGTGGATGCAAGATACAGGTCTTGGCGATAAGGTCGGTCTCCAGGATGCTTTCGATCTGGCGCAGGATATTCACGAGGTCGATGAGCCTGCGCAGGTTGCTGGCGACGAAGAAGGTGGCGCACCTGTAAAGGCTGAGAGCAAGTGCGGTAGCGAGTTTGGTGATCGCAGCCATATCAGGGCGCTGTCCGGACCATCTTCAGTTATGACCTTCAGCCTGCCTCCTGAATATTTGGAAGGTGCTTGGATTTACACAGAATTAACGACGTAGTCCCCCCGGGTCTAGTTCTGTAAAAGAGAACGGACGGGTCATACAGGTTCAGCTGAGTCCATACATGGAGTCGAGTTCACGGACTTATCGAACGGAGAGAATTAGGCGGCATGCGAGATCTACATTCTATAAAAGCTGTCTGCAAAAGGACATCTGCTTTAGTGAAATCAATCAAGACGCATAAAACTAGATGACTCTTACTTTGTGAATTCACATACACCAGTAGCACAAACATTGATGAGAAAAACAGCTTCGAGCTTGCACACACACACACATCCACCTACCAAAACCTGAAATCCCTCCGCCATGCTAACTACAAAATTAGAAAAAAAAACTACCAAAGGGCGCGCACTGTAGGGAATGATCATAGGGCGCGCGCACCGTTAGTGATCGACAACCCCCAATCCACATACAGTCTAGAGCCATAGATTACAAATGCACGGCTTTGCGGTGAGTTAGCCGACATCTTCGCTCGCAGCCAAACTACGCATCATTAAATCCACTCCACTACATTTCCTGCACGCCTTGCAATTGGCCCAACTAATAAAATCCCCTCAATCTCGCAGGAGGCGGTCTCGCCCCAACAATGTCCTTTTAGACGTGACCTAGCCTCCTTTCCGCGGGCGGGTAAGTAATGCACAAAAAATGGGGATGCATGAGTAGCGAACATGCAGCAGGTGGTTCTCTAGCCACCCGCCCCGTCGGATAAAAGCCCGATGCCCGATGTGGGCTGGAAATAAGGATTTAGAGTTTCTTTTTCCTTTTCCTCTTTTGTGATTTTCAACGGTAGGGTTACGTATAAGATCTGTCTTTTGGTTTTGTCTGTGCCTTTTTTTCTGTCGGGTTCGTTCTCAAGAGCTTTTTGATGTAAACGAAACGAGAGTTTAGCAAGAAAGAAAAAACATGGCAGACGATATCGATGTTGAGGAAGATGCAGCAGCAGCAGCAGCAGCAACAGGCGAATCAAATGTACTGCACCATAACGACGCATTGTCCTACGCAACAGCACTTCAAACTTCCACAACAACAAACAACCCAGCATCCCAACAACAACAGCAACAATATCATGATGCAGAGCAGGAAATATCTCGTCTTCCCACACACACATCATCATCATCTCATACCTCACGACCCCGCGGCCCTAAAACCGCAATCCTGCATCTCGCCAAAACCCTAACGACACGCTCAAACGCCACGCTCACCACCCCAGGCCCGCCTCCCGACGGCGGCCTAACCGCATGGACGCAAGCCTTCATGGGGCACTTTGTAATCCTCAATACGTGGGGGATGATAGCCAGCTTTGGCGTCTTCCAACAGTACTACACCTCGCAGCTCGGCCTCGAAGCCTCTGCCGTATCCTGGATCGGCAGTTTCCAAATGCTCGGCCACTTCAGCCTGGGCATGCTGACGGGCCGCGCCTTTGACGCCGGCTTCTTCTACTGGAGCCTCGTGCCCGGCATGCTGCTGTCTGCGCTGGGCATCTTTCTGACGAGTCTGTGCCGGACGTACTGGCAGTTTTTCCTCGCCCAGGGCGTGCTCGTCGGCGTGGGAAACGGCATGCAATTCGCGCCTACCCTCGGCCTCGTGAGCACCTACTTTCACCGCAACCGCAGCGTTGCCCTGGCCATCATGGCGTCCGGGAGTGCGACGGGTGGGCTCGTGTATCCGACGTTGGCGAGGCAGTTGCTGCCCAGGATTGGGTTTGCATGGACGGTGCGCATCATGGGCTTCATCATGCTGGGCGTGGGCACGTGTTATAGTGCGTTGCTGAAGCCCAGGCTGCCGCCGCGGAAAACGGGTCCCGTGTTTGAAGTCGCGGCATTTAGGGAGATTCCGTATTCCGTCTTCTTGCTCGGTGTGTTTTTGATTGCCCTGGGCCAGTACTTTGCGTTTTACTACATTTCTTCGTTTGCCATCAACGTCCTCGGCTTGCCCTATGGCACTAGTGTTAATGTCCTTCTCGTGCTCAATGGCGTCGGTGTCCTCGGTCGCCTCGTTCCTTCCTTCTTTGCGGACAAGTATACCGGACCTTACAATATCCTTATTCCGTTTTGCTTCGTCTCCGCACTCGTCCTCTTCTTCTGGCCGCTCGTCACCAGTGAGGCGAGACTCTATGCCTGGGCGGTGTGCTATGGCTTCTTTGTTGCTGGCTTCCAGGGCATCTTTCCTGCCGCCATGACAACGCTGACGACGGATATGACAAAGGTTGGAACGCGCAATGGACAGGGTCTTGCGGTTGTCGGACTGGGTACCTTCATTGGGCCGCCCATTGCCGGCGCGTTGATACAGAGTGATGGCGGCAGGTATCTTGTTGCACAAGTCTTCGCGGGTGTGGCGGTATTGGTGGGGAGTTGTGTGTTGGTTTGGGGGAGGTGGTGTATAACGGGAAAGACATTCAAGGTTAGGGTGTAAATGTGCAATGCAAGGGGCAAATCCTCATGCAAAGATGTCGGCAATCACTTGATATCATAGTGTATACATTCGTTGATTTCCTCGTATGCGCAGTGAGCCCCATAGACTTTTGTGAGCTATATCCGTCTGCAACATACTGGCCTCTTTGCCACCCAACTCTACGCCTTGGAATGCTCCTCAAAAAGCTTCTTTTGCTTCTCCCACTCCTTCTTCAGCTTCTTTGTCCTTGCCTTGGGCACATCAGCGCCATCCTTGTCCTTTGTCGGCAGCCCCTCTTCATCCCACGCGCTATACTCGTCAGTTCTGAACATGTCCTTTGGATTGATTTTCGCCTGTTCCGCAAGTTTAGCCTTCTTTTCCGCCTCCTCTTGCTCGCGCTTCAGCTTCGCCTCGGCCTTTTGGCGAGCGATAGCCTCCTTTTGGTCGCGGGCAGCTTGAAGTTCGGCGTCGACGGGGCGGACCATGGCTGGGGCGTTTTCGCGGTCTTCGAGGTAGATACCGAGATCCCAGAGGTGGGTATCGCGGAGCTGGTCGCAGAGATCGAGGAAGTCTTTTGCAGGCGCTTTCTTGCTGGCGAGTGCCTTGAGGTTTTCCTGGAAGGTGGACAGTACTTCTGCGTAAGGCAGGGCGTCCATGTCTTGCTGCTTTGCGGCATTATGCTGGGAAATGATGGAATCGAGTACTTCGTCCGAGAGATTTCCGGCGATGGCATGTTGGCGCACTTGGTCACGCTCCCGAGACGCAGCGTAGACATGTTCCTTGGCCGCTGAAGGTATATCGATGCCAGCCCAGCCAATACCTCCATCGTACGGATCAGCTGTACCGTCTAGACCGAATATCCGAACCATGCGGGTTATGTAGCGGGCGACGTCAAATGACACAGAGTCAGAGAGTCCAGCCTTGTCTGCGGAATTGTAGTCTGTGATGAGACTAGATATAGCACGCATAGCCGTTGGTGTATCGAAGGAGTCGCCTAATGCGCTGTGTACCTTTTCCTTGGCAGACTCGAACGACTTTAGCACCTTCTCGTCTTCGGTGGCTGTAGAGCTAATGTTCGGATGCACTTCGAGATCGCGGACCTTGTAGAAGAAGTTGGTGACATAACTCTCCCATGAAGATCCCGACTTTCGCATATCGGGGGTAATCTCTATGCCATCGTGCCAGCCGCCAAGTAGGAAGATGATGCGCATACTCCGAGCGTTCCATTCTCCGCGACCTAACGCTTCACGGATTGTGGTGAAGTTTTTAAGGCTTTTGGACATCTTGGAGCCTGAAATGGACAAATGACCCATGTGCAGGAAGTAGTTGACCCATTGCGCACCCCCTTCTTTTTGCCAATATGCCTCTGACTGTGCCAGCTCGTTATCATGGTGGGGGAAGCAAAGATCGATGCCGCCACTGTGAATATCCATTTGCTCGCCCAACACGGCCGAGGCCATGACGGAACACTCAATGTGCCATCCCGGTCGACCAGGGCCCCACGGACTGTCCCATGCCGGCTCACCAGGCTTACTCGACTTCCAAAGCGCAAAATCGGAATCGTTGCGCTTCTCTGATGTTTTGACTGATGACAGGGCGCCTTCACCGTCTGCTTGTAGGTTTGTGTCACCTCTGTTCCATGGCTCAAGGCGCGCATAGTGATTACCCTACTTTTTCTCAAAGTTTTCAATGTCAAAATAAACAGAGCCGTCGGACGTGCTGTAGGCCATGCCGTTTTTGATGATCTTGTCCACGAAAGAAACAATCTCATTACCGTACTCAGTCACGCGAGTGACAACATCCGGTTCCAGTACGTTGAGACTTCGCATGTCCTCATTGAAGCGCGCCTCATACTTTTTGGTAAGAGTTGTGAACACTGAATGGTCACTGGCATCAATAGATGAGCCGTATAGCGAATCAAGATACGGCAGTAAAACGTCCTCGGCACCAGTATAGAAGACATGTACATCTTCTGGGGTGGATTTGGATGGCGCTAGCAATGATGTTACTGCAGTGCCGGCTGTTCGGAGATGCATCTTAATCTTTGCCTCTTTGTCACCGGGTGGACCAACACCATCGACGGACTTGCCCTGGATGACATTGGCATACTTTTCCGCAGACTCATTGTTGAAGCTGCCAATGGTCACATCCTGACTGAGCAATGGAAGGTTCTTTTTTACGTAGGCGTCGAAGGCTTTGATGGTGGTATTGATGACTTCCTCGGTGACCGTTGGGTTCTCTGCTTTGAACTTGGCGAGTAAATGCTGCTGGCGCCCCCGCAGAATGATCTTGTCATCGACATCTGTAATGTTTTGCACGAACTTCACATTGTACCCATAGTAGTGAGCTAGAATCCTTCGCAGGATATCGTTGCTGACGTAGTTGCGAGCATGGCCCAGATGAGCATCGTCGTAAACGGTCGGGCCGCAGCTATACCATTTCACCTCCTTGCCTTCCGGATCGATGGGGATGAAGTCGTTCTTGGTCCTGGTCAAGGAGTTCCAGACTTTCAATTTCGCTGCACTCGACGCCTTTGGCTCCTTCCACGGCGGTTGGGTACGGGCTGGAGTCGCCATGTTGGCCACGAGACTCGTTACTCTCCTACTCTGCTTTACCCAACCGGTAGGGTTGCTTTTCGAGTGTAAGAGTGGGGAAGGCGACTTGATGGTGCGGGCCAAAGATCGGAACGCAAGCACCATAAAGAGAAGGAAGCAAACGTGGCTTCAGAACAGGCCAGGTGTAGGCTAGAGTGAACTTTACCTCCAAGTGAGTCAGCTATGTCACGTTCTGCCTGGCTGGTCATCTCTAGTGTGAGCAATGAGAATCCCTGTGCGTGACGTGCTTGGCACTCCCCGCCAATGACATTTTCCAAACCTCCCCGCGAATCGTCCTTTTGTTCTTCGGAGCTCTCGATCGCTCGAGCCTTCATCACTGTTTTTTTTCTGTCTCGCTGCTTCGATGGCGACTACGATTTCACCTTTTCTTGAGCCAGGAGCGTGTGCGACGGCGAACAACCTCGGCATCCTGCAATTGCGGCGCGATCATCTCATTCCTGCCGTGCTCAGGCCAAACGCAGACTCCGACTATGCAGAAGGCAAGGTCGAAAACACGCGCTTCGGCTCTTTCCCGCATAGCACTCTTGTCGGACAGCCCTGGGGCACGCAGGTTCTGGCGTCAGTTGTCGACACAGGATCGCGCGGAAAGTCGAAGAAACGGAAGCGGGACGGCAAGGATGAGGGTGAAGGAACTCCGGCCACTGAGCCCGAGGTGGTGAAGAAGGACATGGTCAAGGCGGCAGTAGCGAGCAGTGGATTTGCGCATCTGATACCGCCTACGCCGGAGACGTGGACAGTGTCGTTGCCACATCGTACCCAAGTCGTCTACACACCCGACTACAGCTACATCCTGCAGCGGCTGCGTGTACGGCCAGGCGACCACATCATAGAAGCGGGTGCTGGCAGTGGAAGCTTTACACACGCTGCCGTAAGAGCAGTGTACAATGGCTATCCTGGAACCCAAGATGGCACTCCAGACACCAATGACAAAGGAAACACCGTGGGCCTGTCGAAAAAGCGAAAGCGCAAACCCCGAGCCGGCGCCGTCTACAGCTTCGAATACCACGAGCCGCGCGCACGCCAACTCGAAGCCGAAATCTCAGATCACGGCCTCTCTCCCCTTGTTACTGTAACCCACCGGGACGTCTACAATGACGGCTTCAACCTCGACGACTCCAGCGCTCCAGACGCAGACGCCATTTTCCTCGACCTCCCGGCTCCCTGGCATGCCCTCAAGCACCTCACGCGCTCTCC
>Ga0265780_10007034_pt1 | contig 13879 bp, 11 predicted proteins | sample P1T30metagenome_FD_192432 | JGI IMG/M metagenome (GOLD analysis project Ga0265780, IMG submission 192432) | Plant litter microbial communities from East Loma Ridge, Irvine, California - P1 T30 | ecosystem: Environmental > Terrestrial > Plant litter > Unclassified | place: USA: California... | reverse complement strand
TCATCGACACTCATAACTTTTTATTGATCTGCCTGCAAGGAACCAGCGTGAAGACGATTTGCTGAACGACACTGTCTCATCTCTAACCTTGAACCATGGCCAAGCCTTCTCCATCCCTGCGGCTTCGAGCGAAGCTTTTTCTTCCGTGCTCAATCGTGGTATGACCCGGCACATGACTTGATCCAACGCCTCTAGAGATACAAATCCTCCTTTGTCGTTCAACATGGTTTCTATTCTTATTGAGTCTGGATGGGCTGGTAGGTCGACTCCTGAAGAGAGCATTAGTCGGTGGTCTATATATTCGAACTGAAAGATGTACCTGAAGATATTTGCTTGTATAAAGGAATTTCAGCATGCCAAACCCGATCTGTACCGTCCCTTGTGTAAGCCAGGATTACGAAATTGGCGACCGGCTTCGTCGTTTGTTCTCCAACTCTTATCGGAATTTGCGCTCCATGTTGGGGTGGTATACTGATCGCCAATATAGGCTGGCACAACACCGCGCCCCAAGCAAAACTTTGTAAACGCATGTCGATGTAGTCGTCAAAGTGGTTCACCTGCGATGTTGTCTGAATTTGTATGGAGCAGCACTGGATGAATCGGTACGTTCACGCGACCACGGGGAACGAGGAATGCTAAACAATATACCTACTCATGCAAATGCCCGGCTCCGGGTTATTTCTACCCTTACACCCAATAAAAGATTCACCACATGATCCACTATTCGACTCTGCGACGATTAATAGCGCGCCTGAGGAGGCGAAGGGGTACAGCCTAATGAGTTAGAGAACCATGGTAGCGTGCCGTTAGTTTCATCTCGGTTCGAGAGTTGAGCATCTTCCCGTGCGACGGTGCAGAGAGTCGCGCTGTCGAATTGCAGGGTCATGGAGCATTTTTGAGGGATTGTGATTGTGGTCAATATCGCGATGTTGATCCATTCTGGGACATGTAGAAGGAAAGTGCTGGGGTTGAGCCGTCAGCCTTCGAATTCGGCAGTCCCCACAATGCACGGGACTTCGCGAAAAGCGCGCTAACTTGACCCATATCTTCGGCATCGCGTCGACTGCCCAGCAATCACCACTTGCAGTTATGATCCACCGCTAACAAATGCAACAACTAATACGGCGCAGCATATACGGCCAGCATGAACCCGCCAAATGGCTTCTATCATCAGTGGCAATCCGCGCCACAACCGCCCAATGGTAAACGCTTTGTACCTGTATCAGGTACCTTCAGTGGTGCGCCGGCACCGAATCTAGCCAGGCCACAGGCGCAAGTCCAACGGCAGCCATTTCCAGTTCAATATCCTCAAGGACAGTTTGCGCCTCAGCAGCAGGCGTATCAACAGCCACCTCAAGCTGCCTTCACCCCACTCATTCCTCTGAGTGCAGTGGAGGATTTGCAACTGCCACAAATTCCATTCACCAATGGTGCCGTACCAGAGAATTTCAGTGGAGCTCCCTTCGTCACGAGTGGTCCTGTAGTCCATGAAGGTTATATTCCAGCCCCGGGTCGAAATGACGAAGACGCTTATCCAGCGCTGCCCGGCGACTACGGTGGCACTTATCTTGATCGTGATTTCGACGACAGCTCTGATGATGGGGATCACGACGAGCTCACCTTCGAAGAATCCATGCGTGAGCTCGAAGATAGAGACAACTCCGAGGTGGACAAAGACTACTCTGAAGAAGACGCGGAACACGATCAAGGCGACCCTGATGAAATGGATTTGGAGGTGGAGTTTGACGATGGTGAGGAACCGGTTCAGAGGAAGAGAGGAAAGCCTGCTGCTAGGGGCTCTACTGGGACAAGTATCCTTGGTGGGCGAGGAGGCTCTCGAGGCCGAGGACGAGGTGGACAGCGAGGATCTACCTCTACACGAGGCAAAGGGAAATCCAGCCGCGGACGAGGCCGAGGCCGAGGACGAGGAGCTAAAGGTGGGCGCCATGGACCTCGTAAGGTTGCTGATCCAGGTGAAGAATTTAGGGAACTGCAAAGAAAGGCCAACGAGAGATTCGCTGCGCAGGACTTGCCCCTCGCACTTGAGTATGCCCAGAGAGCTATACAGATGAATCCGGAAATCTTTGAAGTCCACAATATTGCATCCGAGATCTACAGGATGATGGGCGAAGAGGTCAAGTCGATCGACTCGCTCATTATTGGAGCTCCAACGAAGCGTGACCCTGATCTTTGGCACGTCATCATCGGTCGGGTCAACAAATTGGATGAAGCAACTTATCCTGAGTACACAGAAGAGGCCAAAACGGCTCTGATTCTGAGGTGTTTGACGCAGGTCATCCTTCTGAACCAGAATGACTACGGAGCCCGAAGCAGTATTCTCGAGATCGAAGCTAGCCTCGGACACGCCTCCAAATGCATCAAACAGGGTCTCAAGATGATCAAACTGCGCAAGGAGAAGGATGAGCCACCGGATACAGAGGTTCTGAAGATTATGGCGATGATGGGAACGTCGACGAAGCGCCAGACGAGATTGCACATGAAAAGGCTCTTGAATGTGTTCGAGGATGCTATCGACTACTTTATGGAGAGGAACTCCAACAGCAGCGAGTTTGACTGGGAGATGATCAATATATACCTGGACCTGCTTGATAGAGACAGGCAGTATGAGTATGCATTATCACGACTGAAGGCCCTGGCGCGGTGGAAACAGGGCAGAGCCAAGGAAACCTTCTGGGATGACCAAGCAGACGACCGCGAATTCGACGTCGATGACGAGCCGAGGCGAATAGCTATCCCTCAGTTCAAGCGCAAGATACAGAATGCCACGAATGGGCAAACTCTGCCACTGGAGATCAGGGTGAAGATGGGCATGTTCCGCTTGCGGAGGAGCGCTGGAGATTTTCAGGAAGCTATGCGCCACTTCGAAATGCTCGAACCAGACGATCACGGCGCCGACGCGCTCGTATGGGATTACGAGGATCTTTTCCGCGTCATTGGTGATGCATTACACGCCACTGGTCACGACAAGGATGCCTTGCGCTTTTACGAGCCCCTGTACAACGTCAACTCCGAGGAACTCAGTCTACTGAGCAACCTTGGCATCTTTACCTGCTTCAAGAATCTCGGTCAACCTGAACGAGCAGAAGAAATGATTCCGATGTTCAAGGACTGGAACGCAGAGTCAGTCGATGACCTCGTCAAGCTTGCAGTATTCTTCGAGCGACAGGGTATGCTGGCAGAAGCCGTTCAACGAGCCGAAATACTCTACAGGAACAAATATGCTCACAGACTGCGAGCATTGGGCTTCAAGGCCTACGATGATATGAGGGATGAGTACCTTGCCGCGAAAAGGAAAGCGCGCGGCAACAACCGTTCGCGGAAAAGTATCGCCAGGAGGCAGCGAAAGCTTTCTAAAAAAGCTACTGGCAGAGGAGAAGCAGATGACGATTCCGCGAATGAGGGTGCCGACAAAGAGCTTCCCTCTCTTGGCCCACTCAGTGAGCGTCCTAATCAAGGCCTGTTCCGCACAAAGAGAGCGAAGACTACCAAAGCCAAAGCCCAGACTTTCTTGCCCTTCCCGACCGAGGGTGGAAGTCAGCCTGCGTCTGTGGCAAAGCCGACCACTATTGAAGGTACCAATGTGCCCCTCAAGGCTATTGACCAGAGGTTGTTCAGACAAAGGCTCGACGCACTGGCTAAAAATCATGCTGAAGAACTACAAACTGCCCGAAAGCAGCATAGAGAGACAGTGGCAAGTTTCAAAAAACTGGACGAGATCTCAGATGCCGCGGAGAATGGAGATGAAGCTGCCATCACCGAGCTGTTATCGATTACACGAGAGCTCATCGAAGAGTTCTCAACATTCGACATATTCTACGCCAGTAGGAAAGAGGACTTCATCTCGTACTTTAGGCGAACGGGCGACCATGAGCTATGGAAGGAGTCTGCACTCATGGTTCTCGCCGTTGCGGCGAACAATGTTGAGGATGGTGCCACCGACCCAGAGCTGATCGAGAGGCCCGAAAAACCTCCAACAGACTTCTGGGGCGTAAACTTTGACAAGTGGATTGAAGCCTTCGGTCGCTATGCCATCATACTCGCACGTGAAGGTGACGACGAGCGTTGCTTCAGTACGTTGGACATTGCTCTACAGTCAAACCTCGTCTGGCGTTCAGAGGAGTATCGGCATCAGCTCCAAATCTGTCGCTTGGTGTGCGCCCTCGCCGTGGACAACTCAAATCAAGCGTCGTCCGCAGTGCGCTGGCTACTCAAGGAGCATCCATTTGGCACCGACCTATTGCGCCTCTACAGCTGCGTCAATCGCCTCTGCACAATCCCCGAAGGCTACTCAACCGGCCCGTCCCACAAGATCCTCATGCGCTACATCAAGACCATGGACTTTGCGCTTCTCACCGAAGAACAACGCATCTGGTACAACTTCCGCGACCGCAAGGACAACGCAGGCGGTTTCCAGAATTCCGTCAACAGAGAGGACGTCAAGTTTGTTGTAGACCACGACCCAGCGCTCTTCGCCCTGTACGCTCACGTCCTCCAATGCGGTGGCTCATACATGGCTGCGCTCAACTACTACTTCCGCGCCTTTGCCATCACGCCCGACGACCCGATTCTCAATCTCAGCATTGGTATTGCATACATTCAGCACGCGATGAAGCGTCTCTCAGAGAATCGCCAGTATCAAATCCAACAAGGTCTCGCGTTCGTCAATCGCTACTACGAGCTCCGCACAAAGGACAACGTCGCCATCCACTGCCAAGAAGCAGAGTTCAATTTCGCGCGTATATGGCATGGACTCGGTCTCGTTACCCATGCGTTACCTGCGTATGAGCGCTGCATCGCGATGAGCGAGCGCGTCAAGCAGGAAGCTGCAGATCAATGCTCGGATGGAAGTTGGGACCATGAAGACTTCAAGTTCGAAGCGGCGTTTGCGATTCAGAGCATCTACGCAATCAGTGGGAACGCGGAGGCTGCGAGACATGTCACGGAGAAGGTGTTGGTGATTGAGTAGTCGTAGCTTTGACAATACGAACCGTTCACCGCCACACCGTCCTTCCGCGTAACGGCGAGCTTCACTCGACGCCCTCGCACCGGCACCTGTACCTCAAAGCCACTTCTCCATCCCAACAAACCCCCTCAACGCCACAGTCACACGAACCCCCAAACCTCCCTAGTGCCACACGATTCGGCCCGTGAGACAGTGTAGCACCTGAAAGCGCGTGATGCTGCGGGCCTGCGGATCGTCACGCGTTGCACTTGTTTCAAGATGGGGGGTTTGAGTCAGGAGGGCGTTTGGCGGGGGCGAGAGTCATGACGTGTAGGATGGGGTGCAGAGAGGGGTTTGTGCGATGGTAAGAAGGGCGTGATGAGCCATGAATATACTCGTGGGGTCTAGACTGCACGATAGAACTTGTAGCATGCGCCACAGGGCCGAACGATAAACCACATTGTACTCAAAATGACCCTCACTACATTACAGCGAAATGTTCATCTCACTTTTCGACATTCTCCCCTTCGCATCGTCGGCTGCAGCTAAGCTATGCCCATGCAATTCGTCCCATCTAGAACCCCGAAGATGGATGCACATGTACCACCGTAACACGCCCGACGCACACGCTGCACCCTATCTCTTTGAGCAGTCGCACAAGGCCGACATCCTCCGCTGGTATCAGCACTGCAAGGCACCCGAACCAGGCGGAGCCTGCGCCATGTCGTGGTAACGATAAGCGAGATGAGATACGCGAGACCTTGGAGGGCATGTTTGTACGAGTGTTGCTTGTTTGCGGCGACGGAGGATGTTCGAAGGAAGGATGGGGGGCTGGTTGTGGTAGTGTTTGTATGGTGTAGAAACATATACACACCGATTATTTCTTAACTATCGCAAAAGAAAAGGTTCTTGGTTAGTCGCCTTATATCGCTGTAGATAAATGGATAGACGAAAGCCTCAACAAGTTCTTGTGCTGTGTTATTCACTGGTGAGTTGCTCTCGAAGATGAGATTCTCCGCTGTTTTCCTCTGCTTAATGCATAGCTTAATGAACTGAGCGCTTTTTTCAATCTGGTCATCTAGAGCAGCGGCCATGATGGGTTTGAACGTTGCAAAATTGATACATATCTGCTATCGATGGCGACAAGGCCGGTCACATAATTTTCCTTTTTCATGTTGATTCGTATCGGTCTGCTTTAGTCGTGTACTTTGCCAAATCAACCGCCATGACTCGACGTAGCCCTATGTGGTGGCACAGCACTACGTAGAGTACAGCACCAGCCTGAAGTTCAATCCATCACCTCATCAGACCTCTTGATCCTCACCTTAACCTCCATGCTATCAACCGGCCTCGTAGTAACCAGATACGTCGAGAACATCTTACCCTTCGTCTTCGCCTTCCCCTTCTCATCAACCTGCACCTCACCCTTCTCATCCAAATCCAGCTCACCAAGCCCTTGCTTGACAAAGTCAAAGTGCCTCGCCACACACACGACGATGATCTTTGTCTCCAAATTCGCAAGTTCAGACCCAGTGCACCGCCGCGGCCCACGCTCGTAAGGCCTGAAACTGCTCTCGGGAATCTTCTTGCCCTCTTCGCCTAGCCATCGCTCGGGCTTGAAGTCATCTCTACTGTCGCCAAAGATCTTGGGGTGGCGCTGGATGACGTACGCACGCGGCGTCACGCACATGCCGTCGATGCAGAGCGTATTGCCGTCGGGAAGGGTCAGCATCGTGTTCGATGCGGATGGGGCCATGCGTGCAGTTGTGCCGGGTGGGTGGAGACGGAGCGTCTCTTTTATCACGGCGTCTGTGTAGGGCAACTTGTACAAGAGGGATCCAGCTTCTGGGCCTCGCAGCGCCTTGACAACAGCGGAGGGGTGGGTGTTTGGACCAAAGACAGAATCGAGCTCTTCCTTGAGAGTCTTTGCTGCGGAGGGATGTATGTGTAATTCGTAGAATGCCCATTGTAGGAGTATGGATGTGGTGTCGTGGCCGGCGAAGAGGAAACCGCGGAGTGTATCGCTAGTCTGTTGGAGGATCTCAGGCGTCAACTTGTCCACACCGTGGAGGCTGAGGGTTGCTACGCTCTTGTTCGCAGTCTTGGAGTCGGTTTTGCCCGATAGCAAGGCCTTGTGCTGTTTCCTGATTTCGGCCTTGAGAATGCTGTCAAGCTCCTTATCTTTGGACCGAAGCTCGCGCTCATTGGCAGAGAAGTAGCCGCGCCAACCCACACCCCCAAAGGGGCGCTTCTTGAACGCTTCAGACAGGGCTTGGTACGTGAGAAGGACCTCGGATTGCTTTCCATCGATCTGCGCATTGAGGTCCATGTCAAAAGTAACGATGCCGATGATGTCAAACACAAGATTCGTCGTGTACGGGGCAAGGGTAAAAGTTTCGCCGGAGGCAGCCTTTTGCTCCATGAGCTCGATAAATGTCTCGGACTTGTCCAGAATCACATCGACCAGGCCAAGAAGATGGCTAGGTTGAAAGCCAGGACGTATTCGCTTGTAGAGAGCAGTCCATTCATCTCCCTATGATCGCTGATTAGTTACCGCATCCTCAATGTTACCGGATATATCGTAGCAGGCTGACTTACATCGGTAGTGACCAGAGATCTTGCGCCAACGAGGGGAGCTATCTGCTGAATAGAAGGGTACTTGGGCATGCTAGTCCGGAAAGCTTTACTTTGCTTGGTGATCTGTTCTGCGACGTCGTCGTCTAGAACGAACAGTACGGGGTATTTCTCGATCGGGCGAAAGTCGATTAAGAGAACTGGAGGAAATCCAAGCTTCTCGGCCTGTTCGTACACCATCTCATCGAACGCCCGTCGAGGATCGCCCTCGCCCGCAATTCTCTCGACCCATGCCCAGTGGCCTCGAACAGGATCTGCTGGCTCAGGCTGTGGGAAGTGAGCATACCGCTTGAGATCGAGAGTCTTGGCTTTTTTCCTTTGCAGGTAGTAGGCTATGGCAAGCGTGATGACTGCGGCTACCAGCAGTTTCCATATGAGCGACGCACTCAGGATCTCGTGAATTTGAAACGAAAGCAAGCTCGACAGTGCCATCTTTACCGCGAGAAGAGTGTTGTGCTAGTTCAAACTGTTGCCAGCGATCCGCGCGACGCACCCTTATGTACCCGAGTAGTGTGCGGCAACCGTTCCCAAAAAGCTACTGATCCTCTCAACATGGAGCCATCGAATCATCGGCGCCTACGGCCTATTGCGTGAGACTGTGCAGTGGTTTCGGAGTGATGTCGGACATGGCAGCTGCGGTATGTGGTGAGTGATCATCTGATAAGATCGCATCGGATTAGATTAGACAAGGGTGATTGCTATCCCGCCCGCCAGAGTGCAACAGCAACAACCAGTGCGGGAGAAGACCGAGCAAAAGCTTGCGCTAGAAGCGCTTGCCGTTATTTGTTGATTCGTCGATGCTTCGTACTCCCTGCATGTCAGGCAAAACTCTGCATCTTGGCATTGCGGGCTGTGAGGCGTGTTCAGCTAGAGGAGTTGATGCTTCGTAAAGATCGTAGCATGATATGGGGCTGAAGCAGAAAAGGAGGGATTGCAGATTTGAGGTTTTTCAGGTTCCAGTGCCATGATGATTTCTATGGAGGTTGCAGCCTGGCGTGCCGATTTTCTACTGTATTGGTGGGCAGAAGTCCGTCGTGGAGACTGCTGTTAAGGCAAGGCGGGGCATCACGTCATACCTCATGTTCTCTGTTGTTGGCTCCCCTTATACGTCAATGCCCTAGCCCAAAATCATCCATTGCCTTTGAGATTCTAATCAACAGGTTGCTATGTGCCTTTGAGTTTCGTGTAGGTGTTTTTTAGCCTATCTCTTAGTCAAAGCCTTAAGCGTATGTGTACTGTAGACTGGTCCTTTCGTGTCATACAATGTTGAAAATTGCGAAGTTAAAAAGGAAGAAGCGCAATCTTTTTTGTAGATAATAAGTTCTTCGCAGCGAGAAAAGTGCAGGAGGTGTTCGGACTAGGGATTATGTTTCGAATTGTTGCTTGTGTCTAAGATCCGGGTAAGCATTGCAAAATCCCGCAATAGAGGCTCTGTGCGTATCTGTGATAGCGTTCCTATTGCAGCACAGCCGTCAACGCGTAAGTCTTATTTGCTTCTTGAATCCATGGTCTATCCCCCCTAACTGCCAATCTTAGCGATTCGTACAAGACCAACTAAACAGCAAAAAAAACACAAGAACGGAGGTCCGCTAATCGTCATCTAATTAACTACTATTACGCCGTTGCGCTGCTTAAATACAGCTGAGCGGACGGGAACACGCGATTCGCGTCCAACATCGTTGCGACACAAAAGCTCTTGCTAGCTTTAATGCTTCAATCGCTTCTATGCCACTCCTTAGCCTTTCCCTGCAGCGTACCTCTTTTCATCGCCTGCAATTACATTGTAAACAGATCACTGTGCGCCCATTTCACTCTACCTTGCGTAATTATCTAGCGCACAAGGGTGAAGCCATGGCAACCACGCATTATGACGTCTACCTTGCGTAATTATCTAGCGCACAAGGGTGAAGCCATGGCAACCACGCATTATGACGAGTCCCATGACTACTTTCACTACAATTCCGGAAGATGGCTTTGGGGAGAGGAAGAACAGTTGCGCGAACGCTATCGCGCATTCAATGTCAATGAACTTCAGAAGGTCGCTGTGGGCATTGCCGGATCCGAGAAGTGCGTCTCTATGAGCAAAATTGGCGAAGGAAATTTCAACAAGGTTTTCCGCCTCCAGATGGACAATGGATCGGTTTTGATGGCTCGCATTCCTCATCCCAACGCAGGCCCTCCCAAGCACACAACCACATCAGAGGTTGCTACAATGGACTTTGTGAGACAAACTATCCATTTCCTGTCTTCTTTGGATACTTATTTATACAGGCAAAATCGATTCTGGACATACCTGTACCAAAGATTCTGGCCTACTGTGCTACAGCCGATAATCCAGTTGGCTCAGAATACATCATCATGGAGGAAGCCCAAGGCATACAACTGTCGAAAGTTTGGGACACAATGGATTTGAAAGACCAATTGGGAATTGTGACTGAGCTTGTCACCATCGACGAGAAGCTTCTCTCTGCATCGCTAAACAGGTACGTAGCTGCGTTAACTCACAAGCTCTATATACTGACGTTTCTAATGACAATAGACATGGCGCACTCTATTATAGGAAAGACAGCTTTCCTGGGTGCGAGACTGCAAAACTCACCGGTAACCTTACGGATAGCTTGAAAGCAGATGTCGCGAACAGATTCGTCATTGGCCCCACAGTCGAAAGGGCATTCTGGGAGAAACAAAGGGCAGTAATGGCTGTTGATCGTGGACCTTGTACGTACGCCTCCATCGCGACGAGCTGACTAAGATACTGACAGCCATCGAAGGGACTAGTGCATGCGAATATGTGGAAGCAATCGCACACCGCGAGATCGCTTGGCTCAGTCACTACGCTGAATCTTTGCCGCCCTCTATGGAGAATTGGAGCGCCTCCAAAGGCCAGAGCGACCGTCAGGCCCACATTGACTTGCTCGGAAAGTATCTTAGTGTCGTTGCTCAATTACTTCCCAAAGAACCTGAACTACTTGCGCCCTTCCTTTGGCACCGCGACATACACCCTGGCAATCTGTTCGTCCATGACGGAAAAATCTCTAGCGTCATTGATTGGCAATCTTGCTGGGTTGGCCCTCTCATCCTCCGAGCAAGGGCACCACGACTTCTGGATTACAACGGCGAAATTGTGCTGAAGCTACCGCCGGAATACGGGGAGATGCCGGAAGACGAGCGACGCTTAGTAGAGTATAAGGTGCAGCAGTCTCTCCAGGTTTATAGTTACGAACATAAAACTGCTGGTCGGAATCCGCTCTTGAATCAGGTGCTAAGATATCCTCATGGAAAAATGTTGAGTAACGTTGTGGAATTTGCCTCTGCGTCTTGGGACCGAGACATCCTTCCTCTTCGCGACTGTTTGATTCGAATCGAGAGGTACGAAGCACTGTTTACACTTTTGATAGTCATGTGGGAACTGATGACTGCTCTAGGGACTGGAAAGAATATGCTGGCTCCACAGCCGCTTGCCCATACCATTTCTCCGCTGAAGAAATTCAGAAAAGCCACGAAGACGCGGTTAGCTATAACGATATGCGGGATTTTTGGGATGACTTGAAGGGCCGAGTAGATGATACTGGTTATACCCCCCATGACTTCTTTGACGATGCTGTAGATATCTTTTCTACTCTACGAGAAAATGGCTTGAAGACGTTAGAAGGCCCGGAGCTCAGGCGTTTTGAGGAGCAGACGCGGTGGGTGCTTGACCATAGAAAGAAACAATAGCCTACTTCATGACTTATTCATTGCGAGCACATTTACGTAATCCTCATAATCTAAACAAACAACAGTGCTATTTAAGCTAAAGCTTGCAGCGCCAAAGTAGGTTGTTCCGACTCGCACACAAGGTAGGTTACGGTGTAACAATGTTGAAACTAGGATTGCCTGGGTCTATAAGAGCACCGAGCCGTTGAAGCGCTCCAACATCCCCATCAATCGATCCTCCATGACTCTCGAGCTTCTCCAGATCATCAAGGCCGTATACTACCAATGCGGTCAAATCCCGACTCGTCGCTGTCAATGTCACTTCAGCACTATTTTCCGGAATCACTTGGGTATAGACCAGTGCGCCGTTTGAGAGCCACAGCCGATACTTGATGTTGAGGTCTCTAACAACCACATCGATGCTGACAGATGTCTACCAAGCTTCAGGGCCATTAATCTGAATGGCGAAACAATCAAAGATCATGTCCGGAGTGAGCAACGAGATAACGTCGGGCGAGACCGAGGTTGTTAGCGTCCCGAAGTTGCCAGAGCGTAGTTCGGTGGTCCCAGAGATGAAGAAGTTGCGCCAGGGCCCGTTTTCAGAGCCGTAGCCAAACTGCTCGTAGATATCTGCCAACAACCTCCGCGCCTTTTGGTTGTGGGGGTGCGCAAACACGGCATGGTTCATAATCTCAGCGCCCCAGCGAAAGTCGCCACAGTCGTATGCTTTCTATCCCACCGATGACGTCCACGTAGCGCCTGGCCCGCTCCTCGGGCACATGCTCCCATAGATGTGCGGGATTTCCGTCGAACCAGCCCATATACCGCTGATAGACAGCTTTGATATTATGATTGACAGAGCCGTAGTAGCCACGGGTGTGCCAAGCTTGGTCGAGGGCCGGGGACAGGACCATCGTCTCAGCAATTTCAGGTCCGGTGTATCCCTAGTTTAGCATACGTAGTGTTTGTTCGTGTACATATGCGTACAGGTTGCGTTGCAGTGTGAGGAAGTTGATAATTTCGTTAGCACCCTAGGTGGGCTAATGACGGGTGCGAGGCAAAAAGCACATGGGTCCTATCATCATACCGATCTATCGGTTCAGTGAGATATTTGGACCAGCCGTGCGGGTCGCGGACCACGGTATCACGTAAAGTTAGCGAGTTGTGGAATGTGTGGGTGGCGTCTTCGGCAGCACAGAGTGCTTTGAACTTGGGCAACGCCATAAACTCGGATTTACCGTGTCGGGCGGATCTCCCTCGTGAAGAAAGGCGTAGTTATTGTTATTCCAGACAGTATGTCCGCCATCGTAGATAATGTTGGGCTCCAAACGTTTGGTGTTGCCACGCGATGCGTGTTTGAAGTCCACCGTATCGGTAAAGGGCTGGTTAATCTTCATATCCTCCTGCTGCCTGATGATGGTGCTGCTTGTATCCTTGGGAGTCTCATCGTCGGGAGTCATGGCGTTGGTTTATATCGTTTGATCAGTGATGTCAAAGGTTGGAGCTGTTGAATTCTGATGTAGATGACTTGTCTTTCGAGAAATGGTCTTTATATCCACTGATGCGTAGCAATTCCGCAACTAGCTCCAAAGGGCCGTGTCCGTAATTCTGGTCTTGCACAGCCAGTTTGAAAGTGTGTGCATCACTATTCTCTGTAAGTGTAGCGTTACTATTGCCATCTGTGTTAGGAGTCGAAAGCCTACAGAAGTCCAAGAGCACAAAAGAGACAATGGCAAACCCGCCGACATGCACAACACAACTAGCATATCCTATCGCATAACAGATAGTAACAGGTAATATCCAAACCCACAATCTAACTCTCGGACATGGGAAAGCTGGTCTACGTAGGTAGCTTTGTCGTAGGCCACAGGATAACACAAGAGTATAGACCTCGATTCAGCACCAGAGGCAAGATACTTCCTTAAATATTGAAAGTCTCTTAACATAGGACCTTCACATGTTTGCTTTCACATAACAGGCCAGCTTAAGGAACTATAAAATGTTAAGGAAAAAAGATTGTCTTGTTGACTACACTTTCCTACATCTATGATGCATTGTCAGACTGAGCGTCTTACAGCCTGCCGACAAGCACGCTACAGCGCTTCGCATATATTTGTGTCTAGATCGGACTGTCATACGGCAATTTTCTTGTGCTTGCAAGAAACAAAACAATATGCGCTAGATTAGTTCCCACAAGGCGCGGGGTGCGTAGTATTGCACGATCGCTGGTGCAACACACCACACCCTAGCTTGATGCCCGCTTTCCTGTGCTATTAGAGCGAACCCTAGCGTTAAAGCAACTAACACTAGATTCCTACAGTGCTCACAGCCAACTTATCCGTAGATGTTCTCGCATCTAGCCGAAAGGCAACGCACCTTATGCATTCCTTATCGATCATCCCGCACTAAAGGCTATAACAGCGGTTCTCCTTACAGCACAATTTAGTCCACTGTAAGCGACTCACGCAAGACCCAAAACTCAGCAAAAAAAACATACAACAGCGGGGATTCGCTAATGGTCACCCACTTAACTACTAATCCGCCGGTAAAGTGCTTAAATATCGCAGAGCAAACGGGATGCGTTGT
>Ga0265780_10007033_pt1 | contig 13881 bp, 15 predicted proteins | sample P1T30metagenome_FD_192432 | JGI IMG/M metagenome (GOLD analysis project Ga0265780, IMG submission 192432) | Plant litter microbial communities from East Loma Ridge, Irvine, California - P1 T30 | ecosystem: Environmental > Terrestrial > Plant litter > Unclassified | place: USA: California... | reverse complement strand
CAGCGAGCTGCCTCTGGTTCAAACCACCTCGCCCCACCCCCGACTGCACCTGGGTCAAATCTCAGTACATCACCACATACCGTCAAAGACTCTTTCTTGCATTACTTCCTAGGCGGACCAGGTCCCACCGGAACTCAGGCGCCAACGCACGCAACATCTGCCCCAGGCTCAAGTGACGGAAGGACTGAACGACGTAATGCTCGACCACCACCCACTAACAACTTTGCTTCTCGTGAGATCCTCCCGGACCTGGCGAGCGGCCGAAGACAACCTACCAAGAATTACGAGTCAGGCACTACAGCATACGACATGAAGAGTCTCGGTAAACACCTTGAAGCTGGGCCAGTTGATCAATTACACCTATCGCCTAGGGAGGAGATGGAGACGAATTTGATCAGGTCGCTGATTGCGAGCTACTTTGGGATTGTCAGGCAGACGATCGAGGATCTGGTTCCCAAGGCTATCATGCACCTCTTGGTACGTCTTCTTTTTTCGATCACTACTTTGAGATCCCTATATCGCCTACTACCTCATGATTATGTCAATACACGCAAAGCTGCCATCGCTTCAGCCACCCAGTGTCCTTGACATTCCGGCATCACGTACCTCTTTTACCCCCTGTCCACCACCTTCACTTTACCACCACAACACACGCATCTGCGAGGATACTAATGACAGGTGAACTTTTCAAGGGATGCAATCCAACAGAGACTGGTCACGTCTTTATATAAACCCGATCTGTTTGCCGACTTGCTCTTTGAGGATGAAGCACTGGTGTCGGAGAGAACGAGGGTTAAAGCTTTGTTAGATGCTTATAAAGAAGCTTTCAAGGTGTTGGCTGAGGTATCACTGAAAAGCTCATGAGCGGAGAAGGGACGACGGACAGATGAGTAGAAGGACCATTGACGAGGCATTCCATATGTATACACGCATGCAAATGTATCGATTAGGTTGGGATGAATGGCTTATGACTCCTGGAGGCGTTCTTGATATGCCATAATGCCATAATATCATAAGCACCACCAAGACGGGCAATCTTACACACTCTTGCATCCATCTTTCTAAATCGTAATTCACACATCGACATACACACACCTACCCTGTGTCTTGAACTCTATACTGTCTAGAATCCGCCAGAGAGACAATATCCATAAAAAGGCATCGTCAACAACATAAGGTCACCTGCAATCCCCTGAAGACAGATGGGCAACTCCTCCACCACTAGATGATATTTCGTGGTCCACTTCGGCCTTTCGTCCTCCTAGCCCTGCTTGCCTTATGCATCATAGCTCTATTGACTCCATGGGGCTTGGAAGCGGGGCAAAGGACTAAGAATGTTATATTGGATGCCACGGTGAATAAGGGGGAGAAAGATGGGATTATGTGAGTTCTCTCTCATTTCGCCCGAATGCATCCCGGTCCCACTGGATCTGCAGACAGTCTCTAGTTGATGCTGATTGAAGGGAATGGGAGTACCAACGAGCTTTGACGTATCAGGGGACTGGAAGTCGGGTACAGGCTTTCTTGAAAAAGGCGAGGTCGGGAAGACCGTTTACAGTGTCCGTCATTGGGGGTAGTGGTGAGTCCTCTTTCCTAAACGAGCTCTCCGGGATGTCGCACATCAGCACCATCCGAAGGGATCCTTGCAAGACACCATGCCAGTGGTGAAGCATCTGATCTGCTCATCCATATAACCGAATACAATCCTATCACTGATTCAAATCATCTACATTCTGTGTCTCGTGGCCGACCGACAATTGGGTCAGGAATCGAAAGCTCATAATCAGTCTCAAAAGGTCGAGGACTGACGCCGCCTCTTTCTGGCCAATTCACACCTCCCCAACGACCGATTCAGAGTACAGACGAACAGGCTGAGGATATCTTGCTCGATCCGCTGAGGTTTCTCAGGCCAGGGATGGGAGCCTCGACACTCCATTCAATAGAGAATTTGCATGTCCGAATATTCGACTGGCTCAACGCCACCTTCCCAAACCCAGATAACAGGTTCGTGAATGGGGCTCAGGGAGGAGTGGGGAGTGGGTACTTCGGATGGTGTTTCAGTAAGTCCAGCTAAGTAGGGATAAGGAAACGGGCTGATAAATAGATGAGCATGTTCCCGAGACCTCCGACTTGATCCTGCTGGAACTAGGTATCAATGATCTAGTAGGCGTGGAAGTGATGAGGTCCTACGAAATTATGATGCGGGGTTTGCTCGAGCTACCTTCGAGGCCAGCAATAATCGGTATCGAGTGAGTTCACGTCTGATCAGCTTCCGATTGCCTCTGATCTTCAGGACATTTTCTACATTGTTCGCAACACTCGCCCAAGCTTCGTCACTACACCACGACGTCAATGCGTTCTACGACATCCCGTCAATCTCTGTTCGAGAAGGCATATTGCCCAAGGTCCTTGATTCGCCTGAGGTCGAGATGCCGAAGTGGTTCAGAACTGGGGATGATGTTACATTCGATGATGAGAGTAAAGTAAGGGAATGGGGCGGAGTAGCTGTGGATGTTATGCACGTGAGTATTCTACTTTGCCCAACCGTGAGTACGCTGACTCCAGATCTCGGCGCTCGGGCATGAACTCGCTGCAAACCTAGTGATCCGATACATATCCGAGCAAATGCGTCGAACACAAGTTTCATGGCACCCATCCTCGTGGGGTCGACCTTCTCTTGCCTCCCACCTCGCAGCTCACGATCTGCCATCGGTCACCTTAACAGCAAGCCACGACCTTCATCACCACGTCCGACCTCGCCATAATCCTGTCTGCCGATCTATGAATTCCCCAATTCTCCACCCCACATCAGATGGTGCTTTCCTCCAAGGATTGACCCTTGCATCCGGATCGCATGGCTGGAAGACATGGTCATGGTCAGAGAAACGATATCTGGTCGCCAGTGAACCGGGTGCATTGGCCATGTTTGACTTCACCATTTCCGAACCCGAAGACGAAGAGAAAACTTCTCATGACTCCATCGACGAAGATGCGCCTCAAGTCTCAAAGGAGGATGGCTATGCGGAGGGCTTCGAGTTGATTGAGCTCGAGACTCGTGCACCACCGCCTGCGCGAGCCGAATCGGCATCGGTCCTTATCGCATATCAGAGAAGTGCCATGTTCGGTCTCGGTAGCGTACTCTGTTGGGTCGATGATAATCGCTCAGAAGGCCAGATAATTGATGGCTATTGGCGTGAAAAGGAGAGGAACATGGGAATGGTGGCTGTCGTAGCCGAAAATTTGACGCCTGGATCGCATCGCCTGTCGTGCGAATTGCAGGAGAAAACGCAAGACCCAGGTGGGAAGCAAGAATTTAGGTTTATCGCAGTCATGTATGGTCAGTAAGTAGTCTTCCCTTGTACCAGTATGCATTGGGCTTTTTTGGAATCTGCCAGCTGCTCTAGCTGTTTCAACGCCAGCCTTCTGCCACACGTAATCCGACCATTCTGACCATGCGGCCGAATTGCTTGATCTGCTCTCTCTCCTGAGCCAGACGCTCAGGGTCTCCGGTCTGCTCAGATGCCCATATTTCGGTCATTTCTTGTTTCTCCATAGGCTCGTCCTCGATAGTAGCAATCAGAGCCAGAGACGCACTCAGACGATCGACCAGTTCGCGTGAGTTTAGTTCGTCAGCGTGGGCCATCGCTGAACGCAGCTGTCGCTGAGCGAGCACTGCTTTGTCAGCCGCAATACTGTGCCATCAAGAGGTTGCGCACCAAAGCGACCAGGATCGGCAAGATCATCTGCTAACGTAATTTCGATCTCGGCCTCGCCTAGCGCAGTCTCCGTCAATGCGACGAGTTCCAGCTCCTGTCCAGCAATGATCTTCCCGTCAGTTTTTGATTCGTGAAACATGGCATGCGGCGTACCTGATCATGGACCAAGGACAATTGTGACTTGATCTTCTCTGCAAGGTCTGCGCCCTCCATGTTGAGCATCACAAGAGACAATAGTACCGTAGCTTCCCGATAAAGTGGCCAAAGGGAGAGCTGGCTCGACAAGTGAATGGCTGAGAGTACATCGGGTAATATGAGATGTGGGGGCGTGTCGGCTTTCTGGCATTGTGAGCTGATGTCTTCAGCAAAATTGACCTACAAGCAGTTTTCGAGTCCTCCGCAGAAGATCTCTGACCTCGTCATGGGCGAACAACAACCCTGCGCGGGGAGCAATATCCTCAGTACTTCCCAATTCTCTCGCGTTGCCACCTGGGCCTATACGACGGCATAATACCGGGTTCGGACGCATGCTCTCAATAATCGCCAGAGCTTCGGTGTCCTCACTGGAGTCAGCCACAACGATCAATGACAACTCACGTCATCCTTATCTTATCCTCGAATGTGGCCCAGACCGCGCGAGACCATCGATTATAATCGTCAATGGACAGCCCCTCGAATGTGGAAGTCGTGATCAAAAGCTTCAATGCCTCATCCCAATCTCCACGTTTCGTCGCCTGATCGTAAGACTTTTAAACTCTGCGAGTCAGATATCCTTACTCGTGCAGCTCTAGCCAAGACGACAGTCAGGCGACTATCTGGCCCTGCGGTAACCCGCTCCTCAACCAAATCCTCATGCAATTGCGCCAAAGCGTCGGATCCTGATTATCAGCTCCCACTAGGGGGAATTCGCGTACCCATCATATCCCATAGACCCGCCTGAGCCGAATGCCACGCTGCAGCATCAAACTCATGCTGGCTCGCCCAACTGTCTCTCGTGTCTCTGTTTGCGTGTTTGCTAGGTACGTGCTCGTGTCGGGCAAGGGAGCGATGTATGCGGCAGAAAGCTACATGCGCGGCTTCACCCATATCAACAGCGGCTTTGATTGACCATAGATCATCCATTGGAGTGGTCGGTTCCGGTAGCCTGCTTTCTGGAATCGCTGAGGATGAAGTACGGGTGGGTTCGAGGTGACCAAATGCTGTACCATGTGTTTCTGCGTTCAAACGTGTCACAAGACTGCCATCAGCGATGCCGGATTTCGCGACTTACCTCATACAAGCTTGCAAACAGGCTTTATCTCCCTCCGACCGCGATACCTTGACCGCTTCATCGATCGCCTGTCTCGTCAGAGATCTTTCACAGCCCGCCACATACCGCCTTCGCCGACTTCAATCCACCTGTCGTGTAATAGAAGTTGGCGAGATTCAGTAATGCATGTTGATGCTGTCCTCTATCATCAGCCTCCGCCTGTTTAACAGACATACCGCCCGGGTATTGGTTGCTGGTAATCGTAGAACCTCCTGAGCGATGCCAAAGCCTTCGAATAGTCACCCGAACTTGACGCCCATTGATATCTGAAGTCAGCAGATATTGGAGGACACAGAACTGATCTGATTCACTCTTGCATTGCAGATGCTCTCTTGTCCACGCTATCGTCCATCGCCAGGCGCCGGTTGAGCGACGAAACGTGTATTCGCGAACTGCCCTGGCTATGTTCGCACCATTGCCCAATCTGGCGAGCAAGCTGACTCGTCTCGTCAAAAGATAACTTCCGGAGTTGAAGCAGCAGACGACGTAAAAAGACCCCTAGTATCGAATGGCGCTCCTGATTGATCAGTTCCGACTTTTCAGAGGACGAAAGACGTACCACCGGCTCGGGTTCTTCGGTCAGCTAGATAGTCAGCATTAGGATATGTGTCGAACCTACGTCGTCCTCATCCGTCTCATTGACTTGCTCTCGAGCGTCACTCTCGAGCACTGTTTGTTAACTTCCGACTCTGTGTTGGAGCGACTTACAGTCGAGGCAAGCACATCCTTCTTCGACGCTTCCAAATTGTTCGGCCTATACATGAGACAAGGACGGCTAAAAGTCGTTCTGAGTGACTCACAAATCTGTCCATCCAGCTGCTGAAATGTGCTGAGTCCTCTCGCTCTTGCGACACAAGCTGACCTCTCGCTCTGAGCTTCTGGTTGCTTCGAGCTATCGATACCGCCTCGAGTTTCAGTAAGCCATCTGTCCTTGTCCGCAAAGCATCAAACGTGATGGGATACTCTCCGAGCTTGCATCAGTCTTGAGCACCTGTCATCACATACCTCGAGTATTTCGCTTGTGATTATCTCAAGGATAGAGGCCACAAATGTAGCCGAGTGGACTTGATTTTCTCTGGTTCCGTTCGTCGTGTACAGAGCGACCACCAGCCAAGTAAGCGCCAATTGAAGAGGCAGAGGAGTTTCTACTGCCGAGCCACTTCCTGCCATGGGCATGGATTGTCCTGATGTACTTGCTCTACCCCTCATAACGCCCCTCTATTATCTGTTGTCGAGTAAATGTTGATGCAAAAGGTACGCGTTTGAACGCGTTCGATGACGTTTTCGAACTTGCAACTGTCGTTATCACTACCGTACACCATCCTGTTCATGCGTACTCGTATAGCCTCTCAGTCTGTGCTACGAGCAATGTCAAGACCGCACAGTATAGACGGAGGACTAGGAAAAGGGAGGCTACCTCATTCATCGATGGACAAGGGCAAGAAGAAGGCGGACGAGAGGTCACTTTCGCCATACCGCGAATCCGGGATGACCGACGAACCCCTTTCCATGGCACTCGAGGAAGCCATCACAACAGATCTGTCACCGATATCTTCGCCATCGTCGCTGGAATCAGACTTTCGGTCTTCGCCCATCTCGCCGCCACCGCAAGCTCATCACTCTGCACCTCTTCGTCCGAAACCACAACGACTTCTTTCTCAATTGACCAGGGCAACATTACCTATATCTACGGGCCAATATGCTTCCAAGGATAGACGAGTGACATATGGTGGGTATTTCTCTCAAGGAGAAAGCTCGCAGGCTGGAAGATCGAAACCGACCACAGCCATATGCGATGATTCGTTCCCAGATTTGGATCCTACAACAGGCTTGCCAGTCGCTCTTCGAAGAAATTCGTCATCCTCAAACGCCCCTGCTCTACATCTACAGCGCACGATCACGGATCTTCAGCAAAGTCCCATCAAAGAGCCTACGAGCTATCTGCCATTCAATATCGCCTTACCAAGAGTATCCTTACCCGGACTCTCATCCGGCGATAACGGACAACCAAGCGGAACACGGAGCATAAGTACAACTGCACCTCAGCAGGACTGGTCATCCTGGGCAACGGGCTGGTGGTCAGGCAATAAGAAGAAGGTGGATAGTCAGCTCGCAGAAGAGGACCAGGCAGATACAGTCGAGGAGGAAGTCGAGAAGCATAGACGGAAATGTACGCACATATGTCTTGACGGGAGAAGATGGCTAATCTACCAGATCGAACACCGAAGAACCCAATAGTCTTCTGCCACGGTCTACTAGGCTTCGATTATCTAGGACCATCCGGCTTCACACCGTAAGTTGTCGATAGCGTGTATCGCCAGATACTTATCCACTCAGTCTACAGATCAATCACTGGAGGGGGATCCGTGAGGTGCTCGAGCAGAATGGAGTGGACGTCCTCATGACGCGAGTTCCAGCGACATCATCTATCAAAGAGAGAGCACAGATGCTTGAGGAAGCTATCACCGAGAAATACGGCGGTAGACAAGTCAACCTGGTCGGACACTCTATGGTATGCTCTCCGCCTTGTTCCGTGCAGAATTCGCTGATTCCTTATAGGGCGGTCTTGACTGCCGATACCTCGTCTCCGAACTTCGCCCAAAAGCCTTTAAACCTATCTCCCTGACTACCGTCTCAACACCACATCGCGGATCTCCTTTTGCAGACTACCTAATCGATAACGTCATTGGCCGAGAACGCCTACCGTCTTTACTCTCGCTACTGGAGACAATGAGGCTACCACAGTCAGGCGATGGGACAGCCTTTGAGGCTCTCGGCACAAAAGCAATGAAAGAATTCAACTCGACGGTAGTCAACCGTAATGATGTTGACTACTTCTCATGGGGCGCGAGTTTTGAGCCTGGTCTACTAGATACCTTCCGTTGGCCACATTCAGTCATTTTGGCCAAAGAGGGACCGAACGATGGCTTGGTATCAGTGGAAAGTGCCAAATGGGGGGAATATCGGGGAACTTTGCTGGGAGTCAATCACCTGGATCTAGTAGGATGGGTCAATCAGGTCAGATATGCCTTGTCTGGGTGGACTGGGAACCCGATCGCCTTCAAACCAGCCACTTTCTACTTGGAGATCGCCGATTACCTGGCCGAGCAGGGCCACTGACGAGACATATATGTATGAAATGTCGCATCCCACGTCCAGCATAAACTCTGTTGCATCTCATTCGGACCATACGAGATCGCTACAGGTATATATGCTTCTATGCTGTCTCCATCTTCATCATATCTACACCGCTCCCCATGAACGCTCTTGATAATGGCTTCATGGTAGCCAGTGCCATCTCCATGACACTCTCCACTCTTGTGCGCAAGTCATCCGACGCACACTCCACACGCTACCGTGATAAGCCGCAATCGACCGAAGGTAAAACTAAACATACCATTGATATCAGGTCAACTCGAGCAACGACATCATCGACCTTGACATCCATGACTAGCCAATCTTCCTCTTCGCCAGTATTTGGAACAGTCACATGCCCGAAGTGAGCTTCAAGGAACATTCTTAAACGCTCATAGTCTTCATGTAACTCCTCGTTATTTCTGTTTTCTGTTGTTTCGGGTTCTGGATGTGGGTGATCATGGTGAGAATGGGTATGTGGTTTTGAGGTCACTGTTTGTCAACCCTTCACTTGGCAGGACAACTTACATTTGACAGTAGCCGGACTTGAGTCGATCCCAAGCAGTAGAGCAAGGCACGAATCTGCTACCATGTCGTTGCTAGTGTTTCCCACCCATTGTAGCTCTGCGGCGGTATCGCTCAGCTGAACTAGTGTCACAGCATTCATCACCTAATATCAGCAATATCGTGACGGGCGACTCACTGTCGAAGTCCGACGACCTTCAGCATCAACCCCGTCCTCTGCCTCTCCGTACATTCCCTCCAGATACCATACTACCACTGACCAGTCGACACCAATCGGGATCGTTTTTCGCTGCGTGATCACACTTGTTGACAGGCCGGTGAATTCGTGAAGATCTTTTGGGTCGAGTAAGGTGTATGAAAAGTCTTTCGAAACCAGCAATCCTTTAAGCGGTGTACCATGTTCTGGTCTTGATTCTGCCAATGAACCAATAGCCTGTTATCAACACATGCTCGGCACCCACAAGAGCGGCTTACCGTGACTGTTCTCTCGGCTCGGAAGTTCAGCGTCAGTGGCTCGCAGTTTTTTGGAGCGTGAATACTGATCTCCTGCCCGCGCGCGGCGTATGTATCTCGCAAGGCCGCTCGTAGACGATTCATCTGCGACGCTTCCCCGTGGACCAGCACGACATGCTGTGCTCCGACTTCTTGTATGAACTTGGAGTTCTGTCCGTAATCGACATGGGCTCCGAACGAAATTTCCTTAATTGTACACCGCCGAGGGATGTTGCCGCCCTTTAGTGATTCAATATGATCAGGCTCACTCAATAACGTCTGACAAGTCAGCGACGTCTCGGACGGGCGGACTTACTCTTGCCATGGTTCCTTCAATCGAATAACCGGTGACCACCACTCCGTTCTTTGACTCTGATGCCCATTCCTCTAGCAATTCTCGACTCAGTCCAAACTTCATGAACTGATCTGAGGCCATGACGACACAAGATCCTTTACTCTCCTTCAGCCTTCTTGCGTCCTTCAGCCACTTGATGTATTTGAAGTCAAATGGGTTATCCCGCCTAGCGAATCGTGAACGAATGTTGGCATTCATGGTATGGACATATGTCTTGTAGACTCGCATACCTCGCTGAAAAAGCCCCGATGCGAAGTATATAGGGGTGTCGTGAAGCTCCGGATGAGCGTCCCAGTGCTCGTCCAGCAGCAGCGCTAGTTCCTGTCCGTTGCCGAAAGCAGGAATCGGCATCAGACATCTTCCTCCTCTGCGCACGATGTTGCCGACCAGCGCTATCGATTAGCGCATGTACCCGGGCACACAAAAGCACGTACCAGTGAATGCCTCCTCCCTCTCCTTTCTATCTGGCCATGTGTGAACCCCGAAGGTACTCTCACAGATCATGACGTCCGGCTTGACAGGCGGTACTTCCGCCATCACCAAATGCCTGTCCTCTTCTCTCGAGTAGTCGCCAGTATACAGGATCTTGAGCCCAGCAATTTCAATCATGAACATTGAAGCCCCAAGAACGTGACCAGCGTGGTAGGGTGTAAATCGTAAACCACCAGAAATGACGATGTCTTGATGGTAGTCTACAGCAATAGCGGATTGCCAAGATGCCTGGACGTCTGCTTCGTCGTACAGCTTTCCACCGTCATCAGAGACCTGGTCTCTGCGCTTGTCAGGGTATTGCCCGGTAGTTGCAAAACCGTAGACTCACCTTATTCGGACCGTATCCATCATGGTCAAGCCGTAGATAGCTTTGGTTGCGTGAGTCATGTAGACCTTTCCTGGCCCATCTCGAAAGTTTGTCTAGATATCAGACTACATTTCGGGCGGCCTGGTCACTTGACTCACCTTCTCGGTGATATACGGCAAACCGGCAGCATGGTCATAATGGAAGCTTAGTTCAGCTCCTGCCCACCAGTCTCACTTACTGAGTGACCAGGATAGCATCGACTGTGGACCAATCCAGCTCGTCCACAAAGGGCAAAGAGCCCAGTCCAGGGTAAGAGGGGTGACATCCAGCATCACAAACAATCTTCTTCCCTCGGTGCTCTATTACACAACATGACCTCCCCACCTCCTGCCCAGCTCCCAACATCGTGATCGTTAATGATGGCGCATCCTCTCCGGGCTGAATGACAATGGGCTCCGCCGGTCTCCGAGCGTATCGTCTAGGCTGCCTGTGCATGGCAATTCTTGGGAGAGTGTAAGGTACAAAGAAGCAAGTGTAGTGGTTAAAGTTGGTTCGTCAAAAGTGGAGGGAAATCTGACTTTTTAGATCAACTGTACTTCTGTTGTCCGTTTTGATACCACGGGTGACGAGAGGGTCGTAGACATCAAAGAGCTTCTGTATCGCCTGCAAGTGATAGCTGTAAGCCTTTGCCTACGTGACAACATAGTGGAAGGGAGTCGTATACTTCCCTACGGCAAGTCGGCCATCGCTCAAAATCATGGCTTCAAGCCCTTTGACGAACGGCGAGCATGCCGGATCCAACGGAGAGAGTTCCAGGGCGACTCAACAGACGTATGTATATGATATCATCGACCGAGACTCATCATACAGCGAGATGAATGGTCCTGAAGTCAATCACTCTTTGGCTCTAGCCGATTTTGTTTTCAACGTCGGATATCTGGGACAGAATTGGGCAGACATCCACCTTTCGTTTTTCGATACCGGGATCAAGGCTCATAGAAGTATGTCGAATCACTGCCAGCGAGCTGACGGTCAGTTTTACTTGCCAGATCACCCTACTTGCTTCGCCAAATCATGCCTGTTCAACCTGCAGCATCTATTCACCTCTCCTTCGATGACGAGACCATCACGGCCGAGGCGAGCTTCTTGATTCTGGAACGAACATGGCTGACCATCTAGTCTGTTCACATATCACTACAGCACCTCTATCGACCCGCACAGAAACTCGTTCATCCGGGAAATGCTCGAGCTGTGCTAGCGACAGCCGTGCTACTTGATGGTATGCCCGAACTCGCTCATCACGCCTATATCGTGCTTAGCGATTCCATTAATGCCGAGACCGCCGTGGAGCTCGCGAACTGGGCGACTTCGTGTATACAGCCTTCACAGCATCAGTCGCTTGGTTCAGGGGAAGGGAATGGCGGTGAAGCTAAATACGGAGCATGGTCCACGAGGATACAAACAGATGTGTGAGCATCTCATGTTCAAGAGAAGTCTCTTTGTTGACGGCTTTAGCAACGCTTTTCTGATCAAATCGCTGCCTGAACAGGTCTCAGAGACAGAATTCGCCTCTACATACGCTCAGCTTCCGTTTGCCCTGTTCAAGCAATGTATCGAGTCGAACGATCTACCCATCGGATCCACGCAAAAGAGGTTCGCTTTTGCGAAGAAGGTCATTGGGCTCAGGAAGAAGGCGGCAGGTACCAGCCAGATGGAAGAAGCTGCAGTCCTGGCAATGCAAGGCGATGGTATGGCTGTGGTCGTGACACGAAAACCGAAGAAGGGCAGGAACTTCTTCAAAGTCGAAGGTTAGACTGTCTGGAAACGATGTTACGAGTGTACATATATAATTGCATCATGCATACAGCTTTCACGAGGTTGGTTCCCGCCAGAGGTGCATGGCGTGATCGTAGAAGGAGCAGCTTACCACCAGGCTCTTTCCATCTCGCGGAGGCAGTCTACACCAATCAACCCCGTATGCCAAGCTATCATGACCGTCAAAACGGGTCGTGATCACGGCGTCCTCTTCGGTCAAACCATCCCAAGTGTTCCCTTTAGCTACACGTTCGGAAAGCTCCACGACCTTGAATCCATCGTGCATAGTCGCCAGTAGGATTGCCGGGCGAGAGGAATCAGGATGGAATTTGGTCCGCCAAACTCCACCTCCGACCTGTATTTGGAGCAGTGGACTTTTCGGGTTCCGCGAGTCAAAGAGTCGCAGGGTACAGTCGTAACTGATATCAGCTTGAAGGAATACTCACACATACCTGCCGACTGCCATCAGATACGGTATATGTGGGCTGAAAGCGATAGTCGTCACACCGGCTTCGAATCTAGCCAGCTCAGCGTGTTCTCCCGGAGGCGTGACGTACTGCTTGTTGACCAAACTTGGTCGGAATGTCTGTTCAAGATCCCACTTTTTCAGAACCAGGTCATCTCCTCCTGACCAAGCGGTCATCTCAGAGTCGTCGCTTTTATCGAAAGTTGTAATCCAGGGTTCGTACATATGAGCAGAGAAAGTCTGTATTTCCTCATTATCGTCGAGGGGGACATGTGCGAGAAATCCAGAAGAGAGCGATACGATCAGAGACTTGCCGGATGACGCATAGTCGAGGGACAGGCAAAGAATTTTCTCTTCCGCTACCTCGATCGACCGGACTTCAGTCAGCTGCAAGTTAGCTAGCTTCTCTCTGTCTGACGCACCACTGCATCGGACAGCTTGTATAGCGTCACATGTCCCATGGCATCTGCGACTGCCAACTGAGGATGTCCATCAACCAACACAGGGCACCTGCCCCGTCAGTCCTGCACGTTGGTATGATGGTAAGAGACACACCATTTCGCATCCAATATCGCGGGTGTCGATATTCGCTGTACCTCCACCCTGATACATCAGCCCTTCCCGATTTCACCACTTACACTGAGTCCTGACCCTCCGTTACGGCGAAGAGCAAGAGGCGGCCGGTACGACGGGTCTGCGAAGGCCCGGCCTGCGCTTCGTCCTCGTCTTCAGAATCGTCCGGATTGATTTTGGTCACCTTCACTTCGGGAGCTAACACCTGATACGTCCCGCAGACGAAGAAGTGATGGTATCCTTCAAATGGGCAGAACTCTATACAGTCTGCCGACAACTCAGTGTCCACATATGCCAGCGATGTTGCTGCATGTCAGGAACGTCGAGCAATGATTTGTACAAATACCTTGACTCGTCATGTTATATTGTCAAGTGATAATTTGGGATACCATTTTTAGCCCGACACCACTGCACTCTACACCATCAATGCAGGACTTTCATAATGAATATCCCGGATCTCTCATTGATACCAAGAGAATGAGCAAGGAATTACTATTTCAACGTTCTGAACATGCATACACGGTATGAATTGTGTAAATGTTGCACTTCTTGGGCAGTGAAATCCCTTTATTCTGGCACAGAAAAAGATAATGAACCACAACACCTAACAGGATTCGCAAGTGGTCCCCCACCTTGCTACTAACTGGGCGATATCCAGGTTATCTGCGCAGATCGGACGGGATGCGGAGTTTTCTA
>Ga0265780_10007032_pt1 | contig 13881 bp, 9 predicted proteins | sample P1T30metagenome_FD_192432 | JGI IMG/M metagenome (GOLD analysis project Ga0265780, IMG submission 192432) | Plant litter microbial communities from East Loma Ridge, Irvine, California - P1 T30 | ecosystem: Environmental > Terrestrial > Plant litter > Unclassified | place: USA: California... | reverse complement strand
GCGCTTATGATACCTACCGTTTTCTTACCTACTTTCTCTGCATAAGCAAGTAACAAAAACATAATGCCCAAAGTCAGCATACTAAACAGTAAGGATGGCGGGTATTTTGATATATTTATGAAAGACAATATTGTAAATGTGATGTTTTCTTGCGAAGTCCAGGGCGCAGGATCTCCATACAAATTCAAATAACGTAAAGCGACAAAGCCCAGCAAAGTACCCCATCCGATTTGTTTGAAGGTTTGATTCCTTTTTTCATGGGCAGAACTGAACAATTTCCCGCTTGCATAACCAATCAACATGATGCCCAGCCAGGGAATAGGAGGGTATGCAATTGTCAAAATGCTATCTCCAAATAGTGGATATTGGCTGATGGTAAACAAGGGCGAAAGAATAGTCGTGGCAGTAGAAGCAGGAACAACACGCAATGCATCATGAAGACATACGATTGATAAGCCCAAAAGCAAAATCGTTTGGAGTCGCCATTTAAGCAGAAAAGACAAAGTAATAAATCCAAAACCAATAGCCGCAATCACCTCAAATAGCAGGTTGTGGAAGCTCAGGTCAAAGTAAATGATCGTATTGACCACAAGGAATTCAAGCACAATGAGAAAAATGCCACGTTTAAATAGGAAAGCGCGCGTAAGCGTCAGGCTATTTTGCTTTAAAAACATTCTGTATACAGATGCACCTGCAAGGAATACAAAAACCGGGGCACACAGATGTGTAATCCACCGTGTGAAAAACAGGATTGTGTTCGTAGAAGTTAAATCTGTTGGACTTTGCGTAAGTGATGACTCGTGTATTAAATCCCTAACATGATCCAGCGGCATAATGATCATCACTATCCCTCGAACTAAATCTATACCTGCAATTCTGTTTTCTGCCATGTGATTTGGTGCTTAGTTATGCAAACATTAATATACAAATAAGCACATGCCTCGCAATCTCCAGGATGAATTTAAAAGGATCTAAAGAATGTTGATCTTTGCATGTACCTGACCTCATCGTCCATTGTTTTAGATGTTCGTTAGATCAAAAATTACAGTAACCATAAATGCACTATTAATAATTCGTCAGGGATGAAGTTGAATCTATATCAAGTCGATGCTTTTACAGATCGCATATTTGGGGGTAATCCGGCCTGTGTTGTTCCTTTGGACGCTTGGCTTCCAGATGAACTCCTGCTGAAGATCGCAAAAGAAAATGCAGTAGCGGAAACAGCCTTTTTTGTAGATCAGGGTGATAAAATACATTTACGCTGGTTTACACCCGAGATTGAAATGGATCTTTGCGGACATGCAACCCTTGCCACCGCGCATTGTTTGAAAACCATTTTGGATTATAAGGGTGATAGGCTCGTTTTCAAAACCTTAAGTGGAGATTTAGAAGTAAAAACTGGAGCGGATTGCTATACAATGGATTTCCCCTCGAGAATGCCTACTGCGTGTAGCTTACCGGAAGTCATTTTAAAATCGTTGAATATTAAACCTAGGGCGGTGTTAAGATCCAGGGATTTCATTTTGGTGTATAACGCTGAATCAGAGATCAGGGATATCAAAATTGACCGGATGCTCTTCGACCAGATCAATCTTGATCCGGGAGGCGTTGTGGTAACAGCACCGGGTGATCACTGTGACTTTGTGTCGAGGTTTTTCACCCCCCAAGCCTCAATTTTGGAAGATCCAGTGACAGGTTCCGCCCATTGTTCGCTCATCCCATTTTGGGCTGAACGTCTTAATAAATCAAAGCTGAGTGCTCTACAAGTTTCTGAACGGCTTGGAAAGTTATCTTGCGAAGCTAAAGGAGATCGGGTGCTGATTAGTGGCCAAGCTAGAACTTATAGCATTGGGTCTATTTGGATAGCATAAGATACTTCTGTTTGCATGATTGTGAATTCTTATCCTAAGTCAAGGGGTAATGCTGCAAGACACCTTAAATTTGTTTAAAATTCGAAAATGATGCCACAGTCAATCCTACACAAAGCAGATACCAGGGGCGCAGCAAGCCATGGTTGGTTAAAAAGCGCTCATACTTTTAGTTTTGCCAATTACTACAATCCCGAACGGATACAATTTGGAGCACTTCGTGTTTTGAATGATGACGAAGTTGCCGGAGGTAGGGGATTCGGTGATCATCCACATGATAATATGGAAATCATTTCCATTGCACTTGAAGGAAGATTGCAGCATGAGGACAGCATGGGGAACATAACAGTTATTGAACCTGGAGAAATCCAAGTGATGAGTGCTGGAACTGGTATTTACCATAAAGAGTTCAACAAGGATGAAGAAGAACCAGTGAAGTTTTTACAAATCTGGGTGTTTCCGAATAGACGTAACGTTCAGCCCCGTTATGATCAGCAAAGATTTAACCTGGAAGGCCACAAAAATGAACTGTTTCAAATCCTATCTCCGAATGAAGCTGATGCGGGTGTCTGGATCTACCAGGATGCATGGTTTCACTTAGGCAGGTTTGATCAAGAAACAGAACTGAAACACGGTTTGAATAAAAAGGGAAATGGCGTTTATATTTTCGTTTTAGAAGGTTCCGTGTTTATTGATGGTCATGAACTCTCCCGCCGGGATGGCTTAGGTATCTGGGATACGGAATCCATAAATATCAAAGCAAAAGCAGGCGCCAAATTGTTATTGATGGAGGTTCCAATGCAATTGTGATGAGCTCAAAAATTTTGGTTGTGTGTGCTAATGAAGAAATATTGAAGGTCATCTTACGCCTGATCAACACTAATGAAAATTGGGAGGCAATTGGAAAGTCTACCATTCAGGAAACTTTTGATGTTTTGTTCGCTAATAATTTTGCTTTGCTATTGATCGGATCGGGCTTTTCGGAAGCTGAAGAACAGCAATTGGAGCAGTATGTAAAGAATAGGTATCCAGATTTGCGTATTTCAAAGCATTATGGCGGAGGAAGTGGACTTCTTTTTGCTGAAATATTTCAGGCGCTATCTTGATAGAAAATCGCAGGTACTGACTTTAATAGATTTTTTCGGACTTCCTTCGATGCAGGAAAGTGGTCTTTATGCCTTCTAGTTTCAGGGATATGGTACAAACCACGCTGATTTGTATTAGGAATGCTACTTTTGCTTATCGAGGTTTGTATTTGCACATAGGAAATTGTTATAGAGCCTTTATGAAAGTAACTAGAATTTGATCGAGACATTTAGGAAGATGTTTGTTGTCTTTTACAGATGACGGCTTTTTATAACAATTATGAGTAACAGTGACTGGTTTTACAGCAGTTTAGAATTTCAGAATTTTTTTCAGGGTGCCTCAAGATCCTTAATATTAAAGGCAAACGCACCCACCTTCACTGTACTTGCAGCAAGTGATAGATACCTGGCACTGACGCACAAAAAACGAGCAGAAGTACTTGGGTATGGGCTTTTTGAGACTTATCCAGGGGCCCATTCAGATCCAGAAGAAAAGAACAGTGTTTTCAGTTCATTTATCCGCGTCATTGACTCCGGTCGAAAAGATGAACTTCCTATTTTTAAGTATGAGATCAGTGTTGGAGAAAATGGTGCTAAAGAAACCCATTATTGGACGAATATAAATGAGCCCATTTTTGATGAACATGGCCGGGTAGCCTATATCATCAATACGACTACAAATATCACCGATCAAATCCGTCAGCAAAATGCTGTACTGGAAAGCGAAAGCAGATTTCGTTTGATGGCCGAAGGAACGGATGTCATGATCGCTGTTGGTGATCAGAATGGTGAAGCGATTTATTTCAATCAGGCTTGGGAACTCGCTACTGGTCGCTCAACAGATGAACTATTGAAGTTCGGTTGGTTGGACCTCATCCACCCCGATGATAAAGGTTTAGTGATGGACAGCTTTAGCGATGCTTTTCAAAAGAAAGATCCTTGGATTTGGGAGTATAGAATGCCGTCGCTATCTGGCCAGTACCGATGGTTTATGGCTCGGGGGACACCCAGGTTCACCGCAGATGGTAGTTTTGCCGGATACATCAGCTCAACTGTAGATATTACCTTGCAAAAAGAACAGCAAGCTAAACTATCCAAGCTTAATGAAAATTTGGCTACCATAAATGAGGAGCTTCGTGCTACAAACGAAGAACTTCAGCAAGCTCAACAGGAACTTATTTTTTCAAATACTGAGCTGGCTCAAAGTAAAGCTGCTTTACTTCAGGCTAACGGCAAGCTTGAAGAGAGTGAGCATTTGCTAAAGATGGCCGTTCAATCTTCTGGCATGGGCGTTTGGATAACAAACTTAGAAACAGGCAAATTAGAACTATCTGAGCGTGGTAAGGAAATTCTGGGCGTTCGATCTGATCTTGAAGTAACATTGAATGAATTGCTGGCGCTTATTGATCTAATCGACATTAATAGGGTGTCCGAGGCAATAAGTGCAGCAATCGAACATAGCGGAACTTTCATTACCGAATACAGGATCAAACCCGCGGGATCCGAGGCTATTAAATGGCACCGCACAAGTGGGATCGTTCAGAAAAGCAATGATGGAAGAACGGTAACCCTGCTGGGTACTATCCTGGATATTACGGAACAAAAGCTTAATGAACAACGAAAAAATGACTTCATAAGCATGGTAAGCCATGAGCTAAAAACGCCCTTAACCTCAATTAATGGCTATATCCAGATCCTTCAAGCTCGTGCACATACAGATAGTTATGTACTTGCCGAATCTCTGCTGTCTAAAGTCAGCAAACAGATTGGAAAGATGACGACGCTGATCAATGGATTTCTAAACGTTTCAAAGTTGGAAGCTGCAAAGATTCACATCGAAAGAGTGAGGTTTGATTTGGCTGAACTAATCGCCGAGGTGCAGGAAGAATATCAGGGCTCCACTTCGCATCATATCTTATTTTTAAATCCGGGGCGGATACTTGTTTTAGCTGATCGGGACAAAATAATTCAAGTTTTAACCAATTTGATTGACAACGCAATTAAATATTCCCAGCGTGGCACAGCAATCCATGTATCATGCGTGGCAAGGGGTAATGTTGCTACTATCAGTGTTAAAGATGAAGGAATCGGCATCAGTTCAGAAAACCTGCCTAAGCTTTTTGAAAGATATTACCGTGTAAAGGAGGGGATTCAGGGAATTGCCGGTTTTGGTATCGGTTTATTTCTCTGCCATGAGATCATACAAAGACATGCCGGGGATATATGGGCAGAGAGTATTGTTGGAAAGGGCAGTACCTTCCATTTTACTTTGCCTATAATAAAGGATATTTCTGACCCAGGTTGAGGAGGTTGGAATGGCCTAAACTTGTACCTGATGCAACTATCGTAGCATTAGGGTTTGGGCATTTTCAAGCGTCATCAAAATTTCCTCAAGGAACAATATTATGGTTAGTTTGCCGGATCTTACTGAATTTGGCAAACAGCCGAAGTGTTTCTTGAACGCACTGCTAAAGTGCGTAGCATATTTATAGCCCATTCGCTCCGCAACTTCTGCAATCGTAATATCTTCTTTTTGAAGCATTATTCTTGCTTGGCCCATCTTATGTTGGTTCAGATAGTTGTAAACGGTCTGGCCAAATGCATTCTTGAAGTTGCGTTTGAGGTTAAACTCATTGGTGCCTACCAGATGTGCCAGCGATCTTAAAGACAGTGGTTTTCCGGTGTGATTGATCAGGATTTCTCTTGCCGCCTGCATTTTGTCCATATCTTCCTTTTTCAAAGCATGAAGGGGAGAGACATTTTGAAGCTGCTCTACCTGCAACAGCTGTAAGGCTAGCAGTTCAATTGCTTTCGATTCCAGGATGAGTTGGTCATGAAAACTACTGTTGGTCGTTTGATTTAAGCGCTGAAGAACTGTGCTGATCTCCGGAGTGACCATCATATTACCATGGATGAGTGTGAGTAGCATCTTCTCCATCGGTAAATTAGTAAGTTGTTGCCAGGCATGATGGGTCGGCAGATACCTCCTCATGAATGGAATGCTGAGATTAATGCAAATGACCTCGTCTTGGACACTGTTCATCAGCATATGTACGCATGTTGGATTAATGACCAGGAGATTGTGCTGCCTGCTCCCAATTGAAGCATAGATTTCATCAGATCCCTTTCTCCTGAAGACAGCTCTCCCTTTTAACACAAATACCATCTGGAAAAGCAAGGCCGCGTGTTGGTGGCCCGGAAACAAACTAACCTCTACCTGATGCCGATCATCAATGTTAATGGAATGGCTGATGGACCATGATTTCTGAAATAAATATACATTCTCCAGCTCTTTTTGAATTTCTCCCTTAAGCGTCAATTGTTCTCCCGATTGCGTCATGTGTAGCTTATATCTTTGCGACTAAGTTATTCTTATTAAGACCTATTCTAAAGAACACAGCCAAAAAGTTACATGTACATGCATAAAACGCTATTATTTATTTTTCTTTTTTTAATCTGCATTGCTGTAAATGCCCAGACAGGTTCACTCTCTGGCCAAGTTACTGATGAAAATGGAGCTGCTGTTGAAGGTGCTACCTTGAAGTTAAAAGAACTGAACAGGTCGACCATAACGGATATTGAAGGTAAATACGAGCTGCGGTCGGTCAAGTACGGGTCGTATACTTTAGTTGTTAGCTCTCTGGAGACTGATGCTAGAAGCGTCAGTGTAAAGGTTGGCGCTGGGAATGCGGTCATGAATGTTAAAGTAAAGTCTTCAGGCGCAAGGGCGCTTGAACAGGTATCTATAGAAGGAAAAACAGAAAAGAAGACAATAGAAACATCCGGTTTTGCGGTCAACGTGATTGAAACCAAGGAGGCTTCCTTGAGAAATGTGCAAACCAATGAGCTGCTCGACCGTACAGTTGGCGTCAGGGTTCGTCAGAATGGAGGACTTGGCTCGGCAGTAGAATATAATCTAAATGGCATGTCGGGAAGATCAGTGGGCATTTTCATTGATGGTATTGAGATCTCCACCTATGGTTCTTCTTTTAATCTGAACAGCATTCCACCTGCCATGGTAGAGCGTATCGAGGTATACAAAGGGGTTCTGCCTGCTCATTTGTCGGGAGATTATATGGGAGGAGCGATAAACGTGGTGCTCAAAAAAGATATTTCGCAAAATAATATTGCAGCATCAATTTCCTATGGGTCATTCAATACCTATCAGGCTGATGGGAGTGCCATGTACCGGAATCCCAAGAACGGCTTTACGGCAAAGGCATCTGGGTTTTACACGTACACCGACAACAGCTATGAGACCTGGGGGAAGTTTTCAAAGTTCATTACGCCTGACGGGCAGGTTGAGCGGTACTACAGAGCAAGACGTTTTAATGATTCCTTTAAATCGACCGGGGGGCGATTCGAACTTGGATTTACCAATGTAAAATGGGCAGATGCTCTACTACTCGGCTATAATGGATCCTCAACCGACAATGAAATTCCTCACGGACAGGTGATGGCAAAGCCCTATGTGGGCAGAACCAGTGAGGCGCAGGCGCATGTGTTCAACCTGATCTACAATAAAAAAGACCTGTTAACAAAAGGCCTTTCTTTGAATGTTAATGGCGTATATAGTGAACGGAGCACCTATCTTCAGGATACAGTAGGCTATGTGTACAACTGGGATGGGAATTATCGTCTGGATTTTTTTAACCGTCCAATGTACAGGGAAGGTTATGGTCAGCAGGGACTTGATGTGATCACGCATATTAGCAGAAGGATCACAACCTTACGTTCCAATCTCAGCTACGACATTTTTTCCGGGCACCGTTTATCCGTCAATCATGTTTACTATACTATTGACAGAGATGACGAAGACCTGCTAAGACCTGTGGCAAATGGTTCACTAAAAACCATCAGTGATCTCCAGAAGCAAATCACGGCTTTTAACTATGAAGCCCAATTATTTGGAGATCAGCTAAAAACCAACCTGTTCCTGAAGTACTATCAGCAGAACGTTGGTCGTACTACGCCCGTAGTTTCTACTGTTGGTGGCCAGAATGTTGTTAATACCGAACGGAGTGATAAAAAAATTGATGCAACAGGCTTTGGTCTTGCAGCATCATACTCGCTTAATCCCAAAGTTGTCCTTATTGCATCTGCAGAACAAGCCGTTCGAATGCCAGGTGATACTGAAATTTTAGGTGATCCGAATGAAAACGTATTATCTAATTTCAGCATCAGGCCCGAGGTGGCCAGGAACATAAATCTTGGTTTCAGGCTGGGTCATTTTGAGATTGAAAAACACCGAATTACTATTTCAGGAAACGCATTCTCCAGGAATATAAAGGACAGGATTGTGCGACAGGTTAACAGTACGTTATCTGACCAGGAGGTGGAGGTTTCGCCTTTTATGAACATTGGACGGGCGAAGTCTATAGGATTTGAAGCTGAACTGGGCTATGCCTACAGTAATAGATTGAACGTCATGTTTACCTTTTCGAAGTTCAACTCGGTGTTTAAACAAGGGGACGCTTCCGTAACTGGTCAGCGCCTCACCCAGTATGAAGGCGAGCAACTTCCAAATGAGCCATTTTTCACCATGAATGGAAATGCGCAGTACAGACTGAGTCATGTTCTCCAAAAGAATTCTTTGCTTAACCTCTTCTATAATTTTGGATATGTGGCGCCTTTCAGGACCGTATGGCCAGAATCTGAATGGTTTACTACACCAACCCAGTTTGCTCAGGATCTTGGCCTGAGCTACAGGTTTCCAGATCGTAAGCTGGTTATTAGCCTGGATGCCAAGAACGTACTCAATGCAGAGATCTACGACAATTTTGGCGTGCAGAAACCAGGGCGTGCATTCTTTGTCAAACTTAACTACAGTATAAACAGACTTTAAATTATCTAACATAAATTACTTATAGAATGAAAACAGAACTATTAAGAACCATAATGTTTGGTGCGGCCATTACTGCACTTTCATTATCAGCTTGTAAAAAAAGCGATGGTCCGGGGGAAAATATTGCAGACAGTGACCGATGGATAACGGTTTCAGGCGCTATGGACGATCCTTCAAACGCTGAAATTGGAGATGGTAATGCTGGAACGATGGTGTACAGCTTGTCAATTGAAGAGGCAAAGAATCCAAACGTTAGTGTAAACGTATTTGATCAAGGTATGCACGTTAAATCTCAACGTACAGCACGTTTGCAGGCTTCTGCTGATGGAAAGTACCTTTACAACATCCAATATGTTGGAGAAGATGGAGGGATTTTCAATAAAATGAGTGTGCATGGTGGTAAGGACTTCAGACCAGAAGGGTCGGAGGTTGATACAGAGCCTTATGTAAGTGCATCGCCACGTTGGTTAAAAGCTGTTGAAGGTGTGGGCGTAGCGGTGAAAGCGGAAGCTAATGCAGTTCTTTACGAAGGTACAAGTCCGAACTTTGTTTTCAAAGGAAGAACGGCGTCCGTAGATGTAATCACGCTGGATCTTAATAATCCAAAGATCACAAAGGTGGCTGATTTCCAATTACCATTGTCGTCGGAAGAAGTAGCTGCTGGTTACTATGTTAGCCGTATAGATGTTCCTGTGGTTAATAAAGCCGGTAACAAGGTGTACATCGGTGCTGCAATTTCTAAGCATAATACGAATTCGTTTACTATAGGAACTGATGGCCTGCCTGTCTTTGCAGCCGATAATGCAAGTCCGAGAAGCTGGGCAAAAACATTAGTGCTTGATTATCCTGCGCTCGAAAATCCAAAAGTGCTTACTTCTACACAAACCCGCGGCAGTACCAATGGTTACCGGAGCACCATGCAGTATGTTGGTACAGATGGACATGTTTATCAAGCAACTTCTGGTGAAGGACCGGGCAATGGCGGTTCGAAAATTCTTAAGATCAGTGCCGAAAGCAATGATTATGATAATAGCTATGTGTTTAGCCTTGATCAGGCTTTAGGCGAAACCAACACCTATATCGAGACCTGGAAATATGCAGGTGACGGAATCGGCTTTGTAGTTTATAGTAAATATACTGGTACAGGAAACGCACGTACAGGCGGTTATATTGCCCGTGTAAACCTGAACAACAAGACAGCAACAAAATACACCCTTCCTAATGAGGCTACTTTGAACTTTGGTCAGATTCAAGCCATTACCATGCATGGCGAAGATGTTTTTATCGCGGTAGCGCCAGTTGGTCAGGATGGTAATCTGCACATCTTCAACAAAAAAACGGGTGAAATGACTGTTGGTGCAAAATTAGTAAACAAGCCAGGTAATCAATATATTGGCGTTTATTAATACTAAAGCTAAATAAAGAAGATCAGATGCTGATCTTTGCCGCATCTGATCTTCTATTCACATCCATATTTAAAAACCGTTAAAATGAAAAAGTCAATACTTGCTGCTGTTTTTGCATTATCTGCTTTGCTGGCTAAAGGGCAGCAAAATACTTTACTTAATCAAAAATTCTGGCAGGATAAGCCAAACGTTGCTGCAATTAAGGCTGAGGTTGAAAAAGGAAATGATCCTACGCAGATGAACCCATCAAGCTTTGATCCGGTTGTGATGGCGATTAATGCTGATGCACCAACCGAATCCATTAAGTACCTGTTGTCGCAGCCGGGAAATGATGTCGGGAAAGTGACACATGACAGCCGAAATTATCTGCACTGGGCAGCCAGTAAGGGAAATGCAGAGATCATGGAGTACTTGCTGGAGAAAGGTGCAAAGACGGACAATGAGGATAGTCATGGTTCAACACCTATACTTTTTGCAGCCGGGGGCGGTCAACAGAATACAAAGGTATACGACCTGCTCATGGCAAAAGGCATAAGCCTGAAAGGAAGCGTAAATTCCGCGGGTGCAAATGCGCTTTTGCTTTCCATAGCCAATGATCCTGAACTGGTACTTACCAACTACTTTATCTCAAAAGGGCTGGATTTAAATAGCACTGATGCCGCGGGCAACAATGCCTTCAGCTATGCAACGAGATCAGGAAATATTGAACTTCTTAAGAAGCTTTTGCAGAAAGGCATTAAACCTAATCCTAATGCCATGTTGATGGCGGCACAAGGTTCAAGAAGAGGTGCAAATACCCTAGAACTATACCAATATCTGGAAAGCTTGAATCTTAAACCTAACGTGACCAACAAAAATGGAGAAAACGTGCTTCATTCTATCGTAAAAAGACCAAAGCAAGATGAAATAATCAAGTATTTTCTTTCTAAAGGTGTTGATGTTAACCAAGTTGATGAAGATGGGAATAATGTGCTAATGAATGCTGCGGGCTCAAACCGTGATCTTGCTGCATTTGAACTACTATTGCCTACAGTGAAGGACATCAATCTGTCTAATAAAAAAGGACATACCGCTTTAACGCTCGCCGTTCGCGGAAATTCACCAGAGGTTGTTGCATACCTGATTAGCAAAAAGGCTGATGTAAAGGTTTTGGATAAAAACGGCAACAGTCTGGCTTATTATGCAGTTGACTCCTATCGTCCGGCATCAGCCAGACCTGCTGGAGCACCACAAGGTGTTGCTGGGCCCGCTGCAGCAGGACCTGATGAATTCGAGGCCAAAATGAACTTGCTTAAAACGGCTGGATTGACCATTAATGCACTTCAGGAAAATGCAAATACGCTGTATCATGTAGCGATCGCTAAAAATGATGTTTCCATACTTAAGCGTCTTGCGCCGATGGGTATAGACATCAATGCCAAGAATAAAGAAGGATTTACGGTCCTACATAAAGCCGCCATGTTATCGAAAGATGATGAGGTATTGAAGTACTTACTGTCTGTAGGCGCAAAGAAAGATGCGGTTACAAGTTTTGATGAGACCGCCTTCGATCTTGCCAGTGAAAACGAGTCCTTGACTAAAAATAATGTTTCCCTTACTTTTCTTAAATAAGATGCACAAGATTTATAAAACTGCCTTTTTCTTACTTCTACTGACATTTACAAAACCATTAGCTTCTCTTGCCCAGGATGTCAGCAAGTACAAGTGTATGATTCAAATGACCAATTATATGGGTGAGGGTGCATATGTGGTGATCTCGTTGATTAATGGCAAAGGCGCGTACGAAAAGACGCTTTACGTGATGGGCTCTGATAAGCAATGGTACAAAACGATCAAGGAGTGGAATAAGTTCTATCTTAAAAAGCCGAACGTCAGTGCCGTAACCGGGGCTTCAATTTCGGGTGGAGACCGTAGTGTGAAAGTGATTGAAATTGAAAAATCAAAGATCAACGCCGGTTACAAACTAAGATTTGAAAGTGCTGTGGAGGATAAGCAATATCATGTTAAAGACTTGGAAATCCCCCTAACGTCGGAAACGCTTGCTGCCAAAAGCGAAGGTACTGGTTACATCCGGTATGTGCGTTTCAGCCCTAATTAAAAGTTACTGATCGTATGACCATTTCTATATGGAGGTATAGCCATTTAGCATTGGCTTTATCTTCTTTTCTCTTGCTAGTTCTCGCCTCGGTAACAGGCATTATCTTAGCCTTTGAACCGATATCTACGAACTTACAGCCCTATCGAGTCAAACACTTCGATGAGCTCAGGCTAGCGGAGACACTTCCGGTTTTAAGAACGGTTTATCCGGGCATTACTGAACTTAGCGTTAATTCCCAAGGGTTTGTCCAAATCAAAGGCAGTGACGATGAAGGTCAGGAACTGACTGCCTATGTAGATCCGCGTAACGGGAAGATAATAGGTAAGCCGGTTGCCCAAAGTGCATTTTTCCAATGGGTGACCGCTTTACACCGATCTTTGTTCTTACATGAAACAGGGCGCTTCTTCATTGGCTTAACGGCATTTTTGCTATTGGTGATCATTGTTTCCGGAACGATTTTGTTGATACAAAGACAACGAGGCGTAAAGCGTTTTTTCACGCGAATAGCCAAGGATAATTCTGCGCAGTATTATCATGTTGTACTTGGCCGTTTATCCCTAATTCCCATAATATTGATTGCACTAAGCGGCACTTATTTGTCTCTGGTTAGGTTTGAACTCATTGATGTCTCCAAACGCTCGCCCGAGGTAGACTTTGATGCCATAAAGTCTGCACCGCTTAGAAAAGCAACGGACTTTGAAATATTTAAAGCTACGAAGCTTTCTGCCGTAGAATCAATTGAGTTTCCCTTTTCAACCGATGTTGAAGATTATTATACCATGAAACTTAAGACTGCTGAAATAGCGGTTAATCAGGTCACAGGAGAAGTTCTGGCACGAACTGACTATCCAAAGGCAGTGTCTTTTACCAATCTGAGCCTGGATCTTCATACTGGGCGAGCGAACAGTATATGGGCTATTGTTTTAGCGATCGCTTCGGTGAACATTCTGGTATTTATCTATACTGGGTTTGCCATTACCTTAAAAAGACGCGCGAGCCGTACTAAGAATAGGTTTACGGCTGAAGAAAGTAAGTTTGTCATACTGGTAGGTTCTGAAAATGGCAGTACATTTCGTTTTGCCAAGGCTATTCATAACCAGCTGCTTAAGGCAGGCGAGAAGTCATTTATTACGGAAATGAATCACTATGGTGCTTTCCCGAAAGCAGCACATCTGATTGTCGTGACGGCAACCTATGGACTTGGCGACCCACCGACCAACGCTGCAAGGTTTAAAACATTGGTCGACAAACATCCGCAACAGCAATCCATTTATTATTCCGTATTAGGCTTTGGATCTAAGGCTTACCCTGAATTCTGCAAATTCGCCTTTGATGTAAACTATTTGCTCTCCGCACAGTCCTGGGCATTGCCTTCAACAGACATACATACTGTCAATGACAAGTCGCCGCAAGAATTTAGCTTATGGGCAGAAGCATGGTCGCAACAATCCGGGCTGCAGCTGACAATAACCCCTGAATGCTACGGAGGCAATGCTGGGCCAATGGAAACGCTGCAGGTAGGTAGTAATTTACCCGGAGCAGTGTTGCCAGGTGAATCATTTACAGTAAGTCTGAAGAT
>Ga0265780_10007031_pt1 | contig 13882 bp, 14 predicted proteins | sample P1T30metagenome_FD_192432 | JGI IMG/M metagenome (GOLD analysis project Ga0265780, IMG submission 192432) | Plant litter microbial communities from East Loma Ridge, Irvine, California - P1 T30 | ecosystem: Environmental > Terrestrial > Plant litter > Unclassified | place: USA: California... | reverse complement strand
ATCTTCGAAAGAACAGCGCTCGTTGTTGTCTTCGACACATTGCTTGCAGCGGCCTTTCTCGGTAGGCGAGATGATAGGTCGCACTCCTGTGCCATGTCGAAGCATTCCTGGCAAGGGTACTGACCACCTGCTACTAGAGAGCAATCTGTTTCGTTGTTGCGACAAGATGTGCAGCCTCGCGCTGCTGGATGGCCTGTCAGATCGTCGACCTCGGAACGGGGATCTTCGATGGGTTGCTGCATGGAGCGATCGGGGGTCTTGCGGCGGAAGAAGTCTCGATACTCTTGCAGTTTATGCTCAGCTTCAGAATCAATGTCCTCCCAGTCTTCTGGCCAGTTATCCTCCTCGTTGGTGACGTTCCTCACATTGCCGAAGTTTTCGAAGCGCAGTCTGACAATGCACTTCATGATATTCTCTTTCGAGGCGCGCTGCTTCCCCTTCTTGAAACGATGGGCGGCTTTGGCGGCTTTGGCAGCCTTCGCTTGCTTCAATTTCAGTGCCTTGTTCTGTGTCTCTTGCGCGGGATCAAAGTTGCCCGACGCATCCTGATCGACATAAGTGTAAGTCTTCTTTCGGTCGATACCTTGTCGCAATCCATAGGCCGGCTGGTAAAGTAAGTACTTGACTGTGACAGTGGTAATAGAATGAACAGTCTCACCTGCGTATCTGGAGGAATGACGATTTCGCCGTCAGATGGCGCTGGAGATCCTCTTGAAGACATGCCTTCTCTGTCGGAGTCTCCGGGTTGCTCAAAGCCAAGGTTGAATTGTTGCTCGAACGGACTGACTTCTCTCTCTTGTTGGTCGAGATTAAGACTAGACATGCGATTGCCGATGCTATGTCTGGGCATCTCCGTCTCAGGTAAGTCTACTTCCTCATCTACGAGGGGATCGTCAGGCTGTTCTTCGAAAAGATCGTCGAAATGGTCTTCTTCGACTTCCTCTGCCAAGCCCCCGAAAAGTGACTGGCGCGGTTTCTTGCTCCTAGGACTGGCTTCATCGTCGCCATCGTCGGTTCTCGGCGACTTCTTACTTTTGGGCGAAGACCTCCGAGCTCGATGAGCGGTCCAAGAGCGGTCGAATGCCTTGGGAGCATCCTCATCGTCGGAGAAACCTTCCTCCAGCGTGTTGTAGTTCATGTCGTGTTGGGCTGCGTTCTGTCGAGGTGGATCCAGGTCAAGATCTCGCTGCACCGCTTGCTGAACATCTTCCATTGGCTCATCATCATCATGACCTCCGTCGCTTCTAGATCGCACTACATCATCAGGATGAGCGTTGTGCGCAATTGTCTCTGGTTCGGCGTCAAGACCATGCGGTAGATTGAAGTCGAACTCGACCTCAGGACGAGCTGGCATGCCATCGTCTTCCATGCTGGTTGAAGATCTGTGCGCCGAGTGGTGATGAAGGAAGCGTCGAGGTTTTGATAGTTAAGTCGAAATGGTACAGTGATAGGATAAGTCCATCCGAAGTGCGGGGCTGGTGATAGAAGCACGTGTGTGGAATTTCGTAGCCAACATAAGGACGGGGGTGCGTCAGTGATAGACACGCTGGCGCTTGAGAAGGCTGAGAGGTGAGTCTAAGCGCGCCAGAGTTTAGCAAACGTCAATGGTCTTGTTATGACCAAATCAATTACAGCGAAAGAACCGGGGTGAAAACGAGAAATGATTTGTCGCTCAGCAGCAGAAGTAGATCTCAAGGAGGCCAACTGAGGGTCTGATAACTTCAGCTGAACGGAAAGCTGAAGGAAATATGGAAGGAAGTGATAGCGGACCGGAAGTTTAGCGAAGAGAATGTTTGGCTGGAGGTGTTATGACATAGCGGTGGAAGAGTCGGTGTGAGCGAAGTGAGAGACATGTCCAAGAGCGAACAGCCGGGTGGGGTCGGTTCGTTGTAGTTCAAGGCGGAGAACCTCATTTCTCCGCAAGGCGCCAATGGAGGAAATCCAGGTATCAAAACAATAACGACCAGAAGGTTAATATGTTGGTGAGCCCAATAGTGCTCCTCAAAGTGAACTGATTTGGATGTGCGCAATTCTGCTGGGCTATGGCGCGTGTTCTCCGTCTGTTTTCAACGAGAAGATTCGGAAAACCTATGATTCGAAAGATGTAGAGGAGAGCTCTAGTTTGTTGTTCGTATAGCGTAACATTCTCCAGCGAAGGTTTTGACATTGCGACAGATCCACGGATGTGAACTTCTGCCCTATCGTAACAGTACCAACCTGTCTGTCAGTTTGTACCCGAAGACGAGATGTGATGCGATAAAATGCAATGATAATTCTCCAGCAATGAGTGTTCATTGGAGGGTACGATCTGTAATCTTTATCATAGACTGCCCGTTGGTCATGACCTGCTTGCGTCCGTAAGGGCGATTGCGACTACCTAGGTAGGGCGTACATACGGGTATCCAGAATTGAGCAGAGCTAGGTATACTTGTGAGTATAGTGATGCGTAACCATCGCGTTATCCAAAGAGTAACGTAGCTGCCCCATGGTGCTGTCTCCGCTGGAATTAGCTCACGATAATCTGCTGTAGAGAGCTGGCTCACTTAGTCATCACGGCGCTAACACGGACCATGTCATCCAAAATGACGCGCGCAATTTCTTAGAGCTCTGCCATTCTCTACCCGCCTCACTCATCCATGAAGCTCGACAGCGCTTCATACCGCCCTATGTGGGCACCATGGCGCGATCGATGAGGCTGTTTCTGATCCGGCATGGGGAGACAGTCGACAATGTCGCCCAACTCTAGTAAGCTTTCCGTATGTCGTCATCGGCGTTCGTTGCTAATTATTACAGTGCCGGTAGCAGAGATTCAGCGCTCACCAACCACGGCTACCAACAGGCCACCCGCCTTGGACAGCACTTCAGGTCCCAGGGGTTGACATTCACCCACCTCTTCTCGTCGCACCTTCAGCGGGCTGTGAAAACAGCTGGCAAGATCCGAGAGGCTCAATTGACGCCCGCAAGCGACGATAACACTGCGAAAGCGGTTCCGGATGTCGTGCAGCTACGGGCGTTGATGGAGCAGGACTTCGGATCGAAGGAAGGGAAGAAGTTCCACGATCGACTTGACAACAAGGATACACCAGGCTTCGTGGAAGTGGAGTCGAAAGAGATCATGGCGCACAGAGCCGACTCATTCCTCGATGAGCATCTCTTGCCGCTCCTCGGCGAAGCGTCGAAAGACGCTGATACCGTGGTTGCGATAGTCTCGCATGGCATTTTCCTCTCCACTCTTTGGAAGCGACTGCTTTTGCGCCTTCCGCACAAGAGTGTTGCGCTCTCTCCAGAGCTTCAAGCGACGGCGCGACATTCGCTCGAGCATCTTGGTGGCTGGTCTAACACCGGCTACCTCGAGCTGTACATGACGAAGGCAGAGCCTGATGACCACAGCGCCTCTGGAGATGTGCACGTGGTGCTTAGCCCAGAACCTTCTTCGTCGCCGGTTGAGATGCCGGCCACGGATCAAGGTCTGGGCGAGGTCAAAGTACCGCAAGCGGCAATTGAACATGGCCCCGCATGCCAACAGGAGTCAGAAGCACCCACCCGGGTACCTGGTCAATCTTCACCGGCTATCGCGCCGCGACTCGCTGAAGGGTGGTCCGCAACTATCCTTGCGATCAACGGTAAGGACCATCTCCGCAACCTCAAACGCACTGGTGGTGGTGTCGAAAGCTCTCGACATGATGCATCACAGAAAAGCATCGAGACTTTCTTCAAGCGTCGAAAGGTTGAATGATGTGGTCAATGGTAAGTCTGCACCTTTTCTTCGCTCTTATGCAATGATGAAAAAACCTTTTAATCACAGACCTGATCGGAATTTACTGTCGACCAAAAATTGTACCAACTGCTGTCTGATATGCATCCAACACTCCCATTCTTGAACCGCCTTTTCTTAAGAGCTACGCTAACGAGAGAGGCTACAGATCTTACGTGGTGTGCATCCCAGCATTTGCGCGCTGCATACTAGACTTGAATCAATAAACATCATTCCACTGCACATGTTCCTTCGTTTGTGACTCTATTCCGCAGCATCGTCGACGTCACACTTCATTTCACGTCCAAGGTCTCGCTGAACTTGAAGTTTAGGCAGGGCTGTCAACGACTTGTCGCTTTCCGCCCTTTGCGCTGGCGGTGAGATTGCGATAACTTGTGTTGTCGCGTAGTGGTCAGTGCCACGGCGATTTGCAGCTTCTGCTGTCAGTAGCCAGCGCGACAAGCCATCGTGACACCAAAGTAGCGCGTTGTACCAAGTTTTTGACGTGGTGAAGGTCCGTGCGTGACGCGCCTTCCTTGCCAACTCTCACTGTCACCTCATTCACCGCAACATCGCATCATCTCGACTGCCATGGCATGCATCTAAATCGACAAGCCGGAAAGTTTCAGATAGCTGCCGCTGGCACGGTGCATAGGTTGTGCATGCGCTGCGCTACACCGAACGTTGGTGTGCGACAAACATGCTTCTTCGTAGGATCGCCCGGTGGCTGGCATGACCGGCCACCCTGGTTTTTGGCAACGGTCAATATCAGCCCCCCAATATTAATACATATGATCAGAGGGCCGGTTCTTCGGAGTAGTTCTTTCAACGCTCTGTGTCTCTGTCAATCCGCACTCTTTTTGTCCCTTTCGTCGGATCTGCTTGAGATCTGTGTCTGGCCAATAGCAGCACGTCGTTCCTTGCGCAATCACAGTCCCACATTCGTTCATCATGAGGGGAAGTTCGTCAATAATGGTGCTGAGTGCGCTGTCGGTGGGTGTAATTGGTGATGTAGTGTCAAAGCCCTACGAGATGAATAGTAGTAAGTACAGGGAGTGGTTGTTTGGGTGTTTGCGATTTACTAACCTTGATAGCTACCACCGTGGGAGCACCACGACCGCACGTACATGCCACTGGACTACCGGTCCCGCCATACAGTTTATCAACATTAATATCAGAGCCCAGCTCAGCGACCATCGTTCCGTACCCGATTCCGTCAACATCAAATACATCCGTTGTCGTCGCCCCTCCCTCGTTATCAACTCCATATGCAGTATCCAGCTCTTCGCAAGGAGCACTACCAGCGGCACTGACAACATCGACTTCGCTCAATACCACTACTCAGAACTCAACATACATATACCCATCGCTATCGGGCTCAGCAACCGTCGTCTCGCCGGCTTCGGTTCCCACTCCAGGCTATGTACCCATAGTAGTTGAAGTTGTCTGTGAGACAGTATACTACTCAGCATCGCCAAGCACTCCAGTTGTTTCGACTGTGGTAACCCCCAGCGCTACTCCCTCGTCGGCTTTTGCCAGCATCCATCCTGGTCTCGCAATAGCTGCAGTTGGTCAAGCTGATGAGCCGGCTGCTTCTGCTTCCATCAACCTCCCGCTCTTGTCGTCGATCTTAATACCCGATATCAACCACCAAACCATGTTCACTACGACTACAACCACGACAACCACTGTCATCCTGACGCTACCCACTCCGCTACTCCCGACCACTTCAAACGTCGAATCTACTGCATCAGCGATAACGACAACGACCGTGATTACACTCACGTCTGCTTCCGCATCGGCATCAGTAGACCAGCCGGTCTCGACATCAACAAGCGGTTCGGAAGAAACATCATCATCACTAACCGACTCCGCATCGACCATCCTCTCCACCGTCACCGTCACATCCTCAACGCCATCACCACCCTCCAACACCGACAGCGCCTTCCCCACCGCCCCACCCTTCTCCTACAACCCCTCCGCCTCCCGTGGCTCCGCATCCCCCATCTCTCGCCCTACCCCCGAACCTTCCAGCGCCCTCGTCGCCGGGTCGACGCTCAGCACAGCCACCACACCAACTTCAACCTCAACACGCATCTCGCAATACACAGGTGAACCACCTGCACCCCCGGCCGCCACCGGAGGTGCGAGTGGTATGCTGAGTGACAGGAGTAAGGAGAGGGTTTGGTGGGTTGCGTTTTTCGTGCCTTTGTTGCTTTTGGCGTAAAGTGTGATGAACGTGAGAGAAGTGTAAGGAAGAGAAGACGATTACGATTCTTATGTGTTTATTATGATGATATTATTTAATGTTTGTATGAGTAATTAGGGGAAGTGTGGGATGGGATGGCATTGGAAAGAGGAGGATATACCAGGTTTTGTGGCGCATATATGGCGTTTATACTAGAGTCGGTGCTTGGGTTTGATGTCCGATGGGCGATTGTTTGCGGGGTATGCTACAATCATTTTCGAAGCGCTTTAGATATTGGGAGAGTATTACATAATGTTCAATGAAGATGTCAACTCAAGCAAACATGCCATGCACTCCAGGGCTGCGTTCCAAACTTGCGACGTCATCGAGCTCACATTTATATGCAGCAACGCTGCGACGCTTACGGATCTAGTCCCTAGTTTCCGAGAGAACAAGATCACTACCTCAAACTATGTCCAAAAAGTTCAACGACTGAGATGATCCGGGGTTGAAGTGCGGAGAGCGTTGTTCTTTGGAGATCAGAGCGGGGGAGAAGCGCCTTGGCTAGCGCAAGCCACCATTTCTTCCGTCAATCAAACCTCATGTCCCACACACTCGACACAGCTTTCTTCGCTTCGCTTCGCTTCTACGCGTAAAGTCGAACATGCACGCGTCTATAACGAAAATGCGATCAGAGCAAGCCTTCCGATCTGCACCGAATGTGCGCTCGAGGAGTTAGCACGCGTCGCATGCAGCCCAACAACCGGCGGCATCATTTCGGTTGGGAAGTATGACATAGATCATCGCCCATTGAACCGGTACCTCAATATACGATGAGCGTCTCGGGTGAAGATTGTCCGCAGTACCTCCAGAATTCTGCATGCACCCCATCCAGCGGTCCGTAGACCCTGGAGAGCATCTATAAGACTTACGGTACATTGTCTAGAACCGAGTATCCGGGCGAGACGGCACTCACACAGTGTACACTCCATACCATTATGCGGCAATTCTTCTCCGGTTCAGCCTCCCTGCTTGCTGGGTGTGCTCTGCTCCTTCCTAGCAGCGCGTACGACTTGGTTCGCAGACAGCAAGCAGCGAATGCGACTTACAAGGATGCTTCCGCACCAGTCGAGGACAGAGTGGCGGATCTTCTTTCCCGTATGACCATCGAGGAGAAGACAGCTCAGCTCATCCAGGGAGATATCTCAAACTGGATCAACACCACCACCAATGCTGTTAACGAGACAGGTCTGGAATGGAATTTCCGCGTCCGCGCGGGTCAGTTTTACGTCGGCTATCCGATACCTGCGGAATGGATCAGCAATGGCGTCAAGATTGGCCAGGACTATCTCCTGCACAACACCACATTGGGCATTCCAGCAATGGTTCAGACGGAAGCTATACATGGCTTGCTCGTTGGTAATGCGACCATCTACAACAGCCCAATTGGACAAGCATGCTCGTGGGATCCGCAGCTGATACACGACATGGCTGTGGCGATTGCAAAGGAATCGGCTCCTCTCGGTATCAACCAACTGTTCGCTCCACTCGCGGATCTGGCGCGTGAGCTGCGTTTTGGAAGAGTGGAAGAGACATACGGCGAAGACGGTTTCCTGGCCGGCGAAATGGCATACGAATACGTCAAGGGAGTGCAAAGTCTTAATGTTAGCGCCACAGTCAAGCACTTTGCCGGATTCAGTAACCCAGAGCAAGGTCTCAACACTGGACCAGTTCATGGAGGCGAAAGAGAGCTGCGGACCACCTGGCTGCCGCCGTTTCATCGTGCTATCATGGATGCTGGTGCCTGGAACATTATGGGTGCTTATCATTCTTACGATGGAATACCTTCAATCGCGGATGGCCATATGCAAGAGACAATTCTCCGCGAGGAATGGGGCTACAAGTACTGGCTTACTTCGGATGCGGGCGCTACAGACAGGCTGTGCTGCAATTTCAAGCTGTGCCAATGCAAAACAGAAGACACGCCAATCGATAGCGAAGCGGTGACACTCATGGCTCTACCAAACGGCAACGACGTGGAGATGGGTGGAGGCTCATACAATTACGCAAACATCCCGCGCCTGGTCGAAGAAGGCAAGCTAGACATCGAGATCGTCGACCGAGCCGTGAGCCGCCAGCTCCGTGCGAAGTTCGAAATGGGTCTGTTCGAGAACCCTTACCAAGGCCTCTCCACAAACGCGACTGAGTCTATCATCCACCCTGAAGAGCATGTGCAGCTTGCGAGGACACTTGAGGCTGACTCCATCGTGTTGCTCGAGAACAAGAACAGCACCTTGCCTCTTTCCAAGTCTGCGAACATTGCTGTCATTGGCCCCATGGCCAACATCACTAACCTTGGAGACTACGTGGTCTACCGCTCTCAGTACAACCCCACCAACGTTACTCCGTTGCAAGGTATTCAGAGTGCATCCAGCGGTACTATTACGTACGCTCAGGGCTGCGAGCGCTGGTCAAACGATCAGTCCGGCTTCCCCGATGCCGTCGCTGCGGCCGAGGCTGCAGATGCCGCAGTAGTCGTCGTCGGTACCTGGTCACGCGATCAGCAAGAGCTCTGGCAAGGCCTGAACGCCACTACCGGTGAACACGTAGACGTCGCATCACTCAACCTCGTCGGAGCCATGGGCGAGCTCGTCCAAGCCATCATCGAGACCGGCAAACCCACCATCGTCGTATACTCCTCCGGCAAGCCCGTCACCGAACCCTGGATCTCGGACAACGCAGCCGCGCTCCTCCAGCAATTTTACCCCGGTGAGCAAGGCGGCAATGGACTAGCTGACGTCCTCTTCGGCGACGTCACACCCTCCGGCAAACTCTCAGTCTCCTTCCCTTACGACGTCGGTACCCTGCCAATCTACTACGACTACCTCAACTCCGGCCGCGCCACCGACGCCGGAGCCATCCTACCAAACGGCACCCTCCAATTCGGCCACCAATACGTCCTCAACAGCCCTCAGGCACTATACGAATTCGGCTACGGCCTCTCCTACGCGAACTTCACTTACTCCAACGTCACACTCTCCAAGACCGAAGTCAGCCCCAGCGACACCATCACCGCGATCGTAACCGTAACGAACGAATCTGACGTAGACGGCAAGGAGGTAGTGCAGGTCTATGTTCAAGATGTTTTCGCTAGTGTTGTTGTGCCGAACAAGGAGCTCAAGGGATTCAAGAAGGTTATGGTTAAGGCGGGTGAGACGGTGGATGTCAGTGTTGAGCTGGATGTGGCGAAGTGGGGGCTGTGGGATAGGAAGATGCAGTATGTGGTTGAGAAGGGGAATTTTGTTGTGCATGTTGGGGCGAGCTCGATGGATTTGAGGGGGAATGCGACGGTTACTGTTGTTTGAGGTTGCGTAAGTCATCATATCTTTGGTTTTGCATCAGAAATAGTATGAGTAGATGAATGGGCTGATACGAAGATGATTAATGGTGATGCTGTGGTAGTTCGGGTCGAGAAATGACAGCTCGAGTTGGTTGCATCATCACGTGACACCGCGTCACGCGCTAACCTTGGAAGGCACGATGGAGCCACGCTAAGCGTGGCCCGTGCCATGGCAATCACACGCTTACTCCAGCTCTCCCCTCCTTTCACTCTCGCGCTCACCTTGCTTTTGGTGGGTTACATCCTCAAATCTCACCACGTTTCTCGGATTGTGAATCAGTTTCTGCACCCTACGCCACGCGTTATTTGCTTTACGCTGCCATAACACTTACATATGCACAGCTGCGGCATCGTCTTAGTTCTAAGTCATGGTGTTGTTTGGCTCGGATGACTTCGACTTTGATGCAAACGCCAGTCCGGGTCCTGATCCCTCAGAACTGCAATTGGAATGGAATGAAAATACCAGCGACTTCGACGAGTCTTCAGATGGCGACGATGACCAGCTCGATTTGAACACTGATCTCATCGGCGTTAATCGCACGACAAAAGATCTCAATATCGTGAACACTTACAGGCCACGTTGGACATGTAAAGAAGCCTTCCGTGAGTCCTACCAAAACTGGTGAGTGTGTTTACTGGTGGTCTATGAGCAAAACCTCTGACTAGCTGCAGGAGAGACGGCATCCTGAAATCCGTCAACCTGAAGCTATCCCAACTTCGCCCTACGTATACCGAGAACAAGAGAAAACGAGTCATACTCATCGAGGCGCATCACCCAGAAAGCAAAGAGCTTCTTGGTTTCATACAGTTCAAATATGATAAGGACGGATACTGCGTGGGAGGCCTTAAGATCGTCAACTTCAAAGCCACCCTTAAATACCGCAATCTGGGTACCGGGGCGACGACTAAAGCCTACGATGATGGTCAGACCGGACAGCATGGAGACGGCATGAAGATCTCTGCTCTTGTTTATCGGCGAAACAACTACAACGTCCGCTATGAGAGCAGTAGTTTCAAGTGGAGATTTCTCTTTAAGAAGGGGAGCTTAGCCTGTTCGCTCACTCGCATTAACGAGACAAGCTTGAAAAAGATGATGAAGAAGGCGCGGGGTCAGCCGAGGACTCATGACCCCCATCCTTGGGAAGATGTTTGTTTGGTAGTTGGCGCTCCAGGACCTACGCGGGATATATATGGACGCAGAAGACCAGGTCAACGACTCTCAATCACCGATTTCAAGAGATGGATTACCGTCACACTCGACATCGACCCACCCCAGAATATCATCCGCACCAGTCATGGCGATCTCATCCGCGACCCCAACTATCGAGGACACATGTACCTGCGTGGTCTTCGCTTACCGCGCGGCGGCACCAGGGGGAACAACTACAAATACGGCTATAACTTCGTTGAGGGAAGTACTAGCTCTGATCGCGATGCGCTTACGGGCGAAGGCGAAGAGAGTGAAGGAATATCTGCCATCTGGACAGCTGCTATACGAACAGACCAGTCGACTAACTCGGAGCTCGTATCAGACTACACCGAACTGCTTCTGAGTTCTATCAACAAGATGGGTGATGTAATGCTGCATATCGACGACGGAGAGGATGAGCTTATGAAAGGCGATATTGCCAGGCAGGTCTGGGCGAAGATGTTGACGCTCAATACGGATGGGGAAGGTCGGGCAGCCTTCTACTATTCGGCTGCTGAGGGGAAAGATGTGAGTTGAGGATATGTACTCAAACGCTCTCGACTAACTTTTGCATCCAAGCAGGTTCACATCATCGAAAAGAGTTTGCGCCAAAATCCCGTACCGATCGACCCTGAGCTGTGGAGGATCTTGCGCAAGTATTTCCTTTGCAGAGCGCCTAAAGATGAGCTGCTACACCGTTTCAAGTCCGCAAAACTTGTAAAATTCACGAGAAAGACCGGCGATCCCTTCGCAATATACATGCGGAAATTGTTGAAAACTCTGCTGCTGTCTTCTTCAGCAACGCAGGATATGAATCTCAGCTTCGTGGAAGGAGAGCACTTGAATATCGATGCCGGGTTCTTTGCGGGTACGTGGAAGGTTCACAACAAGTGGCTTACTTGGGAGGGAGCACACGATCAAGCCTTCTGCGAAGACCAACCTTTAGGAGAGCTGTTCTCGTGCGACCATGCAGTCTTACAACTATGGGACGTTATGATCTCTCAGCTCATGGCTAATGGTGAACATCCTCAAGTAGTTTCCGAAGAGCGCTGGCTCAAGAGTATGGCGCGGAGTCGATTGGCGGAAATGCCTAGAGTGGTTAGATGCTCTCCAACAGTGAACAAAGGAGTTCTTCTCGTCACCTGGCAGTCTATAGACTCACACAGGCACAACTACAAACCGGTCAGGGTTGTCTTGCATCAGCAAGGATGCCAGGAAGACAACAGACAGGATAATTTTTTCATACACCATAACGGCAAGTATATTGGGGACGATGGCTGTCATTTCCAAGCTAAAAGCAAACAGATCGGCTTTGCTCGTGTCCCGACACCTTTTCAGTAGCTGTCAGCGCCGGAGTCAGATTCACAGGCCTCAATCCCAGCTTAAGATACGTTCCTTGCGTGTCAATAGACATTGAGGGGGCTTTTATTGCTCCACTACCGAGACCTACAAAGCCTATGGACAGCGATGGTATTGTTGCACAGATTGCGGGGGCAGATGCTGACCCTATACTACGTAAGTCATTTCGTTCCATCTCCACGATACTCAGAGAACGCTTAGCTAAGACATTCAGCTTCGGTTGAGACCAGTTTACGCTCTAATGATGCAGAACCAGTGCGGCCGCGTAGCAACTACGAAGCTCCGCATGTCAGCGATGACGATGAAATTGGAGATAATTGCTCTCTCTATCAACCACGAAGTACAAGCTCTCCTCTATCGATTCCAATGGCTCCGCCATCTCCGCCGGCGCCCCCAAGCCCAAAGCCACCACCGATGCGCAGGCAGCCAATACGAGTGGATTTGGCAAAGAAGCTTAAAGAAGATTCGTACAGTCAGTTTATCCAGTTTCTAAGTCATTCCACGTTGCGAACTGACATTTGCAAGCTCTTGGCAATAAAATTGAGCACAAATCGCTTGATTGGGGCGGTAGCTTTCCAGGAAGTCACGACTTCTACCGGACACACGAGAAACCAGACCAGGAAACATACATCCTGAAGCCGAAGGCCGGCACGAAGAAACCACGCTACAAGAGAGTGCAATCTGGAGCTGAAGAGCGCGGTAGTGCGAAGAAATCGCGAACCGACACTGTGGCTGACCGCGCGGCCCCACCTCCATACATCGTTCTTTCGAGTCCAGAGCCAGAAGACGATGTGGAAACACCCAATCCTCAGGGAAGCCGTGCTGTCCGCAGTGGGATGACGGATGTAACCCCCTTACCAGAGAGAGGCATAGTGTATCGGTACTGAGCGAGCAATACGATGGCAACATTTGGACATCTGGCAAAACAGCTGCCCAATGATCATGCAGGATCTCCTATTGGGCGCTTAATGGACGGCTCTTGCACTAGATCGGTTGATGTACCGTGTCCACGCGAAGCAGACTCGCGACGCCATCCTGCAGGGCCATTGGGCTACGCTGTCAACCCTAGTCTACCCGTTCTGCATCGACCTTGCATTCGCGTATGAGCTTAGAGTACCCAAAATCTTCTGTTCGACAATCTAGTCGATGTATTGGTCGTCTCGAGCCAGGCCGTGGTGGGCTTGTTCGCCGCTGATGCGCTGGCGCCTCTTGTCACTGGCCGGAATGCCCATAGCTCTCTTTAGCTGTCTGGTCCTTGCATGTATGGTACGAGTCTCATGTAACATGGATGATCATGTACCTTGCAGGAAATTTGAGTTGTCGTGCAGTTCGCATGGAAGCGATAGGTTCGATGGTGTCGCTCTACAGTGACGCGTGATGCTAGCACACTACAACTCAAGCACTCCATATCCGTGAAATATGCAAAGCTATATACAAGAAATATTGCGAATAGTATGATTAAAATGATGGTGTTCCATAGCAAGCACAAGCTCGCGATGGTCTGCAAAGCTGACGCAGCACTACGTGCGTACTACATGTGTATCATGGATTGGCTAGTGCATTCTACATCTCGGATCTCTCATCTTGATGCTCTTCTAACATTACAAGATCTCAACAGCACAACGTGATGGCATCTCGCACTCATATTTACTCATCGCGCTGCATGGCTGGATCGGGTTAGCATGCTACGGCCGCCGCCATCTCGCTTAGATGCGGCGACTTTCCAACGGCCACGATAATCGGAACCGTCGGTGACGACTGCGCAACGCTTCAGAAGTCGATATCAGCAGATAGGCAGACGATTAATCACGAGCGATGTCCAATTGGAGCCATGGCAGCCGGCGCAGAGAGCATCGGGAAAAGCGACGGAGCTTGCCCGTCGCAAAATCTTGCTCGATGAGGAAACAACCTCCACGAATGCCCCGCGCCTAGTCTACAGCGACCACAACGACATGGCCGCTTTCGGCCCACTATACTCACTAGCCGCTTGTG
>Ga0265780_10007030_pt1 | contig 13884 bp, 15 predicted proteins | sample P1T30metagenome_FD_192432 | JGI IMG/M metagenome (GOLD analysis project Ga0265780, IMG submission 192432) | Plant litter microbial communities from East Loma Ridge, Irvine, California - P1 T30 | ecosystem: Environmental > Terrestrial > Plant litter > Unclassified | place: USA: California... | reverse complement strand
CCCTCCCGCAAGCGGGAGGGGTCGGTGGTGGGCGCGCGCTCTCGACGACAGCTTACCTTTATAGCGCGCGCCCACCCCCAGCCCCTCCCGCAGGCGGGAGGGGAGCAGGAAGGAAGAGACAATGGCACGCATCGCATTCATCGGGCTGGGCAACATGGGCGGCGGGATGGCCGCGAACCTGGCGAAGGCGGGGCATGACGTCCGCGCGTTCGATCTGTCGGCGGACGCGCTTGATCGTGCGAAGGGGGCGGGATGCCTGCCGGTCGGTTCCGCAACGGCGGCGGCGGACGGCGCTGAGGCGATCGTCACGATGCTCCCCGCCGGGCGGCATGTCGAAGCGGTCTATGCCGAACTGTTCGCGACGCACATCGCCCCCACGGCGATCCTGATCGATTGCTCGACGATCGACGTCGCCACCGCCAAGCATGTCGCGGCGCTGGCGCTCGCGAATGGCGTCACCGCGGTCGACGCGCCCGTGTCGGGCGGGATTGGCGCAGCCAATGCGGGCACGCTGACCTTCATGGTCGGCGGGACCGATGCGGGGTTCGCGCTAGCGCAGCCGATTCTCGCGGCAATGGGGCAAGCGGTGATTCATGCCGGTGGCAACGGCACGGGTCAGGCGGCGAAGATCGCCAACAACATGCTGCTCGGCGCGACGATGGTCGCCACGTGCGAAGCGTTCCTGCTGGCGGAGAAGCTCGGGCTCGACGCGCAGACCTTCTACGATATCTCGAGCGTGTCGTCGGGGCAGAGCTGGTCGATGACGCGCTATTGCCCGGTGCCGGGCGTCGGCCCCGATACGCCTGCGGATCACGATTATCAGGGCGGATTCGCGACTGCGTTAATGCTCAAGGACCTCAAGCTCGCGGCCGAAGCGGCGAAAGACGCGGATGCGAACACGCCGATGGGCGCGCAGGCGGCGGACCTCTACCAGCGGTTCGCGGACGCCGGGCACGGCGGCCTGGATTTCTCCGCGATCATCAAGCTGCTGCGCGGGTAATGCGAACGGTGCCGCTCAGTCGCACCGACTGGGCGGACCGCCATGCCGCGCGAGATAAGCGCCAAGGTCGTTCTGGAGCGGTGGTGCCATTCGGATCGATGAGTCTTCAAGGCCCTGCCCCGCCCGCTCGATGTCGAGATCGCCCCGCGCGACCATTTCGAGGACCAGCAGCATCCCGCGCGCCACGTCGATCGAAATCTCACGGCAGATATCGCTCACCGTCACATGCGGACCAGCGCATTCGAGCTTGAAACACGCCAGCGCGATGTCCCATTTGCCGTCCGCGAACCGATCCGAACCGAACGCCGCCTCTCTGCCGCGACGCGCCTGCAACATGCGCGTGACCGTGACGAAATTGCTCTCCAGAGTCCCGATCGGGGCGGCATCGCGCAGGGATCGAACCGTCACCATCAGGCGGCGGGGGCCGATGCCGTCCGATATCACCGATCCGTGGTTCTGCACGCGCTTCAGCTTTCCATCCGACCGGACGTAGCTTTTGTTCAGCGTGACCGACTCACCGGTTTGCCGCATCTGTTCGAGCAACACCATGTGGCGCGCCTGATTCACCGGGCTGGTGAACTGGACAGCAGCTTTGCCGACCAGCTCGCACCGATCGCGGTGCAAGAGTTCGCAATAGGCGTCATCAACCGACAGATACTTCCCCGCCAGATCGGTTAGCACGTGTGCCATTGGCGCAACGGGATCGAAAAAAGGCGGCGTCATCGTTTCCATCAATCATTGGTGCAGAATCAGTGCACTAACAGATCCTTTTGCGCTATGGTGCAGTGTCGATCCGGCGCGTATCCGGCAGTGCATCGCCTTAGCTGGGAGTGTCACGCCATGCCCACCGCCGTGTCCGGAGGGACCAATACCGAGCCGGAAGACGGGGCATCCGACGTGAGCACCCGCAATCCTTCCGCGACCGACGCCGACAAGACCGTAGCGATGGCCACGGTCATGATCGAAACGTTCGGCACTCGTGCGCTTGCTATCGCCCAGGAGCAGATCGACGCGGCCACGCCCGATCAGCCAAAGGTCGTGGAAACCTGGCAACGGATCGCGGCACTGATCCGCGAACGACTCGCTCGACAGAACGAGTCGGCGCGATAGATTAGAACCGCAGGTCTTCGTAAACGCGCGACACGTCGCCGCCCCACGGTCCGTGATACTTTTCGAGCAGCACTTCGGCGGGCACCTTGCCGCTGCGGACGACCTCGCGGAGCGGATCGAGGAATCCCGTCTCGTTGCTCCCGCCCGCATCGAGCCGCGCCCGCGCGGCAAGGCCCGCGTGCGAGATGTCGAGCACTTCGCCCGCAATGTCGCGCAGCGTTCGGCCGCCCGCGATCGGCGCGTCGAGCCCGAGCCGCGGAACCGAGTCACGCAAGGCCTGGCGCTCTTCGATCGTCCAATGCTTGACGAGATCCCACGCCGCGTCGAGCGCCTGGTCGTCGTACAACAGACCGACCCACAAGGCCGGGAGTGCGCAGATCCGCCCCCAAGGTCCACCGTCTGCGCCACGCATCTCCAGGAAGCTCTTCAGGCGAACCTCGGGGAAAGCGGTCGACAAATGGTCGTTCCAGTCGTCGAGCGTCGGCGTCTCGCCCGGCAGGACCGACAATTCACCCTTGAGGAAGTCGCGGAACGACAGCCCCGCGGCGTCGATGTAGCGGCCATCACGATAAACGAAGTACATCGGCACATCGAGCGCATAGTCGGTGTAGCGATCGTAGCCGAAGCCATCCTCGAACACGAACGGGAGCATCCCCGTTCGCGCCGGATCGGTGTCCGACCAGATATGGCTGCGATACGACAGCATGCCGTTGGGCTTGCCCTCGGTGAAGGGCGAATTGGCGAACAGCGCGGTCGCGAGCGGCTGCAGCGCGAGCCCGACGCGGAACTTGCGGACCATGTCGGCCTCGGACTGGTAATCGAGGTTCACCTGGATCGTGCAGGTGCGCAGCATCATGTCGAGCCCCATGCTGCCAACGCGCGGCATGTGCCGCAGCATGATCGCATAGCGCCCCTTGGGCATGATCGGCAGCTCGGCGCGGGTCTTGTCGGGCCACATGCCGAGGCCGAGGAACCCGATCCCGAACTTCTCGCCGATCGCCTTGACCTGTTCCAGATGGCGACCGGTCTCGGCGCAGGTCTGGTGAAGGTTCTCGAGCGGCGCACCAGACAGTTCGAACTGACCAGCGGGCTCGAGGCTGATCGAGCCGTCGCTGCCGGTCATCGCAATGACGTTGCCATTCTCCTCGACCGGCTTCCAGCCATAGGCCTGAAGCGCATCAAGCAGGTCACGGATGCCGCCCTGCTCGGTGTAGCTCGGCGCGTGATGATCGCTGTCGGCGTAGACGAACTTCTCGTGTTCGGTGCCGATCCGCCAGCGTTCGGGCGGCTTTTCCCCGGCTGCGAAACTGGCGACGAGCTGGTCGCGCGATTCGATCAAAGGCGAGGTCTTGATGGTGTCGGATCGCGTCGTCATCGTCGCGCCTTAGCGCCGCGATGCGTCGCCCGCCAGCGCGTTTCGATCCGCCACCTACCAATCGCCGCGCGTGGCCATCCATAGCGCGGTTGCCGCAGCCGCAGCGGTGTCCGCGCGGAGGATGCGGGGGCCGAGCGTGATCGCGACGGCACCCGGCATGGCGCGGATCGCGTCGCGCTCGGCATCGTCGAATCCACCCTCGGGCCCGATCAGGATCGCGGCGCTCGGCGGCCCGTCGCGCATCGCTGCAGCGGCGGGTACGCCGCCCGTCTCGTCCGCGAAATAGAGCGCCCGCCCGGCGGGCCAGTCGCGCAGCAGCGCAGTCAGTTTCACGGGTTCGGCGAGGTCGGGAACCGCGGTGCGCCCGCATTGCTCGGCGGCTTCGATCATGTGCGCGCGCAGGCGCTCGCCGTTCAACCGATCGATGATGGTGCGCCGGGTCAGCACCGGCACGAGCCGAGCGACGCCGAGTTCGCATGCCTTCTCCGCGACCCAGTCGATCCGCCCCTTCTTGATCGGCGCGGCGCACAGCCACAGGTCGGGAACATGCTCGCGTTCGCGTAGCCGTTCGGTGACGTCGAGCATCAGGTCGCGCTTGCCCATGCTCGCCGCGACGCCGAGCCATTCGCCCGACGTGCCGTCGAACAGCTTGACCGGATCGCCCGGCTTCATTCGCATCACGGTCGCGAGATAATGCGCCTGCGCGCCCTCGACGCGCAAAGGGCCGGGGGCGAGCGGATGCTCGACGAACAGGCGCGGGGTGGATTGCGGGGGCCAGGCGGGCGTAGCGGGCATGGTGGGGCCATAGAGCGGATCGCGGGGGCGGTACAATCGCTCGCATCGCACGACCGCTTCCCCGCAGGAGGCTGGGGGCCAGTCGGGGTGCGGCAGATCGGGAGAAATGCTCTAACCAGCACGCTATGCTACTGGACCCCGGCCTTGCCCGGGGAAGGAGATGAGGAACCGACCATGACACGCTATGGCGCGCGCATCTGGCTGTTGGCTGCCGCCACGTCGAGCATGCGGGCTATGTCGACGCGGTCGGCTTTCTCAAACTCGGCGGATTGTTCGTGTCGTTCATGAGCGGAAATTCGACGCGGTTCGCGGTTGGACTGGTGGGCGATTCCACCGTCGCGCGCATGGCGATCTGGCTGCTGGCGGCGTTCGTCGGCGGGGTCGTCGCGGGGACGGTGATCGCCAGGGTGGCGGGGTCGTGGCGCAAACCCGTGGTCCTGCTGGCGGTCGGCGGATTGCTGGCGCTGGCGGCGTGGGTCGATCTGCTGGGCGCGGACGGATGGGCGACGCTGTTGATGGCGGCCGCGATGGGGTGTGTGAACACGACCTTCCAGCGTGCCGGGGAAGTCAGCATCGGCGTAACTTATATGACGGGGACGCTGGTCAAGTTCGGACAGCGGCTGGCCGATGCGCTGATGGGCGGCGAACGCTGGGGCTGGGTGCCGTATCTTGCGTTGTGGCTCGGGCTGGTCGGCGGTGCGGTCGCGGGGAGCTTTGCCTATCGGTCGTTCGGTATTGCGAGCATCTGGGGCGCGGCAGGTTTTGCGGTCGTGCTGGCGCTGTTCGCGCTGTCGGTCGGCCCGGTGGAGCCTTCGCGCGTCGCTTCAGGCCACGTCCGCTAGCGGCTACATCGCCGTATCCGGTCGTTTTGTAAGCCGATTGCCCAGGATGGACACTCCGCCGCGATCATCCGTTATGCTTTCCCGAACAGCGCGTGGAAGTGGACAGACCGAATGCAAAACCGTGTGGGGTATCTGGTTGCGGGCGCCTTCGGCGTCGTCGTGCTCTGCTTTGCGGTTCTGTCCGGCTATTGGGAAAGCCGTTCGGCGCCGCGTCAAGCGAACACCGTGGCTGCCGGCTCCTCCGTGACGAGACATCAAGCGACCGAAAGACGCCGCGCCCGATTGGCGGAAGTCGCCGCGGCCGGTACAGCGGTGCAGTAACGCGCGGGTCTCGCGATCCCTCCCGCTGGCGGTGCGCGCTTCCTCAGGCGATGATGGCCGCGCTGATCTTTGGAGCACCGCCCAACGGCGACACCGGCTTCGCCGAGCTGGAATCCGCGGTAAGCTTCGCCATCACCCTTGCGTAGAGCACGTCACCCGTCACGAGCTCGTGATAAAACGGATTGTTCGGATCCCCGGCGACCCCGTCACCGGGAAAATAGCCGACCCGGTCGGTCACCACATTGGCACCCTCGCCGCGATAGAATAGGACGAGTTGCTCGATCACCAGCTTCGCGCGACCGTAAGCGGTGTCGGTTCCGATATGCAGCGACGACGGGATGAAGATCCCGGCCAGTCGCCGCCAATCCGCAAGATGCTGCACCGCGCGCTGGACGTGGCCGACCGGATCCTCATGCTGATACGCGCAATCAAACAGATAGGCGCGTGCGCCGATCATCGGCCACTCCAGCCGCTCGATCGCATCGCCGGTGACGACGTCATAGCCGTCCCGCGCGAGGCGCGCTGCAAACGCGCTTCCTACTCGACCCTCATGGCCGTGAACAATCGCAACGCGGCGCATGTCAAATCCTTGGCAATTGGCCGATCGACCGGGGATGGCGGGCGATGGCACCATGCCACTTCCCCACAAGAATAACGATATCGGTGAAGGAGCATAGACAACGTCCTGCTCCTACCTGGGTAAGAATAGGCAGATGCGCGATGCGGTAGCAAGCGGCGCGTGGTGATCCGTGCCGACCCGGAGGCGGGTCGAACAAAACGGCGTCTTGTCGATCGAAGGTTCTTCCGGACCCGCCGGAAGAAGATGGTGGACAGGGTAGGGTTCGAACCTACGTAGGAGAAACTCCGGCAGATTTACAGTCTGCTGCCTTTAACCACTCGGCCACCTGTCCCCAGGCTCGCTCCCCGAAAGGATCGTCGCTCCGAAAAGCGAGGGCGTCCAATGCCGATCACCGGGCGTGCTGTCAACGCCCCTGCCCAGCAATTTTCTCTAATCCGCCCGGGCTTGCACGCCAGCCCCGCCCCGCATACCGGTGGACCGTCGTCCCGCCGGACGACATCAGACAACCGGGGGGTTTATCATGCGTCGAGTCCTGCTTCTGGCCAGCGCGGCTGCGCTCGTCTCCACGCCCGCCTTCGCGCAGAGTGCCGATCGCGTGGCGGTGACTCGCATCATCGACGAAGGCATCGCGCATAGCGACGTCATGCCGATCGCCGCGCACCTGTCCGACGTGATCGGCCCGCGGATGACCAATTCCCCCGCAATGCGGCAGGCAGAAGCCTGGACGCAGGCGAAGTTCACCGAATGGGGCCTGCGCAACGTCCACAAGGAAGGGTTCGATTTCGGTCGCGGCTGGTCGATCGTCAGCTCGAGCGTGCGGATGCTGACCCCGCGGTCGATCACGCTGACCGCGATCCCGATCGCGTGGACGCCCGCTACCAACGGCGCGCTCCGCGCGCCGATCATCGTCGCGCCGATGAAGCAGGAGCGAGACTTCGCCAAATGGCGCGGGCAGCTTGCGGGCAAGATCGTGCTCGTTACCCTGCCGGACACCGGTTCCGAGCCCGAGAAACCTGCTTTCCAGCGCTACGGTGCCGAGGAATTGCGCAAGCTCGACCAGTATCGGCAGCCGAGCTATGATCCCGACGCAACCGACCGGCGCGTCAAGCGGCTCGATTATGCCAAGAAGCTCGATGCGTTCCTGAAGGCCGAAGGTGCGGTCGCAATGGCGACCATGTCGTACCGCGATGGCAAGCTGCTCAGCGGCGAAGGCTATACGTTCGGCGTAGGCGACACGCCCTCCCTCCCCGCGGTGCAGATTGCCGCCGAGGATTATCGCCGCCTTGCGCGGCTCGCCAAGGTCGGCCCTGCGCCGACGCTCGAAATCAACAGCGACGTGCGCTTCGACGATGCGGACACGCAGGCATACAACGTCATCGCCGAGATCCCGGGCAGCGATGCCAAGGCAGGCTATGTCATGGCAGGTGCCCATCTCGATTCGTGGGTCGCGGGCGATGGCTCGGCGGACAATGGCGCAGGCTCGGCGATGGTGATGGAAGCCGCGCGGATCATCGCCAAGAGCGGCATCCGGCCAAAGCGGACGATCCGCTTCGCACTGTGGGCGGGCGAGGAGCAGGGCATTCTCGGTTCGCTCGCCTATGTCGAGCGCCATATCGCGACGCGCGGGACGCCCGGCGACCCCAAGCTGACCGGGCTCAAGCTCTATACCGGCTGGGCGAACCGCTGGCCGATCACGCCCAAGCCCAGCTGGGGCGATCTCGCGGCCTATTTCAACCTCGACAACGGGTCGGGCAAGATCCGCGGCATCTATGCCGAGAACAACCCTGCGGTGGTGCCGATCTTCCGCGACTGGCTCGCGCCGTTCGCCGCGATGGGCGCGACCGACGTTGCGATCCGCACGACCGGCGGGACCGATCACGTCTTCCTGCAGTCGGTCGGCGTGCCAGGGTTCCAGTTCATCCAGGATCCGCTCGACTATGGCAGCCGGATCCACCATTCGAGCATCGACACGTTCGATCACCTGAAGGGCGACGACATGCGACAGGGTGCGACGATCCTCGCATCGTTCCTGGTCAATGCGGCAAATGCGGACAAGGCCTTGCCTCGCCCGCCATTGCCGACCAAGCCGGTCACGACCGACCCCTTCGCTTATTCGGACGAGGAAGAATAACCGTGACTGTAGTGCGTATGATGAAGTTGGAGCAGCGTTGATGGCAGCACGTCGTGGACATCGTCCGTCCCAGGCCCCGGCGGGCCGCCCGCGTTTCTGGGGGCGGCATGCCGTCGCCGCCGCATTCGAGAACCCCGAACGCGTCGTCCGCAAGATCTGGGCGACGCGCGAAGCCAGCGCCGCGCTCGACATCCCCGCGGATGTGCCGATCGTGTTCGCTGAAGTGACCGATCTCGCGCGGCTGGTGCCGGGCGACGCGCCGCATCAGGGGATCGTGATCGAAGTCGAACCGCTCGAGGACATGTGGCTCGCCGATCTGTTGCAGCAGGGGCAGGACGACAAGCGCCCGTTGATCGTGCTCGACCAGGTCACCGATCCGCACAATGTCGGCGCGATCATGCGCTCGGCGGCGGCGTTCGATGCTTTAGGCATAGTCACGCCGGACCGGCACGCACCGCCCGAATCGGGGACGATCGCGCGTGCGGCTTCGGGCGCGCTCGAGATCGTACCGTGGGTTCGCGTGGTCAATCTGGCGCGCGCGCTCGACGAGATCGCGGAAGCAGGGTTCTGGCGGGTCGGGCTGACCGGCGAGGCGACGCAGACGCTCAACCAGGCAATGGGCACACAGCGCGTGGCACTGGTGCTGGGGGCCGAGGGCGAAGGCATGCGGCAAAATACCGCGTCGCATTGCGATGAACTGGCGCGGCTGCCGATTTCGCCGAAGATGGAGAGCCTCAACGTGTCGAACGCAGCGGCGATCGCGCTGTACGCGGCGGCGAGCCGGTAAGAGTTACCCTTAAACCCTTCCCTTTTTTGAGCCTCTTCCCCGGCGAAGGCCGGGGCCCAGGAGTGAGCCGATCTTAATTCGCGCGCCGCGCTAAGTTACCTTGGCCATCACTCCTGGGCCCCGGCCTCCGCCGGGGAAGAGTATTTATAAGGGAACGCTCAATCCTCGGCGGCGATCGTCACCTTGAGGCCGTCAAGATCATCGGTGAACGCGACCTGGCACGACAAACGCGACGTCGCGTTGCGATCGGCCGAGGAATCCAGCAGATCATCCTCGTCCGCGCTCATCTTAGGAAGTTTGGCAACAAAGTCCGGGTCGACATGCACATGGCACGTCGCGCAGGAGCAGCAACCACCACACAAAGCGAGCAGTTCGTCGATCCCGGCGTCGCGAATGACTTCCATCACCGAAAGGCCGGCCTCTCCCATGATTTCGCGTTCTTCACCTTCACGGGTCACGACGATAAGCTTGGGCATGGGTGAATCCTTGTATCACTGCTTCACCCTTGCCATGCCCAGCCGGACGCCGCGACGCAAGCGGCAAGCACGGGGTTCGACATGGGCTTGACGACCGAACAGTTGACCGAGGCGATGGACGCGCTCGCCGCACGGGAACCGGCGTTCGCGGTGGCGCTGGAGCGCGTCGGCTATCCGCCGCCCCGGATCAGCGAGCGCGGCTTCGGCACGTTGCTGCGCACGATCATCGGGCAGCAGGTGAGCGTGACCTCGGCGCAATCGACGTGGAACCGGCTGGAGGGGATCGTCGGTGACCTGACCGATCCCCAGAACATCATCGCTGCCACCGACGAACAGCTGCGCGCCGCCGGCCTGTCCCGGCAGAAGGCGAGCTATGCGCGCAGCCTGTCCGCACTCGTCGCCAGCGGCGAACTGGATCTCGCCAATTTGCCCGAAGATGACGAGGAAGCGATCGCCAAGCTGGTCGCGGTCAAAGGGATCGGGCGCTGGTCCGCCGAAATCTATTTGCTGTTCGCGGAAGGCCGCACCGACATCTGGCCGGCGGGCGACCTCGCGGTGCAGATCGAGATCGGGCGGCTGCTCGGGCACGAGGCGCGACCGAGCGAGAAGCTGGTGCGCGAACTGGCCGAAGCCTGGCGACCGCATCGCGGCGCGGCGGCGATCTTTGCCTGGTACCATTATCAAAGCGACATGAAGGTTATCTGATGGCACGTGCCGATCGCCTCGCCCGGATCGATGCCGACCGGATCGAGCATGAAACCGACTATCGCACCGCGCTGATCGCGGCGTTGCAAACCACCGCCAAGGGGCGCTGGGGCCTGTTCGGGCATCAGGGCAAGAAGGGCGAGACACCGGCGTCGGTCGCGACCGTCACAGCGTTGATCGAATTGGGCGAGACGATCGACGATCTGCGCGACACGCTGGGGATGGAGCCCTTTGCCTTGCACGCGGACTTGGTTGCGGCGCGCGGACCGGTGCGTTCCGATGCGGTCGGGGAACCCAAGCAAGCGCAGGCATGGCTCGCGCGTCTGGAACAGGAATCGGGAACGGCATGAGCGGACAGTGGAAAATCGGGATCATCGGCGGCTCCGGGCTGTACGCGATCGACCAGTTGGAGAACCCGGAGTGGCGGCAGGTCGAAACGCCTTGGGGGTCGCCTTCGGATGACTTGCTGTTCGGCAATATCGGCGCGGTCGAACTGGTGTTCCTTCCCCGCCACGGTCGCGGGCATCGCATCAGCCCGTCCGAGTTGAACGCGCGCGCCAATATCGATGCGCTCAAACGCGCCGGCTGCACCGACATTCTGGCGATCTCCTCGATCGGATCGCTGCGCGAGGAACTGGAACCGGGGCGGTTCGTCGTGGTCGACCAGTTCATCGATCGCACCACGCAGCGGACGCCAAGCTTTTTTGGCACCGGCATGGTCGCGCACGTCTCGATGGCCGAACCGGTCTGCCCCCGCCTGTCCGCCTTTGCCGCGGAAGCGGTGGCGAGCGCGGGCGGCAACGTGACCAAGGGTGCGACCTACCTCGCGATGGAGGGCCCGCAATTCTCGACGCGCGCGGAAAGCCTGATGTATCGCCAATGGGGCGCGGACGTGATCGGCATGACCGCGATGCCCGAAGCCAAACTCGCGCGCGAGGCGGAGATGCCGTACGCGCTGATCGGCATGGTGACCGACTATGATTGCTGGCGCGAGGAAGCCGCGTTCGTTGAGGTGAGCGAGGTCATCGAGCAGATGGGCGCGAACGGCGCGATCGCGCGGCAGACGGTCGCAGCGCTGGTCGCAGCACTTCCGCCCGAGCGCACCCCCTGCCCGCTCGACACCGTGCTCGACCATGCGCTGATCACATCGCCAGATGCGCGCGACCCGGCGGTGCTCGCGAAGCTCGACGCGGTGGCCGGGCGCGTACTCCGCTAACAGCGCCGCAGGCTTCAGCTACTCTCTTCTACCTTCGTGGCTTTGTGTCTTCGTGCGAGAAAAAGACTTTCTCACGCAAAGGCGCAAAGGCGCAAAGGCGCAAAGTTAAAGGAACAGGAAGATGCTGAGCGAGGAGCGCGACCCTTCTTCTCTTCGCGGCTTTGCGCCTTTGCGTAATAAGAATTTTTCGCACAAAGCCACAAAAACACGAAGGCAGAAGAGAGATTTTTGGCTCCGCCGGGCTGGATCAGGTGCTCGCCACGATCTGCTCGGCTTGTGCAAGATGCAGCCGCTCGACCATTTCGCCGTCCACACGGATCGCGCCCAGCCGCGCATTCTCGGGCAAGGCGAATGCGGCGATGATTGCCTCCGCCCAGCGCACTTGATCCGCCGATGGCGCGAACGCGCGGTTGGCGGGGGCGATTTGCGCGGGGTGGATCAGCGTCTTGCCGTCGAACCCGAACGCCGCGCCCTGCACGCACTCCGCCGCAAGTTCGGGGGTGTCCGCGAGCACGTTCGACACACCGTCCAGCGCGATCAGCCGATGCGCCCGCGCCGCCGTGACGATTGCGACCAGATGCGGCAGCAACGGTAGCCGATCGCTCCCCGGCGTGCAGCGCATCTCCTTGGCGAGATCATTCGTCCCCGCGATCAGACACGCCAGCCCGGGTGCCGCCGCAATCGCCGGCAACGCCAGCATCGCCGCGCACGTCTCGATCATCGCCCACAGCGGCACATCGCCCAACGTCGCGCGCGCCAACGCCAGATCGTCGGGTTGCGACACCTTGGGCAGCAGCACCGCATCGAAGCCCGCGCCGCGCGCCGCTTCCAGATCCGCCTCGACCCATTCGGTATCGAGCGCGTTGACTCGCAGCACGAGCAACCGATCGCCGAACCCGCCGGTCCGCGCCGCCGCGATCGCCTGCGCGCGCGCGTCCATTTTGCTGTCGGGCGCGACCGCGTCCTCCAGGTCGAGGATCACCGCGTCGCAGTCGAGCCCGCGCGCCTTCTCGATCGCGCGCGCATTCGACGCGGGCATGAACAGGGCGCTGCGGATCCGTCTCACGGCTGCACCACCGGTTCGCGGCGGACCGGCGCGGGCGCATCTTCCCACCCGCCGCCGAGCGCCTTGAACAGGCTGATCTGCGCATCCGCCACCGCCGCGTCCGACTGCGCGAGCGCAGCGCGCGCGTCGGCTCGGTCGCGTTCGGCCTGGATCAGCAGCAGGAAGCTGTCCGCGCCATAATCGAAGCGCAATTGTGACAGTTTCGCCGCAGCGCTGCTCGACGCTTCGGCACGGCGCAATGCCGCGTTGCGATCGAGCGCGCCCGAATAGCGCGCGAGCGCCTGCTCGACTTCCTGCAACGCGGTCAGCACGCGCCCGTCGAACGTGGCGAGGCTCGCATCTGCGCCTGCCCGCGCCTGACGGATCCGCGCGCGCGCGATCGTCTGGTTGGGGAAGCTCCACGAGATCAACGGCCCGGCGGAATAGGTGACCGCGCTGCTCTTGAACAACTGGCTCCCCCGCTGCGCATTCAACCCGATCGATCCGAGAAGCTGGATACGGGGATAGAGATCCGCCGTGGCGATTCCCACCCGTGCGGTATCGGCGGCAAGCGTCCGCTCGGCCTGGCGCACGTCGGGGCGGCGGCGGATCAACGCGGCACCGTCGCCGATCGGCAGCACATCGCGCACAACCGGTGGCGTCTTGCAGGCATTGGCAGCGGCATCGATCTGTTCGGGCGGAAGGCCGGTGAGCACCGCCAGCGCATAGAGCGACGCACGGCGTTCTGCCTCGAACCCGGGAATCGTCGCCTGAGTCTGCGCCAGTAGCACATCGGCCCGGTCGACATCGCGCCGCGTCCCGCGCCCGGCGGAAAACAGCGTGTTGGTCAGGCCGACCGTGCGACTTTGCAACGCGACCGTCTCGGTTGCGACCGCGCGCTGCTGTGCGTTGCTACAGGCGGACGCATAGGCCCGGGCGGTCTCCGCAGCGACCGAAACGCGGGACGCATCGAGCTGCGCCTGCGCGGCTTGCACGTCGCCCCGCGCCGCCTCGATCGCGCGCGTGATGCCGCCGAACAGATCGACCTCGTACGATGCGTCGAACCCGAGCAGGAAGCGGTTGAAAACGAAGGATTGCGGCGTGGTGGCTCCGGTTCCCGTACCCGCCCCACCCAGACCGATGCTCGCGGTGTTGACCTGCGCACGCGAATATTGCGCGGTCGGCCCGGTCGTCGGCAACCGCGCGCCACGCTGTTCGCTGAGCACCGCGCGCGCGCGCTCGAGATTACCCGCCGCAACGCGGATATCGGTATTGTGCGCGAGCGCATCTTCGACCAGCCGGTCGACCACGGGGTCGTTGTACAGCCGCCACCAATGGTCGGGAAGCGGCGTCGGGGTGATCCCCTTGCCGATCCCGGCCTCGGCGAACGCGCCGCCCGTGGGCGGCACCGGCGTCGTCGGCGTCTTGTAGTTAGGGCCCACCACGCACGCCGAAAGCGCGAACGCGGGGAGGACGGTCAGGATACGCTTCATGCCGGTTT
>Ga0265780_10007029_pt1 | contig 13885 bp, 4 predicted proteins | sample P1T30metagenome_FD_192432 | JGI IMG/M metagenome (GOLD analysis project Ga0265780, IMG submission 192432) | Plant litter microbial communities from East Loma Ridge, Irvine, California - P1 T30 | ecosystem: Environmental > Terrestrial > Plant litter > Unclassified | place: USA: California... | reverse complement strand
CGTACTTGAAGCCATGTCTATTGAGCTGAGCCCACAGTTCTATGGCCGACCTGAAGAGGCCCTCGAGCTTATCGTGACCCTGCGAGTTTTCGAAGCAGTATCTGATCGTCTTTTTTGGCCAGATGCGGGGTAATTCTGCTTGACCTGGCCGGCTCTCGATGGAAAAAGCGCGCTTGCTGAGTGACGAGGTCGCGTTGATGGTTTCGATGGCTGAGTAGTCAGGGCGAGGGTTTGTACGTTTGTTGGGTGCTTTGGCCTCCCAAAACCTACTGCCACCAAAAACCCCTTCGGCGCTAGCGAGCAAAAAGATGATAATGGGAAAAAGATGCATGTCGAACGAGTGTGTTGGTGAACGAGTGTATGAGTGAATGAGCTAACGAGTGACTTCCACTCGAGACGGCGAATTGGTGATATCCAAAAACCAAGCAGCGATAACAAGTATTCAAAGATTAATTGCGCCGAGTGAACAGCACACAACTTACCTGGACTCAAGCCCCATCCGACCCTGGTCTCGGCCTTGCGCAAGGCTGCCTACGCAGGTAGATGCTCATCTCTATTGTGACCTTTCGCTTACAGTCTCTTTCGATAGTATGCGCCAATAAATTTTGCCGGTGTGCAGTTCCCGCCCTGATGGTCATCCAGTCAGCATAAGATGTTAGCTTCAATCATACGTCCCCACTTGTCCCGGTCGTGGTAATCGAAAAAGGCAGGTCCCGACCCCTATCAATTACGCCCTGCTTGCATCCCATATGAGCTACGCTTGGCAGAATCCTGAGGCTAAGGCATGCAATGTAACGTGGTGAAGAAAGAGGATGATAAAACTTTGTCCGTGGCGGCACGGCGGGTTCCTGCAGGTGAGCTTAGCCGCCTTAGCCCCACTAAGAATCTGCGCCGATAGCCTAAACCTGTGAGGTGCACCATCAAGCACTACGACATGCGGCTACGAAGCGAGCATCATCGCCGCTCTACCTGAAAGACCCTGCCCAGACATACATCCTTGCATCAGTCAGACAACTGGAATGATGAACGGCTGGCCTTAACAAACTCGGCATGTACCCAATGGGTATTCTAGTATCGCACTCTGGTTTTCGAGCCGCTAGACATCCCCTCACACCTGGGCTTCAGGGTGTGTTCATTCGTTTCCGTACATGCATAGCAGAACCAGAGCATTTCGGAATCCTCTTGCGTCAAGCTCCAGTCTTCGAGCACTGGTTGTACACACTGGTCTCTCGACTACTTCAATAGCCAGCCGCTCGCCTAGCTGCTGTGTCAAGTTCGACCATGCGTTTATTGAGCCAACAAACGCGTTGCCTGGCTGCGGGCCTACTTCTCACAGTCGTCGGTGCCCAAGACTCCAGTCCTACAGGTCCAGTACACCCGGGCCAGCCCGAGAACTGCAACGGATGGCATACCGTGGTCAAGGACGAGAATTGTCAAATCGTGTCTCAAGCCTACGGTATATCCACGGAGCAGTTCCTTGAGTGGAACCCCGCGGTTTCCTCCGACTGTCGCGACAACTTTTGGCTCGACTCGGCCTACTGTGTGAGTGTCGGAAAGACCAGTACCAGACCCACCATATCCTCGCGTCCTACATCCACGTTCACTTCTGGTTCCAAATCATCTTCCTCCGGAATCACTTCCCAGACGGCCACCACGTCAACCCCTGCGACGACGAGCACTTCGTACAACTCGACTTATTCTGTCTTGCACCCCGTCACCTCATGGAACGTGTCGGCTACCAGTACCAACAATGCATGGCCACCTACCAAGACGCTCGCAGGGCAGACGGAAATTTGCAACTCATGGTACCGCGTTATGCCCGGCGATACATGTCAGCGAACGGTAGACAAGTTCGGTCTGAGATCCATCGACGAGTTTGTGAGCTGGAATCCCACGACCAAGGACGATTGTGAGATGCTTCTCGCCGATTACTGGGTCTGTGTTGGCGTTCAAAGACAAACAGGTAACACGGATCTGATATGGGAGACCGCCCAGCCAGACTTCACCGCGCCTCCTGAGCCGACCGATTACACGCCTGTTACACTACCCACAGCCGATTCGAGTTTCGCACCAGTCCCATCGCATGGCCCTATGCCCTCGAACTGCAAAGTGTTCCATCAGGCGAAAGCCGACCAAAATTGCAATGACATTGTGAAGTTGTACGGCTACTTCTCGCAACAGCAGTTCTTGTCGTGGAACCCAGCTCTCGATGGCAATTGCCTAGGTCTTTGGCTCGACACTTGGTACTGTGTTGGCGCATACGCGGATGCTGATGTCCCACTGCCCGCACATCAGACGGCCAAACCGACGGAGGGCAAAATACCTCTGGGATACCCCAACGACTGCACGCGATGGTATCAGACAACCTTCGACGACACGTGCGACCTTATCGCGCTTATGTTCGGTAGCTTCAGCGAGGCCGACTTCGTGAAGTGGAATCCCTCCGTTTTCGGAGATTGCGCCGGCATCGTTTCAGATGCATGGTACTGCATAGGTCGCCCGGGCACGCCGACTACGCGAACTCCAGGCGCGCCTTCGCCGACGCAAATGACAGAGACCATACAACCGACTGCGACGCAGCCGACAACCACTACAACAAAGCCAACTGAGCCTGTGCAGACACCTTCTCCTGTCCGCGAAGGCATGGCGGACAATTGTGTGAGCTTTCACCTCCAGCAGCCAGACGAGTTCTGCTACGCGATGGCGACTGGCGCCGGCATCTCTTTGGCGTAAGTGCTTTCCGCGTCCAACCACTTTCCACGGTTCCTTCTCTTGGCCTTAGCTCTATCATCTCGAAGCTCATACTGACAATATCATATAGCCAATTTTACGAGTGGAATCCCGCCGTGGGCAACGACTGCCAGAACCTGTGGCCTGATTACTACTACTGCGTTGGGGTATGATCTATTTGATGGCAGTGCAGATCTAGGTGCAGAACGTGCCGCCTTGGCGCTGTCAAGATGTTATCAAGATAGCTGCCAACAAGTGTAAATTTGCTTACATGCGGTGATGGTGTCTTGCGGTGTGGTGTTGGCCCAGATTGTGGATGGTGGATCCAGACTGGCGGCAAATGGTCTTGGCAAACACGCTAGATAGATTAGCCCCGTGGACCTCCCGGGCTGGAGACGGTCCAAACCCCGAATGAGAGGAGCAGTCTTTTCCATGGATGGATACGCGCCGCGAACGATGTGAAGCCCCTTGCATTGTACATCGGATTATTATGGGTAAGATGCCGATCCTTGGCGTTCGACGCAGGGGTGATTAACGAGAACGGAGGCGCAATCAGCGACCGCCTTCTTCATCACGCCAGTGCGTCGCCGCACACATGTCGTGTGCCACACACGTTCGGGCAGACGGTAGCTACCTATGTATGAGCTTACTGCCTATTGCCTGATCTCTTCCCTGTCCATCAAGGCCATCCTCCTGTCGCATCCCCAACCATGTCCAGGCTCAGCGCATGGCTGAAGAAGTACCTGCGCATCGAATCGAGCCCCAAACCGCCATCCCCGGACGAGCCGCCGTTTCTACCTTCTTCGCGACGACCGATTACACCGACTTCGATCGATACACCAGCATGCCTCTTCTTCCAGCTGCCGTACGACATCCGAAGCATCATCCTATCCATGGCCTTCGATAGACGCATGCTCCACATAGATCTTGTACAGCAAGCAGGCGCATGGCAATGGAGGGGCATCCCTTGCGGACGTAATCACCCAGCATGGAAGCTATCTATGCCATGGCATTGGAGAGGCCCGTGGATCGATGAGTGCATAAAGCAGATGGAGGAGGACCGGCATAGAAGGAGCGACCCAAACGAACCCGCTGTGCGTTCTGGGGTGTATGATATTGGCGTTATGGGGTTTCTGCTGTCTTGCAGGCAGGCGTACATGGAAGGTGTTGAGGTCTTGTATTCCGCCAACTGCATAAGCATCTACAGCGAGCCCTTGCTTCTTCATCTTCCAAGACTGATTCCGCATAACCGACTGGCATCGATCACTTCTCTGGAATTGACAGTTCAGGCACATCGTATTGAGAAAGATGATGGCACAGTGTACTTCAATATGGACCACCTGAAGCCCATTCTCGACAACATCGTCAAATACTGCCCCAGTCTCCGCAAATTCTACTTGTCCCTGCTTGTTTACTGGGACCGGCGTGGCCACGATCTACTCACTGGTCCAGCCTTACCTCTACTTGATGCCTTCTGGAGGTCAAAACAGTTGCGCAATATGATAGTCGAGCTGCCTGAACCGCACTTTCGAGCGCTCAAGACCGCTCGGCCTATAATCCAGCATCCACGTGAGGCACCCTGCAGTGGTCCTGGGAAACGTTCGGATTGGAGAGCTTTGGATAGCAAGGAGCCTCAGGTACAATACAGATCTCTCGAGCGCTACCCAAGTCCGCCCTTGAAGCTACCGGTAGGAGACGGCGGAGAGGATGAAGTGGAGAGTGCGGGATACTGGCTCCGCGAAGGTCACGGAGGATTTGAGCACCTCATATCAAATTGTGGTGCCCATTAACGGCAATGTCGTACCAAATCCCTTGGGAACAATCCGGAATCTTATAATTGAGGCTAGGGAATTTAACATGCTGATCCGAGAAAGCGTTAGGAACAGCTAACGCGTTCGAAAATTTGACAATGAACCGTGAGCCCGTGAACCATTTCTAATCTCATTGGCGCAAAGCTAGAGCCTGTCATGCCGGCTTTGCCGCGGGTCAACGATGCGCTAAAACTAGGGCTTGTGGCGAAACGGAACGCTTGCTTTTGCCGCCCCATAGCACCTTTTCGCCCAACACCATCTCACTAATTTGTTCGGACAAGCACGAGTACACAGGCATATTCAATCGCGTGGACCATCATGAACAATGCATGTACTGGGGGTGCTTGCCCCGGACCGGGTCGCACGTGGGAGTCTCGGAAAGCCATTCGCGGCGAAAGCAGGCGGGAGCAGCAATTTTACCGGTACAATCCGACCGTTCATTGTGTTGATAACCAACTCCACAAATATGCTTTGACAGGACTAACGTTTCCGTAAAGGTACTATGGCCCCTTCCGGCAGATGTCTGACTATGGCCCTCAGTACTGCGACGTCCGCATTCCTGAAGCCAGAGAGAAACACAAACCGGTGTCATGTCCCGATAAGATCCTCACAGCCTTCTGTCAGCTGGGCGCTCTGCGGATGAGGGCCCGCCGTTGTTTGATATTCTTCTTCGATGTCAATCACGCCTACATCATGGCTGAGGCGACACAGACACTGTCACTCGAAAATGATGCGATACACGAACCCGGCGATGAGATCTGGATGGGTCACTCTATCATCCCGCGCGATGTAGCCTGTTGTGAAACGACCGTCAATCTTCCTTCATTTCCTATCACTGCAGCAGCAGACGGCGACATCAGGAAAAGCGCATTTGTAGTAAACGATTTGACAAAGCATCCGGATCTGTCTACCAGGCCGTACGTCACTGACTTTCCTAACGGCCGATTCTACGCCGGCGTGCCAATCACTACACCATCTGGAGTCAACATCGGCGCATACTGCATCCTTGACGACAAAGTCAGAGACGGAATCTGTGAGAGGGACCTCGGCTTCTTGCGCGACATGTCGCAGACTGTTGTGAACCATCTCGAGTCTGTGCGAGCCCTCTCAGAGCGGCAGCAAACCAATCGCATGGTGGCTGGGCTTGGAGATTTCGTGCGCGGGACTTCGGGCGCTGCCCGCAATGCGCCGCCAGCAACTCACATGGTCCCGAATAAGGGCGGCGCAGGAGCCCAACAACCCTCCATGGTTCAGTATCGCCTTCCAGATGCATTAATAGAAACTGCCAGAACACCCGCTACAGCATCATCACAGTCAGCAGGAGGATATTTCACCACTCAATATCGATCCAGTTCGCCGGCCGACCACGCTCAATTATCCGAGAAGCCCTCTGCTCGTCTCCAGCAATCAAGCGACCACAGCGCGTCGTCTCAAGCGATGAATGGGACGGACGCGCTGCCTGGTGCTAGGGCGCGGGCTGCGCCTGAGAATACATCGAAGCGTACTGCTTCTTCGTTGGAAAGGTTCATGACCCGTCCCCCGCCTCGCCCACGAGAGGACCCCGAAAGCCTTAATAGTACGTATCAGCGTGCAGCGGAAATCCTATGTCAGTCACTCGAACTAGACGGTGTCGCCTTTCTCGATGCGTCTGTCCGCACTTTTGGTGGGCTGAGCGAAATACAGAGTACGGAGTCCAACGATGGGAGCAACGCCGATAGCGAAGACTCGGCAGGCTCGCTCTCATATTCGGAATCTATACCCAAGCCACGAGCGAAGGATTCAAAGGTTTGCCAAGTCCTGGGATGTGCACAAACAACGCGAAACGACGCCATGAGGACAAGACATGCTACGGGCGAGCCTCCCACAAAGTTGACAGAATCGTTCCTTCGTAGGCTCATGCGTCGGAATCCACATGGAAAAGTGTGGAAATTCGATGAAGACCTCAAGATGTATTCAGAAGACGACTTTTCCTCGGATGGGTCTGGAGCGAGCACCCAACAACGGAAATCTGCGCATCGCGATCGACGGAACGATGGAGAAGTCTTGCAGCAGGCATTTCCTGGGTCCCGATGCATCGCTCTCAATGGCATCTGGGATTACACGAAAAAGCGTTGGGCGATCGCGGGCCTGTACTGGACTTGCGATCCACTCAGGAACATTGCCAAAGACACCGAGATGCAGTTCGTCGATGCTTTCTGTGACATTATTGTGGCAGAAATGAAGCGTCTAGAGGTGGTAGGCACTGACAAAGCCAAGTCAGACTTCATTTCGACCGTATCTCATGAACTTCGCTCCCCGTTACATGGCATTTTGGGATCGTGCGAGCTGTTGTCAGAGCACGGTCTAGACGATGCAGCCACGGCTTTTGTCGAACAAATCAATTCGTGCGGACGTACCCTACTGGAAATCATCGAACATCTTCTTGATTTTGCAGATCTCAAGAGCCGACGATTGAGAAAGGGTGTTGTAAAGAGCTCGAGAATCAGTCAGAAGCAGCTACCACCCACAGTGACCTCCGCTGCCGATGATCTAAAAGCATTAGACGCGAACATAGAGCTCGATACTTTGACGGAAGACGCCGTCGTATCTTCCGTGTACTCCTTCTACTACGGTCGAAACGCGAAAGATCACACTCACCCTCCGGTCATTCTCGACATTGATCGATCCGATGGGAAGCACTGGCATTGCAGCTTAGCCACGGGTGGCTGGAAGCGTGTTTGCATCAATCTCGTCACCAACGCACTCAAATATACGCCTTCCGGATTTGTTCGTGTCTCTCTGAAGCAGGAACCCAAGGCCGGGTCACGACGACGCTTTGACGCCGTACTTGCCGTATCCGACACTGGGAAAGGCATGTCGAAGAAGTTCCAAAGCGATCATCTTTTCCATGACTTTGCCCAAGAAGATACATTGTCGGATGGTTTAGGTCTTGGCATGCACATTGTCTCCCGGATAGTGTATGCAATGGGTGGCAGCATCGATGTTGTAAGCGATCAACATGGCACCGGTACTTGCGTTACTGTGCGTGTACCACTAGAAGATCATCAGCACAACGACCATCGCAGCGACTCCTCGAACAAAAGCAGCATCACGCCGAAGATTATCGAAGGCCTGAAGATTGGTCTCGTCTCAGGAGTGCATTCCGAAGCCAACGTCGAAGGTGGTCCAAAGGATGCAGCTTCTGCATTAGCCATATCTTCTATCGAAAACATTCTCAAGTGCTTGAGCGTGCAGTCCGAGAGATGTTATTGGCGACGCCGCAGTCCATACGACCTTGTGATCGTTATGGAGGCTGACATAACTGATTGCCTTGCGACACTTCGAGATGAAAGATCAGCAGATGTTAGTGCTGCACAAGACGTCGGCAGTCTTCCGCCCGTGCTTGTTATATGCAACAACACCCCAAGCGCACGTTCGAGGGGTGACCAGTGGGCGATGGACGATCTTCGGTCTCACCTGACCATGCACCATCTAGCTCTACCTTGTGGCGTCAAACAGGTGACTCGAACTCTATCGGCCATTGTCCGCCTGCACGAGAAGCGTACAACAGTAATCTCGGAAAAGCCAAAGGCTCATGAAGAGCTGAAGAACAACGACCCAACAACTGGTATTGCACAGCACGATGCCAGTACCCATCATGAACTTCAAGTGCGATCTCTTGCTCCATTATCGACTGCAAATGCAATACCTGTGGTAGAGCAAGCCGGGATTCGTTCAGAGGATTCGCCGTATCAGAACACAAAAGCACTGCCAGTGCTAGAACCACCGGTAGAGGCCCGACTGATCCACTCGCCGAGCGGCCGCGTGTTGGACCCGAAAGCGCTCTCGCACACACCATCTGTCTGGACGCCCATGCCGGAAGCCTTTCCGATCGAAGTACCCTCCAGCTTAGTAGAGAAGCCAACTACCAAGACAACGACCCTGCTTCTTGTTGACGACAACAACGTCAATCTCAAGCTTCTCGCTGCCTTTGCTAAGAAACATAAGTATCCTCATATGACCGCCCAGGATGGTCAGCTTGCTGTCGACGCATTCGAAAACGCTCACAGAAGTGCCATTTTACAACAAAACATTGGATCGCAGGCGATAGACACGGTCGCATCCCGCATACCAAATGTAATCCTTATGGACATCAATATGCCGGTCATGGACGGGTATGAGGCTGTTCAACAAATCCGGGCGTACGAAAAGAAACACCACATGACAGCATCCAAGATCATTGCCGTTACTGCGCTGCAATCGGAAGCCGCGCGGGCTGAAGCGTTCGGTAGTGGCTTCAACATGTTCCTGAGCAAGCCGATCAAATTGAGGGATCTAGCGAAGCTTGTTGTACTGTAAGAAGATAGCTTCTAATTACTATGTAATCTATAATATCAGCTAGTCATCTTACACATTATATAGAAACGCTACCTAACGTAGTTTGCGCTTACTTTTAGGTAGTACTTTACTAAATATTTCTGCTATATAGTGCCTTATTAGCTAGTATACACTATATATAGCTTTACTCTATAGATTATTCTATACTTTTATTACAAATGTACTTCTAGCTATAACTAGTTTATATACTCTTAGAGAAGTTTTAGAGTACTTTTAAGCTTAATTTAGAATTATCTTTATAGTAAAAAGATATTAAAAGAGATTAAAAAGTATTAAAAGACTCTAAGCTAGTTCTACTTAGAGCTTCTAAGATAATTTTAATCTTAATTTAGTATATATATTATATTCTAAAGAAGAAACTTAGAAACTAAAGTTTTATAAAGTATTAGTATATTTAAAATACTAACTTAATAGCTATAAGTAGTTATATATCTTACTTAGTACTTAGTACTTTTAGTATAACTAAGTAATACTAAATAGACTATAGAACTACTTAGTACTTAGTATTTTTAGTATAACTAAGTACTACTAAGTTAAATAATACTTATTAAGTATATAGCTTTAGAACTAAACTCTTATAGCTTAGTATACTTAACTTTATATAAGACTTTAGTATTTTATCTAAAAATTTTACTTCTTTCTTAAACCTTTTAGAATATTAAATTATTTTACTAAATATACTATTATACCTTTATACTTAGTGCCTTAAGCCTAATTTAGAGTTAATTTTATAGTAAAAAGATATTAAAAAGGATTAAAAGGCGTTAAAAGACTCTAAGCTAGCTCTTTTAGAGCCGCTAGACAATTTTAATAATAATTTAGATATTACTATAGTAACAAGGCTGTTACTAGCCTATAATATAGACTAACTCTATACTTATATATATAACTTTCTAGTTTATACTATAACTAGAAATAACTAGAAATAATATAATATATAGTAATAGGTATATTACTAATAGAACTTACTATATTTATTCTATAGCTATTAACTATAACTATAATATTATCTCTATTCTCTAATAACTATAATATAATAATAATTCTATAGTTATACTCTTAATAGCTTTAGTAGAACTCTAACACTACTACTATCTATATAATAATATCTACCTACTAGAGATAACTTATAAACGTCTTATTCTTCTTATTTTATTTCTTTTTACTTTACTTAAGAATCTTCTCTAAGGCGTACTACTATAAGTAAATATAACTTTATATTACGTAGCTAAGGTATAGCTCTAACTCTATTCTAATTACGTATATAGTAAGATAAATATAAATAGTATCTCTACTCTATAAAGAGTATTTAATTATTAATAGCGTATTTAAGATAAAATTTTATAGTATTCTAGTAATGCGTAGAGCTCTAGCTACTAAGTAATTTATAATATCTAGATCTAGGTTATAAAAGAAGCGCTATATCTTATTAATAAAATTATTAAAAGCAAAGTTCTAGTAAAAAATAATAGTAAGATCTATTTATTTTATATACTTTTATAGAACGTATATAATATAATAGCTATTAATAGTTTTAATAAGCACTATATTATTAGTAAAGTAGACCTTAAGAGCGTAAATAATAGTAGTAGTTATAAGAATAATAAAGAAGATTATACGGTTTACTATAACGCTATCTCTTATAATAATCTTAAGAGAATCTATATAGCAATAGTAACGTTATTTAGAGGTAAGTAATTAAAGTAAATTAATAATAGAATAATTTAGTTAAGTATTAGTAAGCGTAATATAACTAGTAATAAGATTAGTCTTAAGTTAACTTATAATTATCTTAGAGACTTATAAAAGAGTTATTTAAATAGCGTAGCTTTTAGTATTAGCTTTAAGTTACTATTAGCGTTTTTAATATATTTTTAGAGTTCTAAAAGTTATAGAAATTTAAAGAATAGAAGAAGCGCGCTTTTACTAAGATTTTAGTATACGTATTCTAACTATAAATCTTTAAAATATATTGCTCTATTAGTTATAAGCTAACAGGCGTGTATAAATATATTATAATCTCTTTAAGAATTAGTATTAAAATTCTCTTATAGAGTACTTTAGTATTAAGATAGCTTCTTAGCTAGCCTAAAAAATTTAAAAGCTTTACCTATCTTAGAGATAGTAGCGCTAGAGCTCTAAGCCTTAGTCTATCTACCTCTAGAGTGCTAAAACCTTTAGTTATATATTTTTTAGTGTGCTAGTAATAGGCCTTACTCTTTTAGAACTAGCTTATAGGCTGTAGAAATATTAGTTTACTAATAAATAAAGTTTATTTTAAGTCTTACTATATATATAAAGTTATAAATATAAATAGTAATAGTATTTAATAAATCTTTTCTAGTTAGCCTACTAATTAAGTACTTTTTAATCTAGTTTAAAGCAATAGTATAGTTTTTATAAAATACTTTATATATCTTTTTAGTTATAGTATTAAAAATAAGTATAAGTAAATTAATAAAAAAAAATACTTTAGCTAGATATTATAGTAAAGTATTAATATAGAGTAAAGTACTAAAATATAGTAAGTAACTCTTTATAGTAATTTTAATATACCTATATCTTTTAAATACTTTATACTTACTTTTATTTTTTCTAAAGTCTTAAGCTTTACTTATTAAAGTATATTACTATTCTATTATAATTCTATATTTCAAGTAATAACAAGTACTTTACTTTATACTTATAATTAGTAGTAATATAACTAGAATAATTTATTTTTTTCTAGTATATAGAAGATAGTGTAATTTAAACGTATACTCTAGAAACTCTATATATCTAACATTAGAGCTATCTAGTCTTAAACGCTAACTTAACCTACTATTTTAATATTAGAGTTTTACTAGAGCTAAATACTAACTTATATTTACGAGTTTAGTGTTAAAGCTTTGCTAAAGTTTTACTACCTAGAGCTAAACACTAACTTTACTACTAGAGCTAACTAATATACTACTATAGAATAGATTCTAACAAACTTTATACACTACTAGCTAGTAAGTATATACTTCTATATTAAACTAAAGTATAACTTTATATATATTATATTTACTTAGAAATAAAAAAATATATTATATATATATTAGTTAATATAGATAGAACTTTAGATAACTCTAAAGAAACTATAATAGTAGAGAACTCTATAAGCTAATACTACGTAAGATAATAATAGATATTTCTATAGTTATTAAAAGCGTAGTTAAAAGGCTATTGATATATAATAATTAATATTCTACTATTTTTCTTTTCTTATATATAGTAGTAATATTAAACTTTAGTAAAGATTTACTATATTAAGATAGCTACTATAATTACGCGTACCTAATATAAAGAAACTATAGAGTATATTATCTATACTAGTATCTTTCTAAGTACTATTACTTAGTTTATACTATAACTTAAAGAGGTCTGCTATTATCTAAGTCTCTAGAATATCTTCTAGCTATATCTAAGTTTCTTTAACTTAATATAATATTTTATAGTATATATTATTAAAAGTATTTAGTATATTAAGCTTTTAAGATACTCTATAAATATAACTAAAAGTAGATCTTTTTTAAGAAACTAAACTACTTAAGCTAGCTATAGTAGATCTAATAAGCTAGTATTACTACTAAAGCTATAGATTTAAGCTATTAGTAAAACACTACTTTATACTATATAAATTCTCTAGCTTTTACTAAATAAAGCTTTTTCTAGCTATATTTTATAATAAGTATTATAAAAGCTTAATATACTAAATACTTATAATAATATATACTATAAAATGATATACTAAGTTAGATTAGCTTAGGTTTAGCTAAAGTATATATTAAAAGTTTAGAGAATAGTAAATTGTTTTAAGTTAAAGCGTAGACTAGATTATAGTACTTATTTAAATACTATTATAGAACGCACCTCTAAATACTCTTAAAGAGTATTATATATAGTAATACTAGTATAGATAGAGATAAGCTCTTAGAAGCTTTACTACTTAGAAAAGCTTTCTAAGTAAGTTTATAATATAATAATCTATTTTCTATTTACTTTTATACTTCTAGATATAATAGTTATAAGCCTAGCGCTTTAGAGAGATAATATAGTTTTATATTCATATACTTAAGACGTAAGGTATTTAATAAAGTATAGCGTTTCTAATTCTATAACTAATCTTTATACTTTCTAAGAAGTACTTCTTTATTACTTATAATAAGTAACTCTATAATAATCTTTATAAGAGCTTTTATACTTACTAACTTATTATATTAGCTTAAGTAGTTTATCTAGTTTAAATTCTATACTCTAAGTAAAGAGATTTAAGCTAATATTAACTCTAGTACTAAAATAGCTACTTCTATTTAAATAAGCGTTCTATAAGCTCTAGAGCTAGCAGCGCTTAGAAAAAATAATATAGTTAATAAGCTTTACTTTAATAAGTATAATTTATCTATTATAAAGTATAAAGTATAAGTAATAAAATAGTAGTTATAGAGTATCTATATAAGATACTTTTAGAACTAAGTTAATTAGACTATTATTCTAAAGCTTTTAGCTTCTACTATACTCTCTATCTTTAAAAAGAAAGATACTATATTATAAGCTTTTATTAAATACTTTAAGTTTACGCTTTCTCTAGAGAAAATCTATACTAAGAATCTTATACGCTCTTAGTACTAAGTATACCTCTAGAAAGTATAATAAGAATAAGTTAATACTAAGTACTAGTAATAGAAGTACTTTTATATTCTAGTCTAAGCTAAAGTATATACTCTTACTAAAGTTAGTAATATACTTATAGTCTAGAACTCTTTAGATATATTTAGTATTAAGCTTACTCTAGAATAAAAATACTCTATATAATAAAGCTTTATTAAAGCTCTTACTATTAGTAGAACTTAGATTGTACTGAATTAAGTATTAAAGATTTTTACTATACTAATCTAAAAGTATACTACTTACTCTACTAGTAAAGATAGTAAATTTACTATTAT
>Ga0265780_10007028_pt1 | contig 13886 bp, 11 predicted proteins | sample P1T30metagenome_FD_192432 | JGI IMG/M metagenome (GOLD analysis project Ga0265780, IMG submission 192432) | Plant litter microbial communities from East Loma Ridge, Irvine, California - P1 T30 | ecosystem: Environmental > Terrestrial > Plant litter > Unclassified | place: USA: California... | reverse complement strand
CCTGGTCACGGTGCTCGCCGGCGACGACGAGATCGTTGAACCACTGCTGCCAGCCGATGAAGAGGAGGACGAGCACGCCGGCGGTGATGAGCAGCTCGCCGAGCACCCCCACGACGGAGACTCGGCGCCGAGGCCTCCGGACGGCGGCCGTCCGTCGACCTCGAGGTCGGCGCTGGTCGTCGGTCATGGGTCGATCCTAGTCAGCGCCTCCGGCGCGCTCCGTCGCCCGGGGTCCCGACCGTCCAGGGGCCTGCGGAGGACCCTGACGGTAGGATGTGCGCCATGGCCAAAGACTCGAACCGCACCTCGAAGCCCGCCCGCGTCCGCGAGGCCCGCTCCGGAGAGGCTCGCACCTCCGCCGACGCGCCCAACCCGGTGTGGTTCAAGCCGGTCATGTTCGGCTTCATGCTCGTCGGCCTGGCCTGGATCGTCGTCTTCTACGTGAGCCAGAGCACCCTGCCCGTGCAGTCGCTCGGCTCGTGGAACATCCTCGTCGGCTTCGGCATCATGTTCATCGGCTTCCTCATGACGACCCGCTGGCGCTGACCCCGGCTCGAACGCACGTTCGGAGTTACATCCGTGTAATTGTCCCCAGTGTTAATAAACCTGTGGATAACTTCTGTGGAGAAGCTCGGGCCCCGCGGTGGACGACGCGAGGCGCGACGAACGAAGGAGGCGGTACCCGGGTGGGTACCGCCTCCTTCGTGTCTGCGCCGGCTCGAGCTCGCTAGAGCACGCCGAGGAACTGGGCCGACCGCACCAAGACGATCGCCAGCATGACGACCCCGATGCCGGACAGCGCGGCGATCTGCACCTTCGTCTTGGACCGGTGCCGGGTCTTCGTGAAGACCCAGGCCACGGCGGCCCCGACCAGCAGGCCGCCGATGTGCGCCTGCCACGAGATGGCCGGCGACACGAGCCCGATCACGAAGTTGATCGCGAGGAGCACCAGCAGCTGGATGCCGTTCGAGCCCCCCAGGCTGCGGGAGATGACGAAGAACGCCGCCATCAGGCCGAAGATCGCGCCCGAGGCCCCCACGACCGGCGTGCCGGGGGCGAGGAGCGACACGGCGGCGGCACCGCCGAGCCCGCTGATGGCGTAGAGCGCGAGGTAGCGACCCCGCCCGAGGGTCCTCTCGAGCTGCGCCCCGAAGATGAAGAGCGCGTACATGTTGAAGAGGATGTGCAGCACGCTGCCGTGCGTGAACATCGACGTGACGATCCGCCACGGCTGGTCGAGCGCGATCGGCGCGTAGAACGAGAGGGCCGAGGTGACGGCGCCCCCGCTCACGAACTGCACGACGTAGACGAGCACGTTGACCGCGATGAGCGACCACGTGACGACGGGGGCCCCGCCTCGAGCCGCACCGCGCAGGCGCGTCACCGTGGCCGACGTCACCCGGGGCGCCGAGGCCTGGGCCTCGCGGACGCACTCCGGGCAGTGCACGCCCACGGCGGCGGGCGTCTGGCACTGACCGCAGATGGTGCGCCCACACCGCTGGCAGAGGACGAAGCTCTGCCGGTCGGGGTGGCGGTAGCAGTGGTCGGAGGACTCGGGCGGGACCTGGCTCACCTAGACCTCGTCGATGGTGACGCTCTCGATGACGACGTCGTCGAGGGGCTTGTCGCGCGCGTCGGTCGAGACGGCCTCGATGGCGTCGACGACCTTCTTCGACTCGTCGTCGGAGACGACGCCGAAGATGGTGTGCTTGCCCTGCAGCCACGGGGTGGGCACGGTCGTGATGAAGAACTGCGAGCCGTTGGTGCCGCGGCCGCCCTGGATGCCCGCGTTGGCCATGGCCAGCACGTAGGGCTTCGAGAAGTCGAGCTCGGGGTGGATCTCGTCGTCGAACTGGTAGCCGGGGCCGCCGATGCCCTGGCCGAGCGGGTCGCCGCCCTGGAGCATGAAGTCCTTGATGATGCGGTGGAACACGACGCCGTCGTACAGCTTGTCGGTGCTGACCTTGCCCGTGGAGGGGTGGGTCCACTCGATCGTGCCGGTCGCGAGACCGGTGAAGTTGGCGACGGTCTTCGGGGCGTGGTTGCCGAACAGGTCGATCTTGATGGTGCCCTTGTTCGTCTTCATGGTGGCGACAGCAGTGTGGAGTGACATGGGCGACATTCTCCCACAGCGCCCTGATCCGTCAGCGACCGGTCAGCGTTCACGGTGTTACCTGCCAGGATGCCCCGTGCCAGGATGGGACACCAGCACCGCACGTCTCGCTGCCCATTGATCGTTGGAGGAACACTGTGGCCCTGTCACGCAAGCAGAAGAAAGAACTGAAGAAGTTCAAGAAGCACGCGGTCGACGTGTGGTCCCAGCAGCGCGAGGTCTTCAGCCACGCCGGCCAGGTCGTCGGCGACGCTCGCGACCACGGCGTCAAGTACGCGAACAAGAACGTCGTGCCCCGCGTGAAGCACGCCATCGACGACAACGTCCGCCCCGCGGTCTCGCAGGGCCTGTCGGCCGGCACCCACGTCGCGACCAAGGCGCAGGACCGCTTCAAGCACGACCTCTATCCCGCGGTCACCTCGTACCTCAACGGTCTCGACCTCGTGAACGACCCCAAGGTCAAGAAGGCCGTGAAGAGCGCCAAGAAGAAGGGCTCGAAGGTCGCGTCGAAGTACGTGCCCCAGAAGAAGAGCGGCCCCGGCGTCGGCGGCGTGCTCCTCATCGGCCTCGGCGTGGTCGCCCTCGGCGGGCTGGTCTTCGCCGCCGTGCAGACCCTCCGTGCCGACGACGAGCTCTGGGTCGCCGACGACGACGCCGACACCAAGGCCTGACGCCCCCGAACACCAGCACCACCCCGCCAGGGCCCGCCTCCACCCGGAAGCGGGCCCTCCGTGTCTCCCCGGCCCCTGTGCAACGAGCGAAGCGATGTTGCCCGTCTCGTGGAACGAGCGAAGCGACGTTCCCCGTCGAACGAGCGAAGCGACGTTCCTCGTGGAACGAGCGAAGCGAAGTTCCCGAACCTCGTGGAACGAGCGAAGCGACGTTCCCCCCAGTCGACGAGCGAAGCGACGTCGACCGCTCCGCGTCCGGCTGCCCATGGGGCCGGCTCCGCCGGCACGCTGCGCCGCAGGAGCGGCGGCGCAGCCGAACCAGCACGAACGAAAAATCCCCGCGAGTTCCCCTCCGGGGAACGAGCAGGGAAAAGCCCATTTTTCGTGGAGCCTAGGAGAATCGAACTCCTGACATCCTGCTTGCAAAGCAGGCGCTCTACCAACTGAGCTAAGGCCCCGTGGTGCGGGGAGACCCGTCGGTGTTCTCACGGGAGTGGGGCTAACAGGACTTGAACCTGTGACCTCTTCGTTATCAGCGAAGCGCTCTAACCGCCTGAGCTATAGCCCCCTGGCCGTCGTAAAGCCTACAGCACCACGACGGGGATGACGAATCGGCGGGGACGGGGCCGACCGGCCTCGCCCCCGACGACGTCAGTTGTTGGTGAAGCCGACCAGCAGTCCGCCGGTGACCCGGACGCTGAGGTTGTACAGCACGGCGACGATGGCGCCGATCACGGTGCCGACGACGATGTTCAGGATCGCCACGACGATCGAGAAGAGCATGATCTGCCCGATGTTGAACGAGTTCTGCAGCGTGAAGTTCTGGTCGCCCAGGATGTCGCGCAGCAGGCTGTCGAGGTCGTTGAAGATGCCCGTCTGGTTCAGGATCAGCCAGATGAGGAAGGTGGCGACCACCGTGATGATGCCGAGCGCGACGGCGATCAGGAACGACAGCTTCACGACCGACCAGAAGTCGATGTAGACCAGCTTGAGCCGGACCTGCTTCGTGCCCGCGGGCCGCTTGGCCTTGCGCTGGAGTCTCTCCGCGACGCTACTCATCGATCTGTCCCTCTCCGGTGCTCTCTTCGTCGGACGCCTCGCGGCCCTCCGGTGCGTCGACGGCGTCGATCACGTCTCCCGGGCTGACCACGGGAACGGCCTCGTTGTCGCCCACGGCGTCGATCGCCGCCTCGTCGGTCTGTGCCACGAGGTTGCGCTCCGAGTTGCGGGCGACGGCGATGATGCGGTCCTCCGCGGCGAACCGGGCGAACACGACACCCATGGTGTCGCGACCCTTGGCCGGCACCTCGGCCACGGCAGACCGTACCACCTTGCCGCTGGAGAGCACCACGAGCACCTCGTCGTCCTCGCCGACGATGAGGGCGCCGGCGAGGTCTCCCCGCGCCTCCGCCAGCTTGGCGACCTTGATGCCGAGGCCGCCGCGGTTCTGGATGCGGTACTGGTCGGCGCCGGTGCGCTTCGCGAAGCCGCCCTCGGTGACGACGAAGACGTAGCCGGAGTCGTCGGCGACCGAGGCGGACAGCAGCGTGTCGCCCTCGCGGAAGGTCATGCCCTTCACACCGGAGGTCGAGCGGCCCATCGGGCGCAGCGAGTCGTTGGTCGCGGTGAAGCGCAGCGACATGCCGTGGCGCGACACGAGCAGCAGGTCGTCGCTCTCGTCGACGAGCAGCGCCGAGACGAGCTCGTCGTCGTCGCGCAGGTTGATCGCGATGATGCCGCCGGTGCGGTTCGTGTCGTACTCGGTGAGCGCGGTCTTCTTGATCAGGCCGTCGCGGGTGGCGAGCACGAGGTACTGGGCCACCTCGTAGTCGCGGATGTCGAGCACCTGCGAGATCTGCTCGTCGGGCTGCATCGCGAGCAGGTTGGCGACGTGCTGGCCCTTCGCGTCGCGGCCGGCCTCCTGCAACTCGTAGGTCTTGGCGCGGTAGACCCGGCCCTTGTTCGTGAGGAAGAGCAGCCAGTGGTGCGTCGTCGTCACGAAGAAGTGGTCGACGACGTCGTCGGCGCGCAGCTGGGCGCCGCGCACGCCCTTGCCGCCGCGGTGCTGGCTGCGGTAGTTGTCGCTGCGGGTGCGCTTGACGTAGCCGCCGCGGGTGATGGTGACGACCATCTCCTCCTCGGGGATCAGGTCCTCCACGCTCATGTCGCCGTCGAAGCCGAACATGATCTCGGTACGGCGGTCGTCGCCGAACTTGTCGGTGATCTCGCGCAGCTCGTCGCTGACGATGGTGCGCTGGCGCTCCGGCTTGGCGAGGATGTCCTGGTAGTCGGCGATCTCTCGCTCGAGCTGGTCGGCGTCGTCCTGGATCTTCTGGCGCTCGAGGGCGGCGAGGCGACGCAGCTGGAGGTTGAGGATGGCGGAGGCCTGGATCTCGTCGACCTCCAGCAGCTCCATGAGGCCCGCCCGCGCCTCCTCGACGGTGGGCGACCGGCGGATGAGCGCGATGACGTCGTCGAGCGCGTCGAGCGCCTTCAGGTAGCCGCGCAGGATGTGGGCGTCGGCCTCGGCCTTCTTGAGGCGGAACCGGGTGCGGCGCACGATCACGTCGATCTGGTGGTCGACCCAGGCGGAGATGAAGCCGTCGAGCGCGAGCGTGCGGGGCACGCCGTCGACGATCGCGAGCATGTTCGCGCCGAAGTTCTCTTGCAGGCTGGTGTGCTTGTAGAGGTTGTTCAGCACGACCTTCGCGACGGCGTCGCGCTTCAGCACCACGACGAGGCGCTGGCCGGTGCGGCCCGAGGTCTCGTCGCGGATGTCGGCGATGCCGCCGATGCGGCCGTCCTTGACGAGCTCGGCGATCTTGATCGCGAGGTTGTCGGGGTTGACCTGGTAAGGCAGCTCGGTGACGACGAGGCAGGTGCGTCCCTGGATCTCCTCGACGTTGACGACCGCGCGCATGGTGATCGAGCCGCGACCGGTGCGGTACGCGTCCTGGATGCCCTTGACGCCGAGGATCTGCGCGCCCGTCGGGAAGTCCGGGCCCTTGATGCGCTGGATCAGAGCCTCGAGCAGCTCTTCGCGGGTCGCCTCGGGGTTCTCGAGGTACCACTGGGCGCCCGACGCGACCTCGCGCAGGTTGTGCGGCGGGATGTTCGTGGCCATGCCGACCGCGATGCCGACGGAGCCGTTGACGAGCAGGTTCGGGAAGCGGCTCGGCAGGATCGCCGGCTCGCGCGTGCGGCCGTCGTAGTTGTCCTGGAAGTCGACCGTGTCTTCGTCGATGTCGCGCACCATCTCGAGCGCGAGCGGGGCCATCTTCGTCTCGGTGTACCGGGGGGCGGCGGCGCCGTCGTTGCCGGGCGAGCCGAAGTTGCCCTGGCCGAGCGCGAGCGGGTAGCGGAGGCTCCACGGCTGGACCAGGCGGACGAGCGCGTCGTAGATGGCCGTGTCGCCGTGCGGGTGGAACTGCCCCATGACGTCGCCGACGACGCGCGAGCACTTCGAGAAGGCGCGGTCGGGGCGGTAGCCGCCGTCGTACATCGCGTAGATCACGCGACGGTGCACCGGCTTGAGGCCGTCACGCACCTCGGGCAGCGCCCGACCGACGATGACGCTCATGGCGTAGTCGAGGTACGAGCGCTGCATCTCGAGCTGCAGGTCGACCTGCTCGATGCTGTCGCGCTTGATCGCCGGGGCGAAGGTGGGGGCGCCCTCGGCGTCGTCGCCCTCGGGGGCTGTGGTCGGCTCGTCGGCCATGATTCTCCGTCTGTCGTGGTCTGCCCCGGTCGTCTCCGCGGGGCGCGGGCGTGCTCCGACGGGGCCGGAGGCGCGGGTCAGATGTCGAGGAAGCGGACGTCTTTCGCGTTCTGCTGGATGAAGGCGCGGCGCGACTCGACGTTCTCGCCCATCAGGGTGTCGAAGATGGTGTCGGCGGCCGCCGCGTCCTCCAGCGTGACCTGGAGGAGGGTGCGGGTGTCAGGGTCCATGGTCGTCTCCCACAGCTCCTTGTAGTCCATCTCGCCGAGGCCCTTGTAGCGCTGGATCCCGTTGTCTTTCGGGATGCGCTTGCCGGCCGCGCGACCCTGCAGGAGGTTCGCGTCGCGCTCGGCGTCGCTGTAGACGTACTCGTGCGGCGCGTTCGTCCACTTGAGCTTGAACAGCGGCGGCTGGGCGAGGTAGACGTAGCCGAGGTCGATGAGCGGGCGCATGTAGCGGAAGAGCAGCGTCAGCAGCAGCGTCGTGATGTGCTGGCCGTCGACGTCGGCGTCGGCCATGAGCACGATCTTGTGGTACCGGGCCTTGTCGGGGTCGAAGTCCTCGCCGATGTCGGCGCCGAACGCCTTGATCATGGCCTGCACCTCGTTGTTGCCGAGGGCGCGGTCGAGACGCGCCTTCTCGACGTTGAGGATCTTGCCGCGGAGGGGGAGGATCGCCTGCGTCTCGGGGTTGCGGCCCTGGACGGCCGAGCCGCCGGCCGAGTCGCCCTCGACGATGAAGATCTCGGAGAGCGACGGATCTTTGCTCTGGCAGTCCTTCAGCTTGCCGGGCATGCCGTTCGACTCGAGCACGCCCTTGCGGCGGGTCTGCTCGCGCGCCTTGCGGGCGGCCATGCGGGCCTGCGACGCGAGGATGCCCTTGCGGACGATCTCGGCGGCCTGCCTCGGGTTGCGGTCGAACCAGTCGGTGATCTGGTCGAAGGCGACCTTCTGCACGAACGACTTCGCCTCGGTGTTGCCGAGCTTGGTCTTCGTCTGGCCCTCGAACTGCGGCTCGCCGAGCTTGATCGAGATGACGGCCGTCAGGCCCTCGCGGACGTCGTCGCCGGTGAGGTTGTCGTCCTTCTCCTTCAGCAGCTTGTTCTTCGGGTCCTTCGCGTAGCGGTTGACCAGCGTGGTCAGCGCCGCGCGGAACCCCTCCTCGTGCGTGCCGCCCTCGTGCGTGTTGATCGTGTTCGCGTAGGTGTGGACGCTCTCTTGGTAGGAGGTGTTCCACTGCATGGCGACCTCGAGCGAGATCTTCTTCTCGGTGTCCTCCTGCTCGAAGGCGATGATGTCGTCGTGGACGGTCTCGACCTTCTTCACGGTGTTGAGGTACTGGACGTAGTCGACCAGGCCCTTCTCGTAGAGGAAGACGTCGTGGCGCGCCTCGACGCCCTCCTCCTGCACGCGCTCGTCGCTGAGCTCGATGCGGAGGCCCTTGTTGAGGAACGCCATCTGCTGGAAGCGCGTGCGGAGCGTCTCGTAGTCGAACTCGACGGTCTCGAAGATCTCGGAGTTCGGCCAGAACGTGATCGTCGTGCCGGTCGTGCCGTCCTCCTCGCCCTTGGCGAGGGGCGAGACGGGCACGCCGTCGGTGAAGCTCTGGCGGTAGACGTTGCCCTGGCGGCGGACCTCGACGTCGAGCTCGCTCGACAGCGCGTTGACGACCGAGCTGCCGACGCCGTGCAGGCCGCCCGAGACGGCGTAGCCGCCGCCGCCGAACTTGCCGCCGGCGTGCAGCACGGTGAGCACGACCTCGACGGTCGACTTGCCCTCGACGGGGTGGATGTCGACGGGGATGCCGCGGCCGTTGTCGACGACGCGCACCCCTCCGTCTTCGCGCAGCGTGATCTCGATGTGGTCGCAGTGGCCGGCGAGGGCCTCGTCGACCGAGTTGTCGACGATCTCGTAGACGAGGTGGTGCAGGCCGCGGGGGCCGGTGGAGCCGATGTACATGCCCGGTCGCTTGCGGACGGCCTCGAGGCCCTCGAGCACCTGGATCGCACTGGCGCCGTAGGAGTCGTCGGGCTGTTCGGCGTCGGTGGGATTCAGTGACATGTGCGTGGGGGCTCCTGCCGGCGGGGACGAGGGGTGCCGCACCCGGTCGCGACGCTCGACAGCGACGCCCAGGACGACCTCCAGAGTCTACCGCAGCCCCCTCCCCGATAGGGGAAGATCCGCCCTCAGAGGGATTTTCCCGAGGCCGATGGACGATTCACCCTCCCTAGCCGTAGGTATCGCGAGGACCGCGCCCTGGGACCGATCTGGGACCGCGTTTCCAGGACGGGGCGTTGGGTGCCAAGAATCGCACCGACTGGATGCCCGCCTCCGGGTACCTCTGGACGATGGTCGTCGTGACCGTCCCGCGCATCAGCCGCAGCTGCGTCGCCCACGCCGTCGAGTCGCACTGCACGGTCAGCGTGCCGTCGTCGATCGAGATCGGGTGCGAGTGCGCCGACAGCTCCTCGCCGACCATGTCGGGCCAGGCGGTCATGAGCTCGGACTGCGCCAGGGGCGAGTTCCAGCCCATCTCGCTGGTCACGCTCGCGAGCACGTCGGCGATGCCGCGCGGCTCGCGGCCGGTGCCGAAGGGCTGGCTCGGGGAGCCCAGCTTGATCGCCTTGCGCCGACGGCCGTCGCGCGAGCGCTGGTTCGGGTCGCCGAACACGCGGCGGAACCGCAGGTAGACGCGCTGGGCTTCGTTCTCGCCACGGGGAGCGGGAGGCTCCGCCTCGGCACGAGGAGGCGCGGGCTCCGCCCCGGCACCGCCTGCGGCCGCGGGTCCGGTCGCCTCGTCGCCGCCGCTCATGCCGGGCGTCCGACACCGTCGTCGGGGGTGTCACCACTTTGGGCGTCGGGGATCGAGGCCGGTATGGGGGTGTCGACCGGCGCCTCCGGCTGCTCGACGATCGTGCCGGCCGCGATGCGGACGGTGTGCGCCTTGAGGCGGTCGGGGACGTCGCCCTCGACGGCCGCCGTGATGAGCACCTGCTCGTAGTCGGCCACGGCGTCGGCCAGTCGGTCGCGGCGCGACCCGTCGAGCTCGGCGAAGACGTCGTCGAGCACGATCACGGGGTCGCCGGTCACCGAGTCGGCGCGCACGACCGCGGCCGACGCCAGCTTGAGGGCGAGGGCGAACGACCACGACTCCCCGTGGCTGGCGTAGCCGCGGGCCGGCAGGCCGTTGAGCGAGAGGAAGAGGTCGTCGCGGTGCGGGCCGACGAGGGTGAGCCCGCGGTCGAGCTCGGACGGGCGGACCCGGGCGAGCGCCTGGCGGAAGACCTCGGGGACGTCGGCCGACGGGATCGACTCGCTCGGCGCCTCCGCGGCGGTGGTCTCGTCGTCGGGGACGGAGCCGCGGATGCTCAGCACCGTCGAGAGGCGGGCGGCGTGGTCCTCGCCGGCGACGGCGGCGTAGGCCCGGGCGGCCTCGGGCGCGAGGTCGGCGACGAGACGGTCACGGGCGACGACGATCTCGCTGCCGAGGGCGACGAGGCGTTCGTCCCAGATGTCGAGGGTCCCGAGCTGACCGGGCTTCACCCCGGAGGCGCGGGCCGACTTGAGGAGCGTGTTGCGCTGCTTCAGCACCCGGTCGTAGTCGGCCTGCACCCCGGCGAACCGCGGCGCGCGGGTGACGAGCAGCTCGTCGAGGAAGCGGCGGCGGCCCGACGGCTCGCCGCGGACGAGGGCCAGGTCTTCGGGCGCGAAGAGCACGCTGGTGAAGTACCGCGGCAGCTCGCGGGGCTTGATCGCCCCGCGGTTGACCTGCGCCCGGTTGGCCGACGACCGGTTGATCTGCACCTCGGCGAGCAGCTCGCGGTCGCCGGCCTGGAGCCGGGCCCGCACGATCGCCGAGTCGGTGCCCTGGCGGATCATCGCCGCGTCGGACGAGACCCGGTGCGACCCGAGGGTCGCGAGGTAGCCGAGCGACTCGACCAGGTTGGTCTTGCCCTGGCCGTTGCGACCGACGAAGAGGTTGGGCCCGCGCGCGAGAGCGACTTCGGCGGATGCGTAGTTCCGGAAGTCGGTCAGGCTGAGATGCAGTACTCGCACGCGGGCCGGGAAGGCGGCTAGGCCTTCTTGACGGCGTGGCCGCCGAACTGGTTGCGCAGCGCGGCGACGGCCTTCATGGTCGGCGAGCCCTCGCCCTGACGCGACACGAAGCGCGCGAAGATCGACGCGCTGAGCGCCGGCATCGGCACGGCGTGGGCGATGCCCTCCTCGAGCGTCCAGCGACCCTCGCCGCTGTCCTCGACGTAGCCCGAGAGCGCCTCGAGCTTGGGGTCGGCGTCGAGCGCCAGCACCATGAGCTCGAGCAGCCAGGAGCGGACGACCGTGCCGCGCTGCCAGGCCTTGAACACGGCGGGGACGTCCTCGACGAGGCCCTTGGCCTCGAGGAGCTCGTAGCCCTCGCCGTACGCCTGCATGATCGCGTACTCGATGCCGTTGTGGACCATCTTCGCGTAGTGGCCCGCGCCGACGCCGCCCGCGTGGCTGAAGCCCTCCTCGCGGGGGCCCTCCGGACGCAGCGCGTCGAAGACGGGCATGGCGCGCTCGACGTCGGCCGAGTCGCCGCCGACCATCAGGCCGTAGCCGTTGTCGAGGCCCCAGACGCCGCCCGAGACGCCGGCGTCCATGTAGCGGATGCCCTTCGAGTCGAGGAGCGTCGCGTGCACCTCGTCGTCGAGCCACTTCGAGTTGCCGCCGTCGATGACGAGGTCGCCCGGCTCGAGGACCTCGCTGAGGTCCTTGATGACGGCGTCCGTGATCTGGCCGTGGGGGACCATGACCCAGACGAGGCGGGGGGACGGCAGCGCCTGGGCGAGGGCGCCGAGGTCGGCGACGTCGGACACGGCGGGGTTGGCGTCGTAGCCGGTGACCTCGATGCCCGCGTTGCGCAGGCGAGCGCGCATGTTGTTGCCCATTTTGCCGAGACCGACGAGGCCGATGTGCATGTGAATCCTTCGTTCGTGGGAGGCGCGGTGAGCGCCCCGGTTCTGTGGCGCGCGTCTAGCGCAGGAGGAGGTTGGGCTGCAGCAGGTACTTGTAGCTGTCAGCCCCTGCCTGGTCCCTCGACGACTGACTGGTGATCAGCACGGGACCGGGCTTGTTCGGGTTCTCCGTCTTGGTGAAGGAGATCCGCACGAACTCGGAGTGGACCGCTCCGAGACCGTCGAGGAGGAACTGCGGCTTCAGGGAGACCACCGTGTCCTCTCCCGTCAACAACGCATCGATCGACTCTGACGCCTGCGCCTGCTCACTGCCGATGGCCTCGAGGGTGAGGCCGTCGATCGTGAACGTGAACCTGAGGGCCGCCTCGCGCTCGAGCACGAGCGAGACGCGGCGGACGGACTCGACGAGCTCGGCCGTGTTGATCACGGCGTAGTTCTCGACGGTCTCGGGGAAGAGCCGCTTGACCGGGGGGAAGTTGCCCTTGATCAGCAGGGAGGTGACGGTCTTGTCGCCGGCCTGGAACGCGATGAGCTCGCGGTCGTCGGTGCCGGTGATCGAGACGGCCACGGTCGTCGCGTTGCCGAAGGTCTTGCCGACCTCCTGCAGGGTGCGGGCCGGGACGAGCGCCGTGGTGGTCTCGCTGCTCGCGGCGGTGCCGGGGTCGAAGTCGATGCCGCGGACGGCGACGCGGTAGCGGTCGGTGGCCACGAGCGACAGGGCGTTCTCGGTGACCTCGAGCTGCACGCCGGTGATGACCGGGGTGACGTCGTCGCGGGACGCGGCGACGGCGACCTGCGAGATGGCCAGGGCGAAGCGGTCGCCGGGCACGACGCCCGAGCGTTCGCCCACCGTGGGCAGGGTGGGGTACTCCTCGACGGGCATGCTCAGCAGCGAGAAGTTGGCCGAGCCGCAGCTGACCGCGATGCGGTTCTCGTCGGTGGCGAAGGTGACGGGGGCGTTCGGGAGGCGGCTCGCGATGTCGGCGAGGAGGCGGCCCGAGACGAGGATCGTGCCGGGTTCGTCGACCTCGGCCGCGATGCTCGTCTGGGCCGAGACCTCGTAGTCGAAGGACGAGAGCGTGAGGCCGTCGGTCGTGGCCTCGATGAGGACGCCGCTGAGGATCGGGAGCGTGGTGCGCTGCGGGAGCAGCTTGACCGCGAACGAGACAGCATCGCTGAAGACGTCACGGTTGACCTGGAACTTCACGCGGGGACCCCTATCGACTACCTGCTCGTGGACGGCCCGCCAATACTGCCACAGCGGACAGGCGGCCCGTCCCGGGCACCGGGAGGGCGGCCGGCTGTCCACAAGGTTGTCTCTTCATCAATTTCTTGTAATCCAGGATTAACAGTCTTAACCGTTGTGCACAGTGTGGATAACCTGTTTAAAACCCCGTCGCTCCGGCGAATGACACGTTCTCGACCTGTGGACGGGATGTGGAGCGACAGTCGGACAAGTTGCACGGCCCGATCCTCGGCCGAGGCCGTTCCCACAGGGTCGTGTCATCCGCCCACAGCCGACCGGGTAGTTATCCACGACTTTCCACAGGTTATCCACACTGTGGGATCGATGGCGGTCCTGAGGGCGGGCAGCGCGCCTCCACGGGGGTCCGGAGACGACGAACGGGCGTCGACACGAGGTCGACGCCCGTCGAGGCGGTGCGGTCGGGAGGCGCGGTGCAGCGCCCGCGACCCGCCTACTTGTAGCGGGTGTCCTGCTTGATGCGGCTGGTCAGCTCGGTCACCTGGTTGTAGATCGAGCGCCGCTCCTTCATGAGCTCGCTGATCTTCTTGTTCGCGTACATGACCGTCGTGTGGTCGCGGTTGCCGAACAGCTGCCCGATCTTCGGGAGGGAGAGGCTGGTCAGCTCGCGGCAGAGGTACATGGCGATCTGGCGGGCCGTCGCGATGGCCTGCGACCGGGACGAGCCGTAGAGGTCGTCGACCGTGAGCTTGAAGTAGTCGGCGGTCGAGTTGATGATGTCGACCGGCGCGATGACGTTGTCCTCGTCGAGGGTGATGAGGTCCTTGAGCACGGTCTGCACGAGGGCCATGTCGACCGCCGTGCGGTTCAGGCTCGCGAACGCCGTGACCCGGATGAGCGTGCCCTCGAGCTCGCGGATGTTGCTCGACACCTTCGTCGCGATGAACTCGAGCACCTCGTCGCGCACCTGCAGCTTCTCGCTCTGCGCCTTCTTGCGGAGGATCGCGATGCGCGTCTCGAGGTCGGGCGCCTGGACGTCGGTGATCAGGCCCCACTCGAAGCGGGAGCGCATGCGGTCCTCGAAGCCGGTGAGGTGCTTCGGCGGCAGGTCGCTCGTGATCACCAGCTGCTTGTCGTGGTCGTGCAGCGTGTTGAAGGTGTGGAAGAAGGCCTCCTGCGTCGAGTCCTTGCCCTGGAGGAACTGGATGTCGTCGATGAGGAGGATG
>Ga0265780_10007027_pt1 | contig 13889 bp, 13 predicted proteins | sample P1T30metagenome_FD_192432 | JGI IMG/M metagenome (GOLD analysis project Ga0265780, IMG submission 192432) | Plant litter microbial communities from East Loma Ridge, Irvine, California - P1 T30 | ecosystem: Environmental > Terrestrial > Plant litter > Unclassified | place: USA: California... | reverse complement strand
CGACATGCGCGAGACGTTAGCGCGCATGGGCATGAACGACGAGGAAACCGTCGCGCTGACCGCGGGTGGCCACACCTTCGGCAAGGCGCACGGTGCGGGTGATGCCTCGCTCGTCGGAGTCGAGCCGGAAGGCGCCGACATCGCGACGCAGGGCATGGGCTGGGTATCGACGCACGGCACCGGCATGGGCGACGACACGATCACCTCGGGGATCGAAGGCGCCTGGACGCCGACGCCGATCACCTGGGATCAGACCTATTGGGACATGCTGCTAGATCACGAGTATGAACTCGTGAAGAGCCCGGCAGGCGCACACCAGTGGCAGCCGGTCGGCAACCCCGAGGAAACGCTCGCCCCCAAGGCGCATACGCCGGGCGTGAAGGTCCCGACGATGATGACGACCGCCGACATGGCGCTCAAGAAGGACCCGGCCTACCTCGAGATCAGCAAGCGCTTCCAGAAGGATCCGGCGGCGTTCGCCGACGCCTTCGCGCGGGCCTGGTTCAAGCTGACCCACCGCGACATGGGGCCGAAGGTCCGCTATCTCGGGCCCGACGTTCCCGCCGAGGATCTGATCTGGCAGGACCCGATCCCCAAGGCGGATTACCCGCAGATCGACGCGGGTGACATCGGTGGCCTCAAGCAGGCGATCGCCAATTCGGGGCTTTCGGTTGCCGAGCTGGTGACGACCGCCTGGGCATCGGCCTCGACCTATCGTCAGTCGGACCACCGTGGTGGCGCGAATGGCGGCCGCATCCGGCTCGCGCCGCAGAAGGACTGGGAGGTCAACCAGCCCGAGCAGCTCGCCCGGGTGCTTGGCATCTATGAGGGCATCAAGGCCGAATTCGACGGTCAGGGTGCCAAGAAGGTGTCGATCGCGGATCTGATCGTGCTCGGCGGGTCGGTCGGGATCGAGGCGGCGGCGAAGGCGGCCGGCAAGACGATCGAAGTGCCGTTCCTGCCGGGTCGTACCGATGCGTCGGCCGAGCAGACCGATGCGGCGAGCTTCGATGTGCTCGAGCCCAAGGCAGACGGCTTCCGCAACTATCTGTCGGTCAAGTTCAGCGTTCCGACCGAGGAACTGCTGGTCGACAAGGCACAGTTGTTGGGGCTGAGCGGTCCGCAGATGGCGGTCCTGCTCGGCGGGCTTCGTGTCCTCGGCGCGAACCACCCCAAGGCCGAGAACCACGGCGTGTTCACCGATCGCAAGGGTCAGTTGACCAACGACTATTTCGTCAACCTGCTCGACATGCAGACCGCGTGGAAGCAGGTCAGCGATGACAGCGACGAGGAATATCTCGGCACGCTGCGCGAGACCGGTGAACAGAAGTGGACCGCCTCGCGCACCGACCTGGTGTTCGGCGCCAACTCGCAGCTTCGCACGGTCGCGGAGGTTTATGCCTCCTCCGACGCGGGCGACAAGTTCGTCAAGGACTTTGTCGATGCGTGGGTCAAGGTGATGAACGCGGACCGGTTCGACGTCGCGTCGGGCCATGTCGAAGGCGAGCCTGCGGTCGCGTAACGTCGACCGTGCTCCTGCGCCGGCAGGAGCCCAGGGTTACGGGCACGACGCTTGTAAGTCTGGGCTCCCGCTTTCGCGGGAGAACCTGCTGAGCACGAGGTGGCGGTGGCGCTTGCGCCACCGCCATTTCTATAAACAGAAGGTTTCCCTCTGACCCCCTGCGGGGGATGACGCGCACCGCCAACTCTAGCCCTTCCACCAAGCGCCGCCGCGTCCTATCAAGCAGCTATGCGCAAACACATTCTCATCATCCTCGGCATCTTCGCGGTCGTCGGGGTCGCGGTCCTCTGGTGGATGTTCCAGCCCGAACCCGCCCGGCTCCCGATCGCCCAGGTCGAAGGCGAGCGCCCGACCATCTCCGCGCCGCGCGAACAGACGATCCCGACGACCAAGGTCGCCAAGGCGGTCGGCTGGCCTGCAGGCGCGACTCCGGTCCCCGCAGCGGGGCTCAAGGTTGCGGCGTTTGCGCAAGGGCTCGAGCATCCGCGCTGGCTTTACCGGCTTCCCAATGGCGACGTGCTGGTCGCCGAAACCAACTCGCCACCGCGCAAGGGCCGCAGCATCACCGACACCGTGATGCGCTATCTGCTCGGGCGCGCGGGCGCTGGCGTTCCGTCCGCCAATCGCATCACGCTACTGCGCGACGCCAACGGCGACGGGGTGGCGGAACAGAAGACCGTGCTGATCGGCGGACTCAACTCGCCGACCGGCATGGCGCTGCTCGGCGGCTATCTCTACATCGCCAACACCGACGCGCTGGTCCGCGTGCCGTTCAAGCCCGGCCAGACCAGGATCGACGCCAAGCCTGAGCGGGTGATCCCGCTCAACGGCGGCGGCAACCATTGGGCGCGCACGCTGATCGCCGACCCGAACGGCAAGTATCTGTATGTCGGTGTCGGTTCGTCCTCGAACATCGCCGAGAACGGCATGAGTGCGGAACGCTACCGCGCGAACATCCTTCAGGTCGATCCGCAGGCCAAGAACTACCGCGTGTTCGGTGCGGGCCTTCGCAATCCGCAAGGCATGGCATTCGAGCCGAAATCGAACGCGCTGTGGGTCGCGGTCAACGAACGCGACATGCTGGGGTCGGACATCGTCCCCGATTACATTACGCGTGTTGGGCTGGGGGATAACTTTGGCTGGCCGTGGTATTATTGGGGCGGCTATCCCGACACGCGGGTGAAGCCCGAGAACCCGGCATTGCAGGAATATTCCAAGCGTCCCGACTTCGCGATGGGGCCGCACGTGGCGGCGCTGGGGCTGACCTTCGCGTCCGAAGCGAAACTCGGAGCCGCCTATAGCAATGGCGCATTCGTCGGCGAGCATGGCTCGTGGAACCGCGTGCCTGTGTCGGGCTATAAGGTCGCGTTCGTGCCGTTCGGGGATCTCGGTTTCCCCAAGAAGGGGGCAAAGCCGGTCGACGTGCTGACGGGCTTCCTCAACGCGAAGGGTGAAGCACAGGGGCGCCCGGTCGGGGTGACATTCGATCGCAGCGGCGCTTTGCTGGTGGCTGATGACGTCGGCAACACGGTGTGGCGGGTGAGCGCGAAGTAACCGTCCTCACTCCCCTCCCTGGAAGGGAGGGGCCGGGGGTGGGTCGCTATGGGGCAGGCGTCGGTGGTCGCTTCACACCGACCCACCCCCAACCCCTCCCTTCCAGGGAGGGGAGCCGTGTGTAACCAGCCTCACTCCAGCATCTTGGGCGCTTCCTTCGCCAGCTTCGCGCGGATCTTGTCCGCGAACAGCGCGAGGAACGGCGGCAAGTCGACCTCGGCGCGGACCGAGCTTTCCGCAACGGTCAGCTTGCTCGCCACACGCTGCCCCATCGCGGCTACGGTGAAGAACATCGTGTCGCCCTCCCAGCGATGATCGACCGCAGCGCCGCCCGGGAACATCCCCGCGAGCTTGCCGATCCCGCCATCGACGCGCGCACGCGCCCCCGCGAGCCCCAGCTTGTGGGGAATTTCGACGACGATCGGTTCACTCATGTCAGGTCCTTCACGCCTTGGCGTATCACTGCGCGAACAGCATCGCGTCGTCGGCAAACGCCTTGAACTCGAGCGCGTTGCCGCTCGGGTCATAAAAGAACATCGTCGCCTGCTCGCCCGGCTGCCCGACGAAGCGGGTGTGCGGTTCGATCCCGAAGCGAGTCCCCGCCGCCGTCATCCGATCCGCCAGAGCGTGCCAGTCGGGCATCGTCAGCACGACGCCGAAATGCGGCACCGGCACCGCGTGGCCGTCGACCGCATTCGACACCGCGACCGGCTTGGCGGCGGGGTCGAGATGCGCGACGATCTGGTGGCCGTAGAGGTCGAAGTCGATCCACTGGTCCGAACTGCGCCCCTCGGTGCAGCCGAGCGTCCCGCCGTAGAAAGCGCGCGCGGCGGCGAGATCGTGGACGGGAAAGGCGAGATGGAAGGGGCGGGTCATGCAAGGACGATAGCGGCGGGGATGGGGGGCGTCACGTTCAACATGTTTTGCGCCACCTCCAAACCATAAGCGCTTCCCCGGCGAAGGCCGGGGCCCAGGGGTGGAACGGAAGATTGCGGGCTGCTGTGCTTCGTTACCTCGGCCATCGCTCCTGGGCCCCGGCCTTCGCCGGGGAAGAGCAAAGAGGGGGAGCAGCACGGAGGTGGAAGATCGCTCCGCCGTTGCGTCCCCTCCTCGATCACGCGATAGCCACCCCATGACTCAGCGCCCCGCCCTCTTCTCCTTCCTGCTCGGCGGGATCGCCGCGGTCGGCTTCGCGCCGCTCGCGCTGTGGCCGATCACGCTCGGCTGTTTCGCCGCGTGGATGTGGCTGGTGCATCAGGCCCCGACGCGGCGCGCGGCGCTCTGGCGCGGGTGGCTGTTCGGCTTTGGGCATTTCACGATCGGCAACAACTGGATCGCCAAGGCCTTCAGTTTCCAGGACGCCATGCCGCATGCGCTCGGCTGGTTCGCGCCGGCGCTGCTGTCCTTGTATCTCGCGATCTTCCCGATGCTGGCGGCGGGGGTCGCATGGAAGCTCAGGCGTCCGGTGCTGGACGCGAGCTATGTCCTGGTCTTCGCCACCGCCTGGATCGCGACCGAATATCTTCGCGCCACGCTGATGACCGGCTATCCGTGGAACCCGCTGTCCGAACTGTGGCTGCCGACCCCGGTCGCGGCAAGCGGACGCTTCCTCGGCACCTATGCCCTGTCGGGAATTGCGGTGCTGACGGCAGGTGCGATCCCGCTAGCGGCCCGACGCGTGTGGCGGTTTCCCGTCGTGGTGGCAGGCATAGTCGCGGTGCTATCACTGGCGGCGATCGACACCACCCCCGCCGCGCCCTTCGCGGCAGATGCCCCGCGCGTCCGGATCGTCCAGCCCGACCTCGACCAGGAGCAGCGCCCGCGCGACGATTATGCCGAGACGAACCTGCGCACGCTGGCGGGCCTCAGCGGCACGCCGCACCGGGCCCCGCGGCTGATCGTCTGGCCCGAAGGCGCGCTGCGCTATCTGCCCGAGGATGGCTATCCGCCGGGATATTACGGGGATTCCGCCCCGTTCCTGACCCGCGCACGGATCGCCGCGCTGCTCGGCCCGCGCGATGTCGTGCTGACCGGCGGGAATGCGCTGCTGTTCGACGCAGAGGGTCAGGTCACCGCCGCGACCAACGCGATCTTCGCGATCGACGCGCAGAAACGGATCGTCGCCCGCTATGACAAGGCGCATCTGGTGCCGTTCGGGGAATATCTCCCGCTGCGCCCGCTGCTGTCCGCGATCGGGCTGTCGCGGCTCGTCCCCGGCGACTTCGATTTCGCGCCAGGCAAGGGGCCGGACGGGGTCGACCTGCCCGGGATCGGCCGGGTCGGTTTTGCGATCTGCTACGAGATGATCTTCTCGGGCTCGATCGTCGACCGCCGCCACCGCCCTGCCTTGATCTTCAACCCCTCGAACGACAGCTGGTACGGTAGCTGGGGCCCGGCACAGCACCTCGCGCAGGCACGGATGCGCGCGATCGAGGAGGGCATGCCGATCATCCGCGCCACCCCGACCGGCATTTCCGCGATCATCGACGCGCGTGGCCGCGTGCTCGCGTCGATCCCGTGGGAGACCCGCGGCGCCATCGAACTTCCGATCCCGCGCGCGGCACCACCGACCCTGTTCGCGCGTATGGGCAACCTGATGGCGCTCCTGTGCGGGGTCCTGCTGGCGCTAACGGCAATTGCCATCCGCCGACGGGCGCGATAGGAGCACATATAAGGAAAGCTTTATATGCGTGTTCCGGTTGCACCGGTCCGCGCCCAGACGAGGGTTTCACCAATGCGCGCATCGTTTCTCTTTACTTCCGAGTCGGTCTCGGAAGGTCATCCCGACAAGGTTGCCGACCAGATCTCGGACACGATCGTCGACCTGTTCCTGAGCAAGGACCCCGAGGCGCGCATCGCGTGCGAGACGCTGACCACGACCAACCTCGTCGTCCTCGCGGGCGAGATCCGTTGCAAGGGCGTGTACGAGAATGGCGCATGGGCCGATGGCGCGCTCGCCGAGATCGAGGCTGCGGTGCGTAACACCGTGCGCGAGATCGGCTATGAGCAGTCGGGCTTCCACTGGGAGAACTTCCGCTTCGAAAACAACCTCCACGGCCAGTCCGCCGAAATCGCGATGGGCGTCGACGAGGGCGCGAACAAGGACGAGGGTGCCGGCGACCAGGGCATCATGTTCGGTTACGCGACCGACGAGACGCCGGGCCTGATGCCCGCGACGCTCTATTACAGCCACAAGATCCTTCAGCAGATGGCTGCCGACCGGCATTCGGGCGCGGCCCCGTTCCTCGAGCCCGACGCCAAGAGCCAGGTCACGCTCGAATATAAGGACGAAAAGCCGGTCCGCGCGACCGCGCTGGTCGTCTCGACCCAGCACAAGGCGGGCTATTGCCTGCAGGGCGACAATGCCAATCCCGCCCTGTACGAAGAATTGCGCAGCTATGTCGCTGGCGTGATGAAGGACACGTTGCCCGAGGGCTTCGTGACCGACGCGACCAAGATCTACATCAACCCGACCGGCGCGTTCGAAATCGGCGGTCCGGATGGCGATGCTGGCGTCACCGGGCGCAAGATCATCGTCGACACCTACGGCGGCGCTGCCCCGCACGGCGGCGGCGCGTTCTCGGGCAAGGATCCGACGAAGGTCGATCGTTCGGCCGCCTATGTCTCGCGCTATCTTGCGAAGAACGTCGTTGCGGCGGGCCTCGCACGGCGCTGCACGATCCAGCTGAGCTATGCGATCGGCATCGCCGAGCCGCTGTCGCTCTACGTCGACCTGCACGGCACGGGCACGGTGCCTGAGGCGAAGATCGAGGAAGTGCTGCCACAGCTCGTCCGCCTGACGCCCAAGGGGATTCGCGAGCATCTCAAGCTCAACGCGCCGATCTACAAGCGCACCGCGGCCTACGGCCACTTCGGGCGCGAGCCCGATGCGGATGGCTTCACCTGGGAAAAGACCGATCTGGTCGACGCCCTCAAGGCTGCCGTCGCCTGATCCTGTTCCGGGCGCGGCTTATGCCGCGCCCGGGATACCAACTTGTTTACAACGCGCCGTATTCAGCGTTCCGTTGCCGAGAATGCGGCAGGATGCAAACGCGCGGGTAGACTGCGTCGCGTTGCTCCCTAGTCCTGCACGCTTACGGATGCGAACTCGCAGTCCGCTGCGAGCGAGAAGCGCAGATCCTCAGCGAGATACGCGGTCAGGACCGTGTCAGCGGGCAACCGCCCGCTGGTCCCGTGAATGAACATCATTGGCCATGCGATCACGAGCGCACCGCCGATCGCAAGCATGCCTTGTTCCATGCCGTTGCGCCCGCTGCGCCCGAACAAACGAACCGGCCCACTTGGCGTCTGCAGCGAATTCAGCCGAACTTCGAGCTCGCCACGCTTTCCGAACATGCCGTTACGCTCGGCTCGCATCACTTCGCCGACCGCGAACGCACCAGCCGGAACCACGATCTGACCACGATAGGCGATCGGCTCGACCACTTCGAGATAGAAGCGGTCACCCGCACGAACGTCCTTGGTGTTGAGTTCAGTGCGTGTCGCCAGCTTTACCGGCGTCCCCATGGGAAACGAGGCGGTTCTACCGCTGGATGTTCCCGGCGCATCCCAGCGAACTACGTCCTGGGCCGAAGCAATCGCAGGGACCAGACACGCAAGCGCGATGCACGCAGACAACGCCAATTTCATGCCGATTTCCCCTGTTCACTTGCAGCGGGGTTAGATCTCCAATCTTGACCGGCATTTAGCGTTTATGGTGCACAAGGGATTAACGGTCGAAACAGGGCCATTACGACATCGGCTTCAACGCCGCCGATCGAGTGCGCGCACGATCACCCGTTCCGTCACACGAACCGCGGCACTCGCCGCCCGCTGCGCGACAAAACCGATGGCGGCACCGGCGACGGTATCGAGCAGATAGTGTTTCCCACGCGGCAATTGCATCGCCGCGACCCCGCCCGCCAAGGCATAGGCCGCAGCGCCCTTTACAGGAGACCCTTGTGCCAGCGCACCCGCGACCGCGACCGCACCAGCGGTATGTCCCGACGGGAACGAACTCTGGTCGTGCTCCTTGCTGTCACCCGCTTCGAACTTGTGCGTGCCCGATTCGATCGCTTTCTTGGGGCGCGTGCGATCGACCGACCGCTTGATCACCGTCTTCATGCCGGTCGCGACGATCTCACTCGCCAGCATCCGGGCGCCGGTGCGCAGGATCGTCGGCTGGCGCAGGAGGACGCCGGCCATGAGCGTCCCGGCTCCCAATAGCAGCAAGGGCGGTTGGTCCGCACCCTCGCTCAGCATTCCGAAAAATTTGACGCTGGGTTTGTCGCGATGCTTCGCCGCGTCGTGGGTCACCTTGCGGTCGACGCGGACCAGTGTCTTTGCTGCCTTGGCCACCTTACTCATCGTCCGCTTCTCCCAGTGTGTTGCGCCGAACGGTCGAACCGGGGAAATCGGTCCACTGCGGCACGATCATTCGCCTGAGTCCTGCACCTGACCGTGCGCGAGCACCGCGAACAGCCCCGCCCCACCCAGCAGATTACCCAATACCGCGGGCACGAGGAAGGCGAGCACGCCGTCGATCCCGATCTTCCCGGTCCACAGCAGCAGGAAGGCTTCGCTCGACCCGACGATCGAATGGCTGAACCCGCCGATCGCGACGACGTAGACGATGCCGAAGATCACCAGCAGCGCGTGTTCGCGCGCATTGGGCAGCGACCAGGCGACGATCGCGATGAGGAACCCCGCCGGGACGGCATTAAAGAAGGTTTCCATCGCGCCATGTTCGGTGATCGCCATCGACACTTCGATCATGCCCGCGTCGAGCGTCGAATCGCCCAACGCCATCTTGGCGAAGGCCCCCGCTGCAAGGGCCGTCCCGATGCAATTCGCACCAAGCACGACCGCCCATAACCGAAGCGTCCGCCCCAGCGCATCCCATGACGGCGTGGTGACGAGCGGCAGCATCGCCGTGACCGTACTTTCGGTGAACAGTTGCATCCGCCCCAGGATCACCATCACGAAGCCGATAGGATAACCGAGCGCGATGATCAGCGCGCGGGACGAACCGGGTGGTACGTGCGCGGCGATCGCCCCTTCGGCGACGAGCGACGCGGTCACCGCCAGGCCTGCCGCCAGCCCCGACCAGAACAGTGCCGAAACCGGTCGCTCGAGTTCCTCGGCACCGGCCTCGCGAACGGCACGGTGCAGTTCCTGCGCATTGGCGGCCTTGAGCGATTCGACGTCGCCGGTACCGGCCATGTCGCCCGCCATAGCCCCCGGACGGTCTTCCGACTCGTCCGCCCCGTGTCGCTCCATCATTCCCGTCATCCCCTCGTTGTTACAGTGCAACGACCGCTGCGCCCCTTTGCTCCGCCACGATCCCGCGCTACACGCCCGCCGGATGACCGATCCGATGACGACACGCCGCCTCTATGGCCGGCGACAGGGCCACAAACTGCGGCTGGGCCAGGCTGACCTGGTGGAAACGCTGCTCCCGCAGATCAGCGTACCCGAGGATGGCTCGCTAGATGCAACGACGCTGTTCGGCACGGACCGCCCGCTCGAGGTCGAAATCGGGTTCGGCGCGGGCGAGCATCTGGCGGGCCAGGCAGGGATGCGCCCCGACACCGGCTTCATCGGCTGCGAACCGTTCCTCAACGGCGTGGTCGGCGCGCTCGCGCACATCCGCGACGACGCGCTCGACAACGTCCGCATCCACATGGGCGATGCGCTCGACGTGGTCGAGCGGCTTCCCGACGCGTCACTGTCGCGGCTGTATCTGTTGCACCCCGATCCGTGGCGCAAGGCGCGCCATGCCAAGCGCCGGATGGTCAACCACGGCCCGCTCGACCTGATCGCGGCGAAGCTCAAGCCCGGGTGCGAATTCCGGCTCGGCACCGACGACCCGACCTATTGCCGCTGGGCGATGATGGTGATGGGGCAACGCCGCGACTTCGAATGGACCGCACGCAGCCCCGCCGATTTCCTCACCCGCCCCGACGACTGGCCCGAGACGCGCTATGAACGCAAGGCACGGCGGCAGGGCCGCGAGGTGTGGTACTTCCGCTACCTGCGCGTGTAACGCTTATCGCTTGCGCAACCGTCCACGCGTCATCGGGTCGGGCTTGCGCGGCGGGGTCCAGCCGGCGGGCGGGGTCATCCGCTGCTGGCTCGATCCCAGCCCCATCGCGCCAGGTTGCTGCCGCACCAGCCCCGCCGTGTCGGCCGCCGCCGCGTCGTCGGCTTCAGCGCCACCACGCAACAGGCTGATGCGGTCGCGCAGCCGCCGTGCTTCTTCAAAATCCAGAGCGGAAGCAGCGGCTTCCATTTGTTCCTGAAGACGATCGAGTTCGGTCATTACGCATCAACGCGGAACGGCGGCGTCGGCTCCGTGCGGCTTGCGTCTATCGGGCGCATTGCGCACAACACCAATAATGAACCCCTATCCCGCCGTTACGACGATCGCACAGACGATCCAGCTGTCCCTGTCGCCCGTCTTCATGCTGGCGGGAATCGGGGCGTTGCTCAACGTGCTGGCGGGACGGCTGTCGCGCGTGGTCGATCGCGCGCGCGCCGTGGAGGCGCTCCATCCGGCGTCGCAGGGGCCAGAACATGACCGCCACGTGTGGGAATTGCGCCTGCTCGACCGTCGGATGAGCGTCATCAACGCGTCGCTCGTGCTGGCGGTGTCGAGCGCGGTGATGACCTGCCTGGTGGTCGCGCTGCTGTTCGTCGCCGAACTGGTCAAGCTGCACATCGGCACGGTCGTCGCACTGTCGTTCATTCTCGCGATGGGGCTCCTGATCGCGTCGCTCATCTCCTTCCTGGTCGAAGTGCGCATGTCGCTACGCGCGATCCATATCCGCCCGGAATTGCTCGAATAATCTGCGCGCGCGTTACCGCGCGCCGCCCAGCCCCGGTCCCGCGTCATTGGTCGGGAGATATTTCGGGACAACGCGCGCCTTGGCCGCCTGCTCGAACACATAGCCTGCGTTGAGCACCGCCTGGTCCCCCCAGCGAGTCGCGATGAACGACAGGCCGACCGGCACCCCGCGCACCAACCCCATCGGCACGGTCAGATGCGGATAGCCCGAGATGGCGGGAAGTTCGCTCGCGCTCGGCCCGTTGAAATTGTCCCCGTAGACCGTGTCCGACAGCCACGGCATCCCGTAGGTTGGCGCGACGATCAGCGTCGCCTGCGCCTTGGCCAGCACCGCGTCGATCCCTTCGGCGCGCGCGAGCCGCAGCGACTTGGCCCGCGCGCCGAGATATTCTGGATCGGCGAGGCCGCGTGTCTTCGCGGCGGCGACGAAGGTTTCCTGCTCGAAGAACGGCATTTCGGTGGCGGCATTGGCGGCGTTGAACGCGATCACCTGATCCAGCGTCCGGGTCGTCACCGTCTTGGGCGTCGTCGCAAGATAGGTGTCGAGATCCGCCTTGAGCTCGGTTTGCAGGACGAGCAACTCCGCCTCGCCGATCCCGTCGAGCTTGGGCATGTCCGCATCGACCAGGATCGCGCCCTGCGCCTTCAGCACCTCGAGCGTCGCTTCATAGTGCCGCTTGAGGGCATCGGGCATGTCGGGGCGCAGCACTGCGACCCGGACGCCCTTCAGCGAGGCAGCGGCCAGCGGCGCGGCGAAGTCGTGGATATGCCTCTGACTCTCGCGGGTCGCGGGGTCCGCGGGATCGACCCCGACCATCGCGTTGAACAACAGGGCGGCGTCGCGCACGCTCCGCGCCATCGGGCCCGGCGTGTCCTGGCTGTGGCTGATCGGCACGACATGCGTCCGGCTGACCATGCCGAGCGTCGGCTTCAGTCCGACCAGACCGTTCATCGATGACGGACAGACTACTGATCCGTCGGTCTCGGTCCCGATCGCCACCGCCGCGAAGCTAGCCGCGACCGCCGCGCCCGATCCGCTCGACGATCCACACGACGTCCGGTCGAGCGCATAGGGATTGCGCACCAGCCCGCCGACCGCGCTCCACCCGCTGATCGAATGCGTCGAGCGGATGTTGGCCCATTCGCTGAGGTTGGTCTTGCCGAGGATCACCGCGCCCTGCTTGCGTAACGCCGCCACCACGGGTGCATCGCGCCGTGTGACATTGTCCTTGAGCGCGAGGCTACCCGCGGTCGTGGCGATCGGATCGCGCGTTTCGATATTGTCCTTGATCAGCACCGGAATCCCGTCGAGCGCGCCAAGCGGCTTGCCCGCCTTGCGCCGTGCGTCGCTTGCCTTGGCCTGCGCGAGCGCATCGGGATTGGTCGCAATCACGGCGCGCAACGTCGGCCCGGTGCGATCCATTGCCGCGATCCGCGCAAGATACGCCTGGGTGATCGCGACGCTGCTCGTCCCCCGCGCCATTTGCGCACGCAGCGCGTCGATCGATTGTTCCTCGACCGGCGGCGTCGCTTGCGCCCGTACCACCCCCGGCAGCGCCACCCCCGGCAGCGCTATCAAGCACAAGACAGCAGCACGGACGACCATCGCAAAACCCCCGATTCAGAACCCAAGTCGCTCAGCATGCGTCAGGAATGTGCGCTCAACAAGCGCCGGTATCGGCGATTGGCGGATTGTCGACGCAACACCCGACGGACTTACGAACGGAGACGCTCAACTGCCGCAGGATCCTCTTGCGCCATCCCTTCCTCTTGCATCGCATTAGTGTATAACGCGGTATATACCCGGTGATGGAGTTTATATGAGTGACGTCCTTCGCGATATGGGAGCGGTTTTTCTAGGCAGTCGTCTCAAGCGACTAGGGGAGCGGATGCAGGTCGGTGCCGCGAAGGTCATCTCCAGCGCCGGCTTGTCGGTCCAGCCCGCGCACATGCCATTGCTCGTCGCGCTGGACGGTCAGGCCATGACGGTCGGACAGCTTGTCCAAGCACTCGGTATCAGCCAGCCTGGCGTGACGCGGGGCGTCCGCCAGCTTGTCGACATGGGACTGGTGCGCGCGGAAACCGGCGTCGACCAACGCCACCGGACGATCTCGTTGACCGAGGACGGTGCCGCCGCAGTCGCGCGTGCCAAGCTGCTCGTCTGGCCGCACGTTACACAGGCCGTCGATCGATTGCTGAACGGACGCGCCGACGCGCTTCTGGCGATCATCGCCGAGGTGGAAGACGCCCTGGCGGCGACCCCGCTGGATCAGCTCGCGGCCAGGATCGACCCCGGCGTGTTGTCGATCCGCCGCTATTCCGACGATCTCGCGGGTGCTTTCCACGATATCAACGCGGAATGGATCTCCGACATGTTCCACATGGAGGAAACCGACCGCAAGACGCTCGAACATCCGCGCGCCAGCATCATCGACACTGGTGGAACCATCCTCTTCGTCGAGGCGCGCGGCATTGGCATCATCGGGACGTGCGCGTTGCAAAGGACGAGCGCGACCGGCTTCGAGCTTACCAAGATGGGGGTGCGCGAGACCGCACGGGGTCTCAAGGCCGGAGAGTTCCTGCTGAACGCCGTCATCGCCGAGGCGGCCAAGCTGGGGGCCGATCCGCTCTACCTGCTGACGAACACCCGTTGCGCGGCGGCGATCCATTTATACGAGAAACTGGGCTTCCGGCACGATGCCGGCATCATGGCCGACTATGGCGCGCGCTATGCCCGGTGCGACGTCGCGATGCGTTACGAGCAGGGGGACGAACGCGCGGCACCCCGTCTCGCCGCGGCGCCGTGATCAGTCGCAACGCGATAGCCCCAAATGAAAAGAGGCTGCCGGGGGCCTTCACGACACCCCGGCAACCTCCTGACATGGTCAGCGGCCGGAAGCTCCAGCTTGGGAGACCATGCGAACCGCCAGTGCCTCGATCCGGTTACGGCGTTGACTGAGGGACCAT
>Ga0265780_10007023_pt1 | contig 13894 bp, 9 predicted proteins | sample P1T30metagenome_FD_192432 | JGI IMG/M metagenome (GOLD analysis project Ga0265780, IMG submission 192432) | Plant litter microbial communities from East Loma Ridge, Irvine, California - P1 T30 | ecosystem: Environmental > Terrestrial > Plant litter > Unclassified | place: USA: California... | reverse complement strand
GCCAGCGGGCGGGGTTCGGTGCCGACGCCACCGACGACCGCTGCCATCGAAATCCAGGCGCTGTACCGCGACTTCGGCATCATGGCCGAGGCGATCGAGCGCCGCTCGCGCTACCTCCGCGACTTCGCCCACGCGGTCAGCCACGAGTTCAAGACGCCGCTGGCGGGAATCGGCGGCGCGGTGGAGCTATTACAGGATCATGCCGACATGGCACCGGTCGATCGCCAGCGCTTCCTTGCCAATATCGGCGCGGATGCAGCACGGCTTAATTTGCTGGTCAGTCGCCTGCTCGATCTCGCCCGCGCAGACATGGCCGAGATCGTCGAGGGCGTTGCCGCAGACGTTACCGACGTCATGCATTGCACAGCGGATGCCTATAACGGTGCCGGCTTCCATGTCAGCATGACCTCGTCTCCAAGTCTGCCTAGCGTCGCCGTGCCGCGCGCTGTCCTTGAAACTGCGTTGACCGGGCTGATCGAAAACAGCCGTCAGGCGGGGGCATCGAATGTCTCGATGACGGCGGATATCGTTGGCCGTCGCGTGGCGCTTACCCTGCGAGACGACGGCTCCGGCATTCCGATCGGTGACCGCGAGCGCATCTTCGAGCCTTTTTTCACCAGTCATCGCTCGTCCGGCGGCACCGGGCTTGGCCTGCCAATCATTCGGTCGTTGCTTCTGGCGCATCATGGCACGATCGCGCTTGAAGAGAGGAAGGAATACGGGACGGCGTTCACGATGATGCTGCCGCAGTATATTCCCTCGGCAGGTCAGGTCTGAACCCTTGCACCCCCGGCCAATCCTGCTGTCGTTGCTCCTGATCGCAGGAACGATCACTGCCGGTCTCACACTTCGGCTAGCGCATCTGGGCATGCCGTTTTTCGTGACGAAATACGGCGGTTCGACGCTTTGGACGCTCATGATCTACTTGATCGTATCGTCCCTGCGCCCCTACTGGACACCGTACAGAAGCGCAGCATCATCTGGGCTCATCGCGGTGACCGCTGAGCTATTCAAACTCTATCATTTTCCCGAACTAGATATGTTTCGCCAATCCCTTCCTAGCACCCTCCTATTGGGGCGTGTGTTCTCGGTTACGAATTTCATCGCCTATGCGTTTGGGATTATGCTGGGCGTAATCGGCGATCGTAAATTCCGATTGGCGAGTTTCTCACGCCTGTAGACGGCTTCGCCAAGCCGTCTGGCGGCGCGGACGTCTTGTCGTTCGCGTTCCGAGCCTGCGATTGCCTGCTACAGGGATGTCCGGTGTTCACTAAGTAAATGCGTTCGCGCGGTGCGCAGCGATCAACTGACAGTTCCCAATGCCGGCCGAAAAAGCAGATGAACGATCGTCTGAAGTTGGGAAGCGGCAATGCGATCCGGAATGATCACAAGTGGGTCTGACCGGAAGCATGGGCAGGTACTCCCGCCCCGTAGCTGACGTTCTTAGTTAAGCTCCCTCCAGCGGCTCAAGCCTCCATTTGGCAGCAAGCATCGCCAACAAAAGATCGACGTAGTTCCAGCCCTCGGCGCGGGCGGCGATCGCTGAGAGGCAATCCTGATCTTCGCGTCCCGGGCGGCCTGGCCCCGTCATGTTGGGTTTCATGTTGAGGTCGAACAATTTGAACAGACCATGACGATCGGCGCGGCAATCGATCCGGATCGCCGTGCGGGCGTCGACCAGCGCGGCCGCCGAGACGCAGCTGTCGATCATCGCTACGATGGCAGGATCGTGTAGTCGCTCGGGAGCGATTGCGATGCTGTTGGCGGTGACCGGAACGTCGCCGTTATATGGTGCTACTCCGCCGCGCTGATCGAAGCGGTATACGGGCGGCAAGGCCCAGTGCGTCGGTGCCCGCGAACCGTCCGGGCGCGGGGAGGCGGGCGGCATGAGGGTGACGGTCATCTCGTCACCGCCGAGAAACTCCTCCACCATCAGCATGTCGCCGAAGGTGGCGGCTGCGATCAACGCAGTCGCGGCATCGCGCAGGGCACCGAGGCTCTCTACTAGGGTCACGCCCTGGCTGCCACGGCCGCGCACCGGCTTGACGATCATCGGAACGGACATGCCGCGGGACGCGCACGCGTTCTCGACATCGGCCAGTGCGCAGACGTTCTCCTTCGCCGTGCCGGAAAGCAGAAACGATTGCGCTACCGGCAGACCCGCCTCGGCAAGGAGATGGTTGGTCTGGAACTTGTCGTCGAACGCCTGCATTGCCGCGGGAAGCTGCCCGACGATGTCGAAGTCGACCATTGCCGCCTCAAGCGGATGTCCTTTAAACAAGACCGTGTTCGCCCACAGTACCGATGCGCCGGCTGCGCCCGCGCTACGGATGCCCTCGGCGGTGTCCGGGAAGACCCAGTCGAGTGCCTTGGCGGGGTCTGGCGAGGAGGTGGGGTTGACCACATTCACCCCGGCCGTCCGCAAGGCAAAAGCAATGTCGGCGCCGCCATCTGAATATCCGCCCGGTTTTGCGTCCTTTCGCAGTCCGTCGATCAACGGTGGTGGAAGCGCTTGGTAGAGAAGGGCGACCGGCGCGGTTTTCATGAATAATCTCCTACGCACCGCGCATTAGCCCGCAGCGGCGCGCGCATGAAAGGGGCATCGATTGCGGTCATGCGGCAGTGATACCTCATGCATCGGCTTGACCCTGACGGTGGCGCCATTTGCGCTGGGGTACCCTGATGGATCGGACCGGCTAACACCCGGCAATCCGCTCGACGATGGTCTTGATCGCATCTCGCTCTACGGATGCGCGATCGATCGAATTGTGGATGCCGATACCCTCGATCAGCGCGTCGAGCGCGCGCGCCGTAAGCGGGTCGAAGAAGCGGCCCAGGGCACCTCGACTGCTGTCCATCCAATGTTGCATGACCGCGCTGACCGGTGGGTGCCGGGCCGCGAAGGCGTATAGTTCGTAGCTCAACAACAACGTGCGCGGTTCCGCCCAAACCTGGTTCGCGATGATGTCGATGACTGCCGTACACGCCTCTGCGCGGTCCGTTGCGGCCTCCAGGCGCGAGCGGAAGGCAGTGGAGGAGTCCGCCGCCAGTTGCAGGAAGGCCGCCTTGAGCAAGTCCTCCAAGGTCGCGAAATAATAGGTCACGGAGCCGAGCGGCACCTGCGCCGCCTCTGCGATGCGGCGATGGGTCGTTGCCGCGGTTCCGTGATCAGCGATGACCGCCAAAGTCGCGTCGATAATGCGCTGCCGCCGTGCCGGATCGTTGCGCCGGGACTGTTGGGTCATCGCCTCTTTACCTCGCTCTCGGCATGTGTACATACGTACACAACGCCGAGAGTGATTGGAAGGCAGCGGCTATGACGGAGGATCGGGTGAGCAGGCGGGCGGTGATCGGTGGTGCTGCGGCGCTGACGATCGCGGGCAGTGCCGGCGTCGCAACTGCGCAGGGCTCGGCAACTTCGGCGCTTGGGCGCCGTGACGGTCGCTGGCTGAACGCGCCCAAGGCCTGGAAAGTCACACCCGGCGGGGACCTGACGCTCGTCACCGACAAGGGCAGCGATTTCTGGCGCGAGACGCATTACGGCTTCACCCGGGACAGCGGTCATTTCCTCGGCTTCACCGCGCCCGCCGCGTTTACCGCCCAACTGCGCATTCGCGGCCAGTATCAGAAACTCTACGATCAGGCCGGTATCATGGTACGGGTCGACGAGCGACGCTGGGTCAAGGCGGGGATCGAATTGTCCGACGGGCGCGCCATGCTGAGCAGCGTGCTGACCGACGGAAAGTCCGACTGGGCAACCGGCCCGTACGAGCATGACGCGCAGGATTTCTGGATGCGCGCGACCGTCGCCAAGGGCGTCCTGCGGTTGCAGGTTTCAGCGGACGGCAAGACTTGGCCGCTGGTCAGACTGGCACCCTTTCCGATCGCCCCTGCGTATCAGGTTGGACCGATGGCCTGCACGCCCGAACGTGCCGGGCTGGATGTGCACTTTTCAGACCTGAGCATCACCGCCCCGTTGGGCAAGGGCCTCCACGACCTGAGTTGATCGCGATGACGCAGAAGGAGCGGATGCTGGCGGGCGAACTTTACACCGCCGACGATCCGGAACTCGTCGCGGACGCGGCGCGCGCCGCTGCGTGGCTCGACCGCTATAACCGCGCATCGACCGCTACCGCGGCGGAGCGTCGTGCGCTTTTGGCAGAAATGCTTGGTCACGCGGGGCGCGGTGCGACGATCCGACCGCCGTTCCACTGCGACTATGGCTATAACATTCATCTGGGCGAGGGCGCGTTTCTCAATTTCGGATGCACGGTGCTCGACGTAGTGCCCGTGCGGATCGGTGCGGGCACGCAGATCGGTCCGGGCGTGCAGATCCTCACCGCCGATCATCCACGCGATCCGGCTGAGCGTGCCCGAATGCTGGAGTTCGGGCGGTCGGTCACTATCGGTCGAAACGTCTGGATAGGCGGTGCGGCGCTGATCCTGCCCGGCATCACAATCGGTGACGACGCGATCATCGGCGCAGGCAGTGTTGTAATACGCGATGTTCCCGACTGCGTGACCGTGGCGGGCAACCCCGCCCGCCTACTGGGATAGGGGCCGATTACTTATACACGCCGAGTTTCACACCGACATGAGTGAATGTCCGAAGTTCGGAAAGTCAAAAGCGCCCGCGAACGTCCGCAACTGGGTCGTCAGCCCTTGGTTACCTGGCAGGTCTCCCAAAGGGACGACATTCCCCGGTCCTCCAGCACTCTGCACTCAAACTTTTCACTCATTTCAACAGGCCTTTTTGTCGCCCGAATAGGCTGATGAAGCGTCGTTCCTCCCTCTCCCAGTCGTGGAGCAGAAGAAGGCGTTGCAACGCGCCAGCTCGCAGCAAAAACAATCGTTCCCCGAATGCCCTTGCGGTCAGTCAAATGTCGGACATATCCTATTTCGCGAGGGGACCGGCGAGCTTGCTGGCCCGGTCGTGATTGAGTGAACCCGGATGAATCAAGTGCTGCGCTGTCTGCGCGTTCTATTGCTCATGATTGCCGGTGCCGCTCCCATCGGTTCGGCGCCCGCCATGCCGCCGCCGCCGTCGGCCTACGTCTTTGTCTACTTCACCGGCAATACGATCGACGGCGAAAAGCTGCGGTTCGCGATCTCAGATGGTAACAATGCGTTGCAATGGAAGACGCTGAACGATGCCCAGCCCATCCTCGAATCGACCAAGGGCACGCGTGGCTTGCGCGATCCGTTCATCATGCGCTCGGCAGATGGCGACCGTTTCTTTCTACTCGCCACCGATCTTTCGACCGGTCGCACCGGCTGGGGCGGGGCGACCAACCACGGTAGCCATTATTTGGAAATTTGGGAATCGACCGACCTGATCCACTGGGGCAGGCAGCGCCATGTTCGCGTGAACCTGCCCGCCGCGGGCATGACCTGGGCACCTGAAGCCACCTACGATCCCACCATTGGCGCGTACGTCGTCTATTGGACGTCCACGCTCTACAAGGATGCCGCGCACAATCGCGAGGACGGTAACGGACCGCAGATCCTGGCCGCGATCACCCGGGACTTCAACACCTTCACCGCCCCGAAGCCGTGGTTCAAGGCCGCCGACGTTCCCGGAGCGGTGAAAGCCAAGGGCATGATCGACGCGACCGTCATGAAGGTTAATGATCGATATTACCGTTTCACCAAAGTCAGCGACGCCAGCGGCTGCCAATCGAGCGATATCCTGGCGCAGGTCTCCCCCTCGCTGCGCGCATCCGGCGGGCCGGGCGCGTGGAAGATCGTCGACCGCTGCGTGGGCCGGCGCTCCGGCACACCCGAGGTGGAGGGGCCGAGCGCGTTCGTCGCCAATCCGGGCGACACCAGCGGGTTCAAATACTTCCTGTGGGTCGATGACTATGGCGGCGTCGGCTACATCCCGCTGGCGACGAACGACCTCAACGGCAAGATCGCCTGGACCTACCCGCGCGCCTTCAGCCTGCCGGCGTCGCCGCGCCACGGCACGGTCATGGCGATCACCGCGTCGGAGCGTGACGCGCTCGTCGCGCACTGGAACCGCCCCGCGCCCGCCGCCGCGCCCGCTGCTTACGTCGCCGGTAGCTGGGTGGTTCCTCCCGTGCTGGCATCCGGTACGCGCTTGCCCGTCCCGGACGGGCACCTAGTCACATGGCGCGTCGACGGTCGCGCGCTGCCCGACGGCATTCTCGTCAACCGCGGCGCGATGGCGCGCATCGTCAACCTCGACGGAACCCTGAAGCGTCTGGACGGAACGACGCTCGCCAAGCGCTTCACCGTCCGCCTGCTCGGCACCGCGTCGGGCCGCCTCATATCCTACGCGCGCGCACCGACGACCACGCGCGACGCGAACCAGCCGACCGTGGCGCGCAGCGTCCACCTCGCGCTCACCGGCGGTGATGGCCGCGCCGTCCCACTGAACGACGATTACGGCGTCCTGTTCGCACGCGGCGACTATGTCGGGGTGGATCGCGTCGCGCTACGCGGGGTTGCCGACCCGTCCTTGTTCTACTTCGCCGACGGCGCGCTTGGCGTCATCGCGACGCGTGTCGACATGGCCGGCACGCCGGATCACGATCCCACCGCGACGATCATCTTCCGCAGCGGTTTGAATCACCCGGGCGACTTCGTCGAACTGGGCTCTCTGGACCTGCACACCACCAATGGCGTCACGAAGCCGCACGCGCGCTACGATTCCGCAGCCCGCCGCTACGTCCTGTCGTGGACCGATCGCTCCGGGCAGTCACGTTGGACGACGGCCGTCGATCTGACGCACACCGAGTGGCGCGACATGCCCTTCGAGCCCGGCGGCCGTCGGCAGCAGATCGTCTCGGCCGGCAACGTCGGCGACGTCCGCAACGGCCGGATCGTCACCACCGACGACGATACGCTCCCGATCGACGCCACCCTGGCGACTGTGCTCACCCAACGCTTTGGCCGCACCGTCAACACCACCGCCGCGGTGGCGCCGAAGGTGATCGCCGCTCGCCAGGCCGCCCAGCTACGCGATGCACGTGTGACGCTCGGGTATTCGGATGGCTCCACTGCCAACCGCGCCGTCGACTGGGACGCCGCCGACCTCGCGCGCCTTACCCATCCAGGTCGCTTTGTCGTCCACGGCACAGTCCGCCAGCGGACCTATCCGGCGATCTTCGCCTATAATCGCGCCGATCCCGACATCTATCGCTGGGAGCGCAACGGCCGCGTCCGCTACCTCTTCGTCGCAACCGACGACACGAACAACGACAATGTCGGCTCCGCGCACCTGCCTATCCGCGTCGCCGGGACGATCGCCGACCTCGCCGACGACAATGGCGGCCGCGCGCGGGAGGTCGACCTGCTCAATCGTCGTGCCCGCCGCGACCGCACCGTCGAGGGCCGCGTCATTGCCGGTTGCTATTGGGCACCCGAGCTGCACGAGATCGGCGGCAAGCTCTCAATCCTTTTCGCGCCCTGCTTCAATCCAAAGGACTCCACGTCGAACGAGGGCGGCGCGTGGTTCACGGTCGAATCGCACATCATGCAACTGCGCGACGGCGGCGACCCCGCCAATCCTGCGGACTGGTCGAGGCCCGCGGCGATTCACAAGGCCGACGGCGCACGGCTCGGCCGCGCCGAGATGCCGAGCAACATCAGTCTCGACATGTCCTATCTCGAAGTCGCTGGTCAGAGCTATTACACATGGTCGCAACGCTATCTGCCAACCGCTGGAGCGTTGGGCGACCCGCTGACATGGATCGCCAAGGTCGATCCTTCGCATCCGACGCGCCTTGCCAGCGAGCCAACCCCAGTCATCGCGCCCGAGACCTCGGTCGAAGAGAACCTTGCCGAAGGCGCGTTCGCGCTCCAGCACGACGGACGGCTGACGCTCGTCTATTCAAGCTCGGGGGTCAGTCCGACCTATGTCGTCAACGGCATCTCCGCGCCGGTGGATGCCGACCTGACCAGGACCGGTTCGTGGCGCAAGTGGCCGACACCGCTCCAGAAAAGCGTGCCGATGCCCGCAGGGGTCACAGATTACCGCCGCTACGAACAGGGACCGGGCCATGGCGCCCTCACTACTGACGAGGACGGCAACGACCTTTATGTCTACCATAGCTGGGGCAACGGTGTCGGCGGCGACGGCCGAGATGCGCGCGTTCGTCGCACGCATTGGACTGCGGACGGGCGCCCCCTGCTCGACATGACCACCAACGAAGAAGTTGCCCCCGTCAACCGCCGCGTCACGATGGACGTCACAATCCGCTGAGGCACGATAGCAATTGCACCGTTTTGCTAATCCCGAAGGCTAACTTCCTCGCAGCGCAGGGAGCCGCCTGTCCGTTACCTCCCATTCATGACATTCTTGACGGACGAGCGGATGCGAGAAGTTGCCAACTCTAAGCTGAACGAATGTCTCCGGCTGGTAAGCGGGGAAGCGCACCTGAACGTCCGGTTGTGGGTCGTCTCAGACCTCGGTGCGTTCGGCCAGTTCCAAAGCGTCTTCGACATCCACGCCGAGGTAGCGGACGGTACTTTCAATCTTCGCATGGCCGAGAAGAATTTGAACTGCGCGTAGATTGCCCGTCGCCTTGTAGATGATCGAGGCTTTGGTGCGTCGAAGGGAGTGAGTGCCGTAATCCTCGGCTTGGAGGCCGATGCCGACAATCCATTCGCGAACAAGGCGGGCATACTGCCTTGTGCTCATGTGCCCCATATAGTCGTTACGGCTTGGGAAGACGAAATCGTCCAATGTGCCGCCACGGCGTTCAAGCCATGCGAACAGGGTTTTACGGGCAGGTTCAACGATCTCGAACTGCACGGGTCGTTTCGTCTTTTGCTGAACCACGATCGCGCGATCCCGAATGCGGCCACCGGCAACGATGTCGCCGATGCGGACTTTCACAACATCGCAACCGCGCAGCTTGCTGTCGATCGCGAAATCGAAAAGCGCTCGATCCCGTAGACGTCGGTGCTGGTCGAGCCAGAAGCGAATAGCCCAAACTTGTTGCGGTTTCAGTGCGCGCTTCGCCCCAAGCACACGGCCCTCGTTCCAAGGGCGAAGTTCTTGAAAGGCTGGATCTAACCAGGAATGCCCCATCGCTTGTCTCCACGGTGCAAAGTGAGCGCCGCAGGGTACACCGGGAAGGGCGAAGTAGCCGTTTGCATTTATGGTTGGCGAACCGCCGGTGAACGAACGGCCGAGATCGAGCTGTTGGAAGCAGATGGCGTGCGGCCGCGTCTGGATCGAATGGGTTCAAACTTAATGGTCAATATGTGAACCCCAAATTGATTAGATACTGATCGGCGGCTAGCTGTCATCGCCGACCGCCTTGCTCATCAGATGTCCTTGAGTAGGTAGGCTACAGCTGGCATTGGCTGACCGTATTAGGTCTTCAGAGCTGGGCATTCGATTCCAGCGTCAATGACGTTTGAGGATCATGGCTGCTACCCAACTCCAAACCCATGGGCCATCGCCGTTGGAGGTGGGGAAAGTCAGCGTTCATGGGATCAGCTAGTGTTGCGACCACCGCCTCTGAAAGCGCCAGGCCAAGTGCCTCAAGGTCGAGTTTAAAACACGTAAGTTTGGGTAAAAGACTTCGGCAGGCGGGATTGTCGCGCAGACCGATCACGGCAATATCCCGCCCGGGCTCAAGATGAAGTTGGCGAAGCGCACGGTAGGCTCCCACCGGAGCGGTTTCCCCCATCAACAGCAGTGCCGATGGCTTGTCGCGCAACATCATTAGCTCGCGTGCAGCGGACTCGCCGTCGACTTCATCGGTGTCGCCATGATGCACAAGGTCAGGATCCCAATCGATACCCGCATTTTCCAGCGCTGATTTATAAGAATCGATGACGATTTGACTGTTGTTGATCGTGGCTGGCGGGGCGACCAGTCCGATGCGTCGATGTCCGGCTGCAGCGAACAGCGCGATCGCATCCGCAACGACTGCCTCGAAATCAAGATCGATCCACGCGAACGGGCGCGCCGTGTCCGATCGGCCAAGCGCGACGAAGGGGATGTTGCGGTTTTGCAGGAACGCGATGCGGTCGTCATGGACTTGCGTTGCCGACAGCAGCCAGGCGTCGACGGTCCCGCGAGACACGTGGCGGCGCAGGAAGGTGAGAGCGTCCTCGCCCTTGCGCGCGAGTAGGATCACGAGGTCCAGCCCGTGCTTGTCCAATCCGCTTTGAACGCCTTCCCACAAGGCCATGAAGAAAGGCTCGCCATATACCGCGCTGTCATGTTCCAGCGTGAGCATGAAGCCGACTGTGCTGGTACGGCCGCTGCGCAACGTCCGCCCCGACTGGTTCGGCGTATAGCCGAGCGCGTCCGCAGCCGCGATGACTCGCTGGCGTGTCTGGGGGTTGACGTCCTTGCGGTCGTTCAGCGCACGCGAAACCGTGCCGATCGATAGGCCAAGGTGATTGGCCAGAGAACGGATATCCATTCCCGTTCAATTGAGCCTGTCACGCCATTACGCAAGCGGATTGACAACCAATTGGAAAGCCATCACAAACGCCACCGAAAACGTTTACGGTCGCGATCGAGACGACCCGCCAAAAACAATTCGGAGGATGACTGGTTGGATACGCTCATTCTGGAACCGCGCGCGATCGCATGGTCGTATGACGGTGCGTGGCTGCGGATCGAGGCGCATGGTCGCGACGGGTTGCGGTTGCGCGCGTCCGCGCATGCCGAGCGTCCGGCGAGCGCTGGCGCCTTGCTCGACGTTGCAACACCCGATCCCGTAATCAGCCGGAATGGTGCCGTCGCATGGATCGCGAACGGCAAGATCGTGGCCGAAGTCGATCTACAGGGACGGGTTCGTTTTCTCGATTCCAACGGTCGGCTGTTGCTCGAGGAGAAGTGGCGGCAGCGCGATACGGTGACGAAGTTCTGGACGGTCGGAACCGAGGACGTCCGCACCATCAGCGCACTCGGCATCGCCGGCCGCGAGTTCAAGCCGGTTTCGGGCGAGGTGTCGCACATCACGGTTCGGTTCGAAGCGAAGCCGGGCGAGCGCCTGTTCGGCATGGGGCAGTATCAGCAGCCCAATCTCGATCTGGCGGGCTGCTCGCTCGAACTGGCACAGCGCAATTCGCAAGCGAGCGTGCCCTATGTCGTGTCGAGCGAAGGCTATGGCCTGCTGTGGAACAGCCCCGCGATCGGGGACGTGTGTTTCGCCGCCAACGGCGCCACCTGGACCTCGCGCGCGGCGCGCGACGTGGATTACTGGATCACCGCCGCCGATACGCCTGCCGGGCTGGTCCGCAATTACGCGGCCGTCACCGGCACCGTGCCGACCATGCCGGATTTCGCGCTCGGCCTTTGGCAAAGCAAGCTGCGCTACCGCACGCAGGACGAACTGCTCGCGGTCGCTCGCGAGTATCGCGATCGTGGGATTCCGCTTGCGGTGATCGTCGCGGATTTCTTCCATTGGCCGGTACAGGGCGACTGGCGGTTCGATCCGCGCGAATGGCCCGATCCCGCCGCGATGACCGCAGAATTGAAAGCGATGGGCACCGCGCTGCTGGTATCGGTCTGGCCGACCGTCGACCCACGATCCGAGAATTACGCGGAGATGGCCGAGAAGGGCTATCTCGTTCGGAGCAAGCGCGGCGTCGATGTGCAGCAGGAGTTCCTCGGGAATACGCGCTTCATCGACCCGACGCACCCCGGTGCGCGTGCGTTGCTGTGGGATCGGCTGAAGCGCAATTATCGCGATCTCGGCGTGCGGCTGTTCTGGCTGGACGAAGCCGAGCCCGAATATGGCGCGTATGATTTCGACAATTATCGCTACCATGCGGGCGAGGTGCTGGCGGTCGGCAATGCCTATCCGCTGCACTTTGCGCAGGTCGTGGCGGACGGGATGCGCGCCGAAGGTGAGGGCGATGTCGTCAGCCTGATCCGCTGTGCCTGGGCAGGAAGCCAGCGTCATGGCGCGCTGGTCTGGTCGGGTGACATCCACAGCTCGTTCGATGCGATGCGCAACCAGTTGAGCGCCGGGCTCAACATGGGGATGGCGGGGATCCCCTGGTGGACCACCGATATCGGCGGTTTCCATGGCGGGAATGTCGAGGACCCCGCCTTTCACGAGTTGATGGTGCGCTGGTTCCAATGGGCCGTCTTCACGCCCGTGCTGCGGATGCACGGCCACCGCGACCCGATCACGCCGCCGGCCGAGCCGTTCCGCGATGGCGTGGCGCAATGCGACACGGGAGCGGGCAATGAACTGTGGAGCTTCGGCGAGCCGGTCTATCGGATCCTCAGCCGCTACGCCGCCCTGCGCGAACGATTGCGCCCCTATGTCGCGGGATTGATGGCCGAAGCGCATGTGCACGGCGACCCGCTGATGCGGCCGATGTTCTACGATCACCCGGGCGACGAACGCGCATGGGCGCTGGATGACCAGTATATGTTCGGGCCGGATCTGCTGGTCGCACCGATCCTCGCCGCAGGCGTGACCGAGCGCGACGTCTGGTTGCCGTCCGGCGACTGGGTGGATGCCTGGACCGGGGAAGCCAGGTCCGGCGGAGCGAGCATCCGCTGCCCCGCACCATCGCACCAAATTCCGGTGTTCGTCCGCGCGGGTGCGGCAGTGGCGGCGGCCTTCGCCGACGCCTGAAATCGACCGGACACGCGCAAAGCGGCCGATGAGTGGAGAGGAAGGATGGCAATGACAGCGTTAGCGCAGGACGGCAGTGGGAGCGGGACCGTCTCGCTCGAGACCACACCCGTGGAGCGCGTGCCGTTCTTCGAGAAGGTCTGTTACGGCTTTGGCGACGCTGGCGGCACGATCATCACCGGACTGATCGCCAATTTCCTCACCTTTTATTATACCGACGTGTTCGGGCTGGCGCCGGGCATCGTCGGGATCCTGTTCCTGTCGCTGCGGGTGTTCGATGCGGTTTCGGACCCGCTGATCGGCATCATGGCGGATCGCACGCACACGCGCTGGGGCAAGTTCCGCCCCTATCTGTTGTGGACCGCGATCCCAGTCGGCCTCAGTTGCTTCCTGACCTTCCAGTCCCCCGACTTCGGTTATGACGGCAAGGTCGCTTATGCGGCCGCGACCTATTTCCTGCTCGCCTTCTTCTATTCGCTCAACAACGTGCCCTATTGCGCGCTGATCACGCGGATGACCGACAGCGCGCGCGAAGGCGTATCGTGCCAGTCGGTTCGGTTCGCGATGGTCGCGGTGGCATCGTTCGCGGTCTCGGTCGGGCTGCCGATCATGGTGGGGCAGCTTGGCGGCGGGGACGTCGCGCGCGGATATCGCGACGGCGTGGCGATCCTGTCGCTTGCCGCGGTGGCGATGTTCCTGATCTGCTTCCTGTTCGTGCGCGAGCGCGTGCCGGAAACCGGCGCCGAGGAGCCGCCGTTGCGAGTCGCGATCGCCAACACGCTCAAGAACGATCAGCTTCGCCTGACTTTCCTGATGACGCTGCTGTTGATCGGCATCTTCAACACCAAGGGCGGCGCGGCGCTCTATTTCATCACCTATGTGCTGGGCGGCGATGCCACCTATCAGGCGTGGTTCTTCGGCACCGCCACCGCGGGCGGCTTGCTTGGCTCGATCGTCGTGCAGGCCTTTACGCGACGCTTCGACGTCAAGACGGTGTACGTCTGGGTCAACCTTGTGCTCGTTGTCGGGCATTTCGGCGCGTATTTCGTGCCGGGCAGCTACCCCGCGCTGTGGCTGGTGCTGGTCGGGCTGTGCTGCACCGTGCTGGGCTGCACGCTGCCGTTGCACTTCACGTTGATCCAGCTGGCCGACCAATATGGCGAGTGGAAGCTCGGCATGCGCTCGTCGGGGATGAGCTTCGCGTTCAACCAGTTCTTCGTGAAGCTGGCGTGGGCGCTGGCGGGGGCATTGATCAGCGGCGTGCTGGTGATCGTGTCGTACAAGGCGGGGGCGGGCAATCAGACGCC
>Ga0265780_10007022_pt1 | contig 13895 bp, 14 predicted proteins | sample P1T30metagenome_FD_192432 | JGI IMG/M metagenome (GOLD analysis project Ga0265780, IMG submission 192432) | Plant litter microbial communities from East Loma Ridge, Irvine, California - P1 T30 | ecosystem: Environmental > Terrestrial > Plant litter > Unclassified | place: USA: California... | reverse complement strand
ATTGCAGAGATGGTGTCTCGCGCGAAGACATGCCCACTCTGCGCATACATCCTGCTGAAAATCAATCAAACGAGTTGGTGCACGACGTGGGAGAGGGGAAGAAACTCCTTCACATTGGAAACAATCGAGACTGTCGTTCCACAGAATCCCATGGTGTGGATGAGATTACCTAGCGCTACGGAGTCGCATAAGCCCTTCCGAATCGCCTTAGGTACTCCACACTGTGTTGTAACTTCCTCTTGGTTGCTCGTCTACATAAGGTTACTATTTGGTAATTTTCACGCACGCTGAACAATAAGAAAATCCTAAACTGACTGGATAGTACAGACGACCCATTAAGGCGAATCTGCGACCTCACTAGTGTCGTTCTAAGAGAGACACTGCATCCTAAAACATTGGAACGTATGCTATCTTGGCTGGACAAATGTAACACTAGCCACTCCTGGTGCCATAATCGATCAATGCGACGAGTACCCCTGCCTAGACGAGTCTTGGACGTGAGCATGCTTCCTGGAAGAGAACAAATGCTCGGTATGCAGCAGCCATGGCGAGATCAACTTCGGGGTGAAAGTTGCAAGCTTCTACAGACTTCCGAAGGTCAGACGGGTCTTTATGCGGCGTTGAGCTACTGCTGGGGCACCACCTTACCCTTGACGACGACTACAATCAATTTGAAGAACCACGAGTCTGGCATAGGCTTCAACAATCTACCGCGAACCTTGCAAGACGCTGTTATGGTTGTACGATGTCTGGACATTGGATACATCTGGATTGATTGCTTATGCATCCTGCAAGACTCGAAGAGAGATTGGGAACACGAATCTGCACATATGGCAGATGTATACTCCAATGCATCTTTGACTGTAGCTGCTTCACGAGCAGAGCACTGTGGGGAGGGATTCCTTGGTCCTCGCGAACTAAATCCTCCATTATGTGTGAACATCAAAGACGAAGGAGACTCGTTCGATCTGTTCTTTCAAACAGCTCCCATGCCAGTTGACGAGGTTAGTTGAACTCCCTGAGTTTGGCATTGTTGAATTGAAATTTTCTAATACCTTTAGCCTTTGAATGGTCGTGGATGGGCTGGACAAGAAAAAGTACTCTCCCGTCGTATCTTGAGCTTTGAGACTGGCGAAATAACCTGGGAATGCTCTATGGGTAGCAAGAACGAAGAGAAACTTAGACAAATTAACTGGGCGTTCTTGCACCGCACTTACCACGGGGATACCATTGGGCAAATGGCAAGGCCGCTAAACCAACCTATACGTCACAAGCTTTATCAATGGAATGATTATATAGAAGATCATACCATACGCGAAGTGAGCTTCAACAAAGACACCTTTCCAGCGATGGCTGGCGTTGTTCGAAAAGTACAAGAAGTCACCGGGGCCACATATTACGCCGGTCTATGGAAATCGCACTTCCTTGACGGCCTCCTATGGCACTTTTATCCGCTGTGGTACTGGCATCCGGACCTATGGTCTCTCATCCCAGAGGAAAGAAGAGGAGAGAAACGACGGGGTCTTAGGAAACGGCAGGTATGGACTGCCCCGTCGTGGTCGTGGGCATCTGTCAAAGGCATCATTTGTCACGATTATCAACACGAGGCTGATTTCATGTGGGCCGATTATTGTGCCCATCTCGAAGAGTGCAACATCACTCACAGCGGCTTGGACCCCTTTGGCGAAATTACGGCTGGGTCCGCCCGCATCAGAGGACCGTTAACTCTGGTCACACATGTCAAGGCTGACACAGATACTGTGCAGTTTCCATCATGTAAGCTCCAGCTCGAAAACGGCGCACTGGTCAATGCTTTTGCTATGTTTGACTCTGTCGACTACAGATCCTGTAGTGCGATGATGATTACCGGCCACGTGGGCATATGCATCGAGAAGGTCGAGGGAACGACGGATACATATACTAGGGTTGGCACTGTTGAGATCATTAGGAATCATCGAGGCCCCAGGAGCGATATTGGCGATGACGATGAGTATACTATCTACAAACCGTGGACGATTTTGACTGCTGCGGACCATTGCCCAGCACGTAGTATCACTTTGGTTTAGTTCTCGTCAACTCCAGCTCGTATTGAAGTGGTATCGTCCATCAGGGTACGTCTTACTACCTCCAAACATTATACACCATTCTCGACGATAGTGATTTCTGCTCTTACTCCTCCGGTCCGATCACTTCAGTCATTCCGGTCAAAACAGCAAACGAGACTTGAGTAGCGCGTGCCCCGCAATTGTTGACTGAATCGAGTATAAACCGACGATACCCACACCGCAGCGCGTCGCAGTGCAAACGCTCCAGACAGCTCTGATTCGTCGTCCACTCACCTTTACTTCGAGATGTCAGTCACGCTATTATCGCTATTTCCATAACCCCCTCTCTTAGTCCATTCGATACCCTCTTTAGCTTTATCAGCACGCCTTCCGACTCTTCTCACGCTATCAAAGTCTCGCTTTTGATCACCACACACTGCCTCTTTGCTACCACTTCCCGCGACATCCCTCTCTGCACGAGGATCACCGCCCACCCACTCGCCTTCCATCAACAATTACAACACCCGAATCCTCCAACAACATGCCCCCGCCGAATCCCCCACTCAACGACACGTCCATCTTCGGCACATACCTCCCACCCTCAGCCCGCCACGGCGTCCAAGAAGCCCGTCGTCCGCCGCACAACTCCGGCCCCGTACGTCCACCCTACCTCGACGCAGTCGTAGGCGTCTCAGTCCACTAACAACAACAACAACCAGATGTTCAACCCCCACACCCGGATCAATCAAGCAATTGATTCACTATGCGCATACCGCCACTCCATGTCCGAGCTTGAGACCCAGCACCGCAGCGCTCTCGAAGCCAAAGACGCTAAGATAGCAACACTAGAGCAGAACTTCACACGACTAAACACACTGCAAAGGTCCACCAAGGCTCGAATCGACGACAAAGTCCTATTGCAGGGCAAACTACAGAACGACATGAAGATGTTGAAGCGGGAACTCGCGGCCGAGAAGGCGAAGAAGGGTGTTGTCGACCACGATATGGAGAAGCGGGTCATCGAGGTGAGACAGCAGAACGCTTTGTTGACTGCGAAGGTGGCGGGGTTGGAGAAGGAGCTTGCGGATGAGAGGGCGAGGGGGAAGGAGAATAGGGATGCGAAGAGGGAGTTGGAGGTTATGAAGACGAAGTTGGCGGATATGGTGCGTGGTAAGGAGGTTAAGGTTGAGGTTGTTGAGTAGGGGGTGATTGCGGGTTTGGCGGGCTTGTGGGATGGTGGTGGAGATAGTCTATGTAGGTTTTTGGATGCGATGATGGGCTTGTCAGGACTTGTTCTGGGATATTTGTATGCACTGTTGGATTATAGTTGGTCCCACACTCTTTCCAATGTATTACGTGTGTTGACCACCGCCTTGTTGCAAAAGTGCTTCTCGCCGCTGTCTCATCCTCGTCTCTTCCATCTCCAACCACTCAACTTCCCTCTTTCTCTGCGCTTCCACGTGTGGCGAAACCCGTGACGTTGGATTGTTCGCTTCTAGTACTGGTATCATCTCCGCAGTCCTGCCATCACCTCCATCGTCCCTTCCGACGACCCCAGCCTCATCCGCTCGCCCATGCTCTTCCATTCCATTATACGGAAGTTCTCCCGGCTGGTCTTCAGCTCTGAGCTCATGCGCACCGCCAATTGCGTATTTGTACGAGTGCGACCGATCCAATTCCTGCGTAAGGCCGTTGCCTGACATCTCTTGGTATTGCGTTTGGTATGCGCCAGTCGTAGGGGCGGCCTGGTCTGCGCCGAGGACCATCTTGTCGCCATCGCCTTCTCGCCTCGCTAATTCATCGTCTGTGAGGGTATTCGTGGGTGGTTGCGTCCTCCGCTTCTTGCGCCGCCAGAAGTACCATCCGCCTATGATGAGGGCGAGGATGACGATGCCTGCTATCGCTATCCCAGCGATGGCACCGGCTCCTATGCCTGTGTCGGGAGTGTCGGTTGGGCTGGGGGTGGGTGTTGTGGATGAGATGGGGACTGAAATCCCTGTTGGAAAAGCCGAACTTTGTGACGGGCTTGATTGGCTATTTGTTCCTGGTGTAGAACTGGATTGGCTATCTGTTCTTGGTGTAGGACCCGAGATTGGTGTGTATATAATCTCAACATAAGGGAATGGGAGACCATAAGCGATATCGCCTACTGTTTGCGCGGGTCCTCCCGTGTACAACGTCACAGGGGACACTATAACTATAAGTGTCGGTAAATAACGTACCGTAATCGAAGTGACTGGTGTGCCATCTATGGACAGCGTCTGTACAAACAAAGTAACTTGACCATTATAATCCGGACGCGATAACGGTGATCTGTACCATGTCGTTGTTCCGGATGTAGGAGTTATGAAAATAGGAGTAGCACCAGTTAGGCTTGACATCCTCGACGATTTCGCAGCGCTCTTGAGATTCCGTTAACTAAACTCTGATTATACAGAAGAAATTCGTAAGAATGCAAACGTATGAGGAGATTTGAAAGAAAGGGCTGGAAGTAACATACTTAGTGCCTGCTTCAACGTTATGTAGAAGAATCTAGGATACACACCTTATTTAGAGCCGCAGCGTGCATGCTTACAGCCTGATGGAGGCTTGGAGGGCTGTCATCACAGCAAGTTGGAATTACTAATCTACACATTGAACGCCGGATTTAGTTAGACCATTGCTCTTTTGAGCGCTGCCAAGATGGGGTGTTGGCAGCGCATGCCGCCCATTCGCTCCACAAAGTTTTCGCCCCTGAATATGTGTATCTACACCGACGTTAATTCGATCCTTTGCTGCCGTGTCGCGCGGGGTAAAGATGCAGCTTATGGTACACGACACATACCCTACAGTTATCATAGAGGTGGGCTGTGAAAAAGAACGAGGCTACCTATGTGCCCATTAGTTTCTGCGATTAAACCTTGGCGCATTTTCACACCACCAAACCAACACAAAACCCAAAGTAAAGCTTCATATCGGAGCCACTTCTTGATCAAACCCGTCTCGATCTCCTATACGTATGTCTAAGAACCACTTTCGCCTTCGTCTCCTTCGCTTCGAACGTTGCTTCCAGAAAGTGTTCAGCCACCCTCTCTACTTTCATCAACCTTCCCACTCCCTTACATCAGAAGCGACCCTTGCCTTTTTGATATTCTCTCCTCTTCCACATTCAGCCATTACAGCTCTCTCTTTCTTTGCGCTTCTACATGTGGCGAAACATGCGAAGCAGTATCATCTCTTGCAGTGGCCGTGGCTGGTAACCCCGTGATCTCATCCCCATTTGTTCCACCCACTGCGGCATACGGCGGTTCTCCCGGTATATCATCGGATCTAAGCTCATGCGCCGCTTCTCTGGATGAGTGCGAAGTGAAAGGCTCTTGCGTTTGACTGTCGCCAGACAGATCTTGACGCGCGCCGGAGGTAGGGTTGTCGGAGAGTATCTTCTCATCATCTCGTCCCGCTTGCCCTTCGGACTCAGGTGCGTTCTTGCTCGTAGTAGACTTCGCGCGTCTTCTCCGACGCCAGAAGGCCCAGCCACCTATTATGAACACTAGGATAAGCACGCCTCCTACTGCTATACCGGCAATAGTGCCGCTTGAGGTATGTTTACGGCGTGAGGATCGGTTAGGACGAGGTGACTTGGTTGCAATCGTGTCCCCAGTTCTCGTTGAAGAGGGCAAGTGTAGTGACTTCGACTTGGCCAAGGCTAAACTCCGTGAGTATGAAAAGTCTGTACGAGTCGAGTACAGGATAGCCATTCCATCGTTTTCGCCTCGAAGGGAGATGTAAAGAAGACCTGAAGTCATGGTGGAGCTTGTTTGTAGCGGTGGGGCTTCTGGAAATCGAAGTTCAAGCGTTGGTGTTATGTACACTGTTATTGTTGCTAGCGGGATGTCGTCTTTGCGCAGAGTCGTCGTATACGGATCGTCGGTGTTGGTGTTGATCCGTTCGGTTTGCCATGCCGATATAGACATGCTCAATGTTTCTGTAGTATTCTGGCTATTGTGTTACCGGGACGCTGCTTAAACAAAAGACCACAACGAGCATGCGACTGCACGAAGTGAAGACCCGAAATGTGGAATCAGACAGTAACGAAGCAGGTGGGTACTTTGGTGTAAAGCGATCCAGTATATACTCCTGATCAAGGCCTCAGCGCGCCTGTATACAGCCTGAACGAGACTTGGAGGATCTCATTGCGGCGAGGTTGAACTCATCGGTCTACACCCAGGCCCAGGGGTAGATTTGAACGCCGAATCTAGCTAAGCCGTTACTCTTCTGAGCGCTGGTAATATGCGATACTGACTGCGCATGCCGCTAATTCGCTGGACAGTCTCGTCCTCCAACTCTATGTAATTGGGCCAACGGGTAAGAATGCAACTTGCTGCACACAGCATATGGCCTAGATATTAGCCAAGCTTTACCGTTATGATAGAGAAGGGCTATAGAGTAAAAACAGGCGGCTTCTGCGCTCGATGGGCTTGTTGTTCTCCATTGATTCACGGCAACTATTTGTAGAGGTCACCGCGCCGCAGCCAGTTCCATGATCGCCTTATCCAATCGGGTTTTTCTGGCCCCCAAATCTCCACATGCCACTGAGCACTGATTCGATGTTCCTGAGGCCGAGTATGCGGCCAACATCACACATGACGTTCGATCCTTCGGGCCTAGCGGGTGTCGCCCGTGCCTCACCATCTTGCGTTCCAGTTGTTCGAACTAGAAATTACATTAGGATAGGATGTGCCAAACAAGAGTGCCATCGAAACCGCAAAGACGTTATGGGCTCTTTCCGCTCGCTTGCATAGAAAGCGTCTCTCTCTTCTTCCGTATCCTCTCCTCCTCCATGTCCAACCACTCCATTTCACGTCGTCTTTGCGCCTCTACATTCGGTGACACTGCAGCACTCCTTTCTCCAGCTTCCTCACCAGCGTCGGTCTGGTTCACTGGTGTTTGGGGCCTGTGAGTGTGTAATGCCGAGATTTGTTCCTCTCCACCGTGTGATAGCTCCGCTGGTCTACCATCAGGATGAAGTTCATAAGCCGGCTCATACTGATACGCTGCTTTACTCGTAGAATGCCGTGCTGCATGCGTCGCATATTTGGCGGACTGATTTGGATCCAACTCTTGCGCTGGCATGACTATGTCGCCCGGCATTTCTTGATGATGACCTGGAATATATGGTTGTTTCTCCGGCGGAGAGTACTGTGGCGGTGGCCCTCCAGTGCTCACGACCCCCGTGCCCTGTTCATCGTCGCCCGAACCTGAAGTTTTTGCCTTTGAACGCTGTCTCCGTCGCCAGAAAAACCATCCTCCGATTATGAGAGCAAGGACGAGTATACCGCCTATAGCTATTCCGGCAATCGCACCGCCTCCTAGACTTGAACTGCTGCTCTCGTTGGCGGATGCAGTTGCGGTAGATTGACTGCTATCTCCAGATTGTATTTCACTCGCACTACTCTCTGAGCTTGAGCTGCCTGAGCTGCCTGAACTGCCAGAGCTGTCAGAGCTAGTGGTCGCATCAGCCGCTGAAGCTGTCTGATCCTCGCCAGCACTCGTGGAAGTTGGTATTGGGATTTCTGCCGGCGGTATCAAGGTTTGTTCCACAACGCTCGACTCTGACGTGATCGGACTGCGGCGAAGAAATATCTGATCCGGGTCTGTCGTGAGCGAAATCTCAATACCAGAGAAAACATAGTTTTCTCCAACCGTTACAATGTGCGTTTCTCCGGGCAGCACGATACCGCGCGGCGAGGGGGTCACGCGTATCATCAGAGTTCTTGACCAATTGTCTGCGCTGTCTGGGATAGATATGGAAGTTGGGTAGCCCCCAGAGCTCCACTCCTCGACGTACCAGGGGTATGTGTTAGCTGGTGAGTCGGACATTGCGGGATAGTGCGTGCGACGGCAAAGAGCTGGGTAGATGTATGTAGCTTGATGTAGGATATCGGAGCACAACCTCGTACAAATGTCAAGGCAGAGGGGCAGATGAACCCGTGCCCAGAAGTCCTTTCCAGCATGTATACATCATCGCAGCGGGCGGGGTACCTCCACACACTGCTGCACATCGCCACGAGCATGCCTTCTATGCGATAGGTCAAAGATACAAAGGTACCCACCTACCTACACGTTGAAAGTCATGCATCGGCCCTTCCACACAGGTCGTGTGACGTTCTATCGAATCAAACGTAGAGATGGGGTTTGCGGCACAGTCAAGCGAGCAAGGCTGTGCATGAAGGACCAACTTCTCATTCGACGAGAACATGCTGTGTACCGGTACGGTCAAGGTTGTATCGTCATTCCAATGCATGTAGTAGAGTGGTGGGTATAGAGGTCGCAGTTTGGGTCGCAGGAATGTGTTGGTTGCTTTCGACTCGGTGCAATGCTTCGGCAGGCGGGAGAGTTTGGAAGATTGTGGTCTTGATACATAGGCGAGTATAGGTGTGATTTTGTACTATGTGTGTACTGGCTTGATACTTTGGAAAGTATAGGTTTTGCTGTGCCTGTACCATCAAGGCGTCGCACCTCCCTGCGCCGCAAGCAACTCTCGCCGCTTCCGCATCCTTTCCTCCTCCATCTCTAGCCACTCCATTTCTCTTCTCCGTTGCGCTTCGACATTAGATGAAAGTGGATTACTCGTTGCCTCAGTCATATCCGTCATCTCAGCAGCAGATCGTTGCGGAGCGTGATAAGGCGCTGGCGCAGTGTATTCGTCGGGACCGTTCAATAGCTCAGCTGGCTCAGGCTCGGTTTTCAGCTCATGAGATCCATTCATAGCGTATTTGGTGTACTGTGTAGGATCCAACTCTTGCGATTGTACCTGTCGACTTCCTGGCATCTCTTGTGGGCGCTCCTTTGTATCGAGTTCTGGTATGCCTCCGTCTCCGCTTCCGTCTCCTGCAATGTGCGCACTAATCTCAGTGCTCGTGACCTTCCCTCTCGTGCGTTTTCTTCGCCGCCAGAAGAACCATCCACCAATGAGCGCGATAACGAGGACTGCTGCAATAGCTATGCCAGCGATTGCGCCGCCTCCGAGCCCTGAACTACCGCTGCCGTTGTCCTGTGGCGCCGCTGTCGGCACATTGCCATCCGATGGTTGCGGAGTTGATGTTGTACCGTCGCTGCTTTCCGTGCTCGAGACCAGCGAGTTTGTGGTTGAGGTGCGAGGTGTGTCGAAACCTGTCGAATCAGGATAGAGAGCAGTCCCAACCGCAGATGTAATTTGCTGGAGAGTGGAAGATTGAATCGACGCGGTGTCAGATGTGATCTCTGGGAAGACCGAGCCCTGGCGCCTATCAATGTATGCTCCCCTCATTTCGATCCGGACCCGCTCTCACGAGCTAGAATATGGGCGATTTGTGGTGATGGCGAGTTTAGCAGAAGAGATAAGCTCTACACTTTCTGGTATAGAGATAAAAGGAAATTAGGCTCGGTATTGCAACAATCAGGCCAGAAGACTCGGGGCGGGCTCCGTAGTGAAACAAGTGCGGCTTTCCCTCCCAGCATGCCAAGCCACTCCGAACCAACACAGCCAGGGCAGAAAACCTTGAAGTGTCTCTGTGAAACTTTCTAGCCTTACAATAGGCCAGAGATACATGAGCCCGCAGCGAAATGCGCGTGATGGAGCAAGGATCGGTCCTTTCATAGCGCTTGTGTGACTTGTCGACGAATCAACGGTGATGCTGTGATTGCGGCACAATAAGACTGTGCATGGCGGACTGGTATCTGGCTCAGAGCAGGATATCGTTCCAGGATGATCGGGTATCTTTCTGGAGACAGAATACGGCATATGTCCTAAAGGTTGATGTGCCGATACCCTTGTTATAGTTTAGCATACAACGAGATCCATAGATACCCAACCCACCCTGAATCAAAAATCTCTATATTCAAAGACTAAACGTGTAGATACCATATGTATGCTCGCTAACCCATCAACCCCCCTCTCATCCCCCATCTCATTGATCAAATCACCCCATCACCCCCCAACGCCCCAGTCAAACTCTTCATCCGCCTCCCCAACAAATCATCCTCACTCGCCAAACTAACCAAACTCTTCCTCCTTCCCCTATCACTCTTCATCCTACCCCTCTCCCTTCCAACTCCTCTCCCACCAGCCACACCTTCACTCCCATCTTTCTGCGGACTCCTCTTCCCCTTCCCCAGCACCGTCATCTCCAAGGGTCTATCCTCATCAGCCGAACTCGCCGTGCCAGACCTCCTATGATGTCTCCTGCGGCTAAACCTCGGACTCGTAAGACCATCAATAGCATCCGCAAGGCCTATTGTACCGAAGTAATCGCCTCCCTCTCTTCTCCTTGTAGTCGTGCCCGCGGCAGGCGTATACCCTGGTGTCTCGGCATCATACCCATATCTTCTTGAGTCTGTTTCTTCGAAAGCCTCGGTAATCCATTTCCCGCATTTGAAAATATACTTCCAGCCTTCGGGGAATACGCCGACGAATTGGAGGAAACCGTGGCTTATACCGGGGACGAGATCGACTACGACACTATCCTCCTCGTTGAAACTGCCTCGTGCCCATTCTAGTCCCAACTCCTTCGCTGCGACCCATTCTGCGCGTTTAGCTTGTCTCAGCCGCCCAGCGAAAATGACGGTATCGTCGACCAAGGGGTCGCGCTCGCCTGTCAACATCCACGTTCGAGGAAACTTTGCCAAAAGCGACTCTGGGGCAAGAAGTGGGGAGAGGAGGTAGTCGGTGCTGAAATCGGGGCGGTGGTGGGGTCCGATGTAGAGGATTATCATGGCACGCATCATTTCGGGGGTGAGGATGCGGTCGTTGAAGTATGATATCATGCTAGACATTGCAAGGCGGGTTTTGATGGCTGTAGCGGGTGGTGCAGGGAGGGCAGTGGCACCAGGGGTGGGAGGTTGAGTCGCGAGAGGTGTTGGTGGGAGACTTGATTTCTGGCTGGGAGGTTGCTGCAGAGTGGCGGTGCTGCTATCTTGGCCTGTGTGTGCGGCAGAGAGTTTGATCATGGTCTGGGGAGACGTGATATCGCCGCCGTTGGCTTTGGGCATAGATCCATTGACCATGCTCACTTTAGTGCGCTCGTCCTCACTGTCCGAATCATCAGAGCCATACGGTGTGTTCGGTGCGAGTTGTCGGTAGTCGTCGCTCTTGTGTCGTAGGATGGGTCGATTCGTCTTCCTGACTCGTCGATCGCGGATGAGAGCCATTTGCTCATCCGTCATCCAGTTCCCAATGTTCATGTCGAGCGCGGGGTAGATCAACACCACGCCGATCGGAGGTGGTATAGGGGATTCGCCCTGCCATCTCCGCGTCTCGGTGGAACCACTCTGAAGTATCATGAGTATCATGGCCACAGCCAGATTCCCACCAGCTGAATCGCCTGAGACGACGACCTTGGGCTCTGCTTCTCCTGACAGGCCCATGCAAGTTCCTCTCGACGCGATGATCATGTGATAGACGTCGTAGCATTCGTTAAGCGCGTATGGATATGGATGTTCGGGCGCCTTCTTGTAGTCTAGACTGAGGACAGGCAGTCCTGTCTTGCCAGCCCAGCCCATGAGCTTATCATCGTGGTTCCTTGGGTTCATAGCAACAAAACCACCCCCGGGGATGTCCAAGACAACTTTATCTTGCTTTTTCAATGCACTCCGCGGCCCATTGAAGTATAGCCAACCTGTTACTGGCTCTTTGTACGAACTAGCTCTCGGTCGTGGTATGCGAATCTGGCGCGGCGGATACACCATCAGCCTTGGTCGCATCATGGTCGTCAGCGCGCCCAGATACGGTGTCGTCCCTTTATTCCACGCCACGCGCAGGTGATCCACTGTGAGCGTCGCTCTGATCTTTCTGACTTTCTCATCCGCCTGCTCAGCACATATCATGTAGTATATGCTGAACACAATGGACAGCAGATCCCTTACACCTTTCCGTTTTATTCGCATAGCAGACCAGAAGCCCGCGTCCAGTGCAGTCGTAACCCATGTCGCACGGAAGTATGAACGCGAGTACAGGCTTGCGAGTGGCTCGGGACACTCAAGGCCAACGAGCTTGCCGAAGTTGCGGGCAACGTAGAGGTAGAGCAGTGTTATGAGAACGGATTGCCAGACGGTGAGTTTCTTGGAGAGGAGGGCGGATACGCGGCGGAGAATCGGTGGACCATGGCGGTCGCCTCTGTATGTCTATTAGCATACAATGGTGTGGTTTGAGGGTGTGTGCGTAGGCTTACCTGTAGAGATAGAACGACCAGAAGGACACTACAGCCAGTACTTGTATCTTCCTGAACTGTACCGACGGTCGTCCCAATACATGGTCTATCATGACTGTACCTGTCTCCCAGCACAAACAGCTGTATCGAACCCAGTGAATACAGTCGCAGGTCTACTGTGCGTCATGAAAGGCGTCAAGTCGGGTCTCCACGTGGTGTCGCAGGGCTTACGATGTCGGAAATGCGAGTGTTGTAATTCGTAAGCATGTGAATGTCACGTCGCAATGCCAAACCCGGTGTGGATCCGTCTGGGGTAACGGGGAAAGGCGTGGAAATGGGGGAAGGCCAGGTCAGCCGTCCTGCGTGGTTTGTCCATGACTATAGGAATAGCCGTTCAGCCCGTCGACAAGCGGCGGCGCATTAGCTGGTTTGAGGCTGTGTGGTTGGGTGAGCGTCGAGCATGTGACAGGTTTGCGGAGGAAGCGTGCGTGCGCTGCCATCATGTGAAAGCCAAGCTATGACACGTTCTCGGCTTTGTTGCACCTTCGCCCCGAGGAGCCTAGTCGCGCTAACGTCACCCGCCTCAGCCGCAGTTCAACCGCCAACGTTACCGCCTAGTCACGTTCCAACGTTCTCTCGGTGAGAATTTCACATGACTGCTTGCGACGATGCCATGTGCTGTGAAATGATGTTGGTGCTGAACACTTCGTGTGCTTGCTGGGAAAATGAAGTAGTGCAAAAGATACTACTATACCCACTACTTTCGCGTCTGCTTCACTAATCTTACTCTCGAAGTATACAGATTACCTCTTATCTCTCATGAGAAATGGTAAACGCATTGATATTATCGTATCTCACTAGTCACGTCTAGACGCTGACACAAATCTCAAGTCGTAGGAAATACACCTTAAGGATTAAACAAAATATCACTCTTATCATTCCACCAAGCTCTATCCCTATCCTTCTCTGTCTCCTCCAGAATTCCGAATATCGAGGCACTGAGAGAAAGAGTAGAATAGAATGTATGCTAGATTTGAAAATATATAAGGAGATAGTATACATGTGAAGGAAATGACTGGCGGCCCCTGGCCTAATCGTTATATACCGAAATAGATGCCCTGATATGGCGCAAAATAGATTCGTCTCCTTCACTCGGACGCTGAAGCTTCCGCCTCTGACTCCTCCACCTCCGCATCGCTAACTACATCACTCAACACATCGCTCTCGGCCTCACTCAATCCACTACTCATCGCATCACTCTCATACTCATCCACAACCTTCTTCTTGCTCTTGCTCTTCTTCGCACTGCCCCCAGCTCCCTTAACAGGACTACCACTACCCTCCTTCCTCCCACCAGTCCTCTGAACAAGATGATCAATCGGACACCCCTCATCCCATCCTTCACTGCTCTCACCCGTTATCGCGCGACACCTCGGACAGCTCTTTCCATGTTTGATAAGCAGTTGGTGAAGCGGGTACTTGAGGTGGTCCGGAACTCTGACTTCGCAGTGCGCGTACGTTGAGTTGCGGTTTGCGCCTGCGAAGGTGCCCTTTGCGCCGGGTGCGAGGCCTGCAGGATCGCCTGGGGGAGGCACCCAACCTAGCCACTTGCAGAGACGGAAGACGTGGGTGTCGACGGCGAAGGAAGGGCGTTGGAGGCAGAAGAGGAGGACGCAGGATGCGG
>Ga0265780_10007021_pt1 | contig 13896 bp, 12 predicted proteins | sample P1T30metagenome_FD_192432 | JGI IMG/M metagenome (GOLD analysis project Ga0265780, IMG submission 192432) | Plant litter microbial communities from East Loma Ridge, Irvine, California - P1 T30 | ecosystem: Environmental > Terrestrial > Plant litter > Unclassified | place: USA: California... | reverse complement strand
CCGGTATTTCGCCGCGCGGGGTGCTGTTCAACGATATGGCGTTGCGTCTTGGGGATTATCGCTCGCAGTATGGGGCGGCGCAGCTGGGCTATGCAGCCTAGCTTGATGCCAGGCCGGTAGCTCGGGCGGAAAGCTGGCTGGCGCGCTGACGCCACCGTCATCACCGCCGTCACAGCTATCGCCATCATCTTTGCCGCTGCTGCTGCTGCCGCTGCCGCTGCCGCTGCCGCTGCTGCTGCCACTGCCACTCCACTGTCACTGTCATGGCCATGGTCGCCGGCGTTGGCACGACTAATGGCATTGCCACCGCCACCGGCAACGCGACTGCTATCGCGGAAAGGGGGCTGGGCGGTGGTTTCCGGCTTGGTTACGCATCGATGCGTGTAGAACCCAGTCTGCGCTCTCCACTCGAACTGGCGTCAGGCTGTGCCGGACCTCTATCGACAATCGACGGACATCGACAAATTGGCGCCGCCTTATCGATCGATCTCCGCCTCCCGAATAGCCGATGGGTCTTGCCGCCGACGACTTGTCCGCGTGTGCCGCGCCTCGACCCTTGTCGAGACGTCGGACAGTCTCAGTGACATCCAAACCTGGACCGTCGCACCCGTCAAAGCGCGAATGATGGGGCACGGGCGCCATGGGGCGGTTACCGGCATCCGGTCAATCCGGCGACAAGGCGGCCGCTGCGGGCCGCTTCGATCGTGGCGCCAGCAACCATTCCTTCAGGACGCGCCGGATACGGAAGGTATTGCGCTCGAACGCCAGATAGAACAGATAGGCGAAGCCGATCAGGGCCAGCAGGATGGCGCCATACACGGCATAGTCCGGCGCCGCGAAAGGATCGAGCTGCTCGCGGCCGATCGTGGTGCGGCCGAGATGGATTGCCAGGTAGATGAGCGGCAGGTGGGTCACATACAGCGTGAAGGAGAATTCCGAAAAAAAGGTGGCGACCTTGTTGATGCGCAGGAAGCGCGGTGCGGAGGGATCGACTGGCTGGTGCAGCGAGGCCAGCAGCAGGAGCACGGGCACGCTGCAGATCATGTCCTGCACGAACGATTCCGGCACCAGCTCGTTATTGCTGCCGGTCAGGCGGTAGTAGCTGAACAGGCCCAGGGTCAGGATACCCAGCACCAGGCGCAAGCCGTTCTGGCAGTGCAGTTCGATGCGCGAGAACGCGGCGCCCAGCAGCCACAGCATGAAGTACATTGAAATCATGCCCGGCAGCGCTATCACCAGCAGCACGAAGGCCGCCGCGCACGCAGCGCGCCGGAACCTGCCCTGACCGAACAGCGCCAGCGCCAATAATGGAAACTGGACGTAGTACCAGGTTTCGTACGTCAGGCTCCACAGGGCGTAATTGCCGCCGAAATTGGGCACCAGGATGGTCTGCAGGCCGAGCAGGTTGCCGATGAAGCTCAGCGCGGAATAATCGTTCGATGGCGACAGGTCGACCGGGCCTGGCTGGGCGGCGCCGATCACGATTCCGATCAACAGGATCAGCACCATGGTGGGCAGCAGCACGGTCCACAAGCGGGTTGCGCGGTCGATCGCATAGCTGGCGAGTGCGCCCGGCTGGTGCAGGCGGTTGAGCAGGCTGCCGCCCACCAGCCAGCCGCTGATCAGGAAGAACACCACCACGGCCTGGTGCGCGAAGCCGGTCACGAAGGCGAACGCCTGATACGCCAAGGTCGGGTCCTGCAGCCCGCGCAAGCCGGGGTAGATCTCGGAGCGCAGGTGGCCGGCAGCGACTTCGAGCGCCGCGACGCCGCGCAGCAGCGCCAGCGCCAGCGACTGCAGGGGATGGTCGTGCAGGTTCGACTGCGTCCGGTAGCGCAGGGTGGGAAGGGACATCGAAGGCATCGTGGAACTCCTTTGTGCATGCATGTATGGTTGAACGACCGACCCCGGCAAGTGAACCTCGTTTGTGCTGCGCTTTACCGACGCGCGCGGCAATGCTCGTCGTCGAATGCCTCGCCGTGCAGCCGACCTGGCTAGTTCACGCTCGCCATGTGTCGGCATGAACTTCCGCTCGCCTACCGGGACAGGGTGTCAGGTGCACGCCCCCCAGTCATCCCAGGCATGCGGACGGCTATTGCCCGATAACGCCAGCGCGAGCCGGATCATCCAGTAACCGACGTGCGCCGATTGCATCAGCCAGGCGGCGAGCACGAAGACGGGGAGCGGCCACCATCGGGCCGGCGCCACGCGTGCGCGCTGCACGTCGACCGCCGCGACCATCCCGGTTATCCCGGCCAGGCTGACGGCGGCGCCCAGCAGCCATCCGCTGGCCGCTTCGGCGGCGCTGTGCTCGCCAGACGCCACCAGCAGGATCGCGAATGCCGCCGCCGCAAGCAGCCCAGCGGTCAGCGTCCAGCGCACCGCGCCCGGTCCTCGTCGCGCCAGCAGGACCACGGCCGCGAACGGATAGAGGGCGGCAACCACGGTGGCATGGCCACTGACCGCCTGGAAGGCAATTGAAGAAAAATCAGTGCCCCAGCCCAGGTGAGCGACCTTGCTTGCGCCGACCAGCAGCAGCGCCGCGCCGAAGCAGCCTCCCCAGCGCAGGGCGATGCGCCAGGCGCCGGCCGCCATCAGCCAGGCGCCCAGCGCCGCCCCCAGCGGCAGGGCAATCTCGAGGTCTCCCAGATGCAGCAGGCGCGTCATCGTGTGCCGATCTAGCGCACGATGGCCGCCAGGGTGCGTGCCAGGATCTGCAGATCGATCCAGAACGTACGCTCCCGGACGTAGCGCACGTAGTAGTCGAGCTTGGCAGGTAGCACGGTGTCGATGTAGGCGCGCTCGGGGTCGCCGGCGCGCGCCAGCACCGTGTTCTCATCCCGGTAGTGGATCGACGCCCAGTCGGTGATCCCGGGCGAGACCGACAGCACGATGCGCCGCAGCGGTTCCGGATAGCAGGCGACATAGCGCGGCACTTCCGGCCGCGGGCCCACCAGGCTCATGGTGCCGATGACGACATTGATCAGTTGCGGAAGCTCGTCGAGTTTGTAGCGGCGCAGCAGGTGTCCGGCGCGGGTGACGCGCGGATCGGCACCAACCGTCAGCGCGCCGCCAGGGTCTGGCCGCACGTGCATGGTGCGAAATTTGAGGATGGTGAACAGCGCGCCGCCACGGCCGACCCGCTGCTGGCGAAACAGCGCCGGCCCCGGGGTGTCCCAGCGGATCCACAGCGCGATCAGCAGCAGCAGTGGCGACAGCAGAAGCAGCCCGGCCAGTGCCGCCACCAGATCGAAAGCACGCTTGCTCATGCCAGCAGCTCGCGCAGCGCCGCGACGACCCGGTCCTGGTCGGCGTTCGACATGCGGGTGTACAGGGGCAGGGACAGCATCGACCCGTAGGCGGCTTCGGCGACCGGGAAGTCGGCGGCGTCCAGGCCGCACGTCTCGCGCCAGTACGGCTGGCGGTGCAGCGGGATGAAGTGGACGCTGGCGCCGATACCCCGTTCGGCCAGGCGGGCGATCAGGTCGTCGCGCCCGATGTTCGCTGGTCCGGGCGCCAGGCGCACCACGTACAGGTGCCAGGCGTGGCTCGATCCTGAGCCTGGCGCCGGGCGCGGCGGCAACAGCAGGGGCAGGTCCGCCAGCGCCTCGTCGTAGCGGCGCGCCAGCTCGGCGCGGCGCAGCTGGAAGCGGTCGATCTTGCGCAGTTGCTCGATCCCGATCGCCGCCGCGATATCGGTCAGGTTGTATTTGAAGCCAGCCGCGACGACTTCGTAATACCAGGACGGCGTGCGCGATACGTAGCGATCGAAGGCGTCGCGGCTGATGCCGTGCAGGCGCATGCAGCGGATGCGCTCGGCCAGCGCCGCGTCGCGCGTGACCACCATGCCGCCTTCGCCGGTGGTCATGGTCTTGGTGGCGTAGAAGCTGAACACGGCCGCGTCGCTGTCGAGGGCGCCGACCAGCCGCCCGCGGTGGCGGGTCGGGAAGGCATGGGCGGCGTCCTCGACCAGGCGCAGACCGTGGCGCCTGGCCAGCAGCCCCAGCGCGTCCATGTCGCAGGCCATGCCGGCATAGTGGACGGGGATGATGGCGCGCGTGCGCGCCGTGAGCGCCGCTTCCACCGCCAGCGGATCGAGGTTGAGCGTGTCCGGGTCGGCGTCCACGAACACCGGCTGGGCGCCAAGGTGGCGCACGACTTCGGCGGTCGCAGTGAAGGTCAGGGTCGGCACGATCACCTCGTCACCCGGTGCGATGCCGGCCGCTTCCAGGGCCAGGTGCAGGCCGGCGGTGGCGGAGTTGACGGCGATCGTCTCGACCGCGCCGCCCAGATAGTCGCAAAAAGCGGCCTCGAAGGCGCGCGCGGCGGGGCCGGTGGTAACCCAGCCGGAGCGCAGGCAGGCGACGACGGCGCGGATTTCCTCTTCGCCGATGTCGGGCAGGGCGAACGGCAGGAAGCTGGCGGCATGGCCGGTCTGGTCGAGCCCCTGGTCCTGGCGGGCAGCGTTGCTGCTCAGCCCGGTGTCGAGGGCGGCAGGTTCGGGTAATGGATGGTCAGGCATGGCGGGTCTCCTGTGCGAGTATGGCGAGGAAGCGTCGGGCCAGGACGGGATAGCTGAGGTGGTCCAGCACATGCCGGCGGCCGCGTTCGCCCAATGTGCGGCGCGCAGCAGGATCGAGCGCCAGCAGGCGCGCCAGCCCCTCGGCCAGCGCTTGCGGATCGTCGGGGGCGACGCTGGCGCCGCAGCCGGTCTCCATCACCGGGTCATTGCCGGCATCGACCGCATGCAGTACCGGGCAGCCGGCCATCATGTAGTCGAGCAGCTTGTTGGGAGCGATGCCGAAGCGGTACAGCGGCTGGCGCCGCCAGCCGAGGAAGGCGATGTCGAAGCACCGCAGCAGCGCGGGGATGTGCCGCTTGGCCACCGGGTCGATGAAATGGACGTGGCGCAGGCCGAGCGCGCGCGCATGCCGGCGCAGGCCGTCTTTCTCCGGGCCGGCGCCGACCAGCACGAACGCCACCGGCCGCTGGCGCATCAGGTGGGCCGCGTCGAGCAGGGTGTCGAGCGCGTTCGCCAGGCCATGGCTGCCGGCGTAGCCGACGATCGTCCGGCCCTCGGCGCGCAGGCTGGACAGCAGGGTGCCGAGCGTGGCCGGCAAATCGGGATCGCCGTACGGTCCGGCGCCTTGCGCATCGGCGCCGCCGCTCCATTCGGCAGGATCGGTCCCGTTCGGGATCAGGTGCAGCTTGTGCGGCGCCATTCCGCGCGCTTCCAGGTGTTGGCGCACCTTGGGCAGGATCGACACGATCGCGTCCGCATGGCGGCAAGCGTGGTTCTCGGCGGCCTGCAGCAGCATGATGAAGGGATGGCGCCGCGAATGGCCACCCAGCTCGATGGGCGACAGTGGCCACAGGTCGTGTACCTCGTGCACCAGCTGCGCGCCGGCCAGGCGGGCGATGCGCTGCGCCGGCCAGATATCGAGCGGGTAGGTGCTGGAGGCGATCACCGCGTTGGGTGCGATGGCCCGCGCCAGGCGCGGCGCTTCGCGCCACAGGCGCGTCACGAAGGCCAGGATATTGCGCACGCGGGCGGCGCCGTTGCCCGCATAGCCGGGCGTGCGCAGCCAGGTGTAATGGATGCCGTCGATGGTTTCATCGAGACGGTCGCGGCCATCGAGGCGGGGCGCCTGCTGGCGCAGGTGCGAGTGCGAGGCGGCCACGATATGCACCCGGTGCCCGAGGCGCACCCACTCGCGCGCCAGGTAATAGGGGCGGTATTCCATGCCGTGGTGGACCGAGCCGGCATAGTGGTTGATGAGCAGGATGTTCAATGGATGCGTCATCGGGGGTGTGATCGGATGTTTTAGATGCGCCATGCCATTTCCTCGACCAGGCGCCGCCAGTTGCAGCGGGTACTTTCGAGCCAGTTGGTTTCCCATTGCACCGGATGGGTGAGCATGCAGATGCGTTCGTAGCGTCCGAGGGCAGCGAACGGCGACATCGGCAGGAAATAGACCGGGTGCTTGCGGTCGGTGATGTAGAGGTCGAAGCCGCGCAGCAGCTCGGCGTCGTAGGATTCGCATTCGATGCCGCAGCGGGTGCGCAGGGCGCGGTCGCGCAGCAGTTCGTGGTTGATGACGTTCAGGCGCCGGTTGGCGAAGTCGCCGTGGCTGGCGACGGTGGCCAGCGGGGCGCCGAGACGGGCGGCGATCTGGGCGATATTGCGGGCGAACAGCTCACGGATTTCGGGAAAGCGCAGGCGCAATTCCTCACCCTTGCGGATGCGGTGGCGCTTGGCGAAATCGGCGACTTCTTCGTAGTGGTAGCTCGCTTCGCTGCCGGCGGCTTCGATCTCGCGCATGAAGCCGTAGTCGAGGGTGGATAGCCTGAAGTAATAGCTGGCGCGCACGCCGTGGCGGGTTTCGAGCGCGAACATCTTGCGCGCGGTGCGTAGATCGCTGTCGATGTCGTGGCGGTGCACCAGGATCTTGCGCGCCAGGGCCTGGCGGTTCAGGTCGCGGAAAAAGCTGCGCACCGAGACCTGGGCATACCCGGCCTCGCCGGCCGCACGCAGCAGCGCCTCGTACTCGCCGAGGCGGCTGGGCATCAGGTAGTCGGCATAGACCCGGTTGAGGAAGGTGTTCATCGCGGCGTCATTGCAGGCTGTAGCACGCCCGGTAGGGCTGGAAGCCCAGGATGGTCTTGAAGGAGCGCAGGCCGGGCTGGGCGCCGAAGAAGGTGTCGTACATGATGTAGCGCACCTGCCGGTCGTCGATCAGGCGGCTGATCGCCTCGACCAGCAGCAGATGCATGATGCCGTCATTGTTGCGCAAGCCCAGCATCTGCGAAAAGGCGGCGAAATTGCCATAGATGCCGAGCGTCGCATAGGCAACCAGTTTGCCCGCTGGATCGAGAATGCCGTGGTAGCGGAAATGCGGCAGCGTGTCGAATGCCTCGCATTTTGCCGTGTATTGATTGTCCATCGGCCGACCCTGGCGCATGTCGAGCGAGGTATTGATGGTGTGGATATCGTCGACATAGTCGTTGCGGTCGATATCGACAAACCGGTAGCCGCGCTTGCGCGCGCGCTGGGCATGGTAGCCGCCATGGTTCTTGGCCTTGATGTGCTCCTGGTAAGCCTGGCGGTCGGCAAAGCGCGACAGGTCGATCAGGGCGGCGCCGATGGTCTTGGCGCGGATGACAAGAAAGCGTGGATGCGGGCGCGTGAAGGCGCGATAGGTCAGGCGGATATCGCTGGGCTCGATATCTTCGTGAAAGCAAAGTTTTGCTACCGGTAAATTTATCGCTTGAATTATTTTTCGACAGCGCTGTAGAAACATGGGCCCACTCCGTCAGTCTTCGTACACGATAGATTGGTTTATCGGCCTGTCACTTGGTTTGCCTTAAACGATGGCTGCGCTCGAGGGGAGAATGCATTTCCGCCATTTATTTGCTTGCGTCGGCAATCAGACGGCGAGGCGCCGCGCCATCTGAGGGCTGCACACCTCGTCATAGAACGCGAGCAATTTCTGGGCCTCGTGACCCCAGTTGAAGTGTCGTTCCACCGCGCGCCGCCCATTCGCTCCCATGCGCCTGGCCAGCGCCGGGTCGGCGGCCAGGCGGTCGATTGCTGCGGCGATCGCGGCCGGGGCGCGCGGATCGACGCACAGGCCACAGCCGCTCGCGTCAACGATGGCGCGCCAGCGCGGGAAATCGGAGGCGATCACGGGAATGCCGGCCGCCATGTATTCGAACATCTTGACCGGCAGCGCTTCGCGGTAGCTCGCTGTCGGCAGCAGCGTGACCAGGCCGGCAAAGGCGCGCCGCATCGCCTGGCCGACCCCGGCGCGGTCGAGGTGGCCGAGCGCCTGGATGCGCGACCAGCCGGGCATGCGCGCTACCTCGCGTTCGAGCGCGGGTTCGGCAAAGCTGCCGGCCAGCGCCACGGTCAGCGGCGTCGGCGTGCGCAGCAGCGCGCAGGCGCGCACTAGCTCGCGGATGCCGCGGATCGCCGAGATGCTGCCGACGTAGCACACCTGGGTGCGCGCCTCCCAGCCGCCCGGCGCGAATTCTTCAGGGATCGGGTAGTTGGCGACGGACACGGTGCGCGGGTTGCTCTGCGCCAGGCGTTCGCCGATGTGCGGCGTCGCAGCCAGCAAGCCGTCCAGCCGTTCGCAGGCGTGCCGCTCGTAGCGCGCGTACAGCCGCGCCGCCAGCTGCGCGCTTGCACCCGGCAGATACGGCTTGTCGAGCAGCTGGGTCGGCACGTCCTCATGGGCGTCGAACACGACCCGCATGCCGGTGCGGCGCAGGCGCAGCGCGGCCGGCAGCAGCTCGGGGTCGTGCAGCTGGTAGACGTCGGCATCGAGCTCCCGCGCGCGCGCTGCGACTCTGCGCGTGGCCCACAGCATGCGTGCAAGCCGGCCTCCGGGCGCGCCGGTGTCGACGATGCGCACGCCGTCGCGCAGTTCGTCGCCGCGGCCGTCCGCTACCACCAGCGTCACCTCATGCCCGTGGCTGGCCAGGGTGCGGCATTGCTTGATGAAGATCCGGGTGTCGTAGCGCGGATGCGCCGACGTCATGTGCACGATGTGCGGCATGTTTTCTCTCATAGCCGTAGCGGCTGCAGGCGCCGAGGGTGGCGCTGAGCAGCATGTCGGTGAAGTAGTGCGATGACAGCAGCAGTAATACGGTCACGCAGGCGAACGCGAACGCCAGCAGGAATCCGGGCCGCGCGCGCGCCGCAAAATATTCGTGGAAGAACATCGGCGTGATCGGCACGATCGCCAGCGCCGCCACATAGACCATGCCGAACAGGCCCAGGTCGACCCAGGCCGACAGCACATTGTGCGAATAGTGGCCCGGCTTGTAGCTGCCATAGTCCCCCAGGATCGGATGGGCGGCGATCGCCTGCAGCGCATGCACGGTCAGCTGGTGGCGCTTGTTGGCCGAGGTCGAGTGCGACAGGTCGAACAGTTCCAGGATCCGGTTCGCGGGCAGGGCGGCAAGGATCAGGTCGAGGTAGAGGCCGACCGCTGCCGCCAGGCACACGCCGGCCAGCGCGAAGTACAGCTTGCGGCGCGCGTAATACAACTCGATCAGCGGGATCGCCAGCAACAGGGCCACGAATTCGCTGCGCGCGGTATTGACGAACAGCGTCGCAGCCCCAAGCGCGTGCAGTACCAGGCGCAGCGGCAGGTTGCGGGTAAAACTGACTACCGCCAGGTAGGTGAAAAGATAGGAGCGCGAAAACCCCTGATAGGTAGCGAGCGCATTGGCATCCTTGGCGATGCCGAGCGAACCGAGGTAGAACACGCCGTCGACCGAGTACGAAAACACGATGGCCGACATGAAAGCCAGGCTGAGCAGCCCGATCGCGCGGAAGCGCCGGCTGTCGAAGTCGATGAAGCTGAACTGGATATAGACCAGCACCATGAACAGGATCGCCAACAGGTGGTAAGCGACAATGGTGCGGTTGGCGCCGGCCACCGCATTGACCGCCACCACGCCCAGGAAATAGGCCAGGAAGATGGCGTAGTGGACGTCGACCAGGGTCAGGCGCCGCGCCTCGCGCCGCATGCGGGCAAGGTACACCAGGCACATCGGGGCGGCGAAGGCCAGCGCCACCGGCGCAAAATAGCCGCCCAGGAAGGCGCCACTGGCGCCGGTGCCGAGCAGGGTGTGATAGAAGAAGAAGCCGGGGAACAGCATGAAAAAGCAGGCGACCATCAGCCACTGCTCGCGCCGGGCGCGCGCCACGCCGGCGTCGTGGGCGATCCATGCGCCGTCGAGGCCGGCATGGTGGGCGCCGGGCGTGCTGCCGCGCTCGCCGCCGGCCAGCCGGCTCATGCGGCCGCCAGCCGGTTGCGCGAACAGTTCCAGGACATGTGCAGATACACCAGATAAAGGCAGGAGTACCCGATCACGTACCACAGCACGTTCTGGTGGACGCTGCCTGGCAGCAGGAAGGCGCCGAGGGTGGTCGCGAACAGCGTCACCTGCCACAGCAGGTCGGCCTTCTGGCGGCCTGCCACGAAGAACACATAGCTCAGGGGGCTGGCGATGAAGTTCAGCAGGAATAGTGGCGCCATCAGCTGGGCGAATTGGCCGGCCTCGCGCCACGAGGCGCCGAACACGGCGCCGAACAGCGTCGGCGCGAACAGGACCAGCAGCAGGGCCGGCCCGACACCCATCACCAGCAAGGCCTTGAAGGTGTGGCGGTAGCTGCGGCTGCAATTGCCGTGCTCGCGGAATTCGAGCACTGATTCGCGCTTGAACACTTCGAGCACCGACGCCGCCAGCAGCGAGACCGGCGCCGACAGGACGCGCTGGGTCAGCGCGTACAGACCGGCGGCCAGCGCCCCGTGGCGCATGCCGATCAAAAACAGGGGAAGCTGGCTGACCGCCCCGTTGAGCAGGTTCGACGGCAGCGAATAGCGCCAGAACGCCTGGTGACGGCGCAGGTAGCCGCGTTGTTCGGCGTCCAGCCGCCAGCCGATCGGCGCGCGCGGTGGCCGCAGCAGGCGGCGCGCGGCCAGGAAGCCGGCCAGCAGGCCGCACAGGTGGCCGGCGATCAGGCCGGAGCCACCGAGGCCGGCAACCAGCAGCGTCAACTGGGTCAGGACGATGGTGGCCGAGGTGATGACCTTGGCGCGGGCCGCCTTGCCGAAGGCATTGTGCGAGGTGGCATACGCCAGCGTGGTCTGCATGCAGGCGGTCAGCCAGGCCCCGGCGCCAATGGTGAGCAGCGCGGCCCAGGGCAGGTGCAGGGCGGGCCCGAACCCGGCCGCGCGCGCGCTCGCCGCCACGAAGGTCAGCAGCAGGGCGGCCGCGCTGGCGCTGTAGAACACGACCCGGAAGCAGGTGCGCTGGTGGCGGGGTTCGTGGTCGAGGATCATGGCCGCCTCCATGCGCAGGGTGGCGCCGATGGCCGTCAGTGCGATCACGCCGAGCCAGACGCTGTAGGCGCCCATTTCTTGCGGCGTGCACATGCGCGTGAGCAGCGGCGCCGCCAGCAGCGGCAAGGCCTGCGCGCCGAGGGCGCCACCGAGGACGGTGGCGACGTGGCGCCAGAATGGCGGCAAGTGCTTCATGGCGGGCTTGCGGACCTGTTGGATTCTGTCGTGTGTGGTTGATGGGGCGGTGTTGGCGGCGTTCCCGGGACGTCGAGCACCGTCTGCAACGAAGGCGCGGGAGGCGCGGAATGCACAGAATGCGCGAGTGACGCCAGATGCACGGGCCGCTCCCCATGCTCGTGCGGCGTCACATGCACAGGCCGCGCCACATGCTCGTGCGGCGTCACATGCACAGGCCCCGCCACATGCTCGTGCGACGTCACATGCACGGACGGCGCCTGGATCGCTGTGGTTGTCGCCGTGGTTGTTGCCGTGCTTGTCGCCGCGGTTTGCGCCGCGAATTTTGCGGTGCTCGGCGCGCCCGATGGTCGGCAGGCCGATATCAGCGCCTGCGCGACCCGCTGCGCGCTGGCGCGGTCCAGGTAGGGACCCATCGGCAGGCTGAGGACGCGTTGGGCCAGGCCCTCGGCGACCGGGTAGGGCTCGCCCGATGCGAGATGGGCATAGGCGCTCTGGCGGTGGATCGGGATCGGGTAGTGGACGGCGGTCGGGATGCCGGCCGCTGCGAGTTCGCCGCGCACGCGCTCGCGCTCGTCGACCAGCACGGTGTACTGGGCGTGGACGCTGGTGCGGTCGTGGCGCACGGCGAGGGTGGGGATACGGTGCACCAGCAGGGCGTCATAGTAGTCGGCCGCGCGCCGGCGCTGTTCGAGTTCCCAGGCGAAGCGCTCCAGCTTGGCCAGCACCACGGCGCATTGCAGGGTGTCCATGCGTCCGCCCACCCCGACCCGGCTGTGCACGTAACGGTGCGACTGGCCGTGGATGCGGATTTCGCGCATTGCCTGGGCCAGCGCCGCGTGGTCGGTGAACAGGGCGCCGCCGTCGCCATAGCAGCCAAGCGGCTTGCTGGGAAAGAAGCTGGTGATGCCGATCGTCGACAGCGCGCAGCTCTGGCGGCCGCGATAGGTGGCGCCGAAGCTCTGGGCGCCGTCCTCGATGACGGCGATGCCGTAGCGCTCGGCCAGGGTGTTGATCGGGTCCATGTCGGCCGGCTGGCCGTACAGCGAGACCGGAATGATGGCGCGCGTGCGCGGCGTGATCCGCTCGGCCAGCAGGCGCGCGTCGAGGTTGCCGGTGGCGGCTTCGACATCGGCGAACACCGGGGTGGCCCCCGTCAGCACGATCGCCTCGGCGGCGGCAATGAAGGAAAACGGGCTGGTGATCACCTCGTCGCCGCGCCCGACGCCGAGCGCCATCAGGGCGATGACCAGCGCTTCGGTGCCGGAGGACACGGTTACGCAGTGGCGGGTGCCTGTCCAGTCGGCCAGGCGCGCCTCGAGTTCGGCCACCTCGGGCCCCATGATGTACTGGCCGTGATCGAGTACGGCCTGGATGCGCGCGTCGATCAGCGCGCGCGAGGCGAGGTATTGCGATTTCAGGTCGATGAAGTCCATGGCTCATCCTCGTTCGGCACTGGAGGCAATGTCGTCCCTCGCCTCGGTGCGCAGCTGCCGGACTTGTGCCGCGCTGTCCATCATGGCGCCGGCGCCGGGTGAGGGCGCGGCATCGGGACCGGCCAGGCTGCAGGCGCCATCGCGCAACACATACGGTTCGCCGGTGTGTGGGCAGTTTGCCGCGCCATTGCCCGACAGCGGCAGCGCCAGCCGGTCGCCGCTGCGGCTGACCCAGCCGATCTGGCGCGCCGGCACGCCGGCCACCAATGCGTGTGGCTTGACATCGCGGTTGACCACGGCGCCGGCCGCAACAAAAGCGTAGTCGCCGATCGTGACGCCGCACACGACCGTGGCGTTGGCGCCGATCGTGGCGCCGCGCCGCACCAGGGTGCGCCGGTACTCGTGCTTGCGCGAGAATGCGGCGCGCGGGTTATAGACATTGGTAAACACCATGCTGGGACCGCAGAACACGTCGTCCTCGAGCGTGACGGCGTCGTACACCGAGACATTGTTCTGGATCTTGACCCGGTTGCCGATCCGGACATCGTTGGCGACGAAGACATTCTGGCCCAGCGAGCAGGCGGCGCCGATGCGGGCCCCGGCGCAGACGTGGGCGAAATGCCAGACGTGGGTGGCGTCGCCCAGCTCGGCGCCGGGGTCGACGATGGCGCTGGCGTGGATGGTGATGGACATGTTCAATACTCCAGTGGTAGGGCCACGCGGCGGCCGTCGCGCGCCGAACGGTAAGCGGCGACCAGCGTCTCGAGCGACTTCAGGCCTTCGCGCCCGTCGGTCTCGGGCTCGGCCTCGCCGCGCAGTACCCGGATCACATTGTCGTAGTAGAGCGGGTGGCCGAAGCCGTACACCGAGGTGGTGTGGTAGCTGGCCTTGGCCACTTGCGCGTCGTCGGCGTGGGGCTCGGCGAAGTCCCAGTGCTGTACTTCGTTGACGGCGACCCCGCCGATGCGCGCGCTGCCGCGCTCGCCCAGGATGGTGATCGAGCCCTCAAGGTTGCGCGGCCAGGTCAGCATGGTGACGTTCATCGAACCCAGCGCGCCGTTGCGCCAGCGCAGGCTCATCACGCCGGTATCCTCGACCTCGATGTCGCGCGCCAGCGTCGCGGTATAGGCTTGCAGGCTCTCGATCGGGCCGACGATCCATTCGAGCAGGTCGACGTAGTGGCTGGCCTGGTTCATGAAGGCGCCACCGTCGTACTCCCAGGTGCCGCGCCAGCCGGCGCTGCGGTAGTATTCTTCGGGCCGGGTCCAGAACACGTTCAGGTTGACCATGTAGATGCGGCCGAAGCGCTTCTGCTCGACCGCGCGCTTGAGCAGCTGCAAGGTCGCGTTGCGGCGGTTCTGCTTGACCACGAACAGGCGCACCCCGGCGGCGTCGGCGGCGACCAC
>Ga0265780_10007020_pt1 | contig 13900 bp, 8 predicted proteins | sample P1T30metagenome_FD_192432 | JGI IMG/M metagenome (GOLD analysis project Ga0265780, IMG submission 192432) | Plant litter microbial communities from East Loma Ridge, Irvine, California - P1 T30 | ecosystem: Environmental > Terrestrial > Plant litter > Unclassified | place: USA: California... | reverse complement strand
CCGCCCGGGGGGGCCGCGTGCTCAAAGCTGCAATTCCTAGCCACAGCGCGCAAGGTGAGCGCAAAGATATTTCAGCACGCTACTGCAAGCTGTTGCATGCCAAGTACTGCTAACAGCGCACGTCCTGAGCGTCGCGTTTTGACGATCTTGCCATCTACGCGGAGAAACTGCCAGGACCTATCCTCTTTACCCTAAATCGACCTTTCAAGGCTACAGTCTTAATATTTGCCATCTCGGCTTCTTTTCTAGTCCACTAAGCTCTTTGCAGATATGAATCGTTGCGGATAAACAGGGGGGTATTAGCGGAGAGTCGTGGACAGCATAAACAGAACGAGCGACAGCATGTCCAGCAATGCGTTTTTCGATGTCGGAGACTGATGTGCTAGAAGTGCGAGAGCTTCACAATAGATTTACTCTGGACCTGTCGATTTACAGACGTGGTGAGAACATTCCGATTGCCCGAAAGAAAAAGTGTCCCGTTACACCGTGCGTCCCGGCACGCTTGGATCGACATTAGAGCTGTTTCTCTTTAAGGGCATTAACCTCCGGCACGAGTTTTCGCGATGTTGCCCTTGCTGTCGATTGTTTTGTTGACGCCGTTAGTCTACCTTCTGTCGATACCCCCCTGTTTGCTCGCGATGAAGAAGGTCTCTGCAAATATCGGAGGGTCTTTTAGGAAGCAGAGATGAAAAAGAATCTATCCTGTACATTCAAGAGGATCTCCAGCCAAGCGAGTATACAGTCCGGCAGTTTCGCCGATGGAAGACGATGATCGCCAAAAACGTTCCAGCGCGTTGGAGCCAGCTAGTGTCTCTTGGCATGCAGACGGCTTGCAGTAGCGTGCTCAGATATCCATGCCCCATGTTGTAATGAATTCGACGCTTTGCCTGCAGCGGGTAGGCTGCTAAGAATAACTGTGGCGTGTACCGGCTGTCAAGCGTCTGCCCTCGCCCACCCGCTGTGCGCTTAGACACTTCTCTTCTTCTCACTAATCATGATGCAGGTAGCTCGGCTCTGCCACTCTGCGCATAGCGCTAACAGGTCCATCTATCGCCTTAGAGATGCTACTCTTAACACTGCGGGACAGCCTTGCAGCTGACATGCTGCGCGTACGTTCAGCCACGCCTTCCCCGCCTTCAGCCTGATGCGACGCCCTTACCACACCGAGAGAGCAACAACAGGCGCTCCCTCTAGATCCTATACTGCTGCAGCTTGCATTCTGCTACAGACCTGCCCACCTTGGTACTGTGCTGGCTCTTTGCCCTCCCTTCTGTAAGCTACACTAGAAAAGGTGTAGGAAAGTCGATTGCTGCACTCCCATTAGGCTGCCGCATTCAGCCTTGTCTTGTTTCCATCGCGCGCTTACTACACACCTACACGAGTCGATGCGGCTTCTAAAGTACGAAGACGATGGTTGCCTCACTATCACCAGCTTCGACGATAACGAGATACCGCCCTACGCCATACTTTCACACACCTGGGGGGAAGATGCAGAGGAAGTGACTTTCGCGGACCTTGCAAAAGGCCGCGGTAAGCACAAGCCTGGCTACAAGAAGATTTTTGGCAACAAGAAGACGCCTGGCTACGAGAAGATTCGCTTCTGTGGGGAGCAAGCACAGCAAGATGGACTGCAGTACTTCTGGGTTGATACATGCTGCATCGACAAGTCGGACAAGGCTGAGCTCTCTTTGGCTATCCAATCCATGTTCCGCTGGTACCAGAACGCGGCAAAGTGCTATGTATACCTATCAGACGTATCGACAAAAAAGAGGAAAGCTGGCGGTTTGTCCACCGAGTTCACTTGGGAGCCAGCCTTCAGGTCAAGTCGATGGTTCACGCGTGGCTGGACACTCCAAGAGCTTCTCGCACCAAGCACCGTCGAATTCTTCTCGCAGGAATGTAAGAAACTTGGTGACAAGATGTCGCTTAAGTCGCTAATCCACAAAATCACAAGCATCCCACTCGGAGCGCTTGAGGGAACTCCTCTTTCTCAGTTCAGCGTTAACGAGCGGTTGCAGTGGAGAGAAGGCCGGACGACTAAAAACGAAGAAGATGGAGCGTACTCGCTGCTGGGCATCTTTGGTGTTGACTTAGCGAAAGTGTATGGCGAAGGCGAAGCTGGTGCTCTCGGGCGTCTCCTGCGCGAGATCGACATTTCCCAAATATGTGTCCGCGACATACGCAGCACAGATCCGTGCGACGACAAAAAGCGCATTGAGGATACAAAGGGCGGACTGCTAGCAGGCTCTTACCGCTGGGTTCTAGACAACACTGTTTTCCGGCAATGGCAACAGAAGCCGAACAGCCGACTGCTATGGGTAAAGGGAGATCCTGGCAAGGGCAAGACGATGCTGCTCTGCGGCATCATTGACGAGCTGCAAAGTTCGATGCCCCAAGATGCTCTACTGTCGTACTTCTTCTGTCAAGCGACCGACGCGCGCATCAACAATGCTACGGCCGTGCTGCGAGGGCTGTTGTACATGCTCGTAGTCCAGCAACCGTCGCTCGTATCTCATGTCCGTAAGAAGCACGACCAGGCCGGCAAAGCCATGTTCGAAGACGCGAATGCCTGGGTAGTCTTGGCAGAGATCTTCGAGGCTGTGCTCCACGATCCAAGCCTAAGGATGGCATACCTCATCGTCGACGCGCTAGATGAATGCGTCACTGATCTGCCAAAGCTGCTGGAGTTTGTTGCCAAGCAGTCGTCTGTGTCTTTCCGCGTCAAGTGGATTGTATCCAGCCGCAACTGGCCAGAGATTGAGGAACGCCTACAGCGGGCAGGCCAGAAGGTTAGGCTAAGCCTCGAACTGAATGCAGCTGCTGTGTCGACGGCTGTCCAAGCCTTCATCGACCAAAGAGTCTTTGAGCTCGCGCAGCACAACAGGTACGACGAGCGAACTAAGCGCGCCGTGCTTGGACATCTGACGTCAAATGCGAACGACACCTTCCTCTGGGTAGCGCTGGTATGTCAGCACCTTCAAGAAACGGCAAGAAGAAACGTTCTAAAGAAACTGGAATTGTTCCCGCCTGGACTGAACGCCCTGTACGAGCGGATGATGCAGCAGATTAGCAAGGTGGACGATGCTAAGCTGTGCAAGCAGGTGCTGGCTGCGGTCGCACTTGTGTATCGGCCAATTGCGCTCAAGGAGCTAGTGACCCTTGTCGAACCGCTCGAAAGCATAGCCGACGACTCAGAGTTACAGGAGATTATCGATCTTTGCGGCTCATTTCTTACCCTGCGAGAGCAGAATGTGTACTTTGTGCACCAGTCAGCCAAGGACTTCCTCCTCGCTGAGGCAGCTCAAGAAGTTTTCCCAGCTGGACAGGAGGCCGTCCATCAGACTATCTTCGCTAGATCACTTCAAATCATGTCCACAACCCTGCGACGGGACATGTATGGCCTAAAAGCGCTAGGTACGTCTATCGACGACGTTGAGATGCCTGAACCAGACCCGCTAGCAGCATTGCGCTACTCGTGTGTTCATTGGGTCAGCCATCTGCGCGAGTCAGATCCTACGGCTTCCGCGGCCTACCTGGAATGTCTGCAAGATGGAGGCATCGTCGATAGTTTCTTGAGGAAAAGTTATCTATACTTCCTAGAGTCTGTTAGCCTTTGCAAGAGCATGTCGAAAGCTGTAGTCGCGATGAGAGAGTTGCAGGCATTAGTGCAGGTGTGTCCATGACAAGCGATTTGCGAGACATCTATTACTAATAGTAGCTAGAGGCAGAAAAAGGCTACTCCATTTACTCAGCTTGTGTTCGATGTATATCGGTTCATTATGTACCACAAACAAGCGATCGAGGGTAGCCCTCTTCAGACGTATGGATCTGCGCTGTTGTTCAGCCCAAACCGAAGCTTAGTAAGAAGGCTGTTTCAGCACGAAGAGCCAGAAGGTATCGCTCTCAGGCCAGGCATGCGCGACGAGTGGAGCGCGTGTCTGCAGACGCTCGAGGGCCATGGTAGCTGTGTCAACTCTGTGGCTATCTCGCACGACTCGAAGCGGCTGGCGTCGGCGTCCCACGATAACACTGTCAAGATCTGGGATGCGAGCAGCGGCGCGTGTGTGCAGACACTCGAGGGCCATAACGATGAAGTCACCTCGGTGGTCTTCTCGCACGACTCGACGCGGCTGGCGTCGGCGTCCGGCGACAGCACCGTCAAGATCTGGGATGCGAGCAGCGGGGCGTGTCTGCAGACGCTCGAGGGCCATAGCAGTAATGTCAGCTCGGTGGCCTTCTCGCACGACTCGACGCGGCTAGCGTCGGCGTCCTATGACATGACCGTCAAGATGTGGGATGCGAGCAGCGGCGCGTGCCTGCAGACGTTCAAGGGCCATAGCGACTGCGTTAGCTCGGTGGCCTTCTCGCACGACTCAACGCGGCTAGCGTCGGCGTCCCACAATAACACTGTTAAGATGTGGGATGCGAGCACTGGCAGGTGTCTGCAGACACTCGAGGGCCATAGCCATTGGGTTACCTCGGTAATCTTCTCGCACGATTCGACGTGGCTAGCGTCAGCTTCCTGGGACAGTACCATTAAGGTGTGGGATGCGAGCACTGGCGCGTGCCTGCAGACGCTTGAGGGCCATAGCGATTCTGTCACCGCGGTGGCCTTCTCGCACGACTCAACGCGGCTAGCGTCGGCGTCCTATGACATGACCGTCAAGATGTGGGACGCGAGCACTGGTGCGTGTCTGCAGACGTTTGAGGACCATAGCAGTCTTGCTAGCTCAGTGATCTTCTCGCATGATTCGACGTGGCTGGCGTCAGCGTCCTGGGATAGCACCCTTAAGGTGTGGGATGCGAGCACCGATACGTGTTTGCATACCCTCGAGGGCCATAGCGACTACGTTAGCTCGGTGGCCTTCTCGCACGACTCGACGCGGCTGGCGTCGGCGTCCCACGATAACACTGTTAAGATGTGGGATGCGAGCACTGGCAGGTGTCTGCAGACACTCGAGGGCCATAGCCATTGGGTTACCTCGGTAATCTTCTCGCACGATTCGACGCGGCTGACGTCAGCGTCCCACGATAACACTGTCAAGATGTGGGATGCGAGCACCGGCACAAATCTACAGACGCTTAAGGGCCATGGCAGCGGTGTCACCTCGGTGGCCTTCTCGCACGACTCGAAGCGGCTAGCGTCAGCGTCCCACGATAACACTGTCAAGATATGGGATGCGAGCACTAGTGCGTGTCTGCAGACACTTGAGAGCCATAACCGATGGGTTAACTCCGTGGTTTTCTCGCACGACTCGAAGCGGCTAGCGTCGGCGTCCCACGATAACACTGTTAAGATGTGGGATGCGAGCACTGGCAGGTGTCTGCAGACACTCGAGGGCCATACCAGCTTTGTCTGGTCCGTGACCTTCTCGCACGACTCGACGCGACTGGCGTCCGCGTCCAGCGACGGGACCATCAAGATCTGGGATGCGAGCAGCGGCGCGTGTGTGCAGACACTCAATGTTGGTAGACTTCTTAGTGACTTATCTTTCGGTCCTGACGGCTCTCGCCTCTACACTGGAATAGACTCTATCAATATTCAGAGTCTAGAGACATCTATCATAACAGATCCCGCAGAACCTGCGCGCACTACATACCTAGGCACTGGCTTTAGCTCAGACGGTATATGGATCCAGCATGCTGGCAACAACATGCTATGGGTACCGTCAGACTATCGACCGTCAAAATGGTCTGTGAGTGGGACTATGGTTGGTGTAGGTGCTGGGTCTGGAAAAGTGTGGGTTTGTAATATACCCTTTCAGGCCGCTAACATGAGTTTGTCGCAGTGAAGCAAAGGTCTGTACTCCTTTCCTTAATCTTGTTCTTTTGAACCCTCTGTTCGATAGAGAGGGACAGAGATGCACACGAATGTATACTCCCTGTATTAGTACCTGGAAGCTTCGAGAACCGTTAGAGAAGGTAGCTGTCGTCACGTTGCATCATCCGATGAATCTAGGATGATTAATTAATCAATTTTGTTGTAATTGGTTACCTAACTATTCATTGTAACATCCAAGCTCAGCTCATACAAGAGCCATCGCATAGTGTTATTAGTGATAGGGTTTACGACAGCGCGACACTGGAATACTGCACCACGTACTGCACTCAGATCTGCATCTTCTGGTACAGATAACAATAACGCAAAGACATCTCTACCTAGCAAAACCGTAATTACATTACTCGATGAGTCTGGGATGGTCCCTGCTGTTTCTTAGCTTTTGTCTACTATGAGAAGTTACAAGTAGGTACGGGTACTGTAGATAACAGGGTCCCGGGGTATGTAAGTTAGGTAATTACGATGCAAGCACGTCAAGCATGTCGACTTGGACGCTTCTAGAAAGCTGCTGGCACGCCCCACAGCTATTGTTAGCAGTTAGGTGCTAATTATAGGCATAGCTCCGAATGAGTTAATTACAACTGCATACAGCGATATCTGAGCACGCTAATATACGCTACTGCATGCCAAGAGCTACTAACAACACACGTCCTAAGGGTCGCGTTTTGACGATCTTGCCGTTTGCGCGGAGAAACTGCCGGAATGTGTCTATAACACCCTAAGTCGACCTTTTGAGGCTGCAGTCTTGATTTTTGCTACCTTGGCTTCCTTCTCAGCCCACCGAGCATTTCGCAAATATGTATTGTCTCGAATGAACAGGGAAGTGTTAGAGGAGAGTCCGGGACAGCGTTAACATAACGAGTGAAAGCACGGTCAACGGCGCGCTTTTCGGCGTCGGAGATTGATGTACTACTAGAACAAGAGCTGCCGAATAGATACGCGTTGCATTTATTTGTATCCAAGAACACTGGAGGCAGTCCGAGGGTCCGGAAGAGAAAGTGTCCCGTTACACCCTGTGTCCCGGCACGCTTGGATCGACATTACGCCGTTACGCATTAGGTGCAAGGCACTGATCCGCTTACCCCACTCCGCCGTGCCCCACTAACTTAGCGCGACTAGCGATGCTAACGCAGAGCTCTATTCGCGTGTCTGTTGGAGCAGCATTGCGCGCATGACGATGTCTAAATCGCAACGTGACGATACAGTGTAAAGCATGAAGGTGATTGGGGATCAGAGACCGCTCTGTGGAAAGGAACGTGGTGAACGCAGCATCAGTCAGACCGGCAGCCCTGGCAAGAAGCATGGATGTGGGTATCGGTAGATGCAGAATCACAGCGGATTTACAGGCCTGTGCAAACATCAGACGCGAATGCTCGTTACAAATAGAACCTCCGATTGCAACCTTAACACTGCTGTAAATTTTGACTTTAAATGGGACTATTAAGTCACCATATAACGTTATGTACTCTTACGCAATCGCATTGGTACCTTTTCGATACGAAAAGAGTATGTTGTACCGCTATGGCGCTTGCTCCATTACGCGTGCACGATAGACGCTAGTGAGGTTATCGCGTGACTTGAGGACGGGTTTTGGATCCTTGTTCCGGTGTTCCTTGGCGCCCTGACTGACGCGCCTTTGCGCGTGGTATACTGCACAGTCGCGCCCACAGCCGCTACCTACCATGATTGTAGTCATGGTTTGCATTCGGTGTGATTTCAATGTCGCCAAATCTAAAGAATCGAAAGTTACTCCTGATCGCAAGTCACCCACGACCCTACAACCACTCATGAGTTGTTCATTGCTAACTTTCAGAATGCATTGCTTCTGCATTTCGCTATTCGTGGGCACATTCTCCACCTTCTTCAACCCCATCGTTGTTTCGAACGCAATATAAGCAAAGTCCAACAACTCCCATCCGTGCTTCGTCCGCCTTTTCGGAAAGCAAGTCGAGACTCGTTGCTAGCGGGCAAGAGCTACCTGCTTCGCAAGTATGTCTCGCGTCCCTTTTCGCGCGGGCGAACCTTAGTGAGATGTCTGAAACAGAGCATGTCGCGAATGGACCCAGGGTTGGCCACAACCCCGCTCTCTGCAGAGCCAGAAAATATCCTGCAACCCTTGTCTCACTGGTACAGTATTTCGTAGGGAGTTCGGTGTTGCGACATGGATGACACTTCTTGGCATTTCCGGGAAGTTCACGACCACATTGGGTACACAGGAGCTGCCAGGTATCGTAGCATCTGGAACTACAGCGCAAAGACTGCTCCACATCCTGTAGCTCCGTTTCTAACTCATCCAAGATCCGCTGAATTTGCCCGACTATCGACCCTGGATAACTCAGTAACAGCAAAATAAATGGAATCCCTTTATAGCTTACCGGTTATACGGAGGGGAAGTACTGAGAACAGTTCTTCCTTCTCCCACTCTGCTGAGAACTTCGGGTTCAGTTGAAGGACCGCTGTCCGGGATATTGCTTTAAACTCCATGGGATCGCTGAACATGTATGCAGCCAAAATTAAGAACCCAAGCTCGTATGTAGAATTTTCTACTCCCATTGTATGTCGGAACCAAGCTGGTATCCATGGACCTAGGGCTCCTGAACAATCGTACTTGTCGCAGAGAACCGACAGGCGCGCCAGCTTCTCCGCACTCATCTTGTAATCTGAGGGATTGCCCCGATAATGAAGAATTCTGAGTAATAAGCCCATAAGCTGAGCATCATCATCTTCAAGTTCGAACTCAGGGCAATCTTCGTACAGTAATCGCTGTCCTTCGTGAAAAGAAGGCTTGAACATGTTCGAGAAGACGGAAGATGCGAGTCGAAGAACTGCAGTTGAGACTCGAAACTGAATTCTCACCTCACTGCTCGAGCCCAGGCATCTCAATACGGCATCTCCTTCGGAGTCGAGTAGCGCAGCATGGTTTGGATCGTTCTCGGTAGAGAATGATGCCACATCGGCCTGCCACGGTTATGATAGCGCACCAAGGCGTTTCATCAAGCTTACATACTTGCTGCATGACTGTACTTCCAGCTTGTTTACTGCATGATCGTCAGCGAATGATGTTTGAATGGTAAGGGCCAATCTATTTCAGAATACCTATTTCCTGCTATATCATTGTTCGCCATAGTGATCCTGCGATCTTGTCAAAATAATCGTTTTCTTTTTCCAGTGACTTAGCCAGTACGTAATGTACCAACGTCATTCTATACTTCGTAATGCGTGGATGATTCATGGACTACTACATTTTCATCGTGTTGGTCGTTCTACCTGGTGCTTGCCCATGGGATGTCGGGATCGAGTGTCATATAAGTCACCTCTACGTCGGAGAACACTAAGGGAGGAAACAGCGCCCACTGGCCGCGGCCTTCCGATTCGGTTGTATTACTTTTTGATTTGGTTCTGTCGTGACGTGACCATTTTAGCGCGGCTTAGGGCCGCGCGGCCTGTTGGCCCTCCAAACCTTGTTTGGTGAGCTGCCAACAGCAGTCTGCTCAGCGGAGGAGAGGAACTGTCGGGTCGGTGGAAGAACAAAGGTTACCTATCGCTCGCATGTTCGTTCATTATCGCTACGAGTTTGCAACGAATAACCCCACCTTTCTCAATCATGTATTGATGTTTTGTTCTCATGTAAGCAGGTGCATGATGAGTATTGGCAGTAATGAAGACTATGTGCTAGCAAGTACTATGGCAATTTCTAGGAGATACAGTGCCGTGAACAGTTATAGCATGTCGCTGCAGGTGCATCTTGTTTGTCAGGGGCACTTCACAAAGATTGCAGCTGAGATCCTTTCCACTCTCAACGTGTCTCAAATGCTTGCGTCTAAAATGCTTGCTCAAATCGCCCGAGGTGCTGAAAGGACGTATGCGCTCTGCTAATGGCAGTGCTTTATTGCCGAGGCAGAGGAAACATACCTTTGGTCTTTCCTCTTTGTACACTGAAACCTTGGCCGCTTCCAACGCTTCTTCCTGGTCATTCAACTGGCTCTTGACGGGTGAGGCGGCGTTCCTTCTCCGCCCTCGTGTTCGGATATGGTTCATTCCTCCCTCTTCGACACCGCAGTACAGTGTGACCGCGCGAATGGCCCTATTACGTCTATCCATCTCCTCTTCTATGTTGGTTCCTGGTTTCGACAAGACCGATTTGGCCAGCTCCCCTTGGGCGGGAAGCATAATATCGTGAACAAGCTCCAGATCATCCTTAGGTTCCAAGCCAGCAAGCTGCTGCTCGACATCACGCACCGGCTGTTCAAACTCCCAGCGTTCCTTGATCTCCGTGAGAAGAGCGAGCCGTCGACGCTGCCTCTCCTGACTGATCTTAGAGGCAAGTGCTTTGTACTTGGGATGTCTTGTTGCGTTGGGAAGTTTACGTTTGAGTTGCTCTCGTCGATGAAGCAGGGAACAAATGAAAGGGTCTTCGTCTATAGATGCAGATTGTTCCTGTGTGAGGTGTCGTGGCCGACGGCGATCAATCGAACGGCTCATAGTACAAGCCGCCCGCATGAGGGCCGCCTGGGGCTGAATACCTCGCACGACGGCCTGCGTGTCAACCGTGACACGCCGTGAGAGGTAATGCTTCAAGAATGTCGATATACTAGCATGGCCCATCATCAAGTTCTGCATAGCCTCACTGACGTTGCCTGCGCACTACGTCAGCTCTGTAACCTTCATCGTACACCTTGCATAGAACAGATAGCAGAACTTACCATTCTCGTTAAACGCCTTGCCTCCGGCATATCGTAGGGAGTAAGGACGTGTGACTTGAGCAAATCCCGTTACCTCGCCCAGAGTCCGGATCCACGGTAGAAGGGTGGAGTAGGGAAGGGGCTCGTTAGGAGAGATGTCCCAACCATGCAGCGTGCGTACCGCTTTCCGAAATACAGGAACATTATCTAACGTACGACTCAGGCGTAATGGGAGCTCGTTGCGGCCTCGGGGAATCGTCAGTCTGCTGAGTTCCTCTGGGGAGGTCAGATTAGAGGCTGCAAACGCCCGATCGCTGAAGAGCAGGCCAAGAAGGATAACGTGCGGACTGAAGAGAAGCGTCGTGTCGTACACGATTTCGGGGAGAGGGAAGGTATTTCTTAGAGGCTAGTCAGCAAGCGTATAAGTTCTAGCACCAAACAACCACGTACAAGTCTTTGATGCCAAGGAACTCCTTTGTGAATTCAAAGGTGAACTCCAACAACACTCGATGAGGGCCCCCCTCAGGATCTCGTAGTAGGGCTACCCGTATATGCCGGTAGCAGAGACTAAGGAGAGCCTGGGGTCGATTCGCTGTAAATCCACCCAGTTGTAGATAAAGCTGGGCTTGTATCCGATAGCGTCCATGGGGGTATCTCTTTTCGGTCGTTGCTAGGTTTGTTTGCAGCACTCGCGCCAGATCCTCAACGTACATGCAGGCCTTATCTCGGCCGATTTTCTTTAGATCGTGTTTCTTCGCCAGCTTCCTTAGTACCTGTTAATTATGTTAGACATTCATACTAATAATACTAAGGGAAGGGCCTAGCTTTACATACCTTGTGCATGCTCCGGTTCATTTTGCCGTCCAGTTTTGCACTAGTTGCTCTTTCGTACACTAGGCGGAAAACCTTCCAATACGTACCTAAAGAACTAGCTAACTTAGTCCCTCGACGTTTCCTGCCGTCTTTCCCTTGACGCTGGCTAAGCAGCCAGTCAAAGAACGTGTATAGCGTGGCGACGGATACAGTCGCGTAAGCACGATACTGGTCTTTGTTCAGGTACGTCCAGCATCTACACTAGGGTAAGTTTATGCTTTCTGGCCCAAGCTTCAAGGGGAAAGAAAGACGTACTGATTCCACTGATCTTCCATACGATTGAGCAAGCGAGTACTGCTGTCCTTATAGTCCTCTTTCGCGTACTCTTGTTCGTTGAAAATCTCTAGTTGTTGAAGGTAGTGCTCGGGCGGATGATCTTCGTTGGGCAAAAGCCATGCCTCATTCTCGTCACTTTCATCGTTGATGTCGGCAAATTCGTTGACATCTGTCTGATCGGTGTCTAGCTCCATACCATCGCATGTGTCAGACCCAGAGCAGGTGCTGTCGTTAGAGGAAGTTTTGACCGGTGAAAGTCGTCGCATGTTGCGCGACGCTAGCAAAGACGAAGTGTTGTAGGAGAGGTATAGCAAGTACAGTGACTTTGCGTCTAAGACAAGACGTAAAGAGGAGATGGAACAATAGGATAAGCATCCGAGTTACAACAATGCAGACTGCAAAAGAGAACACGGCAAGAAGGAAGCCTTTAATACTCCGCAGGCAAGACAACCTTAGACTGCGAGTCGGATCGCAAGCGTGCTGTAGCGTGCCGAAGCGTTTCTAGCGAGAATCTGAATCAGCTCTAACGCCTACGCTAGCTAATATAGGAAAGCCGAAGACGTGTTTGAGTAAGCTGTAGCCCGCACAATTAGACAGGTTTTGCGGCAAGTTCGCGTCTAGAAACAGCGTTACATGCTACTAGATTAAGTAGTAAAATTGCCGTTAGATTATTTAAGAGAGTTAAGTAGCAAGAATAGCTAGAGAGCTAGAACACTTAGAAACTAAAGGAGAGCTTAACGAACTGCAAGTCACTAGTACTTAAGTACTACTAGAAACACCTAGAGAAGCGAGAACTAGGTTCTTAAGAGAAAGGAAGTAATTAAAAGAAGAGTTAAAAGAAGCGTTAGCCTATAACTAGCCTAAGTTAGTCGATAGTCTAGGTAGCGATAGTTTAGTTGTTAGAAAGTCCGTACTAGAGGCAGAGTTTCTCTCGGCTTGCTCTTTCGCACGGTCTTAAAGGCTTAGAATTGCGTAATTCTAATTAGCGTACAAACGCTCTAAGGCCTTAGTCTCCGCGACTTCTAGACAAAGCCGCGCAACCTCGGCCTCTGCACAGAGAAGCGCTAAACGCTTCTTACGCTTCTTAGCTTTAACCTTCTTCTACTCTTTCTTAGTTACAAACAAACTACACTTAGCTTTTACGAAAATATAGCTAGTACACTGCCTAGACGCAGTGTCTACAAAGCAACGAAGGTTCTTCTTCTTACAGCGCTTACAACGAAACGTTATTTCGTTCTCTTGCTACCGAATGCAATTAGCCTAGGCCTAACGCTGTTAAGTCGAGTTTTGCGAACAGACACGGCGAGTTAAGAGTTAAACCTTAGGTATAGTTAGAGACGCTAGAGGCAGAAAGAGGCAGCTACAATAGCCTAGAGCGCGCAGACCTTATATGCAGCCTACGCCTTAACGATTAGCACGGCAAAATAATAATCTAGAGTATTAGAACGATACGCCTAAGAGAGGGGATAATGTTACAGGTAACACTAAGGATTCTCTTCTTAACATAGAGTAAAGGGGTTAAAGGCTAACCACGACTAAGTTAGAACGCAACGATAATCGCGGGGCTTAGAGTTACGTAATTAGAATTAGCATCCCGCTAAGACTAGGCCTTCGAGAGGCTAGTAGAGCTAGAGAAGCTACGGTTCTTCTAAACCTCCCTCTTAGATAGAAGGCTAGAGAGAACAGAACCTAAGGTAATAGGTATAAGAATGTATTAAATTTTATTATTACACTTATTATAGTTAACTTAAATAGTTTATCTCTTACACAGATTGTTAACTAGTTATTCTATTGTTTATAGAATTAGATTGTCTTTACCTGCAAGTTATTCTACGATAACTCTTTTCTACTAAATCGCTAGATAAACCTTACAGACTACCGCTTTAGTCTACCTTGCCTTAGTACAGACTAAGCCTAGAGAAGTATAGCTAAACCTCGTGTAACACTTTAACTACCTTCGGGTTTAGTAGACGTAAATAACAACTAGGTTACCTAATTAAGATATTAGCTCTAAGAGTTACTTAGAACAACGCGGCCTAGAGTCCGGGACTCTTAGCACTAGCACTAGCAAACGATAAGATGCTAGATGCATCTAACTTAGAGGCAGAGGATACTTCTAGTGCTACAGAGCTTAGACACCTTAGGCAACAGGCCTAAGTTTAGTCTTAGCAGATGCTTAAGATGCAGAACATAATTAATTAGCTTACGAGCTAGCTAATAGCTACCTATA
>Ga0265780_10007019_pt1 | contig 13901 bp, 10 predicted proteins | sample P1T30metagenome_FD_192432 | JGI IMG/M metagenome (GOLD analysis project Ga0265780, IMG submission 192432) | Plant litter microbial communities from East Loma Ridge, Irvine, California - P1 T30 | ecosystem: Environmental > Terrestrial > Plant litter > Unclassified | place: USA: California... | reverse complement strand
GATCGCCTCGTCCAGCGCCGAGATCTGGCCACGCGCGGCCGGCACGCCGATCTCGGCCTGCTTCAGCTCCGCCTTGCTGTCGAGCTGGGCGGAGACGCGCTGCTGCACCAGTTCGAGGATGCGGCTGCGCTGGCGCAGCTCCCGCTCGGCCAGGTCGCGCTGGGCGTACAGATGGTCCAGGCGCAGGTAGGCCTGCACCACGGCGGTCGATACCGCCAGGCGTGCGGCCTGCGCTTCGGCCTGGCGCGCATTGACGCGGCCGGCGGCAGCGGTCACGCTCGCTGCGTTCTTGCCCCAGAAGTCGAGTTCATAGCCCAGGTTGATGCTGGCGTCGTTGACCCACTGCCAGCTGCCCGCCAGCGGCTTGGGCACGCTGCCGTTCTCGCTATAGCGCTGGCGCGCAGAGCGCACCGACGCATTGGCCTGCGGCGCCAGGCTCGATGCCGCCAGGCCTTCGAGGGCCGCCGCCTGGCGCACCCGCGCAAGCGCGCCGGCGATCGTCGGGCTGGCGTCGCGTGCACCCTCCACCAGGCGGTCGAGCTGGGGATCGCCGTAGCCGCGCCACCAATCCTGGGCCGGCCAGGCGGCGGTCTCGGTCGCCAACGACCCAATAGCGCGCGATGAATTCGTCGCCGCGTCGTGGTTCAGGCGGGCCAATTGCGGCTGCGCGCCCATCGACACGCAACCGCTCAACGTCAGGATCGCAGAAACAAGCGCCAGGCGGGTCGATAACCGGCCTGGCGCGGGAAGGGATGGAAGCATGGAGTGCCTCGGCAAAATACAGGAATAGCCGAAGCATAGTTGCTCTGAGTTATTTAGGCCATGCCATAAGCGGCATGGGGATTATGCAGATTCTGCATAACCGTGTTCGGCGCCCAAGGTGCTGGTGAGAGTCGTGAGCACGAAGTCGCGCAGCCAGCGGTTGGCCGGGTCGCGATGGCTGCGCTCGTGCCAGTACAGCGCCAGCTGCAGCGGCGGCAGCTCGACCGGCATCGGAGCAAGGGCCAGGCCCAGGTCGCGCGCCAGGGGGCGGGCCAGCCGCAGCGGGATGGTGGCGATGGCGTCGGTATGCAATGCGATATGGGCGGCCGAGGTGAAGCTGGGCACGTGGCACAGGATGCGCGACGGATCGAGCAGGGTCTCGAGCTTGCGCGTGACCGCCACATTGTGCTGGCTCGTATGCTCCATCTCGATCAGCACGTGGCGGTGCGACAGGTAGGCCTGGCGATCGAGCCGGGTCGCGCCCGGATGGCCAGGGCGCATCAGGCAGGCATATTCGTCGTCCCACAGCTTGCGCTGGCGGATATTGTTGACCAGATGGGGATAGCGTCCGATGGCCAGGTCGACGTGGCCGCGTTCCAGCTGCGCCTCGAGCGATCCGGGATGGATATGCACGCTGCGCAGCTGCAGGCCGGCGGCGCCGTTTTCCAGCCTGGCCAGCCCGTCCAGCAGTTGCGGCAGGATGTTTACCACCGCGCCGTCGACCATGTACAGGCCGAAGGAACGGGTGGCGCTGAGCGGGTCGAATGCGGCCGGGCCGCCCTCGAGCTGGCGCGCGGCATCCAGCACGGCAGCCACGGGGCCGGCCAGCTCGAGGGCGCGCGCGGTCGCTTGCATCCGCTGGCCCGAGCGCACGAACAGCGGGTCGCCGAAATGGCGCCGCAGTTTCGCCAGCGCGCGGCTGACGGTGGGCTGGGTCATGCCGAGCAGTTCGGCGGTGCGGGTAAGGCTGCCCTCGCGCAGCAGGCTGTCGAGGATCAGCAATTGGGAAAGGTCGGGGATCACGGCCGCATCATAACATTGCGGCAATGATCCCCTGGGTGTCGGCCTAGCCGCCCAGCACCTTGCGCAGCGTGCGCGACAGGTCTTCGGCCGAGAACTTGGCGACGTAGGCGTCGGCGCGCACGTTCTTGACGTGTTCCTCGTTGGTGGTGCCCGACAGCGAAGAGTGGATCACGACCGGCAGGTTGCCGAAGCGGTTGCTCGACTTGATGTTGCGGGTGAGCGTAAAGCCGTCCATCTCGGGCATCTCGAGGTCGGTCAGCACCATGGCCACACGGTCGTACACGGTGCGGCCTTCGGCTTCGGCCGCGGCGGCGATCGTGCCCAGCTGGTCCCAGGCTTCCTTGCCGCTCTTGGTCATGATGTAGGGCAGGCCCATGGCGTCCAGGCCCTGCTCGATCAGCGCACGCGCCACCACCGAATCGTCGGCCGCGAGAATCACGGAACCCGGCTTGATCGAGATCTTGGCGCCCACTGCCTGCTCCATGTTCTCGCGCTCCTGGGTCGGGTTCAGGTTGCGCAGGATGGTCTCGACGTCCAGCACCTGGGCCAGGCGCGCCGGTTGGCCGTCCTGCTCGGGCAGGCGCGCGATGCTGGTCACCATGCCGCTGCCGGCGCTGTGCTCGGCGGTCATCACCTGGCTCCAGTCCAGGCGCACGATCTCTTCCACGCTCTCGACGGCGAAGGCCTGGGTAGTGCGCGCGAATTCGGTCACCAGCATGATGTTCAGGCCGGTCTTGGGCCTGACGCCGGTGATGCCCGGCAGGTCGAGCACCTGGATGATCTGGCCGCGCAGGTTGACCACGCCCAGCACGTGGCGCGGCGCGCCGGCCACCGCCGTGATCTCGGGCATGGCCACGATCTCGCGAATCTTGAAGACGTTAATGCCGAACAGCTCGTTATGCTCGCCCTGCTCGTCACCGCCCAGGCGGAACAACAGCAACTCGAATTTATTGGTGCCGGTCAGGTTGCTGCGTTCGTCGACTTCTTGTTGTACTGATTTCATGTTCCATCCTGGATTAATAGTGCTGCACGGAAACCATTGCGGAAGTCATTGTAGTCGTGCGGCTCTTTCTTGGGTCAATACGGAGCACGAGTCTTGCTGATTTTGCCGGAACCAGTGCGAAAAAACCACGAATTGTCACACGAGGCCAGTCAGATAATAGACGCCGATGACAACAAATACGGCCGCTGTCTTGATGAGGGTGACGGCGAAGATGTCGCGATAGGCTTCGCGGTGGGTCAGGCCTGTCACGGCCAGCAAGGTGATCACGGCGCCGTTGTGCGGCAGGGTGTCCATGCCGCCGCTGGCCATCGCCACCACGCGGTGCATCACCTCGAGCGGAATCCCCGCGCTTTCGGCGCCGCGGATGAAGACGTCGGACATCGCGGCCAGCGCGATGCTCATGCCGCCCGAGGCCGAGCCGGTGATGCCGGCCAGCGAGCTGACCGACACCGCCGCGTTCACCAGCGGATTCGGGATGCTGCGCAGCGCGTCGCTGACCACCAGGAAGCCCGGCAGCGCCGCGATCACGCCGCCGAAGCCATATTCCGACGCCGTGTTCATCGCCGCCAGCAGCGCGCCGCCCACCGCCGCCTTGCTGCCGTCGGCGAAGCGCCTGGCCACGCGCCCGAATGCGGTCGCGATCACGAACAGGATCCCCAGCAGCAGCGCCGCCTGCACCGCCCAGATCGCGGTCACGGTCTTGATCGTCGTCGTTACCGGCGTCGATATGCCCGGCAGGATCTCGGGCGGCACCGTATGGCTGTCGCCGCCATACCAGACCGGAATCATGCGGGTGAAGACGAAGTTTGCCACGCCCACCAGCACTAGCGGCGCCACAGCCAGCAGCGGATGCGGCAAGCCGCCGGCGCCGGTATCCACCCGTTCCGGCTCGTTCACCAGCGAGGCGCCATAGCCCTCCCCCTTGGCGGCGGCCGAGCGGCGCCGCCACTCGAGGTAAGCCAGGCCGACCGCCAGGATGAACAGCGCGCCCACCGTGCCCAGCACCGGCGCCGCCCACGAGGTGGTCTGGAAGAAGGTGGTCGGGATGATGTTCTGGATCTGCGGCGTGCCGGGCAAGGCATCCATGGTGAACGAAAAGGCGCCCAGCGCGATCGCTCCCGGCAGCAGGCGCTTGGGGATATCGCTTTGGCGATAGAGTTCGGCCGCGAATGGATACACCGCGAACACCACCACGAACAGCGACACGCCGCCATAGGTGAGCAGGGCGCACACGGCGACGATGACGGCATTGGCGCGCGCCGCGCCGATGTAGCGGATCGCGGCCGCCACGATGGACTCCGAAAAGCCGGATAATTCGATCACCTTGCCGAATACCGCGCCGAGCATGAACACCGGGAAGTACAGCTTGACGAAACCGACCATCTTTTCCATGAAGATGCCTGAAAAGACCGGGGCGACCTGCGCCGGGTCGGTCAGCAGCACGGCGCCGAGGGCGGCCACCGGCGCGAACAGGATGACGCTGTAGCCGCGGTAGGCGGCGAACATCAGGAAGGCCAGTGCGGCCAGGACGATCAGGAAGGACAAGCCGACTCCATGTGATGGCGTGTAAAGACACCATCATTATAGGAAGGGAACGCTGCCGCGGGCCAGCGTTTGCGCCGATGCGGCGTGCGCTTATGCAGGCGGCATCGGCAAGCCGCGTCGTTCCCGCCCCGCGCCGGTCGACTTGGCGGGAACCCGAGCTTGCGCGCCCACCCGGCTCAGGTATGCGCCCGCGCGGAAGCGCCGGGAATCCGGCCAGCGGATATGTCCAAGGCGTGACAGGACGGTGGCGTTATACTCGGACAAATTGTTTCCGTGAGGATAAATATGCGAGCTGGGTCCCACCATCGGATCGGCATCGTCGGCGCCGGCACCGCCGGCCTGGCCACGGCGATTGCCTTCGCCCGCGCCGGGCACGCGGTCGACGTATTCGAAAAGCACCCGTCGCTGGCCACCCTCGGCGCCGGCGTGCTGATCCAGCCGCAGGGCGTCGCCGCGCTCGAAGAGCTGGGCGTCGGCACGGCCTTCGAAGCGATCAGCGTGCCGATCGAACGTCTAGTCGGCCAGTGCGAACGCGGCTGGACCCTGGTCGACATCCCCTATCGCGACCTGCGGGCGCGGGCGGTCAGCCGCTCGGCCCTGGGCAGTGTGCTGGAGCGCGAATGCGGTGCGCTCGGCGTGCGGCTGCACTTCGGCTGCGACGTCCATGCCGTCTCGGCCGATGGCGCCACGGGCGTCGTCGACGTGGACGGTGTCCGGCACGCTTTTGACGCCGTCGCGATCGCCAACGGCGCCTCCTCGCAGCTGCCTGCCGCCTGTGGACTGGCCACCGCGTCGACCGTGTATGACTGGGGCGCGCTGTGGTCGCTCATCGACCTGGACGACTGGCCCGATTCGCAGCTGCTCGGCCAGCGCTACGGCGGCACCGAGCGCATGGTCGGCATCATGCCGACCGAACGCGTGGGCCGCCTGCTGCGCGTGTCGCTGTTCTGGAGCCTGCGGCGCGACCGCTACGCGGCATGGCGCGCGGCGCCGCTGGCCGACTGGAAGCGCGAACTGCTTGCGCTGTGGCCCGCGGCGCGGCCGGTGGCCGACCGCATCCACAGTCACGAGCAGCTCGCCTTCGCCAGCTACCATCACGCCCGGCCGTCGCGGCTGGCGGCGGGACCGGTCTGCATCGTCGGCGACGCCGCCCATGCGATGAGTCCCCAGCTCGGGCTGGGCACGACGCTGGCGGTGCAGGATGCGCTGACGCTGGCCGCCTGCGTCGATGCGGCCGGCCCAAGCGCCGGCCTGGCGCGCTATTCGCAGAGCCGCCTGCGCACCGTGCGCGCCTACCAGGCCCTGAGCCGCGCGCTCACGCCCTGCTTCCAGGCCGACGGCCATGGCCTGTGGCGCGACCTGCTGTTTGCCGGCGCCCTGCAGGTGCCGGGCAGCCGCTACCTCATGCACCGCAGTATCGCGGCGCCGCGGCGCTGCGTGCGGCGCGCCTGGGCTACCTAGAACAGCGTTTGCTGCGGACTGGTCAGATTGGCGAAGCTGTCGCCCAGGAAGGGCAGGATGGCGTCGGCCACTGGTTCGAGCTGGCGCGTGAGGTAGTGTTCGTAGTCGATGGCGCCGTGGCGCGCTTCCATCGGCTCGGGGCCGTTCAACGTCATCACATAGCGGATCCAGCCGCCCTTGCGGTAGAGCGCGGGACGGCCCTGGCGCAGGTGGTGCTCGTCGGCCATGCGCGCCGCGCGCACATGTGGCGGGACGTTGCGCTGGTATTCCTCCAGCGGCCGGCGCAGGCGCTTGCGGTAGACGAGATCGTCGTCGCACTCGCCGCGCAACATGCGCGCGACCAGCTCGCGCACATAGTCTTCGTAGGGCTGGCCCTTGAAGATGCGTTCATAGAGCCCCTGCTGGAAGGCTTGCGCGAGCGGGGTCCAGTCGGTGCGCACCGTCTCCAGTCCTTTGTAGACCATCTCTTCGCTGCCGTCGGCGGTCGCCGCCAGGCCGGCGTAGCGCTTTTTGCTGCCTTCGTCGGAACCGCGCACGGTCGGCATCAGGAAACGTCGAAAATGCACGTCGTATTCCAGCTCGAGCGCGTTTTCGATGCCCAGCTCGGCCTGCAAATGCGCGCGCCACCAGCCATTGACGTGGTCGACCAGGGCCTGCCCGATGCGGCGCGCATCGTCTTCGGCGTGCTCGCGCCCGAGCCAGACGAAGGTCGAATCCGTGTCGCCATAGATGACCTGGTAGCCCTGCTCCTCGATCAGTTCGCGCGTACGGTGCATGATGTCATGGCCGCGCATCGTGATCGACGAGGCCAGGCGCGGATCGAAGAAGCGGCAGCCTGTGGTGCCGAGCACGCCGTAGAAGGCGTTCATGATGATCTTCAGCGCCTGCGACAGCGGCGCATTGCTTTCCTTCTTGGCGGCCTCGCGGCCGGCCCAGACCTGGGTCACGATGCCGGGCAGGCAGTGCCTGGTGCGCGAAAAACGTCCACCGCGGTAGCCGGGCAGCGTGTCCTCTTCGGGTTCGCGCAAGCCTTCGATCAGGCCGAGTGGATCGATCAGGAAGGTGCGGATGATCGACGGGTACAGGCTTTTGTAGTCCAGCACCAGCACCGAGTCGTACAGGCCCGAGCGCGAATCCATCACGAAGCCCCCGGGACTGTCGGCGCCGGCGACGTCACCGATGTTCGGCGCCACCCGCCCCTGGCGGTGCAGCAGCGGCATGTACAGGTGCTCGAACGCCGCCACCGAACCGCCGCTGCGGTCGGCCGCCAGCCCGGTCACGCTGGCGCGCTCCAGCAGGAATGCCATCAGCTTCGTTTTATCGAAAATGCGGGTGACCAGCTCGCAGTCCTTGAGATTGTAGTAGGCCAGCGCCGGCTTGTCCTCGGCGAACATGCGGTCGATCTCGGCCATCCGGTCGTGCGGGTTGTCGATCGCCTTGCCTTCGCCCAGCAAGGAGCGCGACACATTCTCGAGGCTGAAGGACGGAAAGCTCCAGGTAGCCGAATGCAGCGCGTCGATGCCGTCGATCACCAGGCGGCCGGCGATGCAGATAAAGTAGTGTTCCTGCTTGCCTCCATGCTCGCGCCATTCGATCGCGCTGCCGTCGCGGCCCAGGCGCAGTGGCCGGTTGAAACGGTCGGCGTGCTTTTGCAGCACCCGCATGTCGAACTGGATCAGGTTCCAGCCGATGATGGCGTCGGGGTCGTGGCGGATGAACCACTCTTCCAGCCGGTCGAGCAGTGCGAGGCGGGTGTCGCAGTACTCAAGGTCGAAATCCCGCTCGCCGTCTTCTCCATTGGGCGGCCCCAGCATATAGACCTGGCGCTGGCCGCAGCCCTCGAGCCCGATCGAGCGCAGATCGCCCTGGAAGGTGGTCTCGATGTCGAGCGAGACGGTGCGGATCGTCGGCCGATAGCCCGGCGCCGGTTTCAGGACCGCGTCGACCAGCAGCAGCGGATCGCCGTCGACCGGCGTGCCGCCGAAGCTCACAGGGGCCGTGATGAAGCGCTCCATCAGGTAGCGCTCGGGCGGACGCACATCGCCCTCGAACACGTCGAGGCCGTGCTGGCGCAGGTTCTTCTCGATGCGCATCAGCTGGCGGTATTTGCGGCAATACAGGCCGGCCACCGGCCGATGGCGGAAATCGAGCAGATCGAGCGGGCGCAGCTCCCATCCGCGCTCGTCGCTCAGCAGCTGCTCCACGGTGGTGCGCTGCTCTTCCGGGATGAAGGCCACCGGCTTCTGCACTGGCAGGCGCAGGCGGCGCGGCCCGGCGTCGGTGGCGAGCCAGAACTCGACCTCGCAGCCGGCGGCGGTGTCGCGCCAGTGGCGCGTCAAGAGGAAGCCAGTGTCCATCAGCGATAGCGCTGCAGCTCGGCCTCGGTGAAGCCGGCCTGGCGCCGGCCTTCGATATTGAACGGCCCCTTAAGGACGGGCGCCTTGTAGCGCGCGGTCAGTTCGTCGTAGGTGGCGATCGGCTCCAGCCCCCGCTCCTCGCACAGGCTGAAGTACCAGCGGTTGCCGATCTCGACGTGCCCTACTTCGTCCACCAGCAGCCGGTCGAGGATCAGGGCCGCGGCCAGGTCGCCGGCCTGGGCGATCTTCTTGCGCAGCGGCGGAATCGCATCGAGCCCGCGCGCTTCCAGCGTGCGCGGCACCAGCGCCATGCGCGCCATGACGTCATCGCTCGTCTTGGCCACCATCTCCCACAGGCTGTCGTGGCCGGGGAAGTCGCCATAAGCGTAGCCGAGCGTGCCCAGGTGCGCGCTCAGCATCGTGAAATGCAGCGCCTCTTCATCGGCCACGCGCAGCCAGTCGAGGTAATACCGCTCCGGCATGCCGGCGAAGCGCCACAGCGCATCCAGCGCCAGGTTGATGGCGTTGAATTCGATGTGCGCCAGGGCGTGGACCAGCATGGCCCGGCCCTCGGGCGTGGCCATCGAGCGGCGGCCGACCTGCAGCGGCGGCACCAGTTCGGGGCGGATCGGGCGGCCGGGGATGCCGGCGGGCGCGGCGAGCGCGATGCCGGTGTCGATGCGCACCGTCCCGGCCTTGCAGGCGGTGGTCAGTCCTGCAACCGCCTGGGCTTTTGTTGCGGGATCGGTTTCGAGCAGCGCGTGCAGCGCGGCGGCGCGGAGTTCCATGGTGGTGACTTGTCGAGCGAAAGACGGCATTTTACTCAATGTCCTCATCATCACTCAATCTCCAGGGTCACCGAAAGAGCTAAATCCATGGCGCTCTGCAGGACGACCACACACGTGTTTCTTTCGCTGAATCGATACACACGCTTTGATCACACCCAATTCGCTTCATGGCGTGCATGAAATACTGTTGGCTGGCTAACTTTTTTGGAGCGTAAGCATGCCATCTTCGATAGTGAAAGAGCTCTCACAACTTACTAATGAAGAGAAAATTTATTTACTGATGTACCCCGAGCACGCTCGCGTTATCAGAACGACTGTGGAAAAAGCGGTTGATGAAACTGCACGGCGTTTTTTAGGGCGTCATCATAACGATGCAGGCGACGCGTTTCGTCATTGTTACTGGTCCGCACTGCTCAGCCGGGACCTGGGATACATGGGGGCGCTACGATACACGACCGCTCATGAATCGTTCTCGGGCAATCCTCCACAGGAGAAGGCAATGGACTTGCATAACAACTCAATCGGACTGAGGATCGGCCGGGCCGGTGGGCCGGATCAAATCATCAGCAACCGGTGCGCCGATGCCATGCGCTCGGGTGAACTCATGGTGTCTCCGTGAACCGGCCGACCAAGCACAGGTACTGGGCGATATTTCTGTTCACGCTCGGCCTGACCGGATGTTGGCTAAACTCGGTTGAGGATCAGGCGCGCAAACTCGGAGGGCGCGAATTTACGCCCGAAGCTTGGGCAACTGCGTCCCGATTACAGCGCGCAGAAATGACAGCGTCTTTCCTCAAACAGCACGACACCAGGAACTTTACCCGAAAAGAAGTGGAGGCATTGCTCGGCACCCAGACGGCCTACTACAACTACGATACGAATCTTGCCTACGTCGTCGGACCCGACACAGTCAGAAGCATGTACGGAAAAGGGTATTTGCTGGTCTTCGAGGCGGACAAGGACGACGGCAGGATCGACAACGTGTTCTTCTTCCCGGAAGTCGAATAAGACAACCAGCAGTCCTACATCTGCCTGAACAAATGCGCATACACCGGACTGACCCGCGGTTTGTCCGCCCGCCCGCGCAAGTTCAGGGTCACCTTGCCCATCTCGTCACGCCCGGCACTGATCACGCACGCCATATTCACCACCATGCTGCGGCTGACCTGCCGGAACCGATCCGGATCGAGATGCGGCAGCAAATCCTTCAGCGGCACCCGGATCAGCGCCTCGCTGTCCGCCGTCGCCACGTTCACGTATTTGTCGACCGCCTGGAAGAACACGACGTCGGCCACCGGGATCATCCGCACCACGTTGCCCACCGCAGCCCGCAGCGTCGTCAAGCGCCCGGTCGCCGCGGCCGCCGGCAGCAGCGCCTGGAGCTGGCCGAGCAGTTGGCCCAGCGACTCCGCGTCCGCGACACTCCCTGCCGGCGCATGCCGTGCATCGACCAGCGCGCGCAGGCGCTCCACCGTCTTGCCCAGCCGTCCCGCGCTGACCGGCTTGAGCACATAGTCGACCGCGGCCCGTTCGAAAGCCTCGACCGCATAGTCGTCGAAGGCGGTCACGAACACGATGTGCGGGAACGGCTGCGGCCCTTCCCAGCGCTCGGCCAACTCCTCGGCCGCCTCCAGGCCAGTCTGGCCGGGCATGCGGATGTCGAGGAACAGCACGTCCGGACGCAGCGCCAGCGCCTGCTGCACCGCCGCCAGGCCATTCGGCGCGGTGCCCACGATCTCCAGCTCGGGCCACAAGCCCTGCAAGGTCTTGGCCAGGGTGGCGGCGAGGATCGGTTCGTCTTCTGCAATAAGGGCGCGGGTCATGCGGTCTCCAGGGGAAGAGTCAGTCGTGCCAGCGTGCCCTGCGGGTGGACCGGCGTCAAGGATATCGTGGCGCGTTCGCCGTACAGGGCCACGAGACGTTCGCGGGTGGTCGATACGCCTACCCCGTCGCCGCGCCGGCCGTGCACCTGGCCCACTAATTGGCGCAGACCCAGGCCTGTGTCGCATACCTCGATCACGAGGCTGTCGCCGGCCACGCTGGCCCTGACGACGACTTCGCCGCCATCGACCTTCGGCTCCAGGCCATGCACGATCGCGTTCTCCACCAGCGGCTGCAGCAGCATCGTGGGCAGGCGCGCCGTCTTCAGTTCAGGCGGCAGGTCGAGGCGGTGGGTCAGCCGCTCGCCCATGCGGACGCCCATCAGGCCCAGGTAGGCATCCATCGCCGCGAATTCCTGCTCCAGGGTCGTGCTCTCGGTACGCGAGACGCTCAGGGTGGCGCGCAAGTACTGGATCAGCTGGTCGAGCATCTCGCCGGCGCGGTCGGGGTCGATGGCGATCAGGCCCTGCAGGTTCGCCAGCGTATTGAACAGCATGTGCGGCTCGATCTGGGCCTGCAGCAGCCGTAGTTGCGCCTGCAGCGCCTGGCGCTCGATGATCTCGGCGCGCAGCCTGGCGGCCGCATGCTCTTCTTCGATGCGGCGCACGCGGTCGCGGTACCTGACCAGCACGACCATCATCGTGGTGCCCAGCATGGTGAACAGGACCATGCTCATGCGGGCGGGCGTCGGATACTCGGCCAGCGTCGGCGTGGCGATCCCGAGCAACATGCCGCCGACGCGCAGGCCCGTGAAGTGCGCCACCGGCGCCGCCGCGACGGTCAGCGCCAGGAGCGGCGCCCATTCGCGCGCGCTCCAGCCTGGCCGATCCCACCACAGCAGCCTACCGCCGTCGACGATGGTAAAGGCAACGATGCCGATGAGGATCGACACCACCAGGTTTTCCAGGAAGTGCCCGGACACCAGACCGATGAAGGCTGCCAGTACGGCGCTGACCGCGATCGACAGCGGCAGGTCGGCCAGCAGGCGCCGCAGGCGCGAACGCGGCGCAGGCAGGAGGGAATGGATGGGACTGGACATGCCGGCTCGCTTGGCTGAAAGTAAAGCCATTGTGCCCAGCAGGCGGATGCCCGGCAAGCCGCGCTGCGACGAACCGGAGAAAGGATGGCGCGAAGCGGCTCCGGCATCGACCGGAACCGCTTCGGGCAGTTGCATGAAACGTGCCGTTTAGAAGCGGTAGTTGACCTTCACCGACGCCATCCGGCCGCGTGGATCGCCCTGGGTGTAGTCGAAGAACGCGGTCGACGAATCCCACGACGGACGCTTGTCGCCCAGGTTATGCACGATGAAGCTGACGGTGGCCGCCTCGGTCGCCTTCCACGCCAGGTTCAGGTCGAAGGTGCCGTAGGGCTTGACGCGCTCGCCTGGACGGGTGGTCTGGTCATAGCCGTCGACGTAGTTCCACACCAGCGTATTGCTCCAGTTCTGGATGTCCCAGGTCAGGCCGGTCACGCCGCGCCACTTCGGGATCGACCCGAAATAGTTGTTGCCGGCGCCCTCGGTCAGCGGCAGGCCGACCGCGAGCGGCTGCTCGAACGACAGCACGCGGCTCAGTTGCGCATTCACGGTCAGCTTGCCGTACGCGGCCAGCGGCTGCACGTGGCGCAGATCGATGTCGAAGCCGGATACCGAACGGTTGCCCTGGTTGGCGTACTGGCGGTACAGGGTCAGGATGCGGCCCTGGGCGTCACGCACGATCTTGCCGGGGGCGGTCGCTTCGTTGGCGATGATGTTGTCGGCCGATTCGGTGCCGATCACCCCCTCGGTACGGATGCGGTAGAAATCCAGGCCCAGGCTGGTGCGGTTGTTCGGGGCCAGCACGATGCCGAAGTTGGCATTGGTCGAACGCTCCGGCGACAGGTCGGGGTTGGCGATCGTCAAGTTGGTGATGCCGCGCGCCTGGGTCGGCGAGATCGGATCGCGCGGATCGACCACGTTGCCGTAGCTGACCGAGGTGGAATTCGTGATCTCGGGCAGCGACGGCGCACGGAACCCGCGCGACAGCGTGCCGCGCACCAGCAGCCACGGCGCCGCCTGCCAGCGCACGCTGGCTTTCGGCGAAAACGCGCTGCCGAAATCGTCGTAATGGTCGCCGCGGCCGGCCAGGTTGACGCTCAAGTCCTTCAGCACCGGCACGTTCAGCTCGGCGAACAGCGCAGCCACGTCGCGGCTGCCGTCGATGATGTTGATCGCCGGGCGCAGCTCGGTGCCCGACAGCACGGCAGTCGACGTCTGCGAATCCATCTCTTCGCGGCGCCACTGGGCGCCCGCGGCAAAGCCGAGCGCGCCGGCCGGCAGCTGGGCCAGATCGCGGGTGGCGCTCAGGTCGACGGTGGTGAGCTTCGACTCGGCCGGACGCAGGGTCGACAGGCGCAGGCGGTTGCGCACTGCTTCGCTGTTGTTGGCCTGGTTGACGAAGTCATAGCTGCCGTCCGCCAGCACCTTCTCGAACTCGTAGCGGTTGACGAAGTTCTGCACGGTTTCCTTCAGTTCGCTGCCGGAATGGCCGACCGAGGCATCGTATTCCCAGCCGCCGGCATAGCCCTTCACGCCGGTGAGCACGCGGAAGAACTCGACGCGGCCCTGCTTCATGCGCGGGCCCAGGTCGAACAGGGTGGCGTTGAACGGCAGCGGCGTCGTGCCGGGATTGTTCGGATGGCCGACCGGCAGCACCACGTTGATGTTGTCCAGCTGCTGGGTGGCGTTGTTCCAGGCGCGCAGGCCGGTGCCGACGGTGAGAGGCGCGCTGAAGGTCTGGTCGGCGCGCGAGCGGCCGTACAGCACCTCGGCATAGGCTTCGTGGTCCTGGCCCAGCTTGACGGTGCCGCGCAGCGAGGCGTGGGCGCGCTGGATGCCCGGGATCAGGGTCTTGTAGGTGGCGGGGTTATAGGCCAGGACGTTCCCGCTGCGGCCCGGGGTAATCTCGCCATACGGCTGGACCGCCAGCGGGCCCGCATTCGCGCCGGCGGCGCCGCCCAGCCACTGGGTCGGATCGTTGTTGACGTAGTTTGTCGGCACCCAGGCCAGGGTCCCGTTCGGATTGCCGCGGAAGTCGCTGCCCG
>Ga0265780_10007017_pt1 | contig 13905 bp, 11 predicted proteins | sample P1T30metagenome_FD_192432 | JGI IMG/M metagenome (GOLD analysis project Ga0265780, IMG submission 192432) | Plant litter microbial communities from East Loma Ridge, Irvine, California - P1 T30 | ecosystem: Environmental > Terrestrial > Plant litter > Unclassified | place: USA: California... | reverse complement strand
TTCTTTTTCAGTCAGATAGGTACCGGTTTTCACGGCAAGGCTTTTGGCCATTGATTTTGCAATCGAATCATTCTGGCTGAAACTGCTTTCAGGAATTCCGTCTTGAAGGTCACTCAACAATTGTTCCAATAAGATAGAAACTTCACTCTCTGACACATTGACGGGAAGTCCGGATATCACAACGCTGTCTTCATTTATTTCTTCAAAAACAAAGCCTGTATTTACTAATGAAAGTTGCAATTCAGCAATTAGATTAATTTCTGAAGAAGAAAAATACAAGTTCAAAGGAAACAGTAATTGCTGGCTTGACGCTTGATAAACGGTCATATTGGTTAAAAATTGCTCATACAAAACGCGCTGGTGTGCTCGTTGCTGGTCAATTATTACCATTCCGGATTTGATCGGGCTGACGATATATTTTTTGTGTATTTGATACGTTCTGTGAACCGCTTCCTCAATTTCTTTGTCATTAAAAAGCGATCCTGTTACTTCTTCTGATTCAAATTCAATATCTTCAATCGGCGTCAGAGTTTCTACTTCCTGCTTTAATCCTACGTACAAACCTTCCCAGCTTGAAGTTTCTGTTTTTTTGCTGTAATTATAACTGGAAGCATTCGAATTAAAGCTGGCACCGCCTCCGTAAGATTTTGCTGGAGCGCTGTTCCCAAACGGATTGAAGTTCGCATCAACCTGGATTATAGGCATTGAAACTTCTTTTCCTTCGTAGTCATACGGCGTATCTAAATTAGCATCTCGGTCAAAATCTAAAACGGGAGCCACATTAAATTGGCCTAAACTATGTTTTATTGAAGATCTTAAAATCGCATACAATGCATGTTCGTCGTCAAATTTTATTTCGGTTTTTGTGGGATGGATGTTGATGTCGATCGTATTCGGAGGCACATTCAAGTAGATGAAATAACTAGGCTGTGCGCCATCTTTCAACAATCCCTCATAGGCAGCCATGATCGCATGATGCAGATAGCCGCTTTTAATGAACCGATCATTTACGAAGAAAAATTGCTCTCCTCTATTTTTTTTGGCAAATTCAGGCTTGCTCACAAACCCTTGAATACCCACAATTTCTGTGCTTTCCTGAATCGGAACTAATTTTTCATTTGTTTTTCCTGAAAAAACATTTACAATTCTCTGCCGAAAATTTGAAGCAGGAAGGTTGAACATTTCGCCCCCATTATGATACATGGTAAAATGAATATTTGCGTGCGCCAAAGCTACGCGCTGAAATTCATCCACGATATGACGGCTTTCCACCGTGTCTGATTTCAAGAAATTTCGTCGCGCCGGAATATTGAAAAATAAATTTTTGACAGAAAAGGAAGTTCCTTTGGGCAAGACTGCTACTTCTTGAGAAACAAACTTGCTTCCCTCGATAATCAAATGTGTTCCCAGCTCATCTTGATCTTGCCGAGTTTTCATTTCCACATGGGCGATAGCCGCAATTGAAGCCAGGGCTTCGCCACGAAAACCTTTGGTGTGGAGTGAAAACAAATCTTCCGCCAGGCGGATTTTTGACGTGGCGTGGCGCTCGAAACACAGGCGTGAATCAGTCACGCTCATTCCTTTTCCGTTATCAATGACTTGAACTAGCGATTTTCCGGCATCTTTGATAATCAGTTTTATATCGGTTGCACCTGCATCTACTGCATTTTCAAGCAACTCTTTTACAACAGAAGCAGGTCGCTGAACGACTTCTCCCGCCGCAATTTGATTGGCAACGTGATCAGGAAGCAATTGAATTATACTAGACATTCTATGAATTTAATTAGGACCGCACCTTCTGGAAATGCCTCGGGTGGGACTTTCAAAGTTACGCAATAAAAGCTAAAATTCGAAAGTTTGGTTTTATGAAAATCAGAAAGTTTTACACATAAAAAAACCCATTTCTTGTAACGGAAATAGGTCTTAAAATATTTTAAAAATTATTTTTTTTTATAAGGAAGACTGTTGCCGCAAGTACCCCATCTTTATTGCTGCAATTGCCGCCTCGGTACCTTTGTTTCCATGGATGCCACCGCTTCTGTCGATAGATTGCTGTTCGTTGTTGTCAGTCAAAACGCAAAAAATTACGGGAACATCAGTCTGAATATTCAAATCTTTAATTCCCTGCGTAACGCCTTCGCACACGAAATCGAAATGTTTTGTCTCGCCTTGAATCACACAGCCAATAACGATAACGACATCTACTTTTTGAGTATCAATCATTCTTTTAGCACCATAAATCAGCTCAAAACTTCCGGGAACATTCCATCTTATAATATTTTCCGGACGCGCATCGCAATCTAAAAGTGCTTTTTCAGCGCCTGAAAACAGACCTTCGGTCACTTTGTCATTCCATTCAGAAACAACAATCCCAAACCGAAAATCTTTCGCGCTTGGGATTGTGTTTTTATCATATTCTGATAAATTTTTATTAGCTGTTGCCATTGTATTTTAGATTTGATTTCAGATTTCAGAAATTATACTGAAACTTGAATTCTAATTATTGTGCCAAACCAATCATTGCCTCAATGTTTTGAGCCTCAGGAGCCGCTTCATATTTTTCTTTGATTTCAGTAAAATATTTCAAAGCGTCTTCTTTTTGGTTCAAAGTCAAAGCGGTCTGTCCTGCTTTCAACAAGAAACGTGGCGTAGTAACGTCGTTTTTATTTGATTCAGATGCTTTTACATAAAAATTCAAAGCTTCTTTTGGCTGGTTTAATTCTGCATAAGCATCGCCTATAGCACCTGTTGCAAGTGCCGCAGTAACCAGGTCTTTGCCTTTATAAGCTTCTAAATATTCAATAGCTTCTTTGTACTTTTTTGTATGCAGTAAAGCCATTCCAGCGTTATAATTGGCAATATTTCCAGCATCCGTTCCAGAATAATCTTCTGCAATTTGAATAAAGCCCGGCTTACCTTCAGACACTTTCAATGAAAGTGCAAAAAGAGAATCGCTTACTTTTGGATCAGTTGCATCAAGTGCTTCTTGAAAATGCTTTTGTGCAACGAACATTACGTCAGCCGCATCGTTTTCTTTTGGCTCAGCCACAAATTTGTTGTATCCTAAATATCCCAGCGCCGCAACCGCAATCACGCCGATAAAGATGAAAATTCCTTTTTGATTTCTTGCAACCCATTCTTCGGTTTTAGAAGCACCTTCATCCAAAGAATTGAAAACGCCAGCGGTCGTACTGTCTTTTTCTGAGATAGCATCAATCGGGTCTTGTTCGAATTCGTTTTCTTCTTGTGGTTTTGGAGCTTTATATCCTCTTTTATTATACGTTGCCATTAATTTTTAATTTAGTGAGGTGCAAAAATAAAATTTTTATTCAAATGTAAAAGATGTTTTTGTCGTTATTTTTCAATAATTTGCACGTTCTTAAAAAAACCAACCTAAAAATTTCAAGGTTCTCACTATCAGCTGGCATTTGCAGATGTATTTAAAAAAAATTTCAGTATTCAATTATAAAAATTTTTCGGAAGCAACTTTCGATTTTGACAGGAAGATTAACTGCTTTGTCGGTAAAAATGGCATTGGAAAAACCAATGTGCTCGATGCAATCTATCATTTGGCCTACGGAAAAAGCTATTTTAATCCGCTGGCGGTTCAAAACATCAAGCACGGCGAAGAATTTTTTGTCATCGACGGCGAATTTGAAAAAGACGAAAGAACCGAGCAGATTGTCTGCAGCCTGAAGAAGGGGCAAAAGAAAATCTTGAAACGCAACGGAAAGCAATATGACAAATTTTCAGATCATATTGGCTTGATTCCGCTGGTAATTATCTCTCCGGCTGACCGCGATTTAATTGTGGAAGGAAGCGAAACCAGAAGAAAATTTATCGATACCGTCATTTCGCAGTTAGATGCAAAGTATCTCCAAAAACTCATACAGTACCAAAAAATCATCAGCCAGCGAAATGCGCTTTTAAAATATTTTGCGATCAATCAAGTTTTTGAAAAAGACACCTTGCTTATATATAACGAGCAATTGAATGAATTGGGAAATTTGATTTTTAGCAAAAGAAAGCAATTTTTAGAAGCTTTTTTGCCTATTTTTAATAAGCACCACCAAGCCATAACGGGCAATGCTGAAACAGTTCAAGTGGTTTATGAAAGCCAGCTGCACGAAAAAGAACTGATTTCACTATTGGAAGAAAACCTTCAAAAAGACCGAATTCTGCAATACACAAGCGCCGGAATCCACAAAGATGATTTGTCGTTTGAGATTGACCACCATCCTATTAAGAAATTTGGCTCGCAGGGACAGCAGAAATCCTTTTTAATTGCCTTAAAATTAGCGCAATTTGAATTTGTAAAAAAGCAGAGCAAGCAGAATCCGATTTTATTATTTGATGATATTTTCGACAAATTAGATGAATTTAGAGTGGCAAAAATCATTGAAATGGTGAACCATGATGATTTTGGCCAATTATTTATTTCAGATACGCATCCTGAAAGAACTGAAGCACTAATTAAAACGATGCATCAAAGTTTTAAAATTTTTACGCTATAGGTTTTATTTTCAGCAGGTAACGCTTGATTATCAGAAAAATCTTTAAAAGTATTTTTTATTTTAAAGTTATATTTTTAGTATATTTGGCAAGATAATTCGTTACAGCCCCAAATTTTCCATTGTCAATAATATACCACAACATCATGTAATTGCCACTTTTGCACTAATTAAATTCCCTTAACCCGATGCTTGCCACTTTTAAATACAGGAAAAAAATTCACATTGCTCTTTTCATCTTTGTCGTCTTTATTCAGTTATTAATTTTCAAACTTTGGTATGACCAAAACAGCACAGAAAAGGAACTGACAGAATCGTACCAAAAGACTATACGGCAAAATCTTATCTTCAACTATTCTACCGAAGTCACTAAAAATTATTTTGATGCCCAGAATTTTTTCATGGAATACCTGCATGATTATAATCGTGAGCCTCTTTTAAAATATCAAAATTCTCTAACAAAAATGACTGCTTATCTTGACAGCCTGAACAGCCTGATTGTCATAGATAAAGGTTTTTCAAAAAACATACGATTCAAAAAAGAGAAGGAAAGGCAAATCATAAAGCTCCGTAAAGAATTAGACTCGCTCATCAAAGAACGAATAAATCCGCTTACTGAAAACGGTCAGAGAAACTTTAATTTAAGAAATTACGACTACCTCAAAGTACTAAATTCTATAGAATACGACACTATTCAGTCATCAGACACGCTGGCCGCACAAGGTTTCTGGAAGCGAATTGGAAAAGCGGTAAGAGGAAATTATGACGTCAAAAAAGAGATGATGAAAATTTCTATGAAAATGTCATATGGAACAGTTGAGAAAGTAGGAAGTCCGGAAGAGCAGATGAAAAATATTTTTGAAATTACAAGAAAATATTATCAGAAAGAATTTGGAACCTTGCGAAATACCTATTCAAATCTTAGAGAAACCGACATCGAATTGATGGCGATCAATAAAAAAATATTGAGAAACAGCCAAGATATAATCCTACATTATAATAGTGGCGTGCAAGAATTGAATCGGTCCCAATTTGAAGATGCGCTGGAGAATTTGAAAAGCAAGCGAAATCTCATAATTATATTAATCTCTGTCATGGGCGTCTGCACGGTTCTTTTGCTTGTTTACGCCGTATATTCTTATATATATGAGGAAAATTTGGCGCTTGCAAAAAATGTAGCGGAAAAAAATCTAGATTTTAAAAATCGAATCATCGGCATGCTCAGCCATGAAATGCGTTCGCCTTTAAATATCATTTCAAATATTACTTCAAAAATGAAGTCTTCAAATGAGAATTCAAACTCTGAAGATGTCACATTGCTTAACTTTACGTCCAACTCGCTGCAAATTACGGTCAACCAGATTCTAGATTTCTTTAAGAATGAAAATGGGAAACTGGTGCTTTATAACTCAAAAGTGAATTTGAAAAATGAAACATCTGCCATTCTTCAGTCTTTAAAATCATTAGCAGAAGCCAAGAAAATTGGATTTATTTCAAATATCGACGATTCGATGCGCAAGGAAGTTTGGGCCGATAATGGAAAAATTCACCAGTTATTTTACAACATAATTGGAAACGCGCTAAAATTTACCTCGTCAGGAAGCATCACCGTAGATTGCGGTTTTACCGAAGTAGAAAGCAAAATACGATTTGATGTGCGCATTAAAGATACCGGAGTTGGAATTCCACAAGAAGATCTTGACAAAGTTTTTGACAAGTTTTACCAAAGCAAAAATTTCAAGGAGCAAATCAGCTTTGGCGCTGGCCTGGGGCTAAATTTATGCAAAGAAATTGTCACGCTTTATAATGGCGAAATTGCCGTGGACAGCATCTTAAATCAAGGAACTGAAATACACTTCTACCTTCTTTTAGACAAGGCAGAAGATACGCAGCATACTAGCAAAACCAAACTAATCAATGGCTTTTCAGAACAAAAAATAAAAGTTGTTGCCGTGGATGACGACTTGATGATAATTGCCATTTTAAAGAAAATGCTTTCAGATGTAAATTTTGCAGTCGCTACATTTACTTCTGAAAAAACGGCCAAAGATTATCTTGAAAATGAAGAAGCAGATCTGCTTATAACAGATTTGCAAATTGCAAATATCTCTGGAATCGAGTTTATCAGAGACGTAAAAGCCTTGAAAAATAAGAACAGCCAAATACCAATCATTGCTATAACAGGAGACAGCTCACTAAGTCCGGCCGATCTTCCTACAATTCAGGCGCAAGAAATATTGATCAAGCCGATTGACAAAGAAGAGCTTTACACCAAATTATTACACATCCTGGAAGACAAGATAAAATAATTTTGTACCTTGATTACGCAGTAACAACCATACTATTCACAAGATGCTTTCACCAAAAATAGTCCAATTTCTTCAAGATCTGAATAAAAACAACAACCGCGAATGGTTTCACGACCATAAAGCGCAGTATGAAATTTACAAGAACGAATACACCAAATTAATTGAAGATTTTTTACAAGTAATGATACCGCTTGACGAATCGTTGCGCCATTTAGAACCTAAAAATTGCGCATTCAGAATAGCTCGAGACATCCGTTTTTCAAAAGACAAGACGCCTTATAAAAATCATGCAGGAATTTGGCTATCTGGTGGTACAAAAAACACAAACTTACCCGGATATTACATTCATATTGAACCCGGAAAAAGTTTTATCGGAGGCGGCGTCTGGTGGCCTGATGCAGTAGATCTAAAAAAAATCAGAAAGGAGATTGCCTATTTTTATGAAGACCTGCAGGCTGTTTTAGACGATAAAAACTTCAAGAAGGAATTTGGCGATTTAGAAAGAAACGATTCTAATGCCTTAAAAAAGGCTCCAAAAGATTATGAAAAAGATCATGAAGCTATCGAATATTTAAAACTCAAAAGCTTCACAGCTGTACAGCAAATCGACGATAGCCTCTTAAAAGACAAAGATTTCGTTCAAAAACTATCTGAAAAATTGATCGCCTTAAAGCCATTGAACGAATTTTTAGAACGCGCGCTGACAACCGAAGAATAATTATGAATTGTTAAAGCTTTGGATTACTTTTACGGCTTTAAAACACCCGCTATTTATGGAAATTCAATCTAATTTTTCTTTAAAAGACTACAATACTTTCGGAATTGAGGCTAAGGCAAAATACTTTGTTGCCGTGCATTCTACTGACGAGCTGCTAACGGTTCTTCAAGAAAATCAAGACAAGAAAAAATTCATTTTGGGTGGCGGCAGCAACATGCTTTTGACTCAGGATATTGATGCGCTGGTCATTCACGTAGACATCAAAGGAAAATTTGTTTTAGAAGAAACCGAAGATCATGTTTTTCTCCAAGCCAATGCAGGCGAAAACTGGCACGAATTTGTACTTTACGCTATAAATCGAGATTTTGGTGGCATTGAAAACATGTCGCTCATTCCCGGAAACGTTGGCACCACGCCTATCCAGAACATTGGCGCTTATGGAACAGAAATAAAAGATACTTTTTTTTCATGCCAGGCGATTAATATAGCAACATTTGAAACAAGGCATTTTACCAAAGAAGAATGTAAATTTGGGTACCGCGAAAGCATCTTTAAAAATGAAGTTAAAGACCAGTATATAATTACGTCGGTTGTTTTTAAACTAACAAAACACGCCCATAAGATTAATATTTCCTATGGAGATATTGCCACGGAGCTCACAAAAAAAGAAATTGCGGTTCCAACATTGGTCGATGTCAGCAACGCAATTATTGCCATCAGACAAAGCAAGCTTCCTGACCCAAAAGAATTGGGAAACAGCGGCAGTTTTTTTAAAAATCCAATTATCGCCAAGAATGACTTCGAAAAAATTCACCTTCTGCATCCCGAAATGCCAAGCTACAGCATTTCTGAAACAGAAGTAAAAGTGCCTGCGGGCTGGCTGATCGAAAAAGCAGGTTTCAAGGGAAAACGCTTTGGAGATGCCGGTATTCACAAAAATCAGGCATTGGTATTGGTCAATTACGGCAAGGCAAGCGGACAAGAAATTTTAAATGTCTCAAAAGATATCCAGCAGACTGTGAAAGAAATGTTCGGAATTGAAATTGAAGCCGAAGTGAATGTGATTTAGAACCTTCGGCATCAAGCAGTAAACAAGATGAACCTCAGGAATCCGATCATACTTAATTTCCTAAAATTTCAGCAATTTACAACTGTTAAAATTCAAAATATTTGTTTTTAATTCCTCTTAAAAAATTATTGCCGTTTCACTTTTTCAATCGTACCTTTGCACACATTTTTAAAAAAAGATAAGCTTATATGTTGACCCTCATTTTCTATGCATTTATTGCAGTTGTAGCCGTTCAGCTATTTTATTATCTTGTTGTTTTTGGCAAATTTTCTTTTGCGCCACCACAAACAAGCACGCCGAAGAGAATTCCGATTTCAGTCATCGTTTGCGCCAAAAATGAGGAAGAAAATGTAAAAAAATTTTTTCCGCTTCTGGCAGAACAAAATTATCCTGATTACGAAATTATCTTGATTGATGACGCTTCGAGCGATGCGACCTTAGATATTTTTGAAGAATTTGAAAAGCAATATTCTAACATTCGATTAGTAAAAGTTCAGAACAATGAGGCCTTCTGGGGAAACAAGAAATTCGCCCTTACCTTAGGAATCAAAGCCGCAAAAAACGAGTATCTATTATTCACGGATGCCGACTGCTACCCTATTTCAAAAGAATGGATCAAGGAAATGAGCTCGCAGTTTACCTTGAGCAAAACCATTGTTTTGGGTTATGGCGCCTATGAAAAAATTCAAAAATCTTTCTTGAACAAAATCATCCGCTTTGAGACGATGCTGACTGCTGTTCAGTATTTTTCCTGGGCAAAAATGGGCAGGCCTTACATGGGCGTTGGCCGGAATCTGGCTTATAAAAAAGAAGAATTTTTCAACGTAAACGGATTTATCGATCATATGAAAATACGTTCTGGCGACGACGATTTGTTTATTAATCAAGCTTCGCACGCCAAGAACACTGCGATCTGTTTTACGCCAGAAAGCTTTACTTTTTCAGAACCGAAAACATCTTTTAAAGAATGGTTTGATCAAAAAAGACGCCATGTTTCAACGGCTGCCTTTTACAAATCGTTTGACAGGATGCAATTGACAGTATTTTACCTGTCGCAAATTTTATTTCTAGTTTTTGCAGTACTATTGCTCGCCTTTCAATTTAATTGGATAATTATTTTGCCAATCGTCATAGGGAGATATCTTTTTACTTGGATTTCTTTGGGCTATGCTGCAAATAAATTGCATGAAAAAGACGTTATGTACTGGTATCCTATTATAGAAATTGTGCTTCTGATCACGCAGCTAAATATATTTTTCACCAATAGCATCTCAAAACCAGCACATTGGAAATAAGCCTTCAGATAGAAAAAGCCAAAAATGGCGACCAGGTAGCATTCACTTCGCTGCTGGACCATTACTGGAATGAAGTCTACGGATTTATGCTAAAGCGTACTGAAAATGAGACGACTGCTGAAGATGTTACCATTGAAACTTTTGCGAAAGCTTTTGATAAATTGAGCTCGTACAACTCTGAATTTCAATTCAACACCTGGCTGATTGCCATTGCAAAAAATGTTCATATCGATATGCTTCGCAAGAAGAAATCAGCTTTATTTATTGACATTACTGACGAAGAAGACAACCAAGCGTATAATGTTGCTGACAGTTCACCTTCTGCTGAAGACCAGCTCATTACTCAACAAAATCTTTCGCAGTTGCTAAGCTTCATAAAGGAACTAAAACCGCATTATCAGGAAGTGATCCAGCTTCGCTATTTTCAAGAATTAAGCTACCAGGAAATTGCAGACCAGCTCCAAGAACCGTTGAGCAACGTCAAAGTAAAACTGCTGAGAGCCAAGAAATTATTAGCTGAAATCATCAAGCGTTAATACATTCAGAAGTTAGCTAACAGCAAAATATATTTTCATAAAGTTAAGGCAGGCCTCATAAAGTCTGCTTTTTTTATGGCTTCTAAATTATTATTAAAAATCTGTAAAATTTCTATAAATTTATATACTACATCTTTTATATTTTGCGTTATCTGTTAAAACAACAAACATATGACAGCATTTTTACGCAACTTTTAAACTATGTATTATGTCAAACCTCAATGTTTTCAACCAAAGCTGGAATGAAATTGTCTTCGAAGGAAGAAATAAGGAATATGGCGCTTTCCAGTTGCGTCAGGAAAATCCAACAACAACTTTAAAAGCGCTGTTTTATGGAACTGTAGTTGTTGCCTCATTAATTAGCATCCCCCTGATTTCAAGTTTGCTAAAGGATGAAGTTGCTGCGAATACCGGCACGGAATATTCTTTGCCACCCGTGATTGATTACAGGCCCGTGGCCATTCCGGAAGCAAAACCGGAGAAAGCTTCCCCCGAAGCACAGCCTGAAAAATCGTCTGCAAAGGAAAAAAAATTCGTGGGCACAACAATTACTGAAAAGCTTACGACCGAATCTGAAGTTCCTGTTTTAGATCTCACCACGCCGATGAAAACCGGTGGCGAAGAAAACACCGGAGATGACAAAGGTGCCATCACTTTAGGCCAGGGAAAATTAGACGGAACGGGTGAAAAGCCAGTTGACAAAGTGACTACAAACACTGGCGGCGGTGGCGAAATTGTTGGAAATTTCGGTCTGGAGTCAAGTCCAGAGTTTCCAGGCGGATTGAAGAAATTCTCTGAGGCTTTCATAAACAAATTCAGAACGCCAGAAGCTGCAGAAGCCATGACCATGAAAATATTTGTGTCGTTTGTAGTCGAAACTGACGGTTCGCTATCAAATATCACAGTTACCAGAGATCCTGGATATGGTTTGGGAGCTGAGGCAATTCGCGCCTTGAAAGCCATAAAGACCAAATGGAGTCCAGGCGTTCAAAATGGAAAAAAAGTGAGAGTATCCTACAACATGCCGATCAGCGTGGTTTTAAAAAATTAATAATTTGATTTAAGTTAGTTCAGAATCCTGTGGCGCTTTTGCACTGCAGGATTTTTTTTGCGTTCAACCGTGTCGCAATATTGGTCCCGGTGTTTCCAAAAATTCAAATGGCTTCTAAACTAGCCCCGATTGGCGGCAGTAGCCTTTTCTTCCCGATTTTTCATCGGGAGAAAAGCTACTGCAGAAAGCGGGAACAGGGACTGCTGAAAATCACTGCCCTTTCGCTCCAAAAAAAACGAAAAATGGATTGTTTTCACTAACACGACATTAACGTATTAAATAAAAACATTCGTTATCTTTGTGCTTTGAAAATAAAACTATGGAAACTGTTTTAGATACACCTGTTTTACCGACTGGAAAGCCGAAATGGCTGAAGGTCAAGTTGCCAATCGGGCAAAAATATACTGAGCTTCGCGGTTTGGTGGACAAATATAAGCTGAACACGATTTGCACTTCGGGAAGTTGCCCAAATATGGGTGAATGCTGGGGTGAAGGAACGGCGACGTTTATGATTTTAGGAAACGTTTGCACGCGTTCGTGCGGTTTTTGTGGCGTAAAAACGGGACGTCCAGAAACGGTAGATTGGGACGAGCCTGAAAAAGTGGCGCGCTCGATTAAGATCATGAATATCAAACATGCAGTTGTGACAAGCGTTGACAGAGACGACTTGAAAGACGGCGGTTCGATTATTTGGATAGAGACGGTGAAAGCGATCAGGAGAATGAACCCGAACACGACTCTTGAAACCCTGATTCCTGATTTTCAGGGAATTGAAAGAAATATTGACCGAATTGTAGAAGCAAATCCGGAAGTGGTTTCGCATAATATGGAAACGGTTCGAAGACTGACCCGCGAAGTCAGAATTCAGGCAAAATATGACCGAAGCCTTGCTGTTTTGAAATATTTAAAAGAGAAAGGCATCAACAGAACCAAATCTGGAATCATGTTAGGTTTGGGCGAAACTGAAGAGGAAGTGATTCAAACGCTTCATGATTTGCGTGATGCAAATGTGGACGTGGTAACGATTGGACAGTATTTGCAACCGAGCAAAAAACACCTTCCCGTGAAGGAATTTATTACGCCAGACCAGTTTGCAAAATATGAAAAAATCGGATTAGAATTAGGCTTCCGTCATGTGGAAAGCGGTGCTTTGGTAAGGTCTTCATATAAAGCGCAGAAACATATTTTATAAAAAAGTTTAACTGTCAAATCGGTTAATCGTGAATGCGGTTAAAACGATTTGACGATTAAACAATTAAACAGAAAACTTGAAAACTAGAATTGCCATCAACGGTTTTGGACGAATTGGTAGAAATTTATTTCGTCTTTTGCTAAACCATCCGACCATTGAAGTGGTTGCCATCAATGACATTGCCGATAACAGGACGATGTCGCATTTGATAAAATATGACAGCATTCACGGTGTCTTGCCGTTTGAATGTTCTTATGACAAAGACGGAATTATTGTGGACGGAAAGCATTACACGTTTTTTCACGAACGCAGTATTTCAAATCTAGATTGGAAGTCGCTTGACATTGATATCGTAATTGAAGCTACCGGAAAGTATAAGTCTTTTGAGGAAATTAATTTCCACATCATGGTTGGCGCTAAAAAGGTAATTATTTCGGCTCCTTCAGAAACAGAGCGTATAAAAACGGTTGTTCTAGGCGTGAACGAACATATTCTTGACGGTACCGAAAAAATAATTTCGAATGCCAGCTGCACGACGAACAATGCAGCGCCGATGATCAAGGTCATCAATGACTTGTGTGGCATCGAGCAGGCGTACATCACCACCGTGCATTCTTACACCACAGATCAAAGCCTTCATGACCAGCCTCACAAAGATTTAAGAAGATCTCGAGGTGCCGCGCAATCTATCGTGCCAACAACAACGGGTGCCGCAAAAGCCTTGAACAGCATTTTTCCAGAACTAGACGGAAAAATCGGCGGCAGCGGGATTCGCGTCCCGGTTCCGGATGGATCTCTGACCGATATCACTTGTTATGTAAAGCGTGAAGTTTCTATCGAAGAAATAAATACCGCTTTCAAGGATGCCTGCCAGACTCATTTTAAAGGAATCATGGCTTATACCGAAGATCCGATTGTTTCTGTGGATATTATTGGAAACAGAAATTCATGCCTTTTTGATTCTGACCTGACTTCCGTAATTGACAAGATGGTAAAAGTCGTGGGCTGGTATGACAATGAAATCGGCTATTCATCAAGACTGATCGACTTGGTTACTTTAATATCAAAAAAATAGCCAGATTAATTTCTGGCTATTAGTTCTTTTATAAGGCTTCTCACTTTTGGCTCTGCTCCTTTTGCCGCTTCCAAAACTTCCTCGTGAGAAATGGTATCAATGCTGTGTTCATCGCCAATATCCGTAATTACAGAAATTCCGAAACAGTC